>Ga0153917_1001349_pt1 | contig 10342 bp, 10 predicted proteins | sample TSFL001MetaG_FD_104695 | JGI IMG/M metagenome (GOLD analysis project Ga0153917, IMG submission 104695) | Attine ant fungus gardens microbial communities from Florida, USA - TSFL001 MetaG | ecosystem: Host-associated > Fungi > Mycelium > Unclassified | place: USA: Florida, Paynes Creek Historic... | reverse complement strand
CGATTGCGGCGAGATGCTCGCGCTCGCCGCCGAAACGGCCGGCGTCTCCCTTCTTTCTTATCGCGGCGCGACCTGCGATCCCGCGCTGCCGCCCGAGCGGCTGACGGTGGCCGATGCCTTCACGCGCCACGCCAGCATCGACCTCCTCGCGACGATCCGCGCCGATGGCACGACCGACCGTGAGGCCCTCGCCGCCGCCATGCGGGCCAAGGACTTGCGCGTCGCGGAAGACGACACCTGGGCCGATCTCTTCAGCCGCGTGCTGGTGGAGAAGGTCGAACCGGAACTCGGCTTCGGCCGCGCCACCATCCTCTGCGAATACCCGACGGCGGAAGCAGCGCTGGCACGGCCCGCGCCGCATGATCCGCGCGTCGCCGAGCGCTTCGAGCTCTATGCCTGCGGCGTGGAGCTCGCCAATGCCTTCGGGGAGCTGACGGACGCCGCCGAGCAGCGCCGCCGCTTCGAGCTGGAAATGGCGGAAAAGGCCCGCGTCTACGGCGAGACCTATCCGCTCGACGAGGACTTTCTCGCCGCCCTCGCCATGATGCCGGAAGCGAGCGGCATCGCCCTCGGCTTCGACCGCCTCGTCATGCTGGCGACCGGCGCGCCCCGCATCGACCAGGTGCTCTGGGCCCCCGTCGCGGAGACCGCGCCGTGACGGCCGCGCGCAGCCTGACCACGGTTGCCGAACTTGCCGCCGCCGGCCTCCTGCCGGAGGAGAAACGGCCCGCCGCGACCGCCGTTGCCGAGCGCTACGCCGTCGCCGTCACGCCCGCGCTCGCCGCGCTGATCGACACGGACGATCCGCTCGATCCCATCGCCCGCCAGTTCATCCCCGATGCCGCCGAGCTCGTCACCCTGCCGGAGGAGCGCGCCGACCCCATCGGCGACCTTGCGCACAGCCCCGTCGAGGGCATCGTGCACCGCTATCCCGACCGCGTGCTGCTCAAGGCCGTGCATGTCTGCCCGGTCTATTGCCGCTTCTGCTTCCGCCGCGAGATGGTCGGCCCGGAAGGGCTCGGCACCCTGTCGTCCGGGGCGCTCGATACGGCCATCGCCTATATCGCGGAGCGGCCGGAGATCTGGGAGGTCATCCTGACGGGTGGCGATCCGCTCGTCCTCTCCCCGCGCCGCCTCCAGGCGATCATGGAACGGCTTGCGGCGATCGATCACGTGAAGATCGTCCGCTTCCACAGCCGCGTTCCCGTCGTCGATCCCGAGCGGATCGACGCCGCGCTGATCGAAGCCCTGAAGGCCTCCGGCAAGACGACCTATGTGGCGCTCCACGCCAACCACCCGCGCGAATTCACGGCCGAAGCCCGCACCGCCATCGCCCGCATCGTCGATGCCGGCATGGTGATGATCAGCCAGACGGTGCTGCTCAAGGGCGTCAACGACGATGCAGAAGTGCTCGCCGCGCTGATGCGCGCCTTCGTCGAGAACCGCGTGAAACCCTATTACCTGCACCACCCCGACCTCGCCCCCGGCACGGCCCATTTCCGCCTCTCGCTCACCGAAGGCCGGGCGCTGGTCGAGAGCCTGCGCGGCCGCATCTCCGGCCTATGCCAGCCGGCCTATATCCTGGATATCCCCGGCGGCCACGGCAAGGTGCGGGCGGATTCCCCGGCGGTGGAGGAAGCCGACGGCGGCTGTTTCCGTTTGCGCGATTTCCGCGGGGAGACGCATGTCTATCCGCCGGAGGAAGGGCTGGCCTAGGACCGCCCTTTCGTTCCGCGAGCGGGTGCCTCCCGGGGAGGGAGGGCTGTTGCATATGGGAGGAAGACGCCTCCCCATCCCCCTTCTCCCCGCTGGGGAAGGGAAGAGCAGCAATGCCGAATTCAGTAGGCGATAGCCCTGCCCTGAGGAGAGTGGACTGGGCGCGCCTCACGCTCTCGCCTGAACTACGGCTTCACGTCCGTCTCAAAACTCTTCCCAATCCCCCTCGTCGCCCTTCTCCTGCCGCACGCCGAGCGCGCCGGCGAGCTTTTCGCTGAGTGCGAGGGCGGGAGAGGTGACGGGGCGGGATTTCTCCGTCGCGGCCTTGATGTTCCATTGGCCCGGAGACTTGCGGGCGACCTTTTGCTCCGGCGCGGGCGCGGTGGGCGGTGCCGGCGGCGTGGCGGGGACGACGTGGAGATGCGGCGCGTGCATGGTGCGGCCGGCGGCAGCCGAACCGCCCACGTTGAACTGGCCGATAAGCGCGTTCAGCGCCTGCACTTCCGAGGCGAGGCCCTGGGCGGCGGCGGTCGTCTCCTCCACCATGGCGGCGTTCTTCTGCGTGCCCTGGTCCATGGCGTTGACGGCCATGTTGATTTCCTGGAGGCCGACCGACTGCTCCCGCGCGGCCTCGACGATCGCCTGGACGTGGCCGTTGATCTCCTGCACCTCGGCGACGATGGTCTGGAGCGAGCGCCCCGTATCGCCGACGAGCGAGACGCCGGTGCGCACCTGCGTCTCCGACGTGTTGATCAGCGTCTTGATCTCCTTGGCGGCCTTGGCCGAACGCTGGGCCAGTTCCCGCACTTCCTGGGCGACGACGGCAAAGCCCTTGCCGGCCTCGCCCGCGCGCGCGGCCTCGACGCCGGCGTTCAAGGCGAGCAGGTTGGTCTGGAAGGCGATCTCGTCGATCACGCCGATGATGCTGGTGATCTCGCTGGAGGATTTTTCGATTTCCTGCATGGCGGCGACGGCGCGGCGCACGATCTCGCCGGATTTTTCCGCCCCCGTGCGGGTGCGGGCGACAAGCGAGCCCGCCTCTTCCGCCCGCCGGGTGGAATCCCTGACGGTCGTGGTGATTTCCTCCAGCGCGGCGGCGGTTTCCTCCACGGAGGCGGCCTGCTGCTCGGTGCGGCGCGACAGGTCTTCCGCCGCAGTGCGGATCTGGCCGGCGCCGGCATCGATGGCGCGCGCATTCTCGCGCGCCTCGCGCATCGCCTCGCCAAGGCGGGCGGCGGCGGCGTTGAAGTCGGCGCGCAGGCGCTCGAGGTCGCCGTCGAAGGGTTTTTCGATGCGGCAGGTCATGTCGCCGCCCGCAAGCCTGCCGAGCGCGTCGGCAAGGCTGGTGACGGCTTCCTGTACGCGGCCGCTGTCGCGCGTGCGCTCGGCCTCGCGCGCCTGCCGCTCGCCTTCGGCGCGGCGGCGGTCGTCCTCGTTCCGGCGGTCGAGGTGCTGGCGCTCGGCGGCAGCGTCGCGGATGGCCGCAAGGCCGGCCGCCAGCGTGCCGATCTCGTCGCTCCGGTCGGCATGCGGAATGGCAGCCTCCGTATCGCCCGCGGCAAGGCGCTTAGAGGCATCGGCAAGCTCGGCGAGCGGCCTTGCGACACGGCGGCTGACAAGGACCATGCCGGCAAGGGCAAGGCCCGCGCTGGCGGCGAGCAAGGCCCAGCGGGAGGCGCCGCCGTCGACGATGCCCTGCAATCCGCCCAGGACGACCACGAGGACGAAGAGCGCAGGCACGAGCCTGCCGATCCGGACATTACGCATGACGGTTCCCTGATTTGTCGCGCACGGCTGCGTGCGGGTGCGCGGGAGTCTAGGAGCGGTCCTTTAACGGGGTCTTAATGGGGACGCTGCACGCGTGCCTTGCCGGGGGCTTTTCCACACCCTACATGCGAAGGCCGAACAGGAGTTTTCGATGATCTTCGACGCCGTCCGGCTTTCGCTCGCCAATCTCTTCGCGCCCGAGACGCGCAGCGTCTTCTGGAAGGTCCTCGGGCTCACCGTCCTGGCGCTCGTCGTGATCTGGTTCGGGCTGCGGGAGACCTTCATCGCCTTCGCCTGGCCCTGGCTCGAAGGCGCGATGATGCCGAACCTGCCGGATTGGGCGGGCTGGCTCACCTTCGTCTTCGGCATCGTCGCCAGTCTCGGCCTCGCGCTCGGCCTCGCTCTGCTGCTGGCGCCGGTGACGGCGATCATCGCCGGCTTCTTCCTCGACGATGTCGCCGAGGTCATCGAGACGCGCGATTATCCGGGCGAGGCCCGGGGCACGGCGCTGCCGCTCGGCCAGGCCATCATGGGCTCGATCAAGTTCCTCGGCGTGGTCATCCTCGGCAACCTGATCGCCCTGTTCCTCCTGTTCATTCCGGGCGTGAATCTCGTCGCCTTCTTCCTCGTCAACGGCTACCTGCTCGGCCGGGAATTCTTCGAATTCGCCGCCATGCGCTATCGCGCGCCTGCCGAGGCGCGGCTGTTCCGCGCCAAGCATGCCTCCACGGTCCTCCTCGCCGGCTTCGTCATCGCCGCCTTCCTGGCGATCCCCATCGTCAACCTGATGACACCGCTCTTCGCGGCCGGCCTGATGGTGCACCTCCACAAGGCGCTGAGCCGCAAGGACCGGGACTTCTCACTGCGCCAGGGCTGATGCGTCGTACATTGCCGCATAGTCGGCGCTCGGCGGGATCGGCGTGATCACGTCGATCATCACGCCGTTCGGATCGGCGGTGATGAAATGGCGCTGGCCGAAATCCTCGTTCCTGATGGCAACAAGGATCGGCAGGCCGGCGGCGCGCACGGCGTCATGCACGGCGTCGACATCCTCGACCTCGAAATTCAGGAGCAGGCCGGAGACCGTTTTGCCCCGGCCGGTGGCTGGAATGGTTTCATGATTGCGGTCGAGCACGGCGAGCGTCACCTTCTCGTCCTCGCGGGACTGGAGATGAATGTACCAGTCGCTGGTGAAGAGCGCTTCGAAGCGGAAATGCGCCGTGTAGAAGGCGGCGGTGCCGGCGACGTCATCCGTCATGATCACGGGATAGTAGCTGGTCGTCTTCATCTCTTTACCCTTTCTGCCTGGCGCAACTCCGGACGAAAGCCGCTGCATGCTTTTGCTGGATTTGCCTTTGATAAAAACATACAGTCTGCATGTTTTTATCAATTAACATGCATGCAGACTGTATGTAAAGAAGCATCATGGCACGCAGCAACAAGGAACGCACCGAGGCGACGCGCCTCGCCCTGATCGAGGCCGCCCGGCGGCTCTTCGTGGAGAGGGGCTATGCGGAAACGGTGACGCCCGACATCGTCGCGGAGGCGGGGGTGACGCGCGGTGCGCTCTACCACCATTTCGAGGACAAGAAGGCGCTGTTCCGCGCCGTGCTGGAGCACGAAGCGCAAGCCGTGGCGGCGCGGATCGAGACGGTCTCGCTGCCGGCCGGCTCGCCGCGCGAAGCGCTGCTTTTCGGCGCGTCGGCCTATTTCGACGCGATGGCCGAGTCCGGTCGCACGCGTCTCCTGCTGCTCGAAGCACCTGCCGTGCTGGGCTTTGCGGGCGCCGGCGCAATCGACCGGGACAATGCCGAGGATACGCTGAAAGAGGGGCTGTCCGCCCTGCTCGGGCCGGATATCGAAGCCGCAAGGCTTGCGGCGCTGACCGACCTCCTCTCCGCCGCCTTCGACCGCGCGGCCATCGCCATCGAGGCCGGCGGCGATCGCAAGGTCTACGAGGCGGCGATCGCCGATCTCCTCGACGGGCTCAGGGCGTAGGGCCGAACAGCTGCGGGGGAAGCTCGACCAGCGGGGCGGGCACGTCGCAGGTCTTTTCCGGCGACTTGCAGAGATCGGCGATGACGCAGTGCTCGCATTCGGGCCTGCGCGCCTTGCAACAGTACCGCCCGTGCAGGATCAGCCAGTGGTGGGCGTGGTAGAGATATTCGTCCGGGATGATGCGCATCAGCTTGTCCTCCACCTCGTCCGGCGTCTTGCCGGGAGCGAGGCGGATCCGGTTGGCGATGCGGAAGATATGCGTGTCGACCGCCATCGTCGCCTGGCCGAAGGCCATGGAGAGCACGACATTGGCCGTCTTGCGGCCCACGCCGGGCAGCATCACCAGCTCCTCGCGGGTGCGCGGCACCTCGCTGTTGAAGCGGTCGACGAGCATCCGGCTGAGTGCGATGACGTTCTTCGCCTTGTTGCGGTAGAGCCCGATGGTCTTGATGTACTCCCGCACCTTCTCCTCGCCGAGCGCCAGCATCTTCTCCGGCGTGTCGGCGACCTTGAAGAGGGCGCGCGTCGCCTTGTTGACGCCGGCATCGGTCGCCTGCGCGGAAAGCGCGACGGCGACGACGAGCGTGAACGGGTTCACATGCTCCAGCTCGCCCTTCGGCTCCGGCCGCTGGATGGAGAAGCGGCGGAAGATCTCCTTCAGCTCGTCCTGCGAATAGAGGCTCTTCACCGGCGCGGACGCCTTGCGGCGCGGTGGCGCCGAGGGCGCTTTCTTCCGGGTCTTCACGCTGTCCATGATGCCTCCGATGCGAGCCCCCGCAAAACCGCTACACAGTCCCGCGCGGCTTGCTTATAATCAAGCGTCATGACCCAAGGCAACGCCGACATCACGATGAACGACCTGCCGGTCTTCTCCGCCGAGCTGCATCCCTATCGCTCGCTGGGGCGGAACGGGCATCGTATCTTCTTCCTCATCGCGGGCGCGCTCAGCGTCGCCCACATGGCCGTCTTCATGATCTCCGGCGCCTGGCCGGTGGTCATGTTCTTCGGGGCGGATTTCCTCATCCTCTTCGGCGCCTTCTGGCTGAACAACCGGGCGGCCAGGGCAAAAGAGATCGTCTCGCTCTCGCGCACCAGCATCTCGATCCGCAAGATCACGCCGTCCGGCAAGGAAACGGAATATGCCTTCAATCCGTTCTGGGCGCGCTTCCTCGTCTCGCGCAAGGCGAAGATCGGCATCACCGCCATGCATGTGCGCGGCAACGGCCGGGAGACCGATGTCGGCACCTTCCTGCCGCTCGACGACCGCGAGCGCTTCGCCTCCGCCTTTTCCGGCGCGCTGGCGCGGGTGAAGCGCGGTTACTAAGCTAAGTCCCGCAGGAAACGGGTGGCCGGCACGCCGGGGGCGTGCTTTTCTGGCGGCACAGGAGAAAAGCGATGAACATTGCCGCGACTTTGCAAACCGACATCACGCCCGAGGGCGGCGACTACACGACCGTCCGCCGGGTCATCGAGATGATCACCGAGGATTATCGGGAGCAGCCCGGGCTGGAGGACATTGCCGGCCGCCTCGGCCAGTCGCCGACGCAGTTGCAGAAGACCTTCACCCGCTGGGCCGGCCTCTCGCCGAAGGCGTTCCTGCAGGCCGTGACGCTCGACCATGCCAAGCGCCTGCTGCGGCAGGAGGAATTGCCGCTGCTCGAAACCAGCTTCGAGGTCGGCCTTTCCGGTCCCGGCCGGCTGCACGACCTCTTCGTCACGCACGAGGCCATGTCGCCCGGCGAGTGGAAGGCGCGCGGGGCAGGGCTCACCATCCGCTATGGACTCCATCCCTCGCCCTTCGGCGGGGCGCTGGTGATGATCACCGACCGGGGCCTTGCCGGCCTTGCCTTCACCGACGAGGCCGATGGCATGGATGCCTTCGAGGACATGTCCTCGCGTTGGCCGAACGCGCATTATGTCGAGGACCGGGAAGCGACGGCCGCCTATGCCGAGCGCATCTTCGACCCGAAGCGCTGGGACCCGAAGGCGCCGCTGCGCGTGGTGCTGATCGGCTCGGATTTCCAGGTCCGCGTCTGGCAGGCGCTGCTGCGCATCCCCATGGGCTGCGCCGTCACCTATTCCTCGATCGCCGAAGGTCTCGGTCAGCCGACCGCCTCGCGCGCCGTCGGCGCCGCCGTAGGCCGCAATCCCATCTCTTTCGTGGTGCCCTGCCACCGCGCGCTCGGCAAGAGCGGCGCGCTGACGGGATATCACTGGGGCCTGACGCGCAAGCGCGCCATGCTGGGCTGGGAATCGGGCAAGGCCTGAAATGCAAAAGGCCGGCGAATGCCGGCCTTTTTCTTATGGGAAGGGACAGCGCTCAATGCGCGCCCGACATGTCCCCGAGCACGTCCTTCGACTTCACCGTCGAATCGGCGTTGAGCGTGTAGACCATCGGCACGCCGGTCGCCAGGTTGAGCTTCAGGATCTCGTCCTTCGTCAGCTTGTCGAGCACCATGACCAGCGAGCGCAGCGAGTTGCCGTGGGCGGCGACCAGCACCTTTTCGCCGCGCAGCACGCGGGGCAGGATCTCCGTGAGATAATAGGGCCAGACGCGCGCGCCGGTGTCGCGCAGGCTTTCGCCGCCCGGCGGCGGCACGTCGTAGGAGCGGCGCCAGATATGGACCTGCTCCTCGCCCCACTTGGCGCGGGCATCGTCCTTGTTGAGGCCGGAGAGGTCGCCGTAGTCGCGCTCGTTGAGCGCCTGGTCGCGGATCGTCTCGAGACCCTGCTGGCCGATCTCATCGAGGATGATCTTCAGCGTCTTCTGGGCGCGGGAAAGGTCGGAGGTGAAGGCGATGTCGAACTTGATGCCCGTGTCGGCGAGCGCCTTGCCGCCGGTCCTGGCCTCCTCGACGCCGAGTTCGGTGAGGTCGGGGTCGCGCCAGCCGGTGAAGAGGTTTTTCAGGTTCCATTCGCTCTGGCCGTGGCGAACGAGGACGAGGGTTCCGCTCATATGGTCTGTCTCCTGAGGCTGACTTTAATTGAGCCCGAGCACGTCGAGCATGGAATAGAGGCCGGGCTTCCTGTCGCGCGCCCAGAGCGCCGCCTTGACGGCGCCGCGGGCGAAGATCGAGCGGTCCGTCGCGCTGTGCGACAGCGTCACCGTCTCGCCCTCGCCGGCGAGCAGCACGGAATGTTCGCCGATGACCGAGCCGCCGCGCAGCGTGGCAAAGCCGATCGTGCCCATGGGCCGCGGGCCGGTATGGCCGTCGCGCACGCGTACGGAATTCTCCGCCAGCGAAATGCCGCGGCCCTTCGCGGCGGCGTTGCCGAGCAGCAGTGCGGTGCCGGAGGGAGCATCGACCTTGTGCTTGTGGTGCATTTCCAGCACCTCGATGTCCCAGTCGTCGGGGCCGAGCGCGCGGGCGGCCGTCTCGGTCAGCACGCCAAGCAGGTTGACGCCGAGGCTCATATTGCCGGACTTGACGACGCGGGCATGGCGGGCGGCGGCCTTGATCTTCTCGTCGTCGGCGGCCGAGCAGCCGGTGGTGCCGACGACATGCACGATGCGCGCCTGCGCGGCGAGGCCGGCGAACTCGACGGTGGCGGCGGGCGCGGTGAAATCCAGCACGCCCTCGGCCGCCACGAAGGCCTCCAGCGGCTTGTCGGTGACGGGAACGCCGATCGGGCCGAGGCCGGCAAGCTCTCCCGCATCACGGCCGACGAAGGGCGAGCCCTCGCGCTCGACGGCGGCGAAGACCTGTGCGCCCTTAATGGCGTGGATGGTGCGGATCAGCGTCTGGCCCATGCGGCCCGCGGCGCCGACGACGACCAGCTTCATTGGGTTGCCGCTCATGTCGTTTCGTCCTTGCTGTCTATTTGCCTGTGAGGCCGGCAGGCGCCTGGAGATTGTTGAGGCGAGCGTAGAGACCGTTCTCGCGCGCCGCAAGGTCCTCGTGCGTGCCTTCCTCGATGACCATGCCGTCCTGCATGGCGATGATCTTGTCGGCGCGCACCACCGTCGAGAGGCGGTGTGCGATGACGACCACGGTGCGCCCGCTCATCGCCTCGTCCAGCGCTTTCTGCACGGCCTGTTCCGACTCGGTGTCGAGCGCGGAGGTCGCCTCGTCGAGCAGGAGGATCGGCGCGTTGCGCACCAGCGCGCGGGCGATGGAAAGCCGCTGGCGCTGGCCGCCGGAGAGCGTCACGCCGTTCTCGCCGACGGGCGTGTCGTAACCGAGCGGCTGGGCGAGGATGAAGTCATGCGCATAGGCATGCCGCGCGGCTTCCTCAATCTCGGCATCCGTCGCATCCGGCCGGCCGTAGCGGATGTTGTCGCGGATCGTGCCCTCGAAGAGATAGGGCTGCTGGGAGACATAGGCGATGGCATTGCGCAGCGACTGCTTGGTCACATGCGCGATGTCCTGCCCGTCGATCAGGATCTCGCCGTCCGCCGGATCGTAGAAGCGCGGAATGAGGCTGATGATGGTGGACTTGCCCGCCCCGGAGGGGCCGACGAGCGCCGTCGTCCTGCCGCCCTCGGCGGTGAAGCTGACGCCCTTGAGGATCGTCTCGTTCTCCGAATAGCCGAAACGCACGTCGCGGAAGGTGATGGCCGCATCGGTGATCGCGAGCGGCCGGGCGTCGGCAAGGTCGGCCTGGCGCGGTTTGAGGTCAAGGATCTCGTAGATCATGCGGGCATTGACAGCCGCGCGCTCCAGCGAGACCTGCAGCCGGGCGAGGCGCTTGGCCGGATCGTAGGCCATCAGCAGCGCCGTCACGAAGGAGAAGAACGCGCCCGGCATGATGCCGCCGTAGATCGAGCGGAAGGCGGCATAGGCAAGGACGCCCGCGATGGTGAAGCCGGCGAAGGATTCGGTCATCGGCGCGGTGCGCTCGGTGAGCCGGGCGATGCGGT
>Ga0153917_1001347_pt1 | contig 10365 bp, 8 predicted proteins | sample TSFL001MetaG_FD_104695 | JGI IMG/M metagenome (GOLD analysis project Ga0153917, IMG submission 104695) | Attine ant fungus gardens microbial communities from Florida, USA - TSFL001 MetaG | ecosystem: Host-associated > Fungi > Mycelium > Unclassified | place: USA: Florida, Paynes Creek Historic... | reverse complement strand
TCGACGGTGCGCGTGGCGGGCGTGCGGTATTTCTCCTTGACGCGCTCGTATTCGGCCTTCAGCGCGTCCTCGGTGATGGTGGAGGCGTCCGCGATGTCCTTCGGCTCCAGCGAGACGTAGACGAATTTGCGGTATTCCGGCGCGCGGTACTTCGCCTTGTTCTGCTCGAACCAGGGGGCGAGCACGTCATCGCCGGGTGCCTTCACGGGATCGATATTGGCGTTGCTGAGCAGCAGATAGTCGATGGTGCGCGCTTCGTTGCGGTACTGGCGCAGCGCGTTGGTCAGCACGTCGGGCGCCTTGTAGCCGTCGGAAACGGCTTCCACGACCTGGGTGCGGATGGCGACCTGGCTGCGGTTGCTGATATAGTCGTTCTCGCGCAGGCCGGCATTGCGCAGGATGGCGGAGAAGGCCGTGCGGTCGAACTGGCCGTTGACGCCGCGGAAGGCCGGGTCGTCGGCGATCAGGCGGGCGAGGCGGCCTTCGGAAAGGCCGAGGTTCATGTCGCGCGAAAGCTGGTCGAGCGAGGCACCCGCGACGAGCTCGGCGAAGACCTGATTCTCGACGCCGAAGGCGCGGGCCTGCTCGGCGTTCAGCCGCATGCCGAAGCGCTGCGACATGGTGGCGACCTGGCGCTCGTAGGCGAGGCGGAAGTCGGTGGGCGAGACCTTGACGTCGCCGACGGTGACGACGGCGTTCGAACCGCCGGTGACGATCGTGTTCGAAACACCCCAGACAGCGAACGAACCGACCAGAACGATCATCAGGGCTTTTGCCACCCAGGTCTGGGCGGCGTGTCTCAGGGCGTCGAGCATCGTCTAAACTTCCTCATAGCGGCGGCCATGCGGCCGGAGATCGTCTCTTAACGGAAAGTTTGCGGGAATTGAAGTCCGCGGAACATGCGGAATGATGGGGTGAATGCCGGGCAAAATGCGCGATGCCGCAAATCGGTCAGGCATCGCCGATTTTGTTTGCCGGCAAATCAAAATTTTCTGAAATTATTGGCATATTCCGGCTGAATTCCCCTGTCATAATTTGAGAATTCGTGGTCGGATACAGGATCGCTGCAGTGAGTCAGCGCGCTGGCCCTTGCAGGAAGGAGTGCAGACGTGGAATCCACGATCGTCATGATCAACCTTTTCGGCGCGGTCGCGCTGCTGCTTTTCGGCCTCGCGCTGGTCAAGGACGGCATGACGCGGGCCTTCGGCGTCAAGTTGCGATCCGGGCTGGCGCTCGGCACGCGCGGGCCGTTCCGCTCCTTCTTCGCCGGTTTCGTCGCCACCGTCGCGCTGCAGAGCTCGACGGCGACGGCGCTGATGATCGCCTCCTTCGTGGAAAAGAACCTCGTGCGGGCCCGCATGGCGCAGATCGTGCTGCTCGGCGCCAATATCGGCACCGCCGTCACCGCATGGCTGGTGGCGACCGGCATCGAATCGATCTCGCCGCTGATCATCCTCGTCGGCGTCGTGTTCTACAAATCGTCCGGTTCCTCGGCGCGGCAGGGCCTTGGCTCTGCCCTCGTCGGCATCGGCCTGATGCTGCTTTCGCTGCATCTCCTCAGCCTCGCGACGGAGCCGATGCGCCAGTCGCCGGCGCTCGCCGCCTTCCTGACGCTGCTGGGCGATGCATGGCCCGCCGCGCTCGCCTTCTCCACCGTGCTCGCCATCATCTCCTCGTCCAGCCTCGCGGTGGTCGTGCTCATCCTGTCGCTGGCGGCGATGGGCATCCTGTCGCCGGCGCTGACGGTGATCCTCGTGCTCGGCGCCAATCTCGGCGGGGCCGTGCCACCGGTTATCGCGACGCTCAAGGCGGCCGCCTCCGCGCGGCGCGTGACGCTCGGCAACCTCCTCGTGCGCGGCATCGGCTGTCTGGTCGTACTGCCCTTCGCCGGGCAGGTCGCCGATCTTCTGGCGGCGCTGCCGCTTCCGGCGACCAAGCTGCCGGTCGACGTGCACCTTGCCTTCAACATCGTCGTCGCGCTGGTGTTCTGGCCGCTCTCCAGCCCGCTCTCGCGCCTCATGGAAAAGCTTGTGCCGGAGGAAAAGCCGGAAGACACCGGGCCGAAATACCTCGACGATTCGGCGCTCTCGACCCCGGTCGTCGCGCTGTCCGGCGCGACGCGCGAGGTGCTGCGCGTCGGCGACCTCATCGAGGCCATGCTCATCCGCACCATGCGTGCCTTCAACGAGAACAACCTTTCGCCGCTGAAGGACGTCGGTGAGCTGGAGCATCAGGTCGACGCGTTGCAGCAGGAGGTGAAGATCTATCTTTCTCGGCTCGGCCGGCAGGGTGTCAGCGGCGAGAGCGCGGCGCGCTCGATCATCATCATCGACTATGCCATCAATCTCGAACATGTCGGCGACATCATCGAGAAGGGATTGCAGGAGCAGGTGCGCAAGAAGATCGTCAACGGGCTGAAATTCTCCGAGGACGGCTACAAGGAGCTCGCCAACCTCTTCAACCTGACCATCGAGAACCTGCGCATCGCCCAGACGATCTTCGTCACCCGAGACACGGGCCTTGCCCGCCAGCTCATGGAAGTGAAGGTCGACGTGCGGCGCATGGAGAAGCAGTCGTCCGAGCGCCACCTCGAACGGCTGCGCGACGGCCGGCTCGACAGCCTCCAGACGAGCTCGCTGCATCTCGACATGCTGCGCGACTTGAAGCGCGTCAACGCGCATCTCGTCTCCGTCGCCTATCCGATCCTCGACGAGAGCGGCCAGCTCACGGAAAGCCGCCTGCGCAGCAACGCGAACTGAAGCGCGGAGGAATCCCTTTGTCTCCCGCTGTACCTTTTTGCTAAGGAACGGCGTCGAAGACGGGTGAACGAGGATTCCCATGACCGCAGACCGGACGAAGCGCAACTGCCTGGCCGTCATCCTGGCCGCCGGCGAAAGCACGCGGATGAAGTCCGCGCAGTCCAAGGTGCTGCATCCGGTCGCCGGCCGGCCGATGATCGCGCATGTCGTCGACACGCTGGCAAAGGCCGGCATTGGCGATATCGCGCTGGTGCTCGGGCGCGATGCGGAAAAGGTCGAGATCGCCGCCCGGAACGAGGCGGTCAGCAGCTCCGTCCATATCCAGACCGAACGGCTCGGCACCGCCCATGCCGTGCTCGCGGCGCGCGAGGCGATCGCCAGGGGCTACGACGATGTGCTCGTCGTCTTCGGCGACACGCCGCTCATCACCGAAGCGCCGCTGGTCGCCGCGCGGGACGGGCTTGCCAATGGCGCGGATGTTGTCGTCATCGGCTTCGAGACGGCCGATCCGACCGGTTACGGTCGCCTGATCGTCGAGAACGGCGAGCTTCTGGCCATCCGCGAGCACAAGGACGCGAGCGAGGCCGAACGCGCCATCACCTATTGCAACGGCGGCCTGATGGCCATCGACGGACGCAAGGCGCTCGACCTGATCGGCCGGATCGGCAACAGCAATGCCAAGGGCGAATACTATCTCACCGACATCGTCGAGGTGGTGCGTGCGGCCGGCGGCCGGGCAATCGCCGTGGAAGCGCCCGAGGAAGAGCTGACCGGCTGCAACACGCGCGCCGAGCTTGCCGTGATCGAACGGCTCTGGCAGCGGCGCCGCCGCCATGAAATGATGCTCGACGGCGTGTCGATGATCGCGCCGGAAACGGTGTTCCTCGCCTATGACACGAAGATCGGCCGCGACGTGACCATCGAGCCGAACGTGGTCTTCGGGCCGAGCGTGAGCGTCGAAAGCGGCGCTCTCATCCATTCCTTCTCGCATATCGAGGGCGCGCATGTCGCGGCCGGGGCCGAGGTCGGCCCCTATGCGCGCCTGCGGCCGGGCGCCAATCTCGGCGAGGGCGCGAAAGTCGGCAATTTCTGCGAGGTGAAGAAGGCGGAGATCGGGGCGGGCGCCAAGGTCAACCACCTCACCTATATCGGCGATGCCTTCATCGGCGCACGCACGAATATCGGCGCCGGCACCATCACCTGCAATTACGACGGCATCAACAAGCATGTGACGCGCATCGGCACGGATGCCTTTATCGGTTCCAATTCGGCGCTGGTCGCCCCGGTTTCCATCGGCAACGGGGCCTATGTCGCCTCCGGCAGCGTGGTCACCGCGGACGTGCCGGACGACGCCGTCGCCTTCGGCCGGGCGCGGCAGGAAAACAAGGAGGGCAGGGCCGTCCTCATCCGCGAGCGCAACAAGGCGCTCAAGGACGCGAAAAAGAAGGCGGCGACGTAATTCGCCGATTGGGCGCGCCCACGTTAACGATTGCAATCGAAAGTGAGCGCGGCCGTGTTGCGCCGCAGGAAAAAAACTCTACGAAAAGAACGCAATGAAATGCGTCGGATAGAGATTGGAGCGCGCAATGTGCGGAATTGTCGGTATCGTCGGAAACCAGCCTGTCGCCGGTCGGCTTGTCGATGCCCTGAAGCGCCTCGAATATCGGGGCTATGATTCCGCTGGCGTCGCCACCGTCGTCGACGGCAGGCTTGCCCGCCGCCGCGCCGAGGGCAAGCTGTTCAACCTCGAAAAGCGCCTTTCGGAAGAGCCGCTGGCCGGCACCATCGGCATCGCTCACACCCGCTGGGCGACGCATGGCGCGCCGACGGAAGGCAACGCCCATCCGCACTTCGTCGATGGCGTCGCCGTCGTGCACAATGGCATCATCGAGAATTTCTCCGAGATCAAGGACGAGCTGATCGCCGGTGGTGCGACCTTCACCACGCAGACGGATACCGAAGTCGTCGCGCAGCTTGTCGCGAAGTTCCGCCGCGAGGGGCTCGGCCGCCGCGAGGCGATGCATGCCATGCTCCGGCGCGTCACCGGAGCTTACGCCCTTGCCGTGATCTTCGAGGACGACCCGTCGACCATCATGGCCGCGCGTAGCGGCCCGCCGCTTGCCATCGGCCACGGCCGGGGCGAGATGTTCCTCGGCTCCGACGCCATTGCGCTCGCGCCCTTCACCAGCGAGATCAGCTATCTCGTCGACGGCGACTGGGCGGTGATCGGCCGCGACGGCGCCTTTATCTTCGATATGGACGGCAACCGCGTCGAGCGTCCGAAGCAGGTTTCCTCGGCCGCCGCCTATCTCATCGACAAGGGCAACCATCGGCACTTCATGGAAAAGGAAATCCATGAGCAGCCGGAGGCGATCTCCCATGCGCTCAGCCACTATGTCGATTTCCTCGCGCATACGGTGCGCCCGGTCGCCGGCGGCATCGATTTCGCCAAGGTGCCGAGCCTTGCCATTTCGGCCTGCGGCACGGCCTATCTCGCCGGCCTCGTCGGCAAGTACTGGTTCGAGCGCTATGCCCGCCTGCCGGTCGAAATCGACGTCGCCTCCGAGTTCCGCTACCGCGAAATCCCGCTGAACCCGGCCTCCGCCGCACTCTTCATCTCGCAGTCCGGCGAGACGGCCGATACGCTCGCCTCGCTGCGCTATTGCAAGGAGAGCGGCCTGAAGATCGGCGCCGTGGTCAATGCGAAGGAATCGACCATCGCCCGCGAATCGGATGCCGTCTTCCCGATCCTTGCCGGTCCGGAGATCGGCGTTGCCTCCACCAAGGCCTTCACCTGCCAGCTCGCCGTCCTCGCGGCGCTTGCCATCGGCGCGGGCCGGGCGCGCGGCACGATCAGTGAAATCGAGGAGAAGGAGCTGGTGCGCCACCTTGCCGAGATGCCGCGCATCATGGCGAGCGTGCTCAACACCATCCAGCCCGCCATCGAGCAGCTTTCGCGCGACCTCTCCAAGTGCAAGGACGTGCTCTATCTCGGCCGCGGCACCAGCTATCCGCTCGCCATGGAAGGTGCGCTGAAGCTCAAGGAAATCTCCTATATCCATGCCGAGGGCTATGCCGCCGGCGAGCTGAAGCATGGCCCCATCGCACTGATCGACGAGAACATGCCGGTCATCGTCATCGCCCCGCACGACCGCTTCTTCGAGAAGACCGTCTCGAACATGCAGGAAGTGGCGGCCCGCGGCGGCCGGATCGTCTTCATCACCGACGAGAAGGGTGCGGCCGCCTCCAAGCTGCCGACCATGGCGACCATCGTGCTGCCAGACGTCAACGAGATCATCTCGCCGATGATCTATTCGCTGCCGATCCAGCTTCTCGCCTACCACACCGCCGTCTTCATGGGCACGGACGTCGACCAGCCGCGCAATCTCGCCAAGTCGGTCACGGTCGAATGATCCTCCGGCCGGAGCGGGACGGCGATATCGACGCCATCCGCGCACTGACGGAAAGAGCCTTCAGGACCGCGCCCCATGCCGACGGCACGGAGCACCTGATCATAGACCGCCTGCGCGCGGCCGGCGCCCTGACGCTTTCGCTGGTGGCGGAGGAGGGCGGGGCCGTCGTCGGCCATGTCGCGTTCTCCCCGGTTTCGGTGTCCGACGGCAGTGCGGGCTGGTACGGGCTCGGGCCGATCTCGGTCGATCCGTCCCGGCAGGGCGGGGGGATCGGCGGGCGGCTGGTGCGCGAGGGGATCGCGCGGCTGGAAGCGCTCGGTGCGGCGGGCTGCGTGCTGCTCGGCGATCCTGCCTACTACGGCCGCTTCGGCTTCGGGCAGGATCCGAAGCTGACGCTCCACGGGGTGCCGCCGGAGTATTTCATGCGTGTGGCGTTTTCTCCGGTTTACGGCGAGGGAACCGTTTCCTATCATCCGGGTTTCTACGGCTGAGCGCCCTCCCACGCCCGCCCTACGCTGGACATCAGATGACCGACCTCGTTCCGAGACAGTCGCTCGCCATGCGGCTGCGCAACAATTTCCTGACCGGCCTCGTCATCTGCGCGCCGATCGCCATCACCATCTGGCTGACCTGGACTTTCATTCGCTGGGCCGATAGCTGGGTGAAGCCCTATATTCCGGCGCGCTACAACCCGGAAAGCTACCTGCAATTCGCCATTCCCGGCTTCGGCCTGCTGATCGCGCTCGTGCTGATCACGCTCATCGGCTTCCTCGGCAAGAACCTGATCGGCCGCACCATCGTGGAATTCGGCGATTCGCTCTTCAACCGCACGCCGCTGGTGCGCACGGTGCACAAGAGCCTGAAGCAGATCTTCGAGACGGTGCTGAAGGACAAGGGCAATTCCTTCAACAAGGCGGCGATGATCGAATATCCGAGCGCCGGCCTCTGGTCCGTCGTCTTCGTGGCGACGGATGCGCGCGGCGAGATCGCGACGAAGTTCAAGTCGATGGGCAAGGATATGGTCGCCTGCTTCCTGCCGCCGACACCGTTCCCGACGGCCGGTTTCCTCGTCTATGTGCCGCGGGAAAAGCTCGTGCCGCTCGACATGAGCGCCGAGGATGCCGCCAAGCTGATCATCTCGGTCGGCCTCGTCACGCCGCCGGAAAAGGCGCTGCAGCTCCTCGAAAGCCAAGAGCAGCGCAAGGCCAAGGCGAAAGCCCGCAAGAAAGGATAAGGGCGAGCCGCCCCGAAAGGCGAGACGGCTCGAAACGCATTATTCCTCGACGACAGGCTTCTTCTGGTCGTTCGGAACGATCATATCCGCATCCGCCGGAAGGCGGGACTGCTTTTCCGTCGTGGTGACGCTTGCGGTCGTGATCGTCTTGTCGACCTTGGCTTCCGCCGAGACCTTGTTGTGCCAGGCGCAATCCGCAAGGGCCGCGGATGCCGAGAGGCCAAGCATGACTGCGACTGCGAGAACTGTCTTCATGGCATTTCTCCTCTTTCGCTGATGCATCGGAGAGTATGCCTTCACGCGCGCTCTCGGCAAAATCACGTTTGCGTGGGCGTCAGCCGGCGCGGAGGAACCGGATCGCCTCGTCGCGGCGGTAGAGATAGAGCAGCGTGCGGATCGCTTCGCCGCGCTCGCTCGTCAGGTCCGGGTCGCGTTCGAGAAGATAGGCGGCGTCCTTGCGGGCGATTTCAAGAAGATCGCCATGCGCTTCGAGGCTGGCGACGAGGAAACCCGGCGTGCCGGATTGGCGGGTGCCGAGAAGCTCGCCTTCGCCGCGCAGCTTCAGATCTTCCTCCGCGATGCGGAAACCGTCCTCCGTCTCGCGCAGGATGGAAAGGCGCGCCCGCCCATTCTCGCTGAGCGGTCCCTTGTAGAGCAGGATGCAGCTCGACGCCTCCTCGCCGCGCCCGACGCGTCCGCGCAACTGATGGAGCTGGGCAAGGCCGAAGCGCTCGGCATGCTCGATCACCATGATCGAGGCATCCGGCACGTCGACGCCGACTTCCACCACCGTCGTCGCCACCAAGAGCCGTGTCTCGCCATTCTTGAAGGCGAGCATGGCGGCGTCCTTCTCCGGCCCGCTCATGCGCCCGTGCACGAGGCCGGCGGCCGGGCCGAAGATGCTCGCAAGCGTCGCATGCCGCTCCTCGACGGACATCAGCTCGCTTTCTTCGGTTTCCTCTACCAGCGGGCAGATCCAGTAGGCCTTCTTGCCCTCGGCGAGTGCGGCGCGCAGGCGGTCGACGATATCGCCCACGCGCTCCTGTGGCACGACGACGGTCTGGATCGGCTTGCGGCCGGCGGGCTTTTCCGTGAGCTTGGAGACGTCCATATCGCCGAAGGCGGCAAGGACGAGGGTGCGCGGAATGGGCGTCGCGGTCATGACAAGCATATGGGGCGAAATGCCCTTGGCCGTCAGCCGCAGGCGCTGGTGCACGCCGAAACGGTGCTGCTCGTCCACCACGGCGAGCACGAGGTCCTTGTAGGCGACGTTATCCTGGAAGAGCGCGTGCGTGCCGATGACGATCTGCGTCTCGCCGGAGGCGATGCGTTCGAGGATGGCATCGCGCTCGCGGCCCTTGGTGCGGCCGGTGAGCACGTCGATGGTGACGCCGGCCGGGGCGGCCATGCGGGCGAGGGTCGCAAAATGTTGCCGGGCGAGAATTTCCGTCGGGGCCATTAGCACGGCCTGCCCGCCGGATTCGACGGCGGCCAGCATCGCCATCAGCGCCACCGCCGTCTTGCCCGCCCCGACATCGCCCTGGAGCAGCCGCAGCATGCGCTGCTCGCCGGCCATGTCCTTCAGCACTTCGGCGATGGCCGTCTGCTGGCTGTTGGTCAGCGAAAAGGGCAGGGCGTCGATGACGGGGCGGCTGAGCGCGCTCGTCGCAGTCACCGGCCGGCCGGCCACCTTGCGCAGGCGCTGGCGCACGAGAGCGAGCGAGATCTGGCCCGCGAGGAATTCGTCATAGGCAAGGCGTCGACGGGCGGGGGCCTGCGGATCGGGGTCCGTTTCGTCGCGCGGATCGTGCATGCGATGGAAGGCGTCGAAGGCCGAGGAAAAACCCTGCCGCTGCATCAGCGTGGCGTCGATCCATTCCGGCAGATGCGGCACGCGGGCAAGCGCAGCCTCCACCGACTTGCGCAGCACACGCGATGTAAGACCCGCCGTGAGGCCATGCACCGGCTCGACCAGCGGCACGTTGTCGGCTTCGCCGAGCCGCGCCATGTAGTCGGGATGCACCATGGAGGGGCGGCCGTTGAACCAGTCGACCTTGCCGCTCACCACCACCGTCTCGTCGATGGGCAGCGCCTTTTCCAGCCAGTTGCCCTTGACCCGGAAGAAGGTGAGCGCCAGTTCCCCCGTCTCATCGTGCAGGAACACGCGGTAGGGCTGGTTGGACCGGCCCGGCGGCGGCTGGTGGCGGTCGACGCGGCCGGTGATGGTGACGATGACGCCGGGCGGCGCATTTGCGATGCCCGGCTGGTTGCGCCGGTCGACGATCGAATGCGGGAAATGGAAGACGAGATCGACGACGCGGCAATCCTCGATGCTCTCCTGCCCGAAGAGGCGCGCGTAGAGATCGCCAAGCTTCGGGCCGATGCCGGGAAGCGAGGAGAGGGGAGCGAAGAGCGGATCGAGCAGGGCAGGTCTCATGGCCGGCAAAATCGCCGGAGATCATGCCTTTGGCAAGGCTGACAAGCGGCTTTTGCCGGTTTATAGAAACGCCGACAAAGCAATTCCAGGAAAAGTGCAGGCGGTTTTCCGTCCGGAATTGCGAATAGCAAAATCGCGGGTTTGAAATGCGAGGACGATCATGACGGGAACGACACGCTCGAGCGCCGAGATCGACCCGCGCCGAAAGCGCATCCTCTTCCGCTGCTGGCATCGGGGCATCCGCGAGATGGACCTGGTGCTCGGCGCCTTCGCCGACGCCGAGATCGCCACGCTTTCCGAAGCCGAGCTGGACGAGCTGGAGCGCATCATGGCCGAGGAGGACAACGACCTCGTCAAATGGGTGACCGGTGAGAAGCCCGTACCCGAAGAATTCCAGCGCGGCCTCTTCCCGCGCATCGCCGCCTACCGCCCCGATTTTTCGCCGCTCTTCAAAGACGACCGCGCATGATCCCCGGATTTTCTCCCGAACGCATTGCCGGCGCCGGCAGGCCGATGACCATC
>Ga0153917_1001344_pt1 | contig 10382 bp, 4 predicted proteins | sample TSFL001MetaG_FD_104695 | JGI IMG/M metagenome (GOLD analysis project Ga0153917, IMG submission 104695) | Attine ant fungus gardens microbial communities from Florida, USA - TSFL001 MetaG | ecosystem: Host-associated > Fungi > Mycelium > Unclassified | place: USA: Florida, Paynes Creek Historic... | reverse complement strand
GCGACTCGCCGCTGGCCGAGCGCCGCGCGGCCGCGCTGTCGATCGACCCGGCCCTGCTGGCCGATCTGCTCGGCCGGGTGGAGCTGCGCGAGCTGCTCGACGCGGAGGTCATCGCCCGGGTCGAGCTGGAGCTGCAGCGGCTGGCCCCCGACCGGCGGCTGGCGGGCGCCGAGGGGGTCGCCGACCTGCTGCGCATCCTCGGACCGTGCTCGGTCGAGGAGCTCGCCGAGCGGCTGAACGGCGATGGCGACGCGGATGCCGACGCCGGCCTCGGAGCGGTGCCGAGCGATGCCCTCGGCCCCGCCACGGCGGAGGAGCCCCAGCCCCGGGAGACTCCGGAGCGCGTGCGCGGCTTCGTCGACGAGCTCGTCTCGAGCCGGCGCGCCCTCGTCGTGCGCATCGCAGGCGTCCCGCGGGTCGCCGCGATCGAGGACGCCAGCCGCCTGCGCGACGCGGTGGGCGTCGCCCTGCCCATCGGGGTGCCGGTCGCCTTCGTCGAGCCGGTCGCCGACCCCGTCGGCGACCTCGTCGCCCGCTACGCGCGCACCCACGGCCCCTTCACGGCCGACGACGTCGCCGCCCGGTTCGGCCTCGGCGCGGCGGTCGTCACCGGCATCCTGCGCCGGCTCGAGCTCGCGCGAACGATCGTGTCGGGCGAGTTCCGCCCCGACCGCACGGGAACCGAGTGGGTCGACGCGGGCGTGCTGCGCCGCATCCGGTCGCGCTCGCTCGCAGTGCTGCGCAGCGAGGTCGAGCCCGTCGACCAGGCCGCGTTCGCGCGCTTCCTCCCCGAGTGGCAGCAGGTCGGCGGCGGGCTGCGCGGCCTCGACGGCGTCGTCACGGTGATCGACCAGCTCGCGGGCGTGCCGATCCCGGCGTCGGCGTGGGAGTCGCTCGTGCTGCCTGCCCGGGTCGCCGACTACTCGCCGGCGCTGCTCGACGAGCTCATGACGACGGGCGAGATCGTGTGGCGCGGGCACGGCGCGATCGGCACGAGCGACGGCTGGCTGAGCCTGCACGTGGCCGACACGGCGGAGTGGACGCTGCCGCCCGCGCCCGACGACCCGGGCGACGTGCGCGGGGTGCACGGCGACCCCGTCGAACGGATGGTGCTCTCGGTCATGTCGTCGACGGGGGCCTCGTTCTTCCGGCACATCGCGGATGCGGTCGAGGAGGCGTGGGCGTCGTCGACCGCCGGCGGCGCGGCGGGAACGACCGCGGGCGGCGGGCCCTCCGATCGGGATGCCGGCTCCGCCGCCTCCGGCCGAGGCAGCGCCGGAGGGTCGAGCGCCCCGGGCTCGGGCGAGACCGAACCGCACGGGGAAGCAGGAGCGGGAGCGGGAGCCGGCGGCGGGCCCCGCGGCGCGCATGCGCCGTCGCGCCCGGACGACGCCGCGATCGCCGAGGCGCTGTGGCGCCTCGCCTGGCGCGGCGCGGTCACGAACGACTCGCTCGCGCCGGTGCGCGCGCTCATCGCGGGAACCGGGTCGTCGCCCAGCAAGTCGGCGCACCGAGCGCCGAGCCGGGCAGCGAGAGGGCGGCTCTACCGCGGCCGCGCTTCCTTCCGCGCGTCCGGCGACGGCACGGTGTCGGGTTCGGCGGCGCCGGGCACGGCGGGCTCCGCCGGGTTCGGCGGGTCGAGCGCGTTCGCCCGTCCCGCTCCGCCGAACACCGCCGGTCGCTGGTCGCTCGCGCCGCGGGGCACGCCCGACGCGACGAGGCGCGCGCACGCGGCCGCCGATCTCCTGCTCGATCGCTACGGCGTCGTCACGCGCGGATCGGTGGGCGCCGAGGCGCTGGACGGCGGCTTCGCGCTCGCCTACCGCGTGCTCTCGCGCTTCGAGGAGTCCGGCAGCGCGCGCCGCGGCTACTTCATCGAGGGGCTCGGTGCCGCCCAGTTCTCGACGGCGGGCGCGGTCGACCGGCTGCGCGCGAACGTCGTCGATGCGAGCGATCCGAAGCGCGAGCTCGAGGCCGTCACGCTCGCCTCCACCGATCCGGCGAATCCGTTCGGCGCGGCGCTCGACTGGCCCGCGCCCCCGGCGGAGGGCGCGACCAAGCATCGTCCGGGCCGCAAGGCGGGGGCGCTCGTCGTGCTCGTCGACGGCGAGCTCGTGCTCTACGTGGAGCGGGGCGGCAAGACGGCGCTCGTCTTCGATCGACCGGATGCGGGGTCGCCGGCATCCGCTGCGTCGGTCGGGACCGGAGCGGCGGCCGACGCAGGGGCCGGGGGCGCGCCGCGGACGGCGCAGAGCTCGTACGCGCGCTCGGAGCCCGCCCGGGGCACCGCCGGGGCCGCGCCGTCCTCCTCGTCGTCGGCCGATGACGAGCGCCTTCGCGCAGCGTCCCGCTCGCTGGCGGATGCCGTGCGCCGGGCCCGCATCCCGAACCTCGTGATCGAGCGGGTGAACGGCGAGTACGTGCTCGGCACGCCGCTCGCCTCCCTCCTCCAGGAGGCCGGCTTCTCCGCGACCCCCCGCGGCCTCCGCATGCGCACCTGACCCGCAGCAGCCGCATCCACGACCGAACCGACCCGACCCAGGAGCCCCGATGCCCGAAGGCGACACCGTCTGGCAGACCGCACGCCGCCTGCACGCCGCGCTCGCCGGCCGCGAGATCACGCGGTGGGAGCTGCGCGTACCCCGGTTCGCCACGAGCGATGCGCGCGGGCAGCGCGTCGACGAAGTCGTGTCGGCGGGCAAGCATCTGCTGCTGCGCACGCCGAGCCTGTCGCTGCACACGCACCTCGGCATGGACGGGGAGTGGAGCGTCATGCCGGCGGGGGCCAGGTGGCGGGGGCCTGCGCACACGGTGCGGGCGGTCGTGGGCGTCGAGGGGACGGATGCGGTCGGCTTCCAGCTGCCCGTGGTCGAGCTGCTGGCGCGGAGCGCCGAGTCGGCGGCGGTGGGGCACCTTGGTCCGGATCTGCTGGATCCGGGCTGGTCGGCGGAGCATGCGGATCGGGCGGTCGCGAACCTCGCGCGCTCGCCCGAGCGGGAGCTCGCGGCGGCGCTGCTCGATCAGCGGAATCTCGCGGGGCTCGGCAACGAGTACGTCAACGAGCTGCTCTTCCTGCGGGGGCTGCCGCCGTCGGCGACGGTCGCCGAGGCGGCGGCGCGGGCGGGCGGACTCGAGCGCGTCGTGGATCTCGGCCGTCGGCTGATCGCGGCGAATCGGGATCGCGTGCCACGGACCACGACCGGCGATACGCGCCGCGGGCGCAATCTGCACGTCTACGGCCGCGAGGGGCAGCCGTGCCGGCGGTGCGGGGCGCGCATCGAGCGCACACGGCACGGCGGGCGACGACTGGATGCGGCGCTCGGCGACACCGGGTACGTCGGCGCCTCCGGCGAGCCGGTGGAGACGCGGGTGAGCTTCTTCTGCCCGATGTGCCAGCGCCCCTGACCCGCATCACCGGCGCGAGGTTCCGCCGAACTCCGGAGATGTCCCCGCACCGCTCCGAAGAGCGGTCCGCCCCAGCGCATGCTCCAGCGTTCGGCGCCCACGACGCGGTTGGAGCCTCGCCCGCCCGGGTGCCCGAGCGGCCGAATCGGCGAGAACGGGGAATGGCGGGGGTCGGGGCGTTCGGCGGGCGCCGGACGCACCGAACCCCGCCATTCCGAGCGGGCGGAGCGGATCCGGGAGGTCAGTGCACGCGCTCGCCGGCGAACCAGGTCTCGGCGGCGCGCACGTGCACGAGGTCGAGCGGGTCGATCGCGAAGGGGTCGCGGTCGAGCACGACGAAGTCGGCCGACTTGCCGGGCTCGATCGAGCCGGCGAACTCGTCGATGCCGATCGCGCGGGCGCCGTCGATCGTGTACGCGGCGAGCGCCTCCTCGAGCGTCACGGCCTGCTCGGGCCACAGCTCCCCGGGGAAGACGCGCGAGGGATCCTGCCGGGTGACGAGGCCGCAGATGCCGATCCAGGGGCTCGGGTCGGGCGCGACGGGCCAGTCGGATCCGCCGGCGACGATCGCGCCGGTGTCGAGGAGCGACCGGTTCGGCTGCAGCTCGGATGCCTGCGGCTCGGCGCGCACGGTGCGGATCGCCTCGACGATGACGCCTGGGAACCACAGCGCGGGCGAGATGTCGGCGGTGACGCCGAGCTGCGCGAAGCGGGCGAGGTCGTCGTCGGCGATGAACTGGCCGTGCGCGACGTGGAAGCGGGCGTTCGCGAAGCCGTCGCGGCGGACGGCCTCGACGGCGTCGAGCATGGCGCGCACGGAGGCGTCGCCGGTGCAGTGCACCTTGACGCCGATGCCCTGCGCGGCGCAGGTGCGCAGCCATCCCTCGAGCTCCTCGTAGGGCATGGTCGTCGCGCCCCGGTGGCAGGCGCCGTGGGCCTCGTCGGGCAGGTAGGGCTCGAGGAAGGCGCCGGTGCGGGCGGGCGGCACGCCGTCGAGGAAGATCTTCGCCCAGTCGGGGGCGTGGTGCTCGGTGCGGTACCGCTCGCGCACGTCGAAGAGCTCCTGGCCGAGCTTCTGCGTGCCGAAGATGAAGTCGTTGATGACGAGCGCGGTGGAGACCCACGCCTGCAGCCGCCCCTCGTCGTCGAGGCGCTTGAGGCCGGCCATGATGGGCTCGCTCGCGGCGGCGTCCAGGAAGGCGGTGACGCCGACCGAGTGGAGGGTGCGCACGCCGGCGGCCGAGCACTGGGCGGCGCGCTCCGCGTCGATGGGGTTGGCGGCGGTCTCGAGCGCCGTGACGAGTGCACCGGCGGCCTCGAGGAGCACGCCGGTCACACGGCCCTGGGCGTCGCGGACGATGTGCCCGCCGGCGGGGTCGGCGGTCGACTCGTCGATGCCGGCGGCGGCGAGCGCGGCGGAGCTGGCCCAGCGGTTGTGCTGCGAGTCGTCGGCGAGCACGACCTTGCGGCCGCCGGCGGCCTCGTCGAGGGCGGCGAGCGATTCGACGGTGGAGAGCTCGCCGATGAGGCCGGAGCCCCAGTTGCCGCCCGCGATCCACTCGTCGTCGGGGTGGGCGGCGGCCCAGGCGCGCACGGCATCGAGGATCTCGGCGACGGATGCCGTGTCGGCGAAGCGCAGTTGGAAGAGCTCGCCGAGTCCGGCGTAGTGGTGGTGGTTGTGCACGTCGGTCATGCCGGGGATGATGCGGGCGCCGCCGGCATCACGGACGATCGTGGCGGGGCCTGCGAGCGCGACGATGTCGGCGTCGGAGCCGACGGCGACGATGCGGCCGCCGCGCACGGCGAACGCCTCGGCCTCGTCGGGGCCGCCGCTTCCGGCATCCGCGGGTGCCATCGTCGTGACGCGCGCGTTGCTGACGATGAGGTCGGGGGCGGTGTCGGTCATGCGGTCTCCTCCGTGGCGCCGTTGCCTGGATGCCGGGCTCGCGTCGCGCGCTCGTCCGGTCGTGCGGCTCGTCGCCGCTCGAGTCACTCTCTCCCAGCCCGCCGTCCCGCTCGTGCCGCCGCGCGCACTCCCCTTGCCCCGCCGCGCACTCCCGCCCCCGCCGGCTCTCCACTCGCGCCGGCCCGCGCAGAAATCGCCCAACCCGGGCCGCAGAGCATACCCACCGCGAATAGTGCGTCCGCCCGCCCCAGACGCCCGAGTTCGGCGATCTCGCGGAGCAGGCTGCAAGCAGACCGCCGGCGAAGCAAGTCCGCGGAGTCCGGTGCGCGACCGGGAACCTCCGCTCTGCTCAGCCCGCAGACGTCGCCCAACCCGGGCCGCACAGCGTACCCACCGCGAATAGTGCGTCCGCCCGCCCCAGACGCCCGGGTTCGGCGATCTCGCCCGCAGGGAAGCCACGGCGCCCGGCCACCCGCACCGCCGCTGCGAGTGCTCAGCCGACCGCCTCGGTCAAGCCCCACCCGCCGGCGCCGACGCCTCCCACCGCCATCCACGGAACCGAATTCCTCTTTCGGCACCGTGCCGAAGGAGGAATTCGGTTCCACAGACCTCGCGCGAGCGCCGGCGAGCCAGCAGAAGAAGCCGCGAGCGCAGCGAGCTCCAAAAACTCCCCACCCACCCCAGCCGGCGTGCCGACCTCCGCCCTGCTCGCGACGCAGTGCGGGCGGGGCGGAGGGGCGCGCGCAGCGACATCCGTGCCACGCCGAAACAAGCAGGGCCGGTAGGAGCAAGCGCGCCCCGCAGCCCCGCCCGCACGATCATCAACGAACAAACACCAGCGAACAGCCGCGAAGCGACCCCAAGACCCGCCACCCGAACAACCGCGCAGCGACTCCGATCAGCCCCACCGCACGAACAACCGCCCAGCGACCTCGATCAACCCCGCCAACCGAACACCCCCGCGCGCATGACGAACGCCCCCTCCGCCGACTCGGAGGGGGCGTTCGCGTTCGAGACCGTTCGACCGGCAAGAGTCGATGGTCACGTCTCCAGGCTACGCCTTGCGGGCGCCCGGCAGAACAGGATCGCGCCGTGAACGGCGCGCGCCGCCCGAAGGCGGGTGCGCGCCGCCCCGGCGGGCGATCGGCGGTGAGGCGCGGGGCCTAGACCGCGTAGGGGTCGGGCGTGAGGGTGTACTTCGTGTAGAGGTACTCCTCGATGCCCTCGAAGCCGCCTTCGCGGCCGAGGCCGGACATCTTGACGCCGCCGAAGGGGGCGGCGGCGTTGGAGGCGACGCCGACGTTGAGGCCCATCATGCCCGACTCGATGCGGTCGATCATGCGCTGGCCGCGCTTGAAGTCCTCGGTGTAGACGTACGACATGAGGCCGTACTCGGTGTCGTTGGCGAGGGCGACGGCCTCCTCCTCGTTCGAGAAGGTGATGATGGGGAGCACGGGGCCGAAGATCTCCTCGGAGAAGATCTTGCTCGCCTCGGTGACGCGGTTGAGCACGGTGGCCTCGTAGAACGAGCCGGGGCCCTCGACGCGCTTGCCGCCGGTGACGATCTCGGCGCCGTTGGCGACGGCGTCGTCGACGAGCTCGGCGACCTTGTTGACGGCCTTGTCCTCGACGAGGGGGCCGATGACGACGCCCTCTTCGGTGCCGCGGCCGAGCTTGAAGCCGGCGACGCGCTCGCCGACGCGCTTGGCGAACTCGTCGGCGATGTCCTCGTGCACGAGGATGCGGTTGGCCGCGGTGCAGGCCTGGCCGATGTTGCGGAACTTGGCGGCGATGACGCCCTCCACGGCCTTGTCGAGGTCGGCGTCCTCGAAGACGACGAACGGCGCGTTGCCGCCGAGCTCCATCGAGGTGCGCTTGACGCCCTCGGCGGCCTCCTTCATGAGGGCGATGCCGACGGAGGTCGAGCCCGTGAAGGAGATCTTGCGCAGGCGCGGGTCGGCGATGATCGGCGAGGAGACGCCGGCCGTGTTGCGCGTGGTGACGACGTTGACGACGCCCTTGGGCAGGCCGGCCTCTTCGAGGATCTTGACCATGTAGAGCGTGGTGAGCGGCGTGAGGGCCGCAGGCTTGATGACGACGGTGCAGCCGGCGGCGAGCGCGGGGGCGATCTTGCGGGTCGCCATGGCGAGGGGGAAGTTCCAGGGGGTGACGAGGAACGCGGGGCCGACCGGGTGCTTCGTGACGATCATGCGTCCGGTGCCCTCGGGCTGGGTGCCGTAGCGGCCGTGCACGCGGACGGCCTCCTCGGAGAACCAGCGGAGGAACTCGCCGCCGTAGGTGACCTCGCCCTGCGCCTCGGCGAGGGGCTTGCCCATCTCGAGGGTCATCAGGAGGGCCATCTCGTCGCGGCGCTCCTGCAGGATCTCCCAGGCGCGGCGGAGGATCTCGCCGCGGGCGCGGGGCGCCATGCGGGCGAAGTCGTGCTGCGCGGCGACGGCCGCGTCGAGCGCCTCGATGCCCTGCTCGGGCGAGGCGTTGGCGATGTGCTTGATCGCCTCGCCGGTCGAGGGGTCGTTGACGGCGAAGGGCTCGCCGGCTCCGTCGATCCACTCGCCGCCGATGTACAGCTGTCCGGGGACCTTGGCGAGCAGCTCTGCTTCGCTGGGGTAGGTCATCGCTTCTCCTCAGGGTTGACGCTGGCTTGGGGACGCCGCGTCGAACGGATTCGTGGGGTGCGCCGCGCGATGCGGCGCCGAACGCCCGTGCCGGCGGGGCGGATGCGAGGTGCTGCTGTCGACCGCGCAGCCGCCGTCGCCCGACGGGGTCCGCCGAGGGTTCGACGGAGGCTTCGGCGTTCAACGCTACACGCGGGGTGCATCGTATATCTCAGGCAAATGCCCAACAACAGCGCGTTCGACTATCTCGTTGCACAGTGCGCCCGCCCGGTCGGGGAGGGTGCGCCCACCGACAAACCGACCCTGATCAGCACAAAGCCACTCGCTCCAGATATTTCTATGATTCGGACAAAGCCATCGTAGCGTGGGAGAAAATTTACATGCTGGACTCGCGAACGCCGCGGAGGACGACGCCGGGCGCCGATGGAGCGGGCCGCAGCCGCGGCCCGGCTCGACGCGATCTCCGTCGGCCGTCGTCGCGGCCCGCACGGGAGGGCATCTCTGGCACGCTTGTCGCATGGCCACCGACTCGGAGACGCGCTCGCCCCACTCGCAGACGCTGAGCCGCGGCATCCGCGTGCTCGAGCTGCTGAGCGAGGCGGGCGAGCCGCTCACGATCGCGCAGGTCGCCGACGGCCTCGGCGTGCACCGGTCGATCGCCTACCGCATCCTGCGCACGCTGGAGGACCACGGCCTGGTCGAGCGCGACGACGCGGGGCGGCTCGTGCTCGGCATCCGGCTCGCCGTGCTCGCCCGCAGCGTCTCACGCGACCTGCAGACGGTCGCGCTGCCCGAGCTCACGGCGATCGCGAACGAGTTCGGCGCGACCACGTTCATCACCGCCTTCGACCATCGCGAGGTGGTGACGCTCGTGAGCGTCGAGCCGCAGCGCTCGCACGCCTCGGTCGCGCAGCGCCCCGGCAGCCACCACTCGGTGCGCACGGGCGCGCCCGGCATCGCCGTGCAGATGCAGATGACGCCCGCGCAGCTCGCCGACCTCGCGGCCGACGACCTGGCGCTGCCGGCCGAGACGCTGCGCGCGTGCGCGGTCGACGGCTACGCGACGAGCTCCGACGAGGTGATCCCGGGGCTGTCGTCGATCGCGGTGCCGCTGCGCGTGCCGGGCGGCCAGCTCATGTCGCTCGCGGTGGTCTATCTGCACGCCTCGCAGGACGTCGACGCGCTCGCGGCGCGGCTGCGCGCGGGCGCGCACGACATCGCGAGCGCGCTGGGGTAGGACGAGGCCCGTCCGATCGGTGGGTGCCCACGTGCCCGCCGGTGGCCGCCCGCGGCCCGAGAACCGTGGAATCATGCGGATCGTTCACCGCAGGCCCGCGGCGCGGCGCCCGCCTCCACCCACGATTCGGACGGCCCTGCCGTGGGCTACTCCCCCTCGGCCAGCAGCTCCCGCACCATCGGCACGACCTTCTCGCCGTAGAGCTCGATCGCGCGCATGGAGTGCTCGTGCGCGATCGTGCCGGTCGTGTACTTGAGCGCGAAGCGCTCGACGCCCACGGCGCGCACGTTCGCCGCGATCTTGCGGGCGACCGTCTCGGGCGAGCCGACGTAGAGGGCGCCGTGGCGCACCTCCGCCTCGTACTGCGCCCTCGACTCGGCCTCGGTCGCCGGCGCCTGCCAGCCTCGCTCGCGGCCGATGCGCGCGAACATGGCGGTGTGCGCCGCGTAGTGCTGCTCGAGCGCCGCCTCGTCGGTGTCGGCGATGTGCCCGGGCGAGTGCATGCCGATGGGGTGCGCGCCCGTGCCGTACTTCTCGCTCGCCTGCCGGTAGAGGCGCGCGAAGGGCTCGAAGCGCGCGGGCGCGCCGCCGATGATGGCGAGCATGAGCGGCAGCCCGTAGGCGGCGGCGCGCACGACCGACTGCGGCGTGCCGCCCACCGCGACCCAGGTCGGCAGCGGGGCGTGCTCGAGGCGCGGGTAGAGGGTGACGTCGTCGAGCGGCGCGCGCTTGGTGCCGCTCCAGGTCACGGGCTCGCCGGTGGCGAGCTTCGCGAAGAGGTCGAGCTTCTCCTCGAAGAGCACGTCGTAGTCGGCCAGGTCGAAGCCGAACAGCGGGAACGACTCGGTGAAGGACCCGCGGCCGACGATGATCTCGGCCCGGCCGTTCGAGATCGCGTCGAGCGTCGAGAAGCGCTCGAACACGCGCACCGGGTCGTCGGAGCTGAGCACCGTGACGGCGGTGGAGAGATGGATGCGGGAGGTGCGCCCGGCGATCGCCGAGAGCACCATGTCGGGCGCGGAGACGGCGTAGTCGTCGCGGTGGTGCTCGCCCACCGCGAAGACGTCGACGCCCACCGCGTCGGCGAGCACGCCCTGCTCGACGACGTTGCGGACCGTCTGCGCGCCGGTGAGCAGTTCCCCGTCGAGGCCGCGGGTGACGTCGCCGAAGGTGTCGAGGCCGAACTGGAGGGCGGCGG
>Ga0153917_1001342_pt1 | contig 10399 bp, 16 predicted proteins | sample TSFL001MetaG_FD_104695 | JGI IMG/M metagenome (GOLD analysis project Ga0153917, IMG submission 104695) | Attine ant fungus gardens microbial communities from Florida, USA - TSFL001 MetaG | ecosystem: Host-associated > Fungi > Mycelium > Unclassified | place: USA: Florida, Paynes Creek Historic... | reverse complement strand
TAACTCGTTGGTCAATCGCCTTGGAGCAAAGGTCGGCAAAGAGGTCATGTCTCGTTTCGAACGTATTGATCCGGATGCGGGGACCAAGCTCACTTTGAACATCCGCTTCCCAGATGGTGTGCGCGACGAGTTGAGAGAATTCTCAAACACCTCGTTGAGCGTTTCGATGCGTGACATGGTGGCGAATGCTTGCGCCGATTGGGTTCTGTACAGCAACCAGATCGAAGCACTGCTCGCGCGATGCGGGGACCCTGACATCAGGTTCCCAGCTCAAGGCGTCAGACACTGATTTCGCAGAGCAGACCCTGCCCGGCGCAATCTTCCCTCTCGTAGTTCAGCTCGATATTTCTGCTCTGTCCAATTTAGGGACCATTCGGCTCATCTATATTCACCTAACGTTGACTCCGACATGGAGAGCTATGGGGATGAGCAGCACTGCAGGAAAATCTCCGCGCGGGGGACTTCCGCGACGAACACTGACGTCACTTTGTCTGCTAGGACTGACCCTACTGGGCTCCATTCATGCTGGCATCAAAATCCGCGAATACGACACCTTCACAAGCCAGGCCGTTCGGCTGATGTCGGACTTCACAGCGGATCTCGTCGCCGGCCGGCCCTTGGATGCATACCAAGCGTCTTTCGCGGTGTTGGAGCACAGTGATCGTGCGCTGGGGAGGATGGTGGCTATTGCCTACAGGGAGCGCACTGCCAGCCTGCAGGAGCGAGACACCTCAATAGTTGCAGCCATGAACAGTCTTAACGGGAAAGACCTCTACAAGCTCTTGACCGCGGCAAAGCCATTGTTCGATCCCTCAGCCAGGGAGGCGTATCTTGAAGGTCGGCCGGGCACTCATGGGTTTCCAGGTGTGGACATGAGGTTCGACACGCTCAGTGCCGAGCAGAAGCAAGCAATGCTGGGGTGCCTTAATCAGCTGCAGCCCACTTACGGTGGTAACGCCATTGTTAGCAGGATTATGGACGCCCTGGAGCTTTACACCGGCATGGCCATGGACACTTGCACGGTACCAGCCAAACGGCCTCCGATGTCCCTCCCTGTACCGTTGAATCAAACGGTCTGACCGCTGGTGGCACATCCAACTCCTGAGATCATTGGGCAATATCAATCCAGGAGCGCCACCATGAACACACAACCAAGCAGGCAAAAATCGAAGTCCGGTCTCAACGCAATGCTTACCCTGCCCCGTTTCGATCTTGGTGCAGTGGTAGGGACTCACGGTTTTGTTGGACTGTTCGATTCCCCGGGACTTCGACAGACAGCCATCGACATTGTCCTTACTCGTTACCTCAGAGGTGACTGGGGGCTCATGGACGCAGAAGATAGTGCCGCGAATGAGATGGCACTTGATCCAGCCTCCCAAGGTCGCATCATGGCTAAATACAGCATTCCCGTAGGCCCTGGCACTGAGAAGGCTATCTACGTGATTACAGAGGCTGATCGGTCGGTAACAACCCTGCTCCTACCCTCGGAGTATTGAGCAAAGACTTGTACCAGTGCTCTGGAAATTCGGGCACTCTTCGAGAGGGTGCAATATGATTTCAACCCGTGATTCATTTCATGAGCTATGGAACAAATCCCAATGAAAAGCCGGAAGATTACAGTGTCAGAGCCTCCCAACATGGTAGGGCTGACACAGAAGCAGCAGGATCACGTGATGAAGGTCTTTCCTGAAACTCGTGCATCGATGGCTGACTACTTGCGCCAGGGAGCTCAGGTTTGCATCTATACCCAAAACGAAGTACCTGAGGCTCCACCCATCGCGATCGCACTCTTGCAGACGCCTGAATATTGGTTTGAGTGTGTTGATACTGAAAGAGATGCTGTCACTCTGGCGGCAGAATTAGGCCTCGTTGTCGCCAGTATCCTGCCGTGCGCGCCGTGAACCTAGGTTAGTAGGTACGCCATCACAGGCACCGCCCGCACCACTTTTGGCAAAGGGGTCACCGATGCATAAGCCAACCCGAATTCACTGGCATCCCATCGACAAGTTTGGGCTGCCCCCGCGGGAACTCCGAAAGACTGACCAAGGCCTCGACCGGACTTTCATGGTCAAAACTGATGAAGGCTTGAAAGCGTCCTGTATGTTCGAGGATGGCTCTGGCTTTGAAGATCTAGGCACAGGGATCCCAATCGCTTGGGCCTATGCACCGAGTGAGTAACAGACATGACCCGGATTGATAAGCCAGCGGAGTTTTCTGACGAGGAAATTGTGGCGGATCTCTTTCGTCTGGCACGTTCAGGGCGCTTCAGGAAGGTTGAGCCCCTTCAGCAAGAGGCTGAAGCGCTATACCCGCTTGAGTCTCCAGCGCGAATCAAGACGTGCATGAAGCGCCTGGCTGAAATCCTCTGGGAGTCAGACCATGGCGGATACGCCACCGAGTATAAGAACCAACGCAGGCTTTAGCCTTTTGTGAAGCAGCCAGCCAGGCGGGTGCCCGCCTGGCCACGCGATGCCGTGCATTGGTAGGGGCTGCACGGTTCCCTGAGCTTAACTACGAGACAGACTTGTCAGCCAAGGCTGCCGTCATATCCTCTAGGAAGCGCTCAATCAGAAAACCTTCAGGCCCCTCGTATGAGTCGAGTGCATTCATCAGGACCAATCGTTCTCGGTGCTCGGCGCTAAGGATAAACGGCCCACTGCTTTCAGCATTTCGCGCAGACCCGGAAGCTGACAGCACAACCTTTCCAACACCCTTCATTACCAATTCAACAGCGGCCTTTGACATACCATCCAGGTAGGGAACCGCCACTGCATTCACACCTCGATCACGGAGAGCAATTGCGTGCATGAAACCGGTGACGAGGACCAGAGGTTTGTCATTGATCAAGTGGGACAGATATACCGTGTCACGCGGGTAGTCCATACCTACAACGTAAGGCTCAGAACCTCGACCTCGACGAGCCCTCAAGGACTTGGGCCGATATCCCCAAAAACTCGCTGGCCCCCCCAAAGCGTCATTCAGAAATGTGACAACCAAGCCGAAAGGATGATCGGTTTTGCTAGCATCTGACGTCAACCAGCCCAGGCTATGTGCTTGAGCGGGGCTTACCCCATGCCTTCCAAGGGCCGTGGTCATCGTTTCGATATCAGGATAATAACCCAAGCCTAACTCGGAGCCGGGTGCGCGGTCCTGGCGGCGAATAGCACTCCTGAGATATTGGTCTAAACCAAAGTCGTTTGCGGCGGTGTGTACGATGTCATTCGCCTGCTCCCGGCAGACTATTTCAAGGATGCTGGGCTGGTGGTCAAACGGGACGTAGGCCTCTAAACCCAACACAGAACGTTTCAGAGCTCTACTGAACATCCACCGCAGCGCATGAAACGAAGCCAAGCTCTCCAGCATCGGCTTGAAAAAACTGTAGCTCTCAAGCGGCAGCGGATTCCCGCAGCGTCGACAGTTGAGATCCTTCGGCACATCCGTCGCCATGTTGCAGCACCATGCGCCACTCCACCCCGAGGGGACCATAGTCGACCAAAAACGAGTGTGCAGAGCCCCCTCTTTGATAGCTAGCTCGAGGTCATCGAGCTCTGCCCGAAGCCTTGAACAAGGTTTCGTTGGGAGATCTTTCCCTATGTATTCGGCAAGAAGGGGTAATCCACTGACAAGCCCCGGGCTCAATTCCTTTGCCAGAGTCGCCTTCAACTCAGCTTTGGCCAAGGCTGAGAGGGTATTCCAGTCGCAAACCCCCTCTTGGGCCGCCTGTGCCTCAAGTGACGCTGCACGGGTGACCTTCAGGCCGTGACCTTGAAGATAGGTGCGCAGGCGATCCGCCCGCTTTTTGAATTGAGCAACGGTTTCCATGAAATCACTCCAGCGGTGCGCTTCCGTCTCAAAACGGCTGGGCCCTCCTTTGCCAATGCACCGCCATGAAGGTTTCAAGGCTGATGTTTGGTTTTGAATCTCTGTTTTAGAGGCGGCATTCACCGTACCGGTATCGGTGGAGGGGGCAGGCTGCTCGCGGCCTGCTCAACAGACTATCGCCGGCAGAAATCTTTGCAACCCAAATCCATGATGCCATTTCCAACGGTTCTGGCACGCCCTGGGAGCCTCCACACTCGAGTCCCCCCTCCTCGGATAGCAGAAAATGGCAAAGACCAAGGAACACCTAAAGGCGATGGCGAGCACCATCGACGGAATTCGCTACTACCCGGCTCACAGCGTGTTCACCGACTTCGTGGAAATGGCAGCTATCGCCATTCGCAACGCTTCTGACCAAGCAGGGCACGAGGCACGGGAAGCCCAGTACCTCAAGCTGATCCATAAGTACAAGCCTGAGGATCGGCACCGTTTCCGCGTACTTCTCCACCATCTCACTTCCGCTCTACATGACGAGCCGTCAGACGTCCTTGGCGAGCTATACATGAGCCTGGGTGTGGCCAGTGCCGCGCGCGGCCAGTTCTTTACTCCGCCATCGATCTCGAACCTGCTCTCCCTATTGGCAATGGACTCTGACCGTATTCACAAGGAGGTCGCTCAAAAGGGATTTATCACTCTCTCGGAACCAAGCTGCGGATCTGGCGCAATGGTGATTTCCTTTGCCATCAAGATGCTGGAGCTGGGTATCAACTATCAGCAGCACCTCCACATCACCTTGGTCGACCTAGATGTCAGGGCAGTCCACATGGCATTCATTCAGCTGAGCCTGATGCATGTTCCTGCTGTGGTGGTGTACGGCAACACCATGACACTTCAGGAATTCGATCACTGGTATACCCCAGCCCACGGCATGAACATGTTCAATGCGAAGCTGAAGCGTGGTTTTGCTCTCGAAAGCGAGATGGGCGAGGCGTACCTGGGCACCGGCCACATCCCAACTGAAAAAGATCCTGAGGTGGGGATTTTGGCACGCGCAGGTCGGGTAAAAAATGATTGCAGTCAGGGAGCCACCCTGTAACGACCGCAGCGGAACAGCCCCATGCTGGACCGTCGATGCAGAAGATCACCCCTAATGAGAGGCCATGATGGCTGTTGAAACCTTCTACAGAAGCACCCGCGATAAGGACTCGGAATTCATGGATCGCAAGTCGGCCGATGCCCACGATCAAATGCTTGAACTCGCAGAAAAAATTGCTGAATCACTGGAGAGCAACTTTCCCGACATGAGTGAAAACCAGTGCGAGGATCTGGGTATCTTCATGGCCAGGAACCGCGGAGCGTTCACAGCCGCATTCAAAGGGAATCTGGCAGCCCTTTCTGAAATCAACGCATCAGCGCCCACCGAGTAGATCAGGAGAGCAAGGGCCGGCCAGCCGGCCCCAACCTTTCGTTAGTTCCGCTTTATCTGCAACCAAAAACCAAACACCCCTTCCTCCTCAGCCTCCCCAATCAGCTGGTGCCCGGTCTGTTGCGCGAAGGCTCTGAAGTCGCGACGGGTACCCGGATCCGTCGACACGACCTGTAGCACCTGCCCATCCCTCATGCGGTTGCATTCAAGCCTGGCCTGCAGCAGCGGCATTGGACACTGCAACCCTCTAGCGTCCACGACAGCATCCGGCTCTGTGTATGTCTGGGCGCTTAGTAGCTCATTCATCTGCTGGAAAATCCTGGATAGGGAAATGCCGACAGTTTACCGCGCATTCAGGAGAGGCTTCTGACACGCGCCCCTACAAAACATCATTGCCAGGTCAGCGGCTGTAACAGCCGAGGGCATGACCAATTGCACAAGTAACCCGGCCCAGAAAACATCCATTGCTGGGCCTTTTCAAAGGAAGTACGTATGAAGCTTAAGACCGTTCGCCTGGACCCGGCGATTGTCCCTACTCGAGACCCGGTGAAGCTGAAGTGCCAGCATGCAGATCTAAAGGAGCAGCTGTTGCGGTCTGCGCACACCGATTACCACACTCGCGAGGAGCGTGATCAGATGCGTGAAGTCCTGGCTCGCCTCAGCGAGTCTCATCGCTCCATCACGGGAGTGTCGTTGAAATGATGCATGTTTATCTCCTAGCTTCACTGGTAGCCGGTGTAGCTGTAGGAGAACACCGGAAGCAAAAGAGCCGCGCAATGGCATTCACCATGAGCGCGGCTCGCTTTTACCTGACCCCTTTCCTAGTTCGAGAGGCTCAGCATCATCTGTTCATGTCGCTCTGGCCGCTGGCTGCGCCGTAGACCCAAGCGTTGCTCGATCACGTTCATGCGCATAGAACCCGCTTTCATATTTTTGATCCACTGGGGGCCAGGGTAGAGGGTGAACCGGTAGTCGATCGGCACAGGCCGACCGCGGCCGCGAACCTCGGGAAAAATCTCTTCGACTGTGAACCGTACCAGGTAGTTATCGGCCTGCATCCGTTCCAGTTCTTTCTTGATAGCATTCATGCTGCCAGACAGGCGCACATGGTTGAGCCCCGCAGTCAGCAGTTTCATTTCCTGGACGGTGAATTTGTACGGCTGGCCTTCCGAGACGTTAGTCACGATGTAGTGGATGCGCCTCATGAGCGCAGCCCCTACTGGGCTGTAATCCTTCAATTCCCCAATCGGATACTGACGGTACGTGACTTTCAGGATCGACTGCACAATCAGGGCGTGTAGCTTCACTCGCCAGATGTCGTCGCCATTGTTCCCCTCTTTGGTGCTCTTGTTGTTCCGATCGAAGGAAGGGAGGATCGTATCTCGATTATCCAGCTTGAGGTCGTCGCCATAGGACAGCGTCATCACCGAGCTAGAGAGCACGTCTAATGCTTGTCGAATCTGCGTATTGCTCATGGTGCTGCCCATGGCCTTAAGCTGGCGGGCCAGGGCATTGATCGTGAAGGTCACGTAATAGGACGTATCACCGTTCACGGTCTGTTCTTCTGATTGGATCGTTGCGTGATGGATCAAAGCCTGTTCAACAAGCTGCTCCTTCACCCCCGGGAAGCGCCGCATAGGCTTGCTTTTCTTTGTCGGGTAGAACGTGCCCGGGAAGAGAGTCAGCTTCGCCTCTTGCCCGTTGATACGGAAATTGACACTGTGGTCGTTAGGTACCACCCCATCTTTGTTGTTCAGATGGTCCGCAGAGAATTTTGGAATTTGATCCCAGCCGACTAGGACGTTGCCAAAATTCTTGGCTTCTTCGGTACTGTTCACCAGGAAACTACCGAACAGATCGAGAGCGACGACTGCTGCGCTTTCGGTCGCTATCGGCTTCGCTGGAACGAATACCTCCTCACGGACAGTGTGGAATTTTGTTTCCTGCGTGGCCGTTGGTGTAGTCGTCCCGGCTGTAGCTCCCATTGTTCCCCCCTCGATCCTGCAGAAGCTCTGATTGCGAAACCGTATAGCTCCAACCATCGGTCCGCAACTAGGCCAGGAGATAAACCGACGGATAACCAAGAGACAAATCGCCGTTTATTCCTATCCTCGACGGGTAGTTCGACATTCCCAAATCCGCATAGCAACTGGGCCGAACCCCTTCGGGATCGCTGTGCGGCCAGGCCGCAAATTTTTTTGGAAATTGGTCCAGCTGAATCCCCTTGCTGGGCTGGAACCCTGAGGTAGAGGATCAGAAATCGGGAATCCTAGGAGATAAATTAGCGGATATTCGGCCTTCGATGCAGCCATTGCGCCCAAACCAATGGGCTGGAGGCCGCATATTCACTGGGTTTGAGGCTAACTGATGGTAGGTGAGCCCACCGACAGCTAGATTCAAAAGCTGAGAGATGAATCTCACGATAATCCCCACTCCAATTGTCCCCGCCGGCCCCACCAAGAGATAAATCTGCTGATAAAAGGGCCCCAGGCCACTCATAGGATGAGGAAAGCAGTCCAATCGATTGAATTTGCAGGGTTTTGTCTCTCAGCATCAAGAGACAAACGGCCACATATTCCGCACCTGATCATGGGACTGAGCTAGGAGATGAATCAGCGGATAATGCTGGAGGCCGCATGTTTACTGGGCTGCAACCTTCGTTATGGCTAGCCAGGTCATGAAGCCAAGAGATAAATCCCTCATAAATCAGACTCCATTGACCGTATACCCACTACCCTGACAGGCTTTGATCCACGCTTTGGACCTGGGAACGCAGACTGGCAGGAGACAAAACGCCATAAAACCGGGAGATGAAACAGCCATAATTGAAATCTGGTTGTTTTTTGACCATTTCGGAGAAGTTATCCACAGGCTTGCGCGCTGAGCTGGGAGACAAATCCACGGTTAATGCGTTTTGCCAGGAGACAGATCCCCAGTAATTCGATCTGGCTGGGGAGATGGGCAGGTTTTCGAGGGTAACGCCGAGAGACAAATCAGCGGAAAATATTCAACAGAAAGAGATAGATACGCGTAAAACCGAAAGACAAATCTCGGCTTAACCAAGAGACAGAACCTCAGTTATTGGAGCTGTAGCCCAGCAAACATAAGGGTTTCAGGCATCTCTTCTTTTGATCTTTGCTTCTTCCCTTCAAAATCTCTTCTTTTTAGGGGTGGGCCCCTTTCAAAGCCGGCAGCGCTCCCCAGGCCGCTCCCAGCCATCGTCTTTATCGGGGGTTTTATCTCTCGGTACCGCAGCTGGGCTCCAGCGTCCCTGACCATGAAGCCGGCCAAACCCCGGCTCTCCGTTCGTACTGTTGGTCTAGGCCTCTCTCGCCCAGGCAGCATCCAACCGCCGACGCCACCCCAGCTCCCAACGCCTAGCCCGAATATGCGGCTATTCATCTCCTAGCTTCGGGATCGACCGGCTAACGCATAACGGCCTAGACAACCTGTTTTTGGACAATCTGACTTGGCTGGTGGCACACCGCCGAACACGCGATCATTGCCTAAGACACAGGGGAGGTGCTGATGAGCACAAAGATCTACAACGGACGCATTTTGCGCGACAGTTCCCTGGCCGATGCCCTGCAGAAACTTCAGGACATCAGGCAGGAGGCAGTTCGCTTAGCCCACGCAGGCGTTGCAGTGCAGATCGCCGAGCGCCGCTTCTACTGGGCTGACATGGATCACAATTTCCTTCCGATTCCGCGAATTCACTTTGACAGTTTCTACTGGCGCATACGGAAGATTTTGCAGGGCGAACGAGCGAGGGTCTTAGTGGAGGGCACGCGCAGCGTGGACTGGGATTACACCTTCGAGGTGTTGCTAATCCCGTTCTCTGGTCACGTGTTGTCACTTCACTATCTCGAGAACGACCCTGGGTTCACCACGTTGCTCACCCAGGCGGGTTTTCAAGACTTCCACTATCAGAACTCCACTGATGCCCCCAAAGAGATTCCTGCAGCTGAATGGAGAGCTCGACGGGACGCCTGGAACCTGGCTTTACCGTCTGGTATCCCCTCGCATGCTGGGCTCAAATATGAGCTAGTGAATTGGGATGACGTCACCAGCGCCCTAAACAATCGTGAGCTAATCCTTGCTACCAAACCCAGTGATCAGGCGCGCAGAATGAACGTTGCCCGTAACCTCATAGACCCGATGCCGGTGCCTCCGGAGTTCCAAAAAATGGGTCTGTACCAAAGGGCGAAGCTGGGGGAATCCCTTGCAACTGAAAGGGCGCAACACGTCTTTCTTGCCGCGGATGATTTCTTTTAGGCGAAGCGACTTGCAGCCATCAGGTCCCGGCTATCTGTGAAATAGTTCACAAAGCCGACGAACGGTCTTAACTCCCCATGATCCCTGCCGAAAACGGGGGCAGAGCCAGTTAAGGCCGACTGTTGCACCCAAGGGTGCACATCAATGGATGGGGTCATGAGACCCGTAGAAGGAAGTTCTAATGTCGCACTCAATGATGGTTCGCGTTGCGGGACGCAATGGTGAGATGGTTGAGGTAGAACAGGTCGACCTGTTCAAGCACCGTATTAACGAAACGGAGTTCACCCTGTCAGTCCATACAGATCCTTCAGCGGTAGGTTCGAAAGGCAAGCGGTCTCTGGCCGTTAGCCTGTATGAGACTGGCTGCAGGCTGGCAAGCCTCAGAATAGGCGATGAGGTTGCCTCCCTTGGCACTTCGATCGAGCTAGAAACTATTCGGTACCGGGCAATATCGACTCTCGATGACCTGGTTGCCGAGATAGGCAGTTCGAGGCTATCGACACTGCTAGGTAACTCACTTCTAGAGCAAGCCCACTTCAACTCGTAGGCCGCCTGCCACTGGCAGGATTGCTCGAACATCGCTGCAGTAATCCTGCCACCCCATTTTCGCAACCCCTTCCTGACCCGGGAGGCGTTGATGCCTGTCTATCAACCGACTGCTTCTGGCACACCCAAATCACCCACACCATAGGTCATCGAATTTAGCCCAGGACCTATCGCCATGACCTCGCTCCCACCAGTTGCCACTACGCCGGAAATTGACAGTCTCCTACAGCAGAAGACGGTTGTCGCTTTCGGTGTGAGCGGCGGTAAGGACAGTATTGCCGGGTTGATTGCGACCCACCGATATCTGGACAGCATCGGCTTTACAGGGCCACG
>Ga0153917_1001335_pt1 | contig 10459 bp, 12 predicted proteins | sample TSFL001MetaG_FD_104695 | JGI IMG/M metagenome (GOLD analysis project Ga0153917, IMG submission 104695) | Attine ant fungus gardens microbial communities from Florida, USA - TSFL001 MetaG | ecosystem: Host-associated > Fungi > Mycelium > Unclassified | place: USA: Florida, Paynes Creek Historic... | reverse complement strand
TCCATATCGAGTGTTTGATATCTCGAGCGCGATGAGCGATAAAGCCAGTAATGATGATGTGCTCAGAAGGCTGAGTGATTTAGAGGCTTCGATTTTAAAAGCATTTCAATCATGTACTGGAAAGAGCGATGTGATGTACGCATTAGACTGGCAGCATGACGGATATATCTTTAGCCCTCATCAGACAATCCCTCAGGATGAATTTGGCGAATGGCCTGTTCCCGTATTTCCAAATGGAGACTATTATTTCTTTTTTCATCAGGACTTCTCTTGGGGACTTTTGGGAGACCCGTGGAAATGTACAATCACTGTGTTTGGTGAAGAGCTGTTGGAGGCGATAGATAATGATCTGCCTGTCCTATTTCAAGATAGATGAGTGTTCTGAAAAACGGAGGTGAAACATGGGCTTTTGGGAAGAGGAATATAAAAATAAAAAGATATTCGTAAGTGATGATGGTTTGGATATTTGTCACGACGCCATCGAAGATTTTCACGCTGTGTTCCTTGAACAATTGGATCGCAAGCCTACTCTAAATGAATTTGTTTATACTCTCTTTCAGGTATTAAACTCAGACGGCGATTCGCTTTTTAAAGAATTAGAAGGAAAACAAGTCACCGATATCAACCTAAAGATGAAAAAAAGAACTACTTTAAGTGAAGTTAGGCCTGGTGTTGTCATTGAAATCCCTTTACGGCAAATCAATCAATTTACATATGCATTAGTGGTAAAAGGAGATTTAGCAACAGATAAAAATGATGATCTTCTCATTCAGTATTTTGATATTTTTACAGATCAACGCTTGAGTAAAAAAGACATTTCTCTCATGATGGCAGAAAAGCAAAGAGCCCTTTTTATTGCGAATACAGGATATACAGGCTTTCTTCAGGGGAACTGGAAGGTTGTTTCCAAGGTGCCGATAGATCTGATGAAGAAATTTGATCAATCTGCTATAACATTTGTCATGTATGAAGATGGAAAATACCTCATTAGCCATAACGATTCATTAGCGGTAGAGAGTGATTTAATAGAAGTTGACGAAAGACATGGGAAGACCTTTAGCAATCCGATTGGACTATTTGGTCATCTGAGTATTGAGGATGTACTTAATCAATATTTCAAGGGAACTTCGATGGAGGAATTGATCAAGTATGAGTTGTAAAAAGGGACTTTTATTGGGGAAGAGGTACATATGAGCAGATATTGTCTGGAATATGCTGATTCTGATCTTTTTCTTTTAAATGATTTTTTTAAGCAATTCCCTCTCCCTATCACTGAGTATCATTGGGTCATTGGCGATATTTTGAATATGATGGATTTATCCGAGGATAAGGATCATTGGAACGATATCATTGGCGAGCGTGAAGACTATCTTTTTATCACAGGTGAGGAATTTGATCGTATATTAAATGAATTTGAGATTTATGTGATATTTTCTATTTTAACTGCTGTGCCTAAAGAGACGATACCGTACGATTTAACACGAGTTCCGTTTGTTGATGGGAATGCTGACTTTTATGAAGATGACTATATCTCCCCTGTGAAAGAATGTATTTTCGAAGTCGGTTTTTTTGATTCAACAGATATTATATTTGCAGTGACCGATGAAAATATAAAAAGAATGTTGAAGGATGCTTTTCCTGATTTGAAGCCTTACTGTGAGTATGGAGTATAGGAATGCATCAACGGAGGAATCTAAATTGGGTATTTCTGAAGTTTATCCCATTTTGTTTCAGCATATCAAGAAATGGCGTTTTTATCGGGAAACAGATAACGTTCTTGGTATCATTTATACTATTCAGTTATCAGCTGTTTATCATTCCCGTTTGATTGTTGTCACATTTAAAGACGTTTCAGCCGTGACATACGAGAAATCGAAACCCTATCGGATCTATCAGATGGACTTCTCCATATTGAAACGCAGCCGCAAGGCATGTACCTTGTGGAAGAATGGGAAGAGCAAACATTCCGCTTTTATTGCCGGCAATATGAGGTGACGGAAGTTGAATAGGGTGAGGAGAGGATCAACGTGCTTCAAAAGCTGAAAAAAAGACAGCGAGAGCTTGAAGAAACGCCGTATCCTGATGAATTGTACGGCTTTGAAGAAGAAATCTATGAGTTTTTTATGCTTGTTGCTGGCAGTTTGGATTATGTGCTGGCGAATAAAAGGATGCCCAGGCATCAGCGGCGTTCGTTGGAGAAAAGCTTTTTTGAGCTGTATCCTGAAATCTCGACGACTATGATTAAAAACGATACCGATTTGTATTGTCACATAATATTGTATGAACAAGTCAGACAAGAGATTTGCGTTGCGCTATCCAACTGATAAGGGGAAGATTTTATGGAAATAACCTCTATAAGCAGTATTGGCAATTTGGACATGATCGAGCTTAAGCCTGACCAAACCGTTATGTCATGCGAACTTGAAGATGCAGAGTCGTTTTATCGTTTTTGGGAAGGGCTTGCCTACGATCGAATCATGATACAGGTAATAACGACTGGTTCATTTATAGAAGACCTGTCCGAGTATTTTGAAGGTCATGCTTACAAGGTGACAAAACTGGCGAAACCAAAATTCCATTTCCAATCCATATTACAGAGAGCAGACGAGGACATTGCAGGACTTCTCTTTCTGTTAGCTTCCATCAATGATGATGTTTTTCTGATCACTGATCCTCAACCGGATAAAAGCTATTTTTCAGAAGGGAAACTCCAATGCCTAATGGACTCAGGCGAACGGATCATGTGGTTTGAATACGATGCTGCGGAGATCTATATGGTTGGCGGTAACTAAAAATAGGGGGAATTCACTTGAATATCACACAATACGAGAAATTGAAAAAGCATCTTTCTGATGCGGATACAGGTCCATTTACATTAAACGAGTTTTCTTTCTATATGAAAGCAGATGATCGTTATATTCATATTCCTGTGTTTGAATTAAAACTATCTGCACAAACCTGTGACATCCATTTGCGGTTTGAAGACATCAGTGCCTCGAGGCTGGATGATCTTGAATCCGTCGATTCGGTTGAATTGGAGATTGTACCGACTGACGATCAATGGGAAAGACTTCGTTATTATGTGTATGACGAAGAAGACCAAATAAGCTTCTATTGCGGAGGTTGGGATGTGATCAAGTGTGACAAGAAGTCACACTGATTTTCCCCTTCTTGAGACTCCCACCTCATTTTTATTCCTCATCGCCATTTTTTTCTCCCTTCAGCCATCATAAAGAAACAATCACCGAGTATGCATTAATGTATGCGTTTTCATATAAGGGGGAGTCTTGATGAAAAAATGGATAGCGGCGGTTTTTGTGATGATGTTGATATTGTGTTTTGACGGGAATGAGAGTGTGAAGGCGGCGGAGCCGAAGGTGTATCAGTTTGACTTTGGAAACGGTTCGGTGGAGCCTGGTTATATTGGTGTCAGGGCATCTGATCGGTATGACCGGTCAAAGGGCTATGGTTTTCAAACACCGGAGAATATGAGGGATGTGGCGGCATCCGGGACTGGTGTGAAGAGGGATGCGGTTCAGTTTTTAGCGTATGGGACGAAAAGCAATAACACGTTTAATGTGGATCTTCCGAATGGCCTTTATGAGGTGAAGGTGACGCTTGGCAATACGGCAAGGGCCAGTGTGGCGGCGGAGGGTGTCTTTCAGGTCATCAATATGACAGGGGATGGCGCGGAGGATACGTTCCAAATTCCTGTCACCGACGGGCAGCTGAATCTGCTGGTGACAGAGGGGAAAGCTGGCACCGCTTTTACGCTTAGCGCCTTGAAAATCAAGAAATTGTCTGATCAGCCGGTGACAAACCGAACGATCTATATCGGCGGCGATTCGACGGTGTGCAATTATTATCCGCTCAACAGCAGCAAGCAGGCGGGCTGGGGGCAGATGCTGCCTCACTATATCGATAAACATATCTTTCAAGTGAGAAACATGGCGTCCGGCGGGCAGATCGCGAGAGGGTTTCGAAATGACGGGCAGCTTGAGGCGATTTTGAAGTACATCAAGCCGGGGGATTATTTTATATTGCAGCTTGGCATTAATGACACAAATCCGAAGCATAATGAATCTGAAGCGGAGTTTAAAGAGATTATGCGTGATATGATCCGCCAGGTGAAAGCGAAAGGAGCGGACGTCATCCTATCAACGCCTCAGGGCCGGGCTACCGATTTTACTTCTGAAGGCATCCATTCGTCTGTAAACCGATGGTACAGGGCCTCTATTTTGGCTTTGGCCGAAGAGGAAAAAACACACCTCATTGACTTAAATGTCCTCAGCTCGGCATACTTTACATCGATCGGTCCGGAAAAAACACTCGGGCTTTATATGGATGGAGATACGCTGCATTCGAACCGCGCGGGGGCCGACGCGCTGGCGCGATTGGCTGTTCAGGAGCTAAAACGCCAGGGAATCGATGGCTTTTAATACGTCATTTTTCGGCAAAACACATATGCCTTCGTCAATTAGAGTATAATGAGAACATCTGCAAGAGACAGGAGTTTATACATGAGTCATTTTAAAAACTATCAAATCAGTCATGACATTTTACGAGCACTGGAAGGACTGGGATATACAGAACCGACCAAGGTGCAGCAGAGCGTGATCCCCGCTGCCCTTGAACGAAAGGATCTTGTCGTCAAATCACAGACGGGAAGCGGGAAAACGGCTTCGTTCGGGATTCCTCTCTGTGAGCTGGCGGATTGGGATGAAAACAAGCCGCAGGCGCTTATTTTAACACCGACCCGTGAGCTTGCGGTGCAAGTAAAAGAGGATATCACGAACATAGGGCGATTTAAACGAATCAAAGCGACAGCCGTATTTGGAAAGTCTTCTTTTGATAAACAAAAAGCTGAGCTTAAGCAAAAAAGCCACATTGTTGTTGGCACGCCGGGACGCGTCTTGGATCATATCGAGAAAGGCACACTGCCGTTAGACCGTCTTTCCTATTTGGTCATTGATGAAGCGGATGAGATGCTGAATATGGGCTTCATCGAGCAGGTGGAGGCGATTATCAAGCATCTGCCGACTGAGCGCACGACGATGCTGTTTTCGGCGACGCTTCCGCAGGATATCGAGAAGCTGAGCCGTCAATATATGCAAAACCCGGAGCATATCGAAATCAAAGCGGCCGGGCTTACCACAAGTAATATTGAACATGCGGTGATTCAAGTAAGAGAAGAGAATAAATTTTCATTGCTGAAAGATGTGCTGATGACGGAGAATCCCGATAGCTGCATCATTTTCTGCCGGACGAAAGAGCACGTCAATCAGCTGACCGATGAATTGGATGACTTAGGATATCCATGTGATAAAATTCACGGCGGAATGATTCAGGAAGACCGGTTCGACGTCATGAATGAATTTAAACGGGGCGAGTACCGTTACCTAGTCGCGACAGATGTCGCCGCGCGCGGGATTGATATTGAAAATATCTCCCTTGTCATCAACTATGATCTGCCGCTTGAAAAAGAAAGCTATGTCCACCGCACGGGCCGAACGGGACGTGCCGGGAACAAAGGAAAGGCCATTTCGTTTGTCACAGCCTTTGAAAAACGGTTTTTAGCCGATATTGAAGAATATATCGGATTTGAAATCCAAAAAATAGAAGCCCCTTCTCAAGAGGAAGTGGCAAGGAAGAAATCAGAATTTCTAGCTAAAATGAATGACCGTCCGGAAAGCAAAAAGGACAAAAGCGAAGAGCTGAATAAAGACATTATGAAGCTGTATTTTAACGGCGGAAAGAAAAAGAAAATTAGAGCCGTTGATTTTGTAGGAACGATTGCCAAAATTGACGGTGTGTCAGCTGATGACATTGGCATCATCACGATCATGGATAACGCCTCATACGTTGAGATTTTAAATGGTAAAGGCCCTCATGTTCTCAAAGTGATGAAGAACACAACCGTCAAAGGGAAAAAGCTGAAGGTGAATAAAGCGAATAAATGATGAATGACCTGCTCCCAGTTAAAGGGGCAGGTCATTTTGCTGCTGGCTGACATCGATGCTGGTCTCCTCCGGAACAAAGGCAAGAATCACAATACCAATCACGAACAAAATGATCAGACTGAACACCGCAGTCGAGGATTTCCCGGTCAGCTGGGCGGTTACAGCAATGAGCAGCGGCCCCATAATTGAGGCGAATTTTCCGAAAATGTTGTAAAAACCGAAGAATTCATTAGCGTGGCGCTTTGGCACAAGCTTGGCGAAATAGGAACGGCTTAGGGCTTGAATACCGCCTTGCGAGGTGGCGACAAGCATGGCCAGTATCCAGAAATCAAGCGTTGTCTCCATAAAATAGGCATACACGCAGACGATCATATAAATGACGATCCCGACGTACAGCATGGTCTTCCCCGTGAAGCGTTCTGCCAGTTTTCCGTATACAATCGAAAACGGCGCGGCAACCACCTGGGTAACAAACAGGATGATCAGAAGGCTTGAGGAGCCGATCCCTAAATCTGATCCATAGGATGTCGACATCGTAATAATCGTGCCGACTCCGTCGATATAAAAGAAATAAGCGAGCAAGAAGAGGAAAAGTGCCCGGTATTGCCTGATCCGTTTCATCGTGTGGCCGAGCCGCTTAAAGCTGTTGATGACGATATGAGGTTCTTTTTTGATGTAATAGCGCTGATGGACATGTTTGATCATCGGGATGGTGAACAGCCCCCACCAAGCAGCCGTTATAAAAAAGGACAGCTGGCTTGCAGCCGATACAGACATTGGGATTGTTTCTGCTTGTGCGAGCAGGATGACTGCAATGCTGATGACAAATGGAATCGTGCTTCCAATGTATCCTAAGCCAAAACCCCGTGCCGACACGAGATTCATTCGTTTCTCAGGCGTGACGTCAACGAGAAAGGCATCATAAAACACGTTGGCACCGGAAAAACCGATAGCTGATATCGTATAAAACAGCAGCAATAGCAGCCAATGCTCACTCGGGATAAAGGCGAGCATCGCGGTGCTGGCGACACCGGCAGACACAAAGAAACCGAAGAACTTTTTCTTGCACCCTTCATAGTCGGCGATTGTGCCTAAAATAGGGCCGAGCATCGCAAGAATAAACGTTGAAATCGCAATGGTATAGCCCAGATAGGCAGTTGATTGAGCGGCGCTGACACCGCTTTCCGCAGCCGCTGATTTATAAAATAACGGAAATACCGCGGTGGTCACGACAATTGAGTAAGCAGAATTTGCCCAGTCATATAACACCCAGCTGTTTTCTTGTTTCGTAAAACGTTTCATCATCAGAGCCCCTCTCCGGTAACGATACTTCTATTGTACGAGAAATGAGCCTGAAAAGAATGGAATGCTCGTCAATTTTTACAAAATATTTATGTTTTTGCGTTTCAAATCATACTTTTGATTTATTGCTGGGGTTAGGTGCATCTGGTACCATTTAACTATATTTTGTGGTATTTTCCAGAAGGGATTCAGCAGAGAGGAGACAGAGCATGAGGCGAATAGGCTTGTGTATAAGCCTGCTGGTCACAGTTCTTGTGATGAGCGCATGCGAAAGTGAAGGTGAGGCTCAGACGTTCGAAGATTGTGATCAAAAGACAGTAAAACAAACCGCAGCCAAACCGATGAGCAGTAAGAAAAAGCAGGATTTCCAAGCCCTTGCAAGCGAAAGGCAGCTGGCCATTGTATTCAGTTCCATGATACAAGTGAGCGAAGCATTTGATTATGGAATCGGCAATCCAGAATACTTCGTGCGAAGCAGCATGACTGAAGAAGAAGCAGACATTGCAAAGGAGAATCTCAAATCGATTAAGCTTGAGAACAAATCGCTCAAAAAACAAAACAGCGAGGCGGTCGCCCTGCTTCAAAAAACGCGTAATCAAGACATGAGCAGCAGCGAAATTCAGCAGCTGAAAGAAAATAGAGCCGCTTTTTTTGAGACCGCAGGCCGTATGACCAAACTCATCGGCCAAGTCACACCGAAAAACGCGAAGAAGACAAGGCAGCAGCTGGATCAGCTGAAAAAACAATATACACAATACAGCGCCGAAAGCGTCAAAATCATGAACAGCATTGTCAAAAAGCAGAAAGCTGACAAGGCATCATTTGAACGCCATCTGGAGGCGCTGCTTCAAAAACAGCCCGGGCAGCAGGTACTGAGTGAATTGTACTAACTGGTTCCCGCCTTTCCCTGATGATATTGACCTAGTACGAAAAGAATGTACAATCAAGATGTAGTCTGTTCTTAGTTGATTGGAGGGACATGTCATGAAAATCGCGAAGGTGATCAACAATAATGTGATCAGCGTTGTCAATGAACAGGGAAAAGAGTTGGTTGTCATGGGCAGGGGGCTCGCGTTCCAGAAAAAGTCCGGCGATGATGTCGATGAAGCCCGCATTGAGAAAGTGTTCACGCTCGATAACAAGGATGTATCAGAAAAGTTTAAAACCCTTTTGTATGATATACCGATCGAGTGCATGGAAGTATCCGAAGAGATTATCAGCTACGCAAAATTACAGCTCGGCAAAAAGCTCAACGACAGCATCTATGTGTCACTGACCGACCATATTAACTTTGCCATCCAGCGCAATCAGAAAGGGCTTGATATCAAAAACGCCTTGCTGTGGGAAACAAAACGGCTGTACAAAGACGAATTTGCCATCGGCAAAGAAGCGTTGGCTATGGTAAAAAACAAGACTGGCGTGTCTCTGCCAGAGGATGAAGCAGGCTTTATTGCTCTGCATATTGTAAATGCCGAGCTGAATGAAGAGATGCCCAATATCATCAATATTACAAAAGTCATGCAAGAGATTTTGAGTATTGTAAAATACCATTTTAAGATTGAATTCAACGAAGAATCGCTTCACTATTATCGGTTCGTCACCCACTTAAAGTTTTTCGCGCAGCGTCTTTTTAACGGCACTCACATGGAAAGCCAGGACGATTTTTTGCTGGATACAGTGAAAGAAAAGTATCACCAGGCGTATGATTGCACGAAGAAAATCCAAACCTACATTGAGCGGGAGTATGAGCACAAGCTCACCAGTGACGAGCTGCTGTATTTAACGATTCACATAGAAAGGATAGTCAAACAAGCATAATGAGAGCGCTGACATTATTATTTTCGTGTGTTAATTTTTTTCTTACATTCTCATATGATGATAGGATTGTTACTGATAAAGCAGGCAAAACCTAAATTACAATGAGTGCGGATCATTTATGTCTGTACTGATGGTAATTTAGGTTTTTATTTTTTCAGAGGGAGGGTGATGATAGGAATAAGTAAGATTCGGTATTATCATTATTTTGACCGATGTTCCCTTTTAAAAGAATCATGTAAGATCAACATAGAAAACGCTTTCAATGAAAGAGGAATGCCAATATGCCTTATCTGAAACGAGTGTTGTTGCTTCTTGTCACTGGATTGTTTATGAGTTTGTTTGCAGTCACTTCTACTGCCTCGGCTCAAACAGGTGGATCGTTTTTTGACCCTTTTAACGGCTATAACTCCGGTTTTTGGCAAAAAGCAGATGGTTATTCAAATGGAAATATGTTCAACTGCACGTGGCGGGCTAATAACGTATCAGTGACGTCATTGGGTGAAATGCGTTTAGCGCTAACAAGCCCATCTTATAACAAGTTTGACTGCGGGGAAAACCGTTCTGTTCAAACATATGGCTATGGACTTTATGAAGTCAGAATGAAACCAGCTAAAAACACAGGGATCGTTTCATCGTTCTTCACTTACACAGGTCCAACGGATGGAACTCCTTGGGATGAGATTGATATCGAATTTTTAGGAAAGGACACAACAAAGGTTCAATTTAACTATTATACAAATGGTGCAGGAAACCATGAGAAGATTGTTGATCTCGGGTTTGATGCAGCCAATGCCTATCATACGTATGCGTTCGATTGGCAGCCAAACTCTATTAAATGGTATGTCGATGGGCAATTAAAACATACTGCGACAAGCCAAATTCCGACAACTCCAGGGAAAATCATGATGAACTTGTGGAATGGGATAGGTGTCGATGACTGGCTCGGTTCCTACAATGGTGTAAATCCGCTATACGCACATTACGACTGGGTGCGTTATACAAAAAAATAATGCCAAATGTGAAAGAGCCTGCTGCAATATAGCAGGCTCTTATGATTGTAATGAGAAGTTGTTGGCATGAATCTTCTATTCACTCATAATATCCTATTTGATCTTCTCCCCTCTGTAAATCACGTACTCACTCAATGCTAGATCAAGCTCATATATTTAGAAAGAAATAATCCCAATCAAAAGCGCCGCAATCGTCATCACAATCGTCGTCCCCACGGCCCATTTAATAGTGAATTTTTGATGGTCGCCAAAGCTGACGCCTGCCATTCCGACCAATAGATAGGTGGAAGGCACAAGCGGGCTGAGCAGATGCACAGGCTGACCCAGCAAGGAGGCCCTTCCGATTTCAGCGGCGTCTATTCCGTAAGC
>Ga0153917_1001332_pt1 | contig 10485 bp, 9 predicted proteins | sample TSFL001MetaG_FD_104695 | JGI IMG/M metagenome (GOLD analysis project Ga0153917, IMG submission 104695) | Attine ant fungus gardens microbial communities from Florida, USA - TSFL001 MetaG | ecosystem: Host-associated > Fungi > Mycelium > Unclassified | place: USA: Florida, Paynes Creek Historic... | reverse complement strand
ACATAGTACAATGGCCAAAAGAATATTGTTCTTATAGCCTACTTTTTTACTAATATATGTCCCACTTAAAATGCCAACCATTTTAAACAATAGTGGGATAGTTGATATTAACTCTACAACGTACAGATCAACAGTATGAAACGTCTTTGCCATCTCCGGTATATTGCCACTAATTGCATTAATAGATGCGGTTACAAAACAACAGGATAGCAAGGCAGCTTTCAGTTTTAAGTTTTTATTCATTTGATCCTCCTGTCTCTATTTCCTTACAATACAAACAGTATACATGGTGGAGTTAACTCTAAGTCAATGCTTTTTTTATATTTCTAAGAACAAACATGTTCTTTTAAAGGATAGATTCATTTTCTTTCAAATCTTATGTACTGTACTGTTAAAACATACAAAGCGCAATCGATACGAAAAGGTGTATGGTAAGGCTTAAGAATATATTTGATAGACTTTTTAATGGCTGGTTTAAAATAACCAAGTTTACGATACTGCGCTATAAGGAAGCGTGATGACGATGGTAGGCTTTATGAATACGGAGTTTGCCGTAGAGCTCAGGTAAAGAGATATGCGGGTTAGGCCGCATATAATTACAAATGTACTGTATTTCCATAGCTGTTGTGCTTTAGAATGAGGAGATAAGGGAGTATGTGGTTTATTACGGAGAGAGTCCTTATTCCGATAACTTGTTATTCTAAAAAGGATATCTATTTGTGCTTTCCTTTTATCATCTAACAACAACCTAGGTGTGGTGAAAATGACTTGCCAATACACTTTGTCACCAATCTCTCTTAAGAGAGTTTCTCTTTTTATTTTGTGCCGACAAGCCGAATTTATTATAGAGAATTTTTATGCTTGCAACTTTTACAACCGTTATGTATCACTAACGCTTTTTTATACTATCCGCATAGCGGGTAGTTACTTTAATAGCCAAAACACCGAGTATTGGGTGTCTATACTCGGCATTACTAGAACTTATACTATTATATTGCATCACCCTCTATAAAAGCTACCATTATTTTTGAGTACAGTTTGCTTCCTATTTAATTGATGGATGATTCCAGAGCGAATCATTAGAATAGTTTACCGAATATTTCCCGAGGTTTTAAACGTAGTACAGGCATCATTGCTAATACAATCGCAACCACAATAAGCACCATGCTTAAACCCGCTGTCATAACCATAGTTTCTGGTGATACTATGAGAGCAATTCTTTCTGGCTCCCCTACGACTTCGGGAACGACGAATGACTCTTCTTCAAGGAAGTCATTTTCAAACCCTGTTTGTGTCACAACTTGTCGATTAAAGTACGATTCGGCTCCGCTCACTATAAAAGAAATAGTAGCTGTACAAAGTAGTAAAGCCATAAGCACCATAAGAAAAGCCTCGTAAAACATTTGAAAAACGATGACTGCCTTCGAATGACCCAAAGCCAACCAAATGCCGATTTCCTGAGTTCGTCCTTTAATTAAGAAAACAAAAACAAGTGCTAAGATCCCAAAACTTGCTACCACTACCACACCTAAAAGAAAGCTCCCAACATCTCTTACTTGTGTGAATGCAGGACTTAATGCTTGGACCGCCTCATTCATCTCAAATAATTCATACCGCAACCAATTGATATCCACTGCCTCTAAGCGTGCTTTGACTTCTTCAAACTGATCCACATTAGCCACATGAAAAGTGGCTGTTTCATAGAAGGGATCTGCTTCATGGATGCCAACTTTCGCAAAATCTAAATTTGAAAATATTTGATTCTCTGATTGTTGGGCTACAATACCCGGGTTAAAAGCAATGGAACGGTTGTTCTTAAAAATACCGACTATTTCTCCCTGTATTTGAACTGGTTCCGGCTGTTCAAATCCCTGTCGCTCCATGACTTCTAACATTAAAAGGTCTTTCATTGCAACCGTTTCTAATGTCAAAGTATCACCCAATTGTAACTGATTTAACTCGGCTAATTCCTCTGAAATAACTAGAGCATTGTGATCATTACTTTTTATCCAACGCCCTTGTATTAATGTAATACTACCATCTTGAACACTAGGTAAGAAAGACATTTCTCTCACTCCCCTTATGGTTACTTCTGGTACATCTTCTCTATTAGAAAAACTCCCTTCGACTCGTTCAAAATCGATGGCCTTCATATAAAGATTCATCAGGGATTCTACATTATAATCTTCAATCCCTTCTACTTGCGCTAGCTTTTCTATATCATTAAGAAACAAGGATATAAATTGAAAATTAGGAGGAGCCTGTAGTTCAATCTGACTAGCTGGTGGTTTAGGAATCACCGTTAAATTATAACCCTCTGCTTCTAATTGCTCAATTCGGTTATAATAGTCCTCCATACTTAATGATAACTGAAAATATGCTCCAACATTATTTTTCGCTTCTAACTGTGCTTGAATACTCGTGTGACTCGCAGAAATTCCAATGACTACGAGGGCGGTCATACAATAAATCAACAGCACGAGTAACAAACTTCGTATAGGTTTTCGAACTACGGCAAGAAAACCTCTTTTCCATACACTCATTCGTTTTAACAGCCTCCTTTTTTCATCTCGTTAATCCATCGTATAAAAGATAGCTCTAGGCGTCAGACGTATCATGGAAAGACACGAGCTAATGATGGATACGGTGACAATAACTAGACCTACAAGAACTACCCCATAGATATCCTTCAGGGCTAGTGAAACAACAATTGACTGGCTTTCAAAAATTCCTATTTGCTTTTGATATAACAGAGTCGCTAGATAAGGAATGAAACGATGAGAAAAAAACAAAGCTAAGATACATGCCCCGATATACATCCATACCCCCTCTAAAATTCTTTGAAGAACAATAGAAAGCTTTGACTCCCCAACGGATAGCAATAAAGCCACTTCATGCTTACGTTCTTTTGACCAGATAATCAATAACAATGTAACAACCAAAATTGTTGCTCCCCCTGTGAAAACAATGATCATTAAAACTAAGTCTGATATTTGATGCAGAGGTTGACTCATTTTACGATATAGCATATCTGATATTCGTGTTTCAAAAGTTGTTCTCTCTATCCTATTGACAAGTTCATGATGCGTTTCTTCTATGACTGTGGGATCTATGACATAGGAGTGGGCTTCCATGTATTCTGATTTCCCTTGTAAATGATTAATTAATTCAGGATGGGTAAAGATTAAATTTTCATATCGATATATTGAGGGCGCATTTTTTTCATTTTCCATATCAGGATCGACATACGTATATAGACCTTTGATAACAGCCGTTACGACCTCTCCCTGTTCTGTTTGAAAAGTCAGATCGTCACCAATGGTTAATTCATTTAACATTGCCAGTGGTTCGTAGACAATCAGTTCATTTGGTTTGATGTCTAGTGTCCCCGTTTCTAGTTGAACAACATCTAGGGCAAATAAGCTATCTAATTTTAAGTCATCAAACCCTTGTAGTCGAACTTTTGCATCTTCAATAGTTTCACCATCTCCAGTACTAATAATCTCCAGATCCTCTGTACGGGCAACAGTTTCATTAAAACGATTAACAAAATAAATATTATTCATTTGCTCAAACTGGAGAATTTGTTCATTAGACAATAATTCATCCATATCTGTTATAAACACAATAATCTTAGCTTGTGATTCCGTACCTATACGAGTTAATGACTCTGAAAATGATCGAAGCAAACTCATCCCTACTAAGCCAACTATCAATGCAATCATTAAGATAAACATTAATAAGAAACTTTTCCCACGCTTACGAACAACATAGTGATAGGCTCTTTCATAACATTTCATTTCTTATTTTCCTTTCATAAATCCAGCATCTTTTAATTTGAAAGCGTCCAAATTTCAACTTTATCTGCCACAAATTTATCACCTTCAGAGTGAAGTGAAACTTCAACAGAACCCGGAAGTGCAAGATCATGCACATGACCTTGGCTTACTGCCACCTCTTCTTGTCCATTTACTAGGGTAATTTCATGAATTTCAAATATTGTCTCTTCATTAAAGAAAATATTCATAGTCTCGCTGTTTTCCTCACCTGATGTTGCTGTGTAAGAACCTTCCTGATCTTCCCAGCGTTCCCCTTTCTCTATTTGCATACCTTGATCGTTAAAGTTAATAACTTTTCCCATTACCTGATTATCTTTTTCAAGTTTACTACACCCCACTAGTACCATAGTTATTAATAAAACTAGTACTAATATTTTTTTAATCCTCATCAATTATACCTCCTATGATTCTAATTTTTTTAATAGACCAGACTTTAACTGAAAAACAATGTCAGCATGAGATGCCAACTCTTTTGAATGGGTCACAACAATCACGCACTTTCCAAGTTCATGCGCACTTTTGTACAATAAGTTAATAATTTCTGTTGCCGTTTGTTCATCTAAGTTTCCAGTTGGTTCATCAGCCAATAAAATTTCAGCATTGGAAGCTAATGCTCTTGCAATAGCAACACGCTGCTGTTGTCCACCTGAAAGTTGCAAGACACTTCTTGTTGCCTGTTCTTTTGAAATGCCCACTTTTTCAAGATGAGGAAAAGGAGATTCTTTTGATGCCAATCGGACATTTTCCGCTGCTGTGAAATAATCAATCAGATTATAGTTCTGAAAGATAAATGCAACTTCATTTTTTCGATATAATAAAAGATCCTTCATTAAAATTGATTCACCATTTAAACGAATATCTCCACTACTTGGCTTATCCAATCCCCCAATCAAGGATAACAATGTCGTTTTTCCTCCACCTGATTCTCCAAGGATGGCATACATTTTTCCCGATTCGAATTGCGTATCAATACCTTTTAATACAAACCGATCCTTGGAATAAGCATACTTTAAGTCGATTAGTTCTAATTCTTTCATTGCCTTCACCCCCTTTCAAATCACTTATTAATACTATTTTCCCTAGACCACTAATTAAATTAACGTAGTACCCCAGCATGGACTCTTATCACACTTTAAGCCTGATTCGTACATCTTGTTAAAGTAAAAATCTAATACTCTAATACTCAATTTAAACTTAAATAGTCATTTACAATTGCTAATATACATTACCTTTCTTAAAATCTATTGTAGAAAAGCAGAATGTTTACCTCTTATTTAAGAGTAGCACACGTATTTGGAATAATGTGTGAATTATAGTAGAAATCAAAAAAGTATAAAATTTTGATCTATGCTCTGTAATTGTTATCTTAATTTAAAGTAACAAAAGACATGATAATAAAAAGAAAGATTAATTCAATCTTCCAACTAAATGATAACTATATTAGAAAGTGAAATTGCTAAAACCATATCAGGCATTAAGTGCCATAATAACTATTGTTTCCCTAGTGTTACTTTTATATTTTCTTTATTAAAGGGTAAATAACATCAAAATATATTCTATTTTTACATTATTCAGGTGATACATAGAATATGAATATAATTTATTTTTCTAATATATTATAAATTATAACAAAGTTTTACATTAATGCAATAATGTATTTATTATAATATGTAAGGTTTTGTAGAGTTACAATTGATGTAAGACCTAAAGGTATACAAAAAGCGATGTCTATCCTCGCATACGGGTAGCTTACTTTAAAAGCCAACAAAATAAAAGAGAGCCTTTGGCTCCCCTTTACACTGTGCTAATAATAGCTTGTCATTCCATACTATATTTTATAATTTTCATCTACTTGGTAGACATTTGTATTTAGAATTCTTCGAAATGATTGTTGTTCTTCCTCTGTCAACATTTTTATAGAAGACATCATCTTAAGCTCCATTCCCGCAGTAAAATCATTTAATGGTGGCATGAAATGATAGTAGGGATTTAAATAAAATCCTAAGCGTTCATAAAAATGAACTCTTCGTTTTTTAATTTCGGTATCTGGAATTTCTACTTCTAAAAGAACAAGGCGATCGTTTGCTTCATCCAAAACCTCACTTACTAATGTACTACCAATACCTAACCCACGAGATTGTGGCGTACACGCTATATTCTCAATAAAAAAGAATTCCTCAAATTGATAATAGGCACAAAATCCTATTATAACCCCATCTTTTGTATATGTTTTTATTGTATAGTCTTCCCTATCTAATAATTCTTTTTGCTTCTCGTACGAACGAATTTCCGAAGATGGAAATGATTCGCACATTATTTTATAAACTTCATCAAACATCAACATATTACTATTTCTCCCTTATATTTATTCTTAACAAGAATATTTCTTATATAAAAATAAACTTTTTCTAAACTAGTATTTATATACTAAGCCTTATTTATTATTATGAAATGACAGTATATATCCTATAACGAATCATGTAACACGGTAGTCAAGGAGATTGCTATGAATTATTTAGATAGACCCATATTTCAAGAATATTTAATTCTTTTAACAATACTAGCTCAGCAATTTTTCTAAATCACCAATTGGAACATTCATCCGTTTTGAGACTTGCTTCATATTCATTCCTTGATGTAAAAACCTTTTCACAACGATTTTCATATTTTCACCAACTTCAATTAAATGACCATCTCTGTCAAAAAATCTTACTGATTTTTGCCCCCATTCTGTTACCTTTACACCATCATCTAAATATTCTATCTCTGGATACCCTTTTAATTTTTCTATAAAAGAATCAAATTGGTCTTCCTCAAAGTACAGTTCCATATTATGCGATTTTTCTATTACTCTCTCTTTTTTAATACCTATAAGCCAGTCGAACTCTTGTTGTAGTGAAATACCACAAGTAAATGATACATTAATTCCATAATCTTGACATACCTCTAGATCAAACAATTGCTCATAAAACTTTCTTGCTTTTTCCACGTCTTTTACTGCAATACATACAGCTTCATATTTCATATCTTATTCTCCTAAACTCCTTTTACTTTCCCTTGGGATTATACCATAAAGCAGGGGTTGCCTCAAGAAAATTGTTGATTATATCAGTATTATGCCTGGATATTACGACTCTTGACCAATCAATCCCGCCTTCTAACCATGAATACATCAACTAATTACTTTTTGAAATTATTGCTTCCTGTTTTCTTTTCGAGATCATAAAAACCAGATAAAAACATGTATACTTAAAAAGTTTGAAGTGCATGAATGTTACTATGATTACTGACAATCAAGTAGACTATCGCTTTTTTATAGGTTTTAAACTATTATTGAATGAACAAGAACTTTCCATAAAAAATGTTGGCGAGTAAATCAAAAAAGCTATTCAAGCATTTTTCCAAGAATTCTGAGCTTAGAAAACTGTAGTTGTATGTTATTAATTCATCATAAGCGAAACATTCCCTAACATGATTAAATACTCTACGTTGTTTCAATCTATTTAATCGGATATATCATAATACATTTCACTCCTTACTGTAGTAATGAATCCATTCAGTTTTTGGGTTTGTAGTGTAACTACTTTTCATGCATTGGTTATTTTGGCTCGTATTGGATATGTGATAACAGATTTAAGGATTTTTCATTAAATTTTTTTGACACATAAACCAAGGGATACCTATTTAAGGAAAGGTCCTTCAACCAAAGAAAGAGAGTGAGGGAAAATTTCCAAATACAATTACTATTAGTAGCAATACAACAAACGAAGTCATTTGCGTAAAGATGATAGCTAAGGTAATTGTAGATCATTAATTGCATAAATTACTTTTCTACCGACTATATGCTGGTATAACTTTTTATTTTTTCATATTATCACATCCTTTCTGTGAATATAGAAAAAGAGTAGCAAATATTAATATATTGATACTCTATTGATTAATTATTTACTTTTTACTATTTTTTTTGGATAATAGATTTAATAGGGGGGGATTTTTATGGATAAAAATAATAAAACCGAAAAAAAGAATCCATTATTATTAAATTTATTAATATTTCTTGTTTTGGTTTATATTTCATTATTTTTAATGTTTAAAAGGCTATATATACTAGTTAGTATTTATGTTGTACTAATTAGTGTTTACATTATTTCGGTCAATTGGCAGACAATTAAGAAAAACGTTAAATTATTTTCAACAGAACGGAAAAAAATTAAAAATTTGGAATACTATTATATAACTGATGATGGAAAGTTAATTGACTTAGAAAAGAGACGTACTACGTTTAGTCTGTTCAGCGATATGACAATGGGATCATTTTTAATTTTAATAGTTATATTCATAGCAATACTTTTTCTCATTCAGCAATTTTGGGGAGAATCAGCAGTTCTTAATTTAATAAACACTATAGTAATTAGTATAATAGCATTTATTGGTTTTGGTGGAATGATAGCTGGTGTCGTTTATAAGTACACTACAACTACCTATGTTGCAATGCCCATAGTAAGTGCATTAATATATTTTTCATTAATTGACCCTTTGATTGCATTTTTTCCTAATTTTGCAAGGTTTGCGGGTTACTTATTTATTACAATAATCTTCTATTTAATCTTAGCTTATTCTTTTCCAGCGCACATATTGAGGAAATTGAATGGTAAAACAGTTTTAATTAGTTCGTTTACTACTATTCTAGCAACTTTTTCTAGTCAAATATTGGAATTTTATTTTTCCAAACACATACAAAACGGTAACTATCTATTAACTATTGAAAATGTAAAAAATACAACAGATGTTTCGGAGGTATTGAAAAATATTGTTTTAGATAACCCTAAGCTAGTAGATATTATTAACCATTTTTTACTCAATGAAATATCAAGTATATTAACATCAATGACCAGTTTAGTAATAACTGCATTAACAATATCATATATTGTTGGTGGTCTAATGATTAACAGAAAAATCAGAAAAAATAAATCAAAAGCCAAGTCTATTTATAGAAATCTTATAATAAAAAAATCTTTAATAGATTATCATACCCTTATTGAGTGCTCATTTTATGGTGGAGAAGAGTATGAAAATCTATTATTAAATAATGATATAACTCAAAATGTAATTAAAGATAATGAAATTGAACTTGCTATACCAGATGTTTCAATGAAAACTAGATTTAAAGTATGGTGGCAAAAAGATTCGCCACTATATTAAACTTATAAAGATATAAAAGGAGCGTTTAATTCTCGTGATACATAATGATTATGTATATTCAAATATACCATCAGAGGTTATCCAGTCTATAGACATAATTGCCTATAGATGAAATAGTGCAAACATTCCTATCATTGCCATACCTACTGAATTATGTTCTCCCCTCTTCCTCAATGTCGTTATGTTCAGCAACCTTGATAGGTTCATCTGAATTACTCATATAAATTCTTCAGGTTACAATCTATTTCCCTCCAAGTTTAGAAGCGTCAAAAGTCAAGGAAGTCTGTACTTCCATATTTTTGCTGTCAGAAGTAAATGAGTAACATTTTCTATAAGCTGAACATTCATTTGTACGTGTTCCTAAATAAATAACACTTTTGTTTTTTGATAAGATAATCTCATATGGTGGAATTAATGTGTACTCTTTGTTGGAATCACTTCTTAATTCTTCAATTTCATCATAAGTATCATAAAGCAATCTACCTTTACCAACATCTTGTTCACTTATTTCAAACTAAATTCCATTTCAAGGTCACGCTTTTGAATCTTGACACCACCACGAGTATTTTATCTGATACAGAAGAATACTTGTTAGTAAATATTTAATTTTATTTTTCATATTTTACTTTACCTTTCGTCATTATTTTGGGTATAAAAAAGACACTTCCTTTTTACAGAAACGTCTTTATACTATTTGTTGTATTCCAACTTACTAGGTCTATGACTACCGACACATTAATGTAGTCTCGAATCTCTTTATTTCGTATTTTATCCCCCTCATCAGTGAAGACGATATGCTTGTAAAACTGCCTAAAATTAAGGATTTCTAGCCTTAGCGTCGTTGTAGCAACACTATGGTCTCCACATGTGTTGTCTGCGGAAACATATCTAAAGGTTGTACCTCAGAAACTGTATATCCGGATTCTATACATGACTTTAAATCCCGAACAAGAGTAGCAGGATTGCAGCTAATATAGACAATTTTTTGAGGATTCAATGTTACAAGATACTCTATAAATGATGCATCTACGCCCTTACGTGGAGGATCTAAAACGACAACATCAGGTACAATTTGTAAGTTACTTACTACCTCTTCAACAAGACCACAAGAAAATGATATGTTATCTATATGATTCTTTCTTGCATTCATTTTTGCAATTGCAACTGCTTCGTTCATCACTTCAATACCAATTACGTGTTTTGCCTCTGCTGCCAGGTTTAGAGAAATGGTACCAATTCCACAATATGCATCCAATACTACTTCATTGCCTTTTAGTGCTAGTAATTCCAATACTTTTGTATATAATACTTCTGCTTGAGGTGTATTTACTTGGAGAAAGGAACTTGGTGCTACATCAAATGATTTACCTAAAATTTCTTCACAGTAACTCGCTTTACCATGCACCACTTCTGATGTATCTCCTAATATATGTGAACCCCTTTT
>Ga0153917_1001330_pt1 | contig 10514 bp, 8 predicted proteins | sample TSFL001MetaG_FD_104695 | JGI IMG/M metagenome (GOLD analysis project Ga0153917, IMG submission 104695) | Attine ant fungus gardens microbial communities from Florida, USA - TSFL001 MetaG | ecosystem: Host-associated > Fungi > Mycelium > Unclassified | place: USA: Florida, Paynes Creek Historic... | reverse complement strand
CTCACGGCGCACGGCGTGTGCGTCGACGCCGCGTCGCGCGCCGGGGGAGTCGTGGCGCCCGCGGTCTACCAGGGGTTCGGCGGCGGACACGGCCGCTACCCGTGGACGATCATGATGGCCGACGGCGAGGGCATCGCCGCGCACCTGTGGGCGACGTTCGCCCGGCTGGAGGACCTCGGCGTCGAGACCGCCGTCGTGTTCAGCGGCCACTTCGCGCCCGAGCAGCTCGACCTGATCGACCGAGTGGCGGCCGAGTGGAACGGCGACGGGACGCACGCGCTGCGCGTCGTCGCGACGGCGGTCAACCGGTGCGAGTCGGCGCCGCTGGCACCGGACCACGCGGGGCGCTTCGAGACGACGCTGCTCGCCGGCATCCGCCCCGACCTCGTGCGGCTCGACCGGCTGCCGGGGCTCGAGGAGCATCCCGCAGACGATCCCGGCGACGACGCGTACGGCGAGCACCGCCATGAGCGGGACCACCCGCTGTGGGGCGTGTTCGGGCCCGACCCGCGCGGAGCCGATCTCGCCGAGGGGAGCCGACTGCTCGGCCACCTGGGCGAATGGCTCGCCGGCCTCGCGACGGGGAGCGCCGCGGCCGGCGCGTGACATGACACCCCGCGACCTCTGCGGAACGGACGGTTGGGGCGCCTCGCGCTCGTGCGAACGGCCCGAACCGTCCGCTCCGACGGGGTTCGGCGGATGCCGGTCGCGTCGTCAGCGCGCGGGCGCCGGCCCCGTGGTCCCCCGCACCACGAGCGTCGGCTCGAGCCCGATGTCGAGCGTCTCCCGCCGGACGCCCTCGACGCGCTCGATCGCGCACTCGATCGCGGCCGCCGCGAGCCCGGTGGCATCCTGCCGGATCGTCGTCAGGTCGACGTGCGCGAGGCGCGCGAGCTGGCTGTCGTCGAAGCCGACGATGGAGAGCTCGTCGGGCACTCGGATGCCGCGCTGTCGCGCCGCGTCGAGCACGCCCGCGGCGCAACGATCGTTGCCGGCGACGATCGCGGTCGGGAGCCCGGCCGCCTTGTGTCGGCCGGGCGTCCGGGACAGGAGTCGATCGACCGCCTCGGCGCCGGAGACCTCCGTGTAGTCGCCCGGGATCACCCGCGCCTCGGCGTCGAGACGGTGCGCGCGCATCGCCTCGAGATAGCCGCGCCGCCGCGCCGCCGCGCCGGGCAGGTCGCCCCCGTCGACGTGCGCGATGCGACGGTGGCCGAGCGCGACGAGATGGTCGACCGCCTCGACGACGCCGCGATCCTCGGCCGTGTGCACCGAGTCGACGAGCGACGCGCCGCGGTCGCCGCCGAGGTCCACGATCGGCAGCCGCGACGCCAGCCCGTCGAGCCCGCCCTGCACCCGCCTCGCCCCCAGCAGCACGAGCGCCTCGACGCGCGACGACATGAGCGTCGCGATCGCCGCGCCCTCCCTCCTGCGCGAGGTGACGGCGCTCAGCACGATGTCGTAGCCCGTGCCCTCGCTCGCGGCGTAGAGGTGCTCGAGGAGATCGCCGTGGAAGGGGTCGTGCGTCGTGAAGACGACGCCGATGAGGCGGCTGCGGCTGCGGCGGAGGAGCTGCGCGGTCGCGGAGGGCTCGTAGCCGAGCTCGGCGACGGCCCGCTCGACGCGCTCGCGGGTGGCGGCGCTCGGGCCCGGGGCCTCGCGGATGACGAGCGACGCGGTGGCGCGGGAGACGCCCGCCCGCCTCGCCACGTCGTTGATCGTGGGCCGGCGGCCGCTCAGCGACAGGGGCTCGGCATCCGTCACGCTGGCTCCTCTTCCCGGGCGTCGGCGATTCGCCGGCCGCGCGAACCGGAAAGGCACGGCGACCGATCGCCCCGACGCGAATCTGCTCTCCTATCTTCCCGGTTCGCGCGGCGGGCGTCGCCGCTCACTCCCCGTCGAACAGCTCGCCGCTCCGGCGGCGCACGGTGTCCATCGTCGTGAGCGACGAGACGACGAGGTCGAGCGGGTGCAGGGGCGACTCCGCGAGGCCCGCGTCGACGCAGCGCGCGACCTCGACGGCCTGATGGAACATGGCGTCGTGGCCGACGGGCTCCTCGTGCCAGCGGTCGAGCTCGGCGCCGCCGTGGTCGCGCAGCACGACGTCGCCCGGCAGGCAGAAGACTCCGGGCAGCTCGATTATGCCGTTCGCGCCCACGATCGCGGCGCTCGACGGGGAGGCGCCGAGCAGGCTCGTGTGCACGACCGCCTGCGCGCCCGAGGCGAAGCGCAGGATGGCGGCGGTCTGCCCGTTGACGCGGGTCGCCGTCGGCATCCCGAAGGCGTGCACCTCCTCGGGCTCGCCGAGCACCCAGGTGACGAGCCCGAAGGGGTACGTGCCGAGGTCGAGCATGGGGCCGCCGGCGAGGTCGGGCCGCCAGATGCGGTGCTCGGGCGCGTAGCCCTCGGCGAGGTCGGCGATGACGGTGTGCACGTCGCCGACGACGCCGCTCGCCAGCGCCTGGCGCACGACGTCGAAGCGGGGGAGGAACTTCGTCCAGAACGCCTCCATCATGAAGACGCCGCGCTCGCGGGCGAGGGCGACGAGCGTGCGCGCCTCGGCCGCGTTGATCGTGAGCGGCTTCTCGACGAGCACGTGCTTGCCGGCCTCGATCGCGAGCCGGGCGCCATCGGCGTGCTGCGGATGGGGCGTCGCGACGTACACGACATCCACGTCGGGGTCGTTCACGAGGTCGACGTAGGAGCCGTGCGGCCGCGCGCCCGGCGCGTGCTCGAGGAAGCGCTCGGCGCCGGCCCGGGAGCGCGAGCCGACGGCCGCGACCTCGTGGTCGGTGTGCTCGAGCAGCGACCTGGCGAACCGCTCGGCGATCCAGCCCGTGCCGAGGATCCCCCAGCGGAGCGCGGGGGCGGATCGGGCGTCGGGCGTGCGGGGCGCCGCGAGCCGCGGCTGCGAGTCGGTCATGTCGGTTCGGCTCTCTCTCGTCCGGTCGGATGCGGTCGGATGCGTCACGCCGCGCGCCCGGCGCGCCGCAACGCCTCGTCGAGAGTGCGGGCGGCGAGGGCGACGGAGTCGGAGGCCGAGAGCGCGTAGTCCTCGTTCTCGATCGAGAGCGGGCCGTCGTAGCCGGCCGCGGCGAGCGCCTCGACGAAGCGGGTCCAGAAGCCGACGCCGTCCGGCTCGCCCAAGCCGACCGCGACGTAGTTCCATGCGCGCTCGTCGACCCGCTCGTTGGGGAGCGTCTCGAGGCGGCCGCGCACGCGCACGCGCTCGGCGGAGAGGGCCGTGTCCTTGGCGTGCACGTGGTGGATGGCTCCGTCGAGCGTGTCGATCGCGGCGATGGGGTCGGCGCCCATCCACCACAGGTGGCTCGGGTCGAAGTTCGCGCCGACGGTCGGACCGATGGCCTCGCGCAGCCGCAGCAGGCCCGGCACGCTGGAGACGAGCTGGTTCGCGTGCATCTCGACGGCGAGCTTCGTGACGCCGTGGCGCTGCGCCTCCTCGACGAGGCCCTGCCAGTACTCGAGCGCCACGTCCCACTGGTGTTCGAGGAGCTCGAGGTTCTCCTTCGGCCACACGGTCGTGATCCAGGCGGGGAACGCGTCGCCGGGCTTGGCGGGCAGGCCGCTCATGAGCACGACGGTGTCGACCTCGTACGCGTTCGCGAGCTCGAGCGCGCCGCGCACGGCGGCGTCGTCGGCCGGCCCCTCGACGGGGTGCAGCTGGTTGCCGCTCGCGTTGAGCGCCTCGAGGCGCAGGCCCCGGTCGGCGATCGCGCGGCGCAGCCCGTCGCGCGCGGCGGGGTCGGCGAGCAGGGCGCCCGGGTTCGCGTGGGGCTTGGGCGACCAGCCGCCGAGGCCGATCTCGACGGTCGAGATGCCGTTGTCCGCGGCGAAGTCGAGGGCGGCCTCGAGCGGGCGGTCGCCGAGGCTGTCGGTGAGCAGACCGATTTCCATGACTGCGTCTCCTGCGGGATCGAGAGCGGTGCCGATGAGGATGCGGGCCGTGGCGTCGACGCCACGGCGACGCTCGAACATTAGAACGTTCTAAGTCAGGTTGTCAATACATGACTCACGGCGTGTTGGAGGGGTGCGCACCCGTGCCCGATCGCCGCCGCGCAGCCCGTTTGACGCTTCGACTCGCGGGCGTGCATACTGCTCCCGCCATTGAACTTAGAACGATCCAAATCTCGACATCCGCGAGCGCGCCAGCGCCTCGAGCACCCAGGGACAGGACAGGAAGGCCAACCGTGACCACACCCATTCGCGTCGGCATCATCGGCTGTGGCAACATCTCGGTGGGCTACCACCTCCCCGCCTACGCAGCGCTGCCCGGCGTCTTCGAGGTCGTCGCCGTCGCCGACCCGACCCCCGAGCGGCGAGAGCTCGCCCGCGAGGCCGCCGGGCTCGACGACGCCGACGCGTACGCCGACGCGGCCGAGCTGCTGGCGCGCGACGACATCGACCTGGTGGACGTCTGCACGCCCCAGTTCCTCCACCGCGACGTCGTCGTCGACGCGGCCCGCTCGGGCAAGCACGTCGTCTGCGAGAAGCCCATCGCGGCCTCGCCCGCCGACGCCGCGGCCATGATCGCCGCCGCCGAGGAGGCGGGCGTCGTGCTCGCCGTCGTGCACAACTACCTGTTCTTCCCCGAGATCGTCAGGGCGAAGTCGCTCGTCGACGAGGGCGCGATCGGCGCCGTGCGCTCGGTGCAGCTCGACATGCTCGGCGTCGTCGACTCGCCCGGAGCGGCCGGCTACATGCCTCAGTGGCGCAAGGATCCGCACACCTCGGGCGGCGGCGTGCTCATGGACATGCTGCACGGCGTCTACCTCGTGCAGCACCTGCTCGAGCAGCCGATCGAGCGCGTCTCCGCGTGGATCGACGGCGGCGACACGGGCGCCGTCGAGAGCGCCGCCGTGTGCCGGATCGAGAGCGCCGATCGCGTGGGCCTCGTCAACGTCGCCTGGGGCATGGGTCCGGGCGGCGTGCGCATCGACGGCGAGCAGGGCCGGATCGTGCTCGACTACCGGGAGGACGGCACGATGCCCTGGTTCCCCTTCGAGACCATGACGCTGACCACCGAGGGGCGCAGCGAGGTTGTCGACCTGCCAGCAGGCGAGGAGCTCGGGCCGCTCGTCTCGAACGCCCTGCGCGACACGCTCGCCGACGTCGCGCGGGCCATCGACCGGGAGGCCGCCCCCGCCGCATCCGGCGCCGCGGCGCTCGAGACGCTCGAGATCACGGTCGCGGCGTACGCCTCGGCCGCGCTCGGTCGCAGCGTCGCCGTGCCGCTGGATGCCGGCGACGCACTCCACGTCGACGGCGTCATGGGCCTCCACGCCCACGACGTGCCCGCCGACTCGGTCGTGCGACGCAAGGGGCTCTTCGGCTTCGGAGGCTGACTGCGACTGCGCAGGACCTCGAGATGGCGGGGTTGGGTGCGTTCGTTCGCGAACGAACGCACCCAACCCCGCCATCTTCAATGCGCGCCAATGCATGACGAAGGCGGCGCCCGGACGCCGTACGGCGCCCGGACGCCGTACGGCGTCCGGGCGCCGAGCCGGCCGGCCCGCCCGGGCCGATCCGACGGGGAGGCGCTACTTCTTGCTGACCGTGTAGATCGCGCCCGTCGTGACGTCCTCCTCGAGCGCCTCGAGGGTGCGGCCGCGCGTCTCGGGGACGAACTTCCACACGAACCCGAAGCTGCCGATGTTCAGCACCGCGAAGACCGCGAACAGGCCCATGCCGATCGCGCCGACGATCGAGGGGACGAAGAGGCCCAGCACGCCGTTGGCGACCCACAGCACGAACACCGAGACGCCCATGCCGATGCCGCGCATGTGCAGCGGGAAGATCTCGGAGAGGTACACCCACACGGCGATGTTCAGGAACGTCTGGATCGACAGGATCATGATCATGACCAGCGCGACGAAGACCCATCCGCGGGTCAGATCGCCGGAGCCCTCCGGCGGCACGGGGATCGTGAGCATGGCGATGGCGATCGCGATGTGGGATCCCGCCGTGAGCCCGAGGCCCCACAGGAAGTTCGTGCGGCGGTTGATGCGCTCCATCATGGAGAGGGCGATGGTGCCGCCGACCACCGCCATGATGCCGGGGAGCACGTTGACCCAGCCGATCAGGTCCTCCGGGAAGCCTGCCTCGGCGAGCATGCGCTGGCCGTAGTACATGATCGCGTTCACGCCGGTGAACTGCTGCGCGATGCCCAGCACCGATGCGATGACGAGGATCTTGAGGAGGTTCTTGTTCGACAGCACGGCCTTGAAGCCGAGCTGCGTCTCGCTCTTCTCCTCAGCCGCGAGATGCTCGACATCGGCGAGCTCGGCCTGGGCGCGGTCCTTGCTGCGGATGGTCGAGAGCACCTTGAGGGCGTCGCCGTGGCGGCCCTGCTCGACGAGCCAGCGCGGCGACTCCGGCATCCGCAGCATGCCGATGAAGAGGCAGATCGCGGGGATCGCGCAGACCGCGAACATGAAGCGCCAGACGCCCGCGTTGTGGCCGAGCGGCGAGGCGGCGATGATGGCGTTCACCACGAACGCGGCGAGCTGGCCGAAGACGATCGCCCACTCGTTGCGGCCGGCGATCGTGCCGCGGATCTCGAACGGCGCGAGCTCGGCGAGGTAGACGGGCACGACGGCCGAGGCGCCGCCGACGGCGAGGCCGAGCAGGATGCGTCCGGTGACGAGGATGCCGTAGCCGAGCGGTGAGAACTCGCCGACCCATGCCTCCGTGCCCTTCGCGGCGTCGATGACCTGCAGGGACGCCGGGTTCGCGGGGGAGAAGATCACCGTCATCGTGCCGACGAAGAAGAGGACCGACAGGATGATGATGGTGGGGCGGCGGCCGATGCGGTCGGCGATGCGGCCGCAGAGCATGGCCCCCACAGCTGCGGCGAACACGAGCGCGGAGACGACGACGCCGACCTCGAGGTCGGTGAGGCCGAGCTCGTGCGACATGGGACGCTCGGCGCCGTTGGTGACCCCCGTGTCGTAGCCGAAGAGCAGGCCGCCGAAGCAGGCGACGATCGAGATGAGGCCCAGGCGCTTGGTGTGCGGGCCGGCGGTGAGGGGCGGGAGCTTGGCTTCCGCCCCTCTGGGAGAATGTGCGTTCATGCGAGCGACTTCCTTGTCGTGGAGGGTATGCTGCGTCCCTACGTACACACGTAAGTATGTCCGTACAAACTAACAACATGGTTACATACGCTCCGCGGGGGTGCAACATTCGAAAGCGTCCCGGCCCCGGAGCGGCGGTCGCCTAGGCGATCGGCCGGATGCCGGCCTGCTGAGCGGCGTCCAGCAGCACGCCCGCGGCGACCTCGAGGCCCTCGATGCGACCGAGCTCGACGTCCTCGTGCTCGATGTTGACGGCCATGTCCGGGTCGACCTCGTGCAGGGCGCGGAGGAACTCGGCCCAGTAGTCGACGTCGTGCCCCTTGCCGAGCGCCACGAAGTCCCACGCGGCGGGCCTGGGCCACTCGTTGGCCCACTCGTCGCCGCCGAGGTTCGTGCGGGGCTCCGACGGGTCGAGGCGGCGGAAGCCGTTGTCGAGTACGCCGTGCAGCTTCGCCGTCTCGGGGTTCACGCGCACGTCCTTCGCCGCGGCATGGAACACGAGGGGGCCGAGCTCGCGCACGACCGCCACCGGGTCCATCTGCTGCCAGAACAGGTGCGACGCATCCAGCTCGACGCCCACGTGCGTCGCCCCCGTCAGCTCGACGAGCTTGTAGACGTCGCGCGTGTTGAACACGACGTTCTGCGGGTGCAGCTCGAGCGCGACCTTCACTCCGTGGTCGGCGGCGAGGCGGTCGGTCTCGCGCCAGAAGTCGGCCGCGACGCCCCACTGGTAGTCGAGCACGTCGAGGGCGGCCGAGTTCCACGCGTTGACGATCCAGTTCGGGAACTTCGCCGTGGAGTCCGAGCCGGGCAGGCCGGACATGGTGACCAGCCGGGTCTGGCCGAGGCGGGAGGCGAGCCGGATCGAGCGGCGGACGTCCTCCGCGTGCTTCTCCCGGATCTCGGGCTTCGCGTGCAGCGGGTTGCCGTTCGCGTTGAGGCCGGCGATCTCGACGCCGGTGCCCTCGAAGACGCCGAGGAAGTCGTCGCGGGCGGTGTCGGAGACGAGGATGTCGTCGAAGGTCGGGATGTGCGTCGCGGGCAGGAACCCGCCCGAGTTCAGCTCGATGCCGTCGAGGCCGAGGCCGGCGACGACCTCGATGGCCTCGGGGAGCGTGCGGTCGTGCAGGATCGCGTTGTAGACGCCGAGTCTCATGCGGGGTCTCTCCAGTCTGTGCGTGGGGTCGGGTGCGGGTGCTGGGTGTTCGAGGAGGGGTGCCGGCTCAGTCGGCCGCGACGGCGAGCGCGGTGGGAACGGCGATCGCGGCGCCGTCAGCCGCCGCCGACTCGGCGACCGCGCGGATGACCGTCATGTTGTGCACGCCGTCGTCGAACGAGGCGACGCGGGGCAGGCTCTCCTCCTCGGGGATGCCGGCGACCTCCTCCAGGAAGGCGCGCGCCTGGTAGACGAAGAGGTCGTTCTGCCCGAAGCCCACCGCCGGCGCGTCCATCGCCAGGCCGCCCGCGAGGTAGGGGTGCGCGGGCCCGAGGGTCACCGTGCGGTAGCCGTTCGTCGAGGCGCGGTCGTCGGTGAGGAAGAGCCGGATCTCGCTCGGCCGGTTCTGGTCCCAGCGGGCCGAGCCGCGCTCGCAGAAGACCTCGAAGGACAGCGAGTTCGCGTGGCCGTGCGCGATGCGCGAGACGCTCAGGTTGCCCGCGGCGCCGGAGGCGAACGACGCGTTGAAGGTCGCGAAGTCGTCGTTGGTGACGGCCTCGGTCTCGTCGCTCACGGCGGTCGATCCGTGGCCGATGACGGCGCCGAGGGGGAGCGGGCGCTCGGCGATCGCCGTGACGAACCGGCCGCCCGAGACCGACTCGATCACGCCGCACAGGAACTCCGAGATGTAGGCGAGGTGGCTGCCGACGTCGGCGAGTGCGCCCGTGCCCGGGGTGCCGCGGAATCGCCAGCTCATCGCCGCGCGGGGGTTCGAGGCGTAGTCGGTCATGTACGCGCCGGAGAAGTGCCTGGGCGCGCCGAGGGTGCCGTCGTCGATGAGCGAGCGGATGAACGCGATGCCCGGCGCGCGCAGGTAGGTGTGGCCGACGCGCACGACGGTCGCGGCGCCGCGGGCGAGCTCGGCCATCGCCTCGGCATCCTCGAGCGAGTCGCTCAGCGGCTTCTCGCACAGCACGTGCTTCCCGGCCGCCACGAGCCCTTCGACGATCTCGCGATGCAGCGAGTTCGCCACGACGACGCTGACGACGTGGATGCCGGGGTCGGCGGCGATCGCCTGCCATGACGTGTCGTTGCGCTCGTAGCCGAAGCGCTCGGCGGCGAGCCGGCCGAACTCCTCGCTCACGTCGCCGACGGAGACGAGGCGGATGGGCGGGAGCGTGCTGGCGAACACGGTCGATGCCGCCCGGTACGCGGCGGCGTGGGCGCGGCCGGCCATGCCGGCGCCGATGACGGCGACGCCGATCGAATCGGTCATGCTCGTTCTCCTTCGAGGCTCGTGCGCGACTGTATTGGCGCGCGCTAACACTGATTGCTGCGAGGCTAGGCGCCAAATTGTGCGCATGTCAAGACATGGATGCGGGCGACGGCGCGTCGCCCCTCCTGGTGCGGGGGTCGGGCCTGACGTCGTCGACGTCGGGGCTCATCTGGTGATTCATAATCAATATGAAGCTGTCCAGCGAAGCTCGTATTCTCCACTGCATGGCTCGCACCTGAACATTGCTCCATGCTCGAATCACCCCGCACCCTGGGCGCCTGGCAGGGAACCCCCGGCTCCGCCCCCTACGCCGAGGCGCTCGCGAGCCACGCCGCCCGCGACAAGGTCTCCCTCTTCGTCCCCGGCCACGGCGCCGACGCCGAGGGCCTCAGCGAGAGCCAGGCCGCCTACTTCGGCGAGCACATCCTCGGCCGCGACGTCACGCCGCTGCTCCCCGGCATCGACCTCGGCGACGAGTCGCCCCGCGCCGAGGCCATGCGCCTCGCCGCCGACGCCTGGGGCGCCCGCCGAACCTGGTTCCTCACCAACGGCTCGACCCAGGCGAACCGCATGGCCGCGCTCGCCGTGCACGGCATCGGCGACGACGTCGTCATGCAGCGCAGCGCCCACTCGAGCTTCGTCGACGGCATCATCCTCGCCGGGCTCCGCCCCGGCTTCATCACGCCGAGCATCGACCTCGAACGCGGCATCAACCACGGCGTCACGCCGCAGTCGGTGCGCGAGGCCATCGAGGCCCACCCCGGCACGCCGACCGCCGTCTACATCGTCTCGCCCAGCTACTTCGGCGCCGTCGCCGACATCCGCGGCATCGCCGAGGTCGTGCACGAGGCCGGCGCCGCGCTCATCGTCGACTGCGCCTGGGGCGCCCACTTCGGCTTCCACCCCGCCCTGCCCGAGTCGCCCGCGCGCCTCGGCGCGGACGTCGTCGTGATGAGCACCCACAAGCTGACCGGCTCGCTCACCCAGAGCG
>Ga0153917_1001327_pt1 | contig 10522 bp, 9 predicted proteins | sample TSFL001MetaG_FD_104695 | JGI IMG/M metagenome (GOLD analysis project Ga0153917, IMG submission 104695) | Attine ant fungus gardens microbial communities from Florida, USA - TSFL001 MetaG | ecosystem: Host-associated > Fungi > Mycelium > Unclassified | place: USA: Florida, Paynes Creek Historic... | reverse complement strand
GATCACTTTCTCTGAAGAGTTTAAAGATTCGGGAATGCGTAGCCACGTATGGGGTAACGTCAAACTGGACACCACCGGTTTGATCGACCGTAAAGTGGTTCGTTTCATGAACGATGCCTCTATCTATGCTTTTCTCTCCATGCAGGAAGCCATCGCGGATGCCGGCCTGAGTGAAGAGGTTTACCAGAACAACCCGCGCGTTGGCCTGATTGCTGGCTCCGGCGGCTCTTCTAAAGCCCAGGTATTCGGTGCCGACGCCATGCGTAGCCCGCGCGGCCTGAAGGCCGTTGGTCCGTATGTGGTGACCAAAGCGATGGGCTCTGCCGTTTCTGCCTGTCTCGCCACCCCGTTTAAAATCCACGGCGTAAACTACTCCATCAGCTCCGCCTGTGCGACCTCTGCGCACTGCATCGGTAACGCGGTAGAGCAGATTCAGCTGGGCAAACAGGACATCGTCTTTGCCGGCGGTGGCGAAGAGCTGGGCTGGGAAATGGCCTGTGAGTTCGACGCCATGGGCGCGCTCTCCACCAAGTACAACGAATGCCCGGAAAAAGCCTCCCGTACCTATGATGCCAACCGCGACGGTTTCGTTATCGCAGGCGGCGGCGGTATGGTCGTGGTTGAAGAGCTGGAACATGCTCTGGCCCGCGGCGCGCACATCTACGCGGAAATCGTTGGCTACGGCGCAACGTCCGATGGCGCAGACATGGTTGCTCCTTCTGGTGAAGGCGCAGTGCGCTGCATGAAGATGGCGATGCAGGATCTCGACACCCCGATCGATTACCTGAACTCTCACGGTACTTCTACTCCGGTAGGCGACGTGAAAGAGCTGGGTGCTATTCGCGAAGTGTTCGGCGACAACAGCCCGGCCATCTCCGCAACCAAAGCGATGACCGGCCACTCTCTGGGCGCCGCTGGCGTACAGGAAGCCATCTACTCGCTGCTGATGCTGGAAAACGGCTTTATCGCCCCGAGCATCAACATTGAAGAGATGGACGAGCAGGCCGCTGGTCTGAACATCGTCACCGCAACCACCGAGCGCGAACTGACTACCGTTATGTCTAACAGCTTCGGTTTCGGCGGTACTAACGCCACGCTGGTGATGCGCAAGCTGAAAGCTTAAGCTTTTGAATGTATAGTAGAAGGGAGCCTGATGGCTCCCTTTTTTATGTCATTCTGGAGCTACGCATGACAGCCGTTACCCCTGCTGAAACCTCTTCTGCCAACGTCTCGCTGTTCCGCATCGCTTTTGCGGTGTTCCTCACCTATATGACCGTCGGCCTGCCGCTGCCGGTGATCCCGCTCTTTGTTCACCACGAGCTGGGCTATGGCAACACCATGGTCGGCATCGCCGTGGGCATTCAGTTTTTAGCCACTGTCTTAACCCGCGGCTATGCCGGCAGGCTGGCGGACCAGCATGGCGCGAAGCGCTCGGCGCTGCAGGGGATGTTTGCCTGCGGGCTGGCGGGGGGCGCCTGGCTGCTGGCGGCGCTGCTGCCGGTGGATGCGATGGTGAAATTCGGCCTGCTGATCGTCGGGCGCCTGATTCTGGGCTTTGGTGAGAGCCAGCTGCTGACCGGGACGCTGACCTGGGGGATGGGGCTGGTTGGCCCGGCGCGCTCCGGAAAGGTGATGTCCTGGAACGGAATGGCTATTTATGGCGCGCTGGCGGCCGGTGCACCGCTGGGGCTGCTGATCCACAGCCATTTCGGCTTTGCGGCGCTGGCCGGCACCACCATGCTGCTGCCGCTGGTGGCCTGGGCCTTTAACGGCCCGGTGCGCAAAGTGCCCGCCCATAAAGGCGAGCGCCCATCGCTTTGGAGCGTGGTGGGGCAGATCTGGCAGCCGGGTCTGGGTCTGGCGCTGCAGGGGGTAGGCTTTGCGGTGATTGGTACCTTTGTCTCGCTCTACTTTATGAGCCGCGGCTGGGCGATGGCGGGCTTTACCCTTACCGCCTTCGGCGGCGCCTTTGTGCTGATGCGCGTGCTGTTCGGCTGGATGCCGGATCGCTTTGGCGGGGTGAAGGTGGCGGTGGCCTCATTAGTGATAGAGACCATCGGCCTGCTGCTGTTATGGCAGGCGCCGGTGGCGTCCATTGCCCTGCTCGGCGCGGCCTTAACCGGCTGCGGTTGTTCATTGATCTTCCCGGCGCTCGGCGTCGAAGTGGTGAAACGCGTTGCCCCCCAGGTGCGCGGCACCGCGCTCGGCGGCTATGCGGCCTTTCAGGATATCTCCTACGGTATTACCGGGCCGCTGGCCGGGGTGCTGGCAACTTCATTTGGCTATCCGTCAGTGTTTCTGGCCGGTGCCGTCTCGGCGGTGGTGGGGATTGTGGTGACTCTGGTGGCGTTTCGCAAAGCGTAACGGTTTTCCCTCTCCCGGCGGGAGAGGGGAGGGGATCAGACCAGCAGCAGGACCAGCACCAGCGCAACCAGCAGCGCTATAAACATCAGCCCGGGGCGAGCCGACAGAGCCCGGAACGACTCCACCACCGGGGCGAACAGCGGGCTGTAGATGGGCTGAATATTACGCGCTTCCGGCACCCCGCCGTCACGCTCGGCGCGGCGGATAAAGATCTGATTCAGTAGATCCTGAACCTGCGCAGTCGTCAGCACCGTCTGCGGCGTCGCCTGCCAGTTTTGCTGAGCATAATCCCTTAAGGCATTAAACTCCTGCGGCTCCAGCGGCTGTTTCAGCGCCGCCTGCACCGTATGCAGCGTTGGCGCGTTCTGGGTACTCAACGTCTGGCGTGCCTGTAGCCAGGTGACCAGGTGAGTAAACTGTTTCGCCGGGATCGGCTCGCCCGATTTGACGCCTGACAGCTCCAGCATCGACTGCCAGATAAGCTTGGTGGGCTCGCCGGTAGCGGCGGCCAGCCGGGTCACCATCTGTTTAAGCGTATTATTTTCAGCCGGCAGCATGGGGCGCTCGGTGGTCGGACGCTGCTGAGGCTGGGGAATCGACAGCTGGTTATTCTGGAGCAGCGTCAGCACGGTTTTTAACTGCTCGGGCGTAAGCTGGCTCAGGGCCGTGTGGCCGAACTGCTGGCGAATAAAATCGCTCACCGCCTGACGGTTGTTACCCTGGCCTAACAGCTCGGTTAACTGCGAGACCATCTGGCGCGTGGTGTGGTTCTGTTGGGCGTTATTCAGACGCTGATTCAGGTTTTGCTCGGCGGCCGGGAAGTGACGCGACTGCAGCGGCGTATCGTTTTTGAGCCCGAGATCGTGCTTTACCCCGGCCCACACTTCCGCGTTCTGCTGCGACGTTAACGCAATCAGGCGCGTGATCAGGCGCTCCAGCACGGTGCGCTGCTGCGTGGACAGAGGTTGTTCGCCAGCGGCGGAGGGGGTTACCGGGCCTTCACCCGGAGGGCGCGGCGGCGTACCTGAAATGGGCTGCATCGTCTATAAATCCTTAAAGTCATTACTCACCGTTAACCAGGTTTACGTGTATGCCTGGCGGCGAGATTATGGCACACTTGGCAGGTTTTCTTCCTCTCAAACAGGTACTCAGCCGTGAAAATCCTCGTTGATGAAAATATGCCTTACGCCCGTGAGCTTTTTAGCCGCCTGGGCGACGTTAAGGCTGTTCCTGGCCGCCCCATCCCCGTCGCCGAACTGATTGATGCCGACGCGCTGATGGTGCGCTCCGTCACCAAAGTGAATGAGGCGCTGCTTGCCGGTAAACCGGTGAAATTTGTCGGTACGGCAACGGCAGGGACCGATCATGTGGATGACGTGTGGCTTAAGCAGGCGGGTATTGGCTTTTCTGCCGCCCCTGGCTGTAATGCCATTGCGGTTGTTGAATATGTCTTCTCCGCCCTGCTGATGCTGGCCGAGCGCGATGGTTTTGCCCTGCGCGATCGCACCGTGGGCATTATCGGCGTCGGCAACGTCGGCGGTCGCCTGCAAAAAAGGCTCGAGGCGCTGGGTATCCGCACCCTGCTGTGCGATCCGCCGCGCGCCGATCGCGGTGATGAAGGCGAGTTTCACGCTCTCGATGAGCTGGTGGCCCAGTGCGATGTGCTTACTTTCCACACCCCGCTGTTTAAAGAGGGGCCATACAAAACTCTGCACATGGCCGACGAAGCTTTACTGCGCGCGCTTAAGCCGGGCACTATCCTTATCAACGCCTGCCGTGGGCCGGTGGTGGATAACGCCGCGCTGCTGAAGTGCCTGCAGGCGGGGCAGGATCTTAGCGTGGTGCTGGACGTGTGGGAGCCGGAGCCGGATCTCAACGTTGAGCTGCTGGCGAAGGTGGATATCGGTACCGCCCACATTGCGGGCTACACCCTCGAGGGCAAGGCGCGCGGCACCACCCAGGTGTTCGAGGCCTACAGCGCCTTTATCGGCAACGCCCAGCAGGTCGCCCTCGACACGCTGCTGCCGACCCCGGAGTTTGGCCGTTTGACCCTGCACGGCCCGTTCGACGAGCTGACGCTAAAAAGGCTGGTGCATTTAGTGTATGATGTGCGCCGCGATGACGCGCTGCTGCGAAAAGTAGCGGGTATGCCGGGCGAGTTTGACAAGCTGCGCAAGCACTATCATGAGCGTCGGGAGTGGTCTTCCCTCTATATCATGTGTGATGACGCTGACGCGGCGTCCATGCTGCATAAGCTGGGATTCAACGCCGTTCACCACCCGGCACGTTAATATCTTCTTAATGCTCCCTGCCGGATACGCCGGCGGGGACGCTTTTTTCTGGAGTACACCACCATGTCTGAAGGCTGGAACATTGCCATTCTTGGCGCCACGGGTGCCGTGGGCGAAGCCCTGCTTGAAACGCTTGCCGAGCGTCAGTTTTCGGTGGGTGAGATCTTCGCCCTGGCGCGCAACGAGAGCGCGGGCGAGCATCTGCGTTTTGGCGGTAAAACCGTCATGGTTCAGGATGCGGCCGAATTCGACTGGACCCAGGCCCAGCTGGCGTTTTTCGCCGCCGGTGCCGAAGCCACCGCAACCTATGCTGAAGAGGCGACCAACGCCGGCTGCCTGGTCATCGATCTGAGCGGCCTGTTTGCGCTGGAGCCGGACGTACCGCTGGTGGTGCCGGATGTGAACCCCTTTGTGCTGGCGGATTACCGCAACCGCAATATTATTGCAGTGCCGGATAGCCTCACCAGCCAGCTGCTGACCGCCCTGAAGCCGCTGATCGATGACGGTGGCCTGTCGCGCATTAATGTCACCAGCCTGCTGTCTGCCTCTGCGAGCGGTAAAAAAGCCGTCGACGCACTGGCAGGGCAGAGTGCGAAGCTTTTAAACGGTATTCCCGTTGATGAAGATGATTTCTTCGGCCGCCAGCTGGCGTTTAACATGCTGCCGCTCCTGCCGGATCGCGAAGGCAGCGTGCGCCAGGAGCGCCGTATCGTCGATGAAGCCCGTAAAATCCTGCAGGACGACGGGCTGATGATCTCCGCCAGCTGCGTGCAGTCTCCCGTATTTTATGGTCATGCACAGATGGTGGGCTTCGAAGCCCTGCGTCCGCTGGCGGCAGAAGAGGCGCGCGACGCCTTTGCCCGCGGCGAAGATATTGTCCTGAGCGAAGAGAGCGAATTCCCGACCCAGGTCGGCGACGCCACCGGTAATGCCCGCCTGTCGGTTGGCTGCGTGCGTAACGATTATGGTATGCCGGAGCAGGTACAGTTCTGGTCCGTTGCCGATAACGTGCGTTTCGGCGGCGCGCTGATGGCGGTGAAAATCGCCGAGAAGCTGGTGCAGGAGTATCTCTACTGATGTCAGAAGTGGAACACAAGCCGGCTCATAAAATTGCCCTCGGTATTGAGTACGATGGCAGCAAATATTATGGCTGGCAGCGCCAGAACGAGGTGCGCAGCGTCCAGGAGAAGCTGGAAAAGGCGCTCTCTCAGGTGGCGAACGAACCCATCAGCGTCTTTTGCGCCGGCCGTACCGATGCCGGCGTGCACGGCACCGGGCAGGTGGTCCATTTCACCACCACCGCGGTGCGTAAAGACGCTGCCTGGACCCTGGGCGTAAATGCGAATTTACCTGGTGACATTGCGGTTCGTTGGGTTAAAGATGTGCCGGATGATTTCCACGCGCGCTTCAGTGCCACCGCGCGCCGTTACCGCTACATCATCTACAATCAGCGCCTGCGCCCGGCAGTATTAGGCCAGGGCGTGACGCACTTCTATGAGCCGCTGGATGCCGAACGTATGCATCGCGCGGCCCAGAGTCTGATTGGAGAAAATGATTTCACCTCGTTTCGCGCGGTGCAGTGCCAGTCGCGCACGCCGTGGCGCAACGTGATGCACATTAACGTCAGTCGTTATGGCGCATATGTGGTGGTGGATATCAAAGCAAATGCCTTTGTACATCATATGGTGCGGAATATTACAGGCAGCCTGATGGAAGTGGGTGCCGGACACCAGCCGGAGAGCTGGATTGCAGAGCTGTTAGCGGCCAAGGACAGAACGCTGGCGGCAGCAACGGCGAAAGCGGAAGGGCTCTATCTGGTAGCAGTTGATTATCCGGATCGTTTCGAGCTTCCGAAGCCGCCAATGGGGCCGCTATTTTTAGCGGACTAAGCGCATTTGCAATTAAGGTTAAGACGATATGGATTTAATTCGCTTTCTTATTGATTTCATTCTGCATATTGATGTTCACCTGGCGGAACTGGTCGCGCAGTATGGCGTCTGGGTTTATGCCATCCTGTTCCTGATCCTGTTTTGTGAAACCGGGCTGGTGGTAACGCCGTTTTTACCGGGCGATTCGCTGCTGTTTGTGGCGGGGGCGCTGGCGTCGCTGGAGACCAACGATCTCAACGTTCATCTGATGGTAGTGCTGATGCTGATTGCCGCTATCGTTGGCGATGCGGTGAACTACACTATAGGGCGGCTGTTCGGCGAGCGGTTATTCAGTAATCCGGACTCCAAAATTTTCCGCCGCAGCTATCTGGATAAAACCCACGCGTTTTATGAGAAGCATGGCGGTAAAACCATTATCCTTGCCCGCTTTGTGCCGATCGTCAGAACGTTCGCACCCTTTGTTGCAGGGATGGGCCATATGTCCTACCGTCATTTCGCTCTCTATAACGTTACGGGCGCACTTTTATGGGTGCTCAGCTTTACCTATGCGGGCTACTTCTTCGGTACCATTCCTATGATCCAGGAAAACCTTAAACTGCTGATCGTAGGGATAATTGTGGTTTCTATTCTGCCGGGCGTTATCGAAATCATTCGCCATCGACGCGCGGCGGCAAAACAAGCGAAGTAAGTGCACATTTGCGGTTCGACCACTTTTTTATCCAAAGTTTCGGGCTGTTATGTTTTAATGTGCAACATTCATGGTCTGTCGGGGGCAAAAATGGCATTATGCGCCCCTTACGGCAAAACTGGCATAGAACCAGGTTCAGGCAGAAAGGTTATCAATGAGCTGGATTGAACGAATTAAAAGCAACATAACCCCCACCCGCAAGGCGAGTATTCCGGAAGGGGTGTGGACCAAGTGTGACAGCTGCGGACAGGTCCTGTACCGCGCCGAGCTGGAGCGTAATCTTGAGGTCTGTCCGAAGTGCGACCACCACATGCGTATGTCGGCGCGTAACCGCCTGCATAGCCTGCTGGATGAAGGTTCTCTGGTAGAACTGGGTAGTGAACTTGAGCCGAAAGACGTGCTGAAGTTCCGTGACTCCAAGAAATATAAAGATCGTCTGGCCTCTGCACAGAAAGAGACCGGCGAGAAAGACGCGCTGGTGGTGATGAAAGGCACCCTGCACCAGATGCCGGTTGTGGCCGCAGCCTTTGAGTTCTCCTTTATGGGCGGCTCCATGGGCTCCGTGGTGGGCGCGCGCTTCGTGCGTGCCGTTGAGCAGGCACTGGAAGACAACTGCCCGCTGATCTGCTTCTCCGCCTCCGGTGGTGCACGTATGCAGGAAGCGCTGATGTCGCTGATGCAGATGGCGAAAACCTCCGCCGCGCTGGCTAAAATGCAGGAACGCGGTCTGCCGTACATCTCCGTGCTGACCGATCCGACCATGGGCGGCGTTTCGGCAAGCTTCGCGATGCTGGGCGACCTGAACGTGGCTGAGCCAAAAGCGCTGATCGGCTTTGCCGGCCCGCGCGTTATCGAACAAACCGTACGTGAAAAGCTGCCGCCGGGCTTCCAGCGCAGTGAGTTCCTCATCGAGAAAGGCGCTATCGACATGATCGTCCGCCGTCCGGAAATGCGCCTGAAACTGGCAAGCATCCTGGCGAAGCTGATGAACCTGCCGTCGCCGTCACCGGATGAGCCGCGCGAAGGCGTGGTCGTACCGCATCAGGAACCCGAGGCCTGATAACTGAAAAGGGCAGGGCCAGACGGCGCTGCCCTTTTGCTTTCTAACCGTAACTGAAAAGCGCGCATCATGGAAAAGAACCCTATCCCTCAAGCCACGTCGCCTCTGGTCGCGTGGCTTTCTTATCTGGAAAACCTGCACAGTAAAACCATCGATATGGGGCTTGAGCGTGTCAGTCAGGTGGCGGCGCGCCTTGATGTTCTTAAACCGGCTCCCTTTGTCTTTACCGTCGCGGGCACCAACGGCAAGGGTACCACCTGCCGCACCCTGGAAGCGGTGCTGATGGAGGCAGGGTACAAAGTTGGGGTCTACAGCTCTCCGCATCTGGTGCGCTATACCGAACGCGTGCGGGTGCAGAACCGTGAGTTAAGCGAAGCGGACCATACCGCCTCTTTTGCGCAAATCGAAGCCGCGCGCGGCGATATCTCCTTAACCTACTTCGAGTACGGCACGCTCTCCGCCCTGTGGCTGTTTAAACAGGCGCAGCTGGACGTGGTGATCCTGGAGGTGGGGCTTGGCGGTCGTCTGGACGCCACCAACATGGTGGATGCCGACGTGGCGGTAGTGACCAGCATCGCGCTGGATCATATCGACTGGCTGGGGCCGGACCGGGAAAGTATTGGTCGCGAAAAAGCGGGCATTTTCCGCGCCGGTAAGCCGGCCGTGGTGGGCGAGCCGGATATGCCGCACACCATCGCCGATGTCGCGCGGGAGAAGGGGGCAGAGCTGCTGCGCCGCGACGTCGACTGGCAGTATGAGGTAACTGAGAACGACTGGCGCTTTAGCGATGCCCAGGGCGCGCTGGAAAACCTGCCTCTGCCCCAGGTGCCGCAGCCGAACGCCGCCACCGCCCTGGCCGCGCTGCGAGCAAGCGGGCTGGCGGTAAGCGAACAGGCTATTCGCAGCGGTATTCAGAACGCGCTGTTGCCGGGGCGCTTCCAGATTGTCAGCGAATCCCCCCGGGTGATCCTCGACGTGGCGCATAATCCGCACGCCGCGGCATATCTCGCCGGGCGTCTTAAAAGCCTGCCAAAAACCGGGCGCGTGCTGGCGGTTATCGGTATGCTTCATGATAAAGATATCGCTGGCACTCTGGCCTGCATGGAGACTGCCGTCGATAGCTGGTATTGTGCACCTCTTGAAGGGCCGCGCGGGGCGACTGCCGAACAGCTGATGGAACACCTCGGCGCAGGGCAGCGTTTTGACAGCGTGGCGCAGGCGTGGCATGCGGCACTGGCCGATGCCAGCCCAGAAGATACCGTGCTGGTGTGTGGCTCGTTCCACACGGTGGCACATGTCATGGAAGTGATGGACGCGGGGAGAACCGGTGGCAAGTAAGTTTCAGAACCGTTTAGCAGGAACCATTGTGCTGGTAGCGCTGGGGGTGATTATTCTCCCGGGGCTGCTCGACGGGCAGAAAAAGCATTATCAGGATGAGTTTGCGGCGATCCCGCTGGTGCCGAAACCCGGCGATCGCGACGAGCCTGATATGCTGCCTGCCGCAACGCAGGCGCTGCCTGCGCAACCGCCTGAAGGGGCGGCGGAAGAGGTACAGGCAGGCGATGCCGCTGCACCTTCGTTAGATCCCGGTCGTCTGGCGGCCAGCAACAGCAACGAGCTGGATCCGATTGTGGCGCCGGTAGAGCAGCCGAAACCGAAGCCGGTCGCAAAACCTAAACCGGTTGAAAAACCGCAGCCGAAGCCGCCGCGGGATAACGCCAGCGAGCAGCTGGCAGCCGCTAATCAGGCGCCCGCGGAAAAACCGGCCCCCACTGGCAAAGCCTATGTGGTGCAGCTGGGTGCGTTGAAAAATGCCGATAAGGTTAACGAAGTGGTCGCTAAACTGCGCGGCGCAGGCTATCGCGTTTACACTTCACCTTCGACCCCGGTACAGGGTAAAATTACCCGTATTCTTGTCGGCCCCGACGCCTCAAAAGATAAGCTGAAAGGTTCGCTTGGCGAGCTTAATCAGCTGTCTGGCCTCAGCGGCGTGGTAATGAATTACAGCGCTAACTAACGCGCGTTCTGTCCCTCTTCCCGGCGGGAGAGGGAAAGGGCAGGCGTCCAGAGAGACGCAAATAGCCTGTGGCGTTGAACATTTTTTCAACGCCTTTTTTATTTACGCGTGGGAAGGAAATCCCTACGCAAACGTTTTCTTTTTCTGTTAGAATTCGCCCCGAACTGGATGACAGGGCGTTTAATCGTGGGACACATATGGTCTGGATTGATT
>Ga0153917_1001326_pt1 | contig 10563 bp, 6 predicted proteins | sample TSFL001MetaG_FD_104695 | JGI IMG/M metagenome (GOLD analysis project Ga0153917, IMG submission 104695) | Attine ant fungus gardens microbial communities from Florida, USA - TSFL001 MetaG | ecosystem: Host-associated > Fungi > Mycelium > Unclassified | place: USA: Florida, Paynes Creek Historic... | reverse complement strand
GCGAGATGACGTCGGGCACCACGCTGGAGTTGGCGCGGATCCTCAAGGAGGCAGGGCTGCCGGACGGCGTGTTCAATGTCGTGACCGGCGCAGGCGATCCGGTGGGCCAGCGCCTGGCCGAGCATCCCGATATCCGTGTCGTCTCCTTTACCGGGTCGACCGCCACCGGCAAGAAGATTGCCCAGGCGGCGGCCGGCAACATGAAGAAGGTCATCGTCGAACTGGGCGGAAAGAATCCCTTCATCGTCTTTGACGATGCCAATCTCGATGCGGCGGTCGACAACGCCATCAAGGGCTTCGTCTACAATTCCGGCGCCGAGTGCTGCAGCGGTAGCCGTGTCTATGTGCAGGAGGGCGTTTTCCAGGCCTTTGTCGATACGCTGCGCGAAAAGCTGGCCACCGTGAAGGTTGGCGACCCGCTTTCGGCCGGGACGACCATGGGCTCCCTCATCAGCGAGGGGCATTTCGAGAAGGTCGCGGGTTTCATCAAGCAGGCCCGGTCCGAAGGCAACATCCTCTTCGGCGGCAACTCCCTCTCCGATCTGCCCGGCTATTTCATCGAGCCCACCGTGGTGGCCGAGCTTCCCGCATCGTCCGCAGTCATTCGCGACGAGATCTTCGGCCCGGTCATGGCGCTGATCCCCTTCAAGACCACTCAGGAGGTTATCGCGGCCGCAAATGCCACCGACTACGGGCTGGCATCCAGCGTCTGGACATCGAATCTGGACACGGCGACGGAAGTCGGACGCGCCATTCAGTCGGGCATCGTCTGGGTCAATACCTTCCTCGACGTAGCCTCCGAAATCCCGATCGGGGGCGTCAAGCAAAGCGGCTACGGCCGCGAGAATGGACGCTATGCGATCGACGACTTCACGGTACTCAAGACCATGGTGATTCAGAACTCCAGGACCGTCGGCCGGTATCTGCCGGTCTGATCGGTGATGCGGCAGGAGGCGGCGATGGCACAGACTCTGGAATACGACTACATCATCGTGGGCGCGGGCTCTGCGGGTTGCGCGCTCGCCTCGCGCCTTTCCGAGAATCCGTCCATTACGGTCCTGCTCGTCGAGGCCGGACCGAAGACCAATTCCGTCTATATCCGGATGCCGGCCGCATTGGCCTATCCGCTTTCGGACGAGCGCATCATCTGGAGTTACGATACCGGTCCCGAGCCCCATCTGGAGCAGCGGTCGCTTCACCATGTCCGTGGCCGGTTGATGGGGGGCTCCTCATCGATCAACGGGATGGTCTTCGTTCGAGGCAACCGTCGGGATTTCGACGGCTGGGCCGAACAGGACGGGTTAACCGACTGGTCGTACGAAAAGTGCCTGCCCTATTTCAAGAAGCTGGAGAGCTTCGACCAGGGACCCAATGCTTTCCGGGGCGGCGACGGCCCCATCCGGGTCACGACTTGCAAGGCGAAGGGTCCAATCTTCCAATCGTTTCTCGAGGCGAACCAGCAGGCGGGCCTTGCGCTCAATCCGGACTATAATGCCGACTCCCAGGAGGGAGTTCACGTCTATCAGGCCAATATCGATCGCGGCATTCGGGCAAGCTGCGATTGGGCCTATCTGAGAATGGCGCGGGGCCGCAGCAATCTCCACGTCATGCCGGGCGCCTGTGTCCAGCGCATCCTGCTCGATAACAATGTAGCCCGCGGCGTCCGCCTGCTCAGGAATGGTGCCGAAGTCGATATTTATGCGGGGCGGGAAACGATCGTCTCCTGCGGCACTTACGAATCCCCGCGGCTTCTGATGCTGTCGGGGATCGGCGACAGGGACGATCTCGCCGAGGCCGGCGTCGAAAGCCGGCACCACCTTCCGGGCGTCGGGCGTAACCTGCAGGATCATCCCTGCGTGCCGGTTGGTTATCATGCCAAGGTGAAAGGCGTGTCTCCGGTCGGCAACTTCAATATTGCGCAAAAGGCGGCGATCGGCGCGCAATGGCTGTTCCTGCGGAGCGGATTGGGGGCGACGAATTTCTGGGAGGTTGGCTCCTTCTACAAGAGCCATGAGGGTGCGGATTACTGCGACATCCAGCACGAATTCATCCCGATGATCGGCGACTTCACGCATGGCTCTACCAATGTCAGCGACGGCTTTCTTTACCAGACGGCGCTGATGCGGCCCCGCAGTCGCGGCCGGGTCAAGCTGGTATCGCGCAATCCGGCGGACCGGCCTTCGATTGTGCATAACTATCTGGAGCATCCGGAAGACGTCTCGGACCTGATCGGTGGGGTTCGTGGAACTTTGAACATGGTCCGCCAGAGAGCTTGGGACAGTATTCGAGGCTCCGCCACCGATCCCGACCTCGAGGGGTTGTCGAACGCCCAGATGGCCGGCTGGCTGCGTGAGAATGTCAGCACCCAGTATCATCCTTGCGGCACTTGCAAGATGGGTAACGACGATATGGCCGTCGTTGACCAGTCGGGACGTGTTCACGGTATCGACAGGCTGCGCGTGGTGGACGCTTCCATCATCCCGCGTGTGACAAGCGGCAACTTGAACGCGCCGACGATCATGGTCGCGGAAAAGATTGCGGCATCGTTAGCCTCGTGACGTCGCCGCGAGTTGTTCGTCATCGCGCGCCCGCAATCCCGCGGTCGTTTTTGCTTGCGCCTGCATCATGTACATTGTATAAAATATTCGCGTTCTAGGGTTTGTCGATTACGTCGCGAATTTTGGAGGACATGGCCGAACAGGGCCGGTCGCAGAAACGCATCAAAAATAAATGGGGTGAACAATGAAAAGCTTGTCGGAATTGAAAATGGGTCGCAGGCAGTTTCTTGCGGCGTCCGCAGGAGGTGTCGCGGCTCTCGCTGCACCGGCGCTGATGCGCTCGGCCTATGCGGCCGACGAAATCACGATCTTCACATGGGAAACATACCACGAGGATCCCTGGCTCGCGGAATGGACCGACAAGACCGGCATCAAGGTCAATGTCGTCAGAACCGGGGGCGTGGACGAAATGTTCGCCCAGGCGAGCTCCGGTGCCGTGCAGGCGGACGTCTTCTACATCGATTCCGGCTCCATTCTGCGTTACAAGCAGGCGAACCTGATCGTCCCGATCGACGCTGCGCAGCTTCCTGAAGCATCCAATATCTCCGCGGGCCTGAAATATCAGGAGCGCAACAGCATCGAGGGAGCTCTCTACGGTGTCCCGTACAATTGGGGCACACAGCCCCTCATGTACGATGAGGACGTCGTGAAATCCGGCATCGATAGCTGGGATGTGCTCTGGGACGAGCAGTTCGCCGGCAAGGTCAACCTCTTCGACGACGCCTACATCACCTTCCCGATGATCGCGTTGAAGGCCGGCGCCAAGGATCCCTACAATCTCACCGACGACGAATTCGAGGCATGCCGGCAGGCCCTGGTGGCTCTGCGGCCGCAGGTTCGCACCATTGCTCGCGGCTTCAACGATGCCGAAGCCCTTTATGCGGCCGGTGACGCCTCGCTCGGCTATTGCCAGAATATTTCGATCGTCTTCAACCTTCAGGCGAAGGGCCGGAAATTCAACTATTCCTTCCCCAAGGAGGGGACGCCGACCTGGATCGACAACGCCGTCGTTTCCGAGAAGGGCAATCGGCCGGCCGTCTACCAGTTCCTCAACGACAACCTGACCATTCCGTGGCAGTCGCGTTTCATCGCCTCTTCGCTCAACAACGGCATTCTTACGGAAGAGGGCGCCAACAAGGGCGGCGTTGCGCAGGATGTCCTGAAGAAGACCAACATCATCGACCAGAGCCAGCCCGGCTTCTGGGAGAAGATGTCGGTGTTCATGTTCCCCGAGAATATCGATCGGCGCGTCCAGATGTGGAACGATTTCAAGGCTGGAACGCTCTAAGCAAGGGTATCAATATGACCTCCTCCAACGATCCGATCATCCGGTTCAAGAACGTCGTCAAGCGTTATCCCGGCGCGCCCACGCCGGCGCTCGACGTCGCTGAATTCACCATCAATCGCGGCGAGTTCTTTTCCATTCTCGGACCGAGCGGGTCTGGCAAAACGACCGCCCTGCGCCTGATCGCTGGCTTTGAACAGGCGGATGGTGGGCAAATCTTCGTTGGAGATCAGGATGTGACCGATGTTCCGCCGTATCGGCGGGACATCAATACCGTGTTCCAATCCTACGCCCTGTTCCCGCATATGTCGCTGCGCGACAACGTCACTTATCCGCTGAGAATGGCGGGTGTGGATAAAGCCAGCATCCGCAAGCGCGTGGACGAGGCGCTCGAAATGGTCGCCATGGAAAAGATGGCCAACCGTTTCCCGCATCAGGTGAGCGGTGGACAGAGGCAGCGCGTGGCGCTGGCGCGTGCATTCGTAGGCCGGCCGAAGGTGCTGCTCCTTGATGAGCCGCTGTCGGCACTCGATCTCAACCTGCGCCAGCAGATGCAGCACGTTCTGGTCGATCTGCAGCGAAAGATCGGCATCACCTTCGTTTACGTGACCCATGACCAGGGCGAAGCCCTCTCGATGTCGAACAGGGTCGCCATCGTCAGCGGCGGAAAGATCCAGCAGCTGGATACGCCGAACGCCATCTATTACGAGCCGAACAGCCGCTTTGTTGCACAGTTCATCGGTAAGTCGAACCTCGTCCAGGCGCATGTGGCCGGCACCGGAGCTGCCGATGTGGATCCCGTCGCGACCGTCTGCGGCGAGCGGTTCGCGTTGCCCGCTGCGAAGCAGTCGGGACCGATCAATCTGGCGGTCCGTTTCGAGTCCCTTGCGGTCACGAAGCCGGATGAACCGGCCCCGCATCAGGTGCGTCTTATGGGCAAGGTCTCGGACGTCCTCTTCCTCGGGCACACCTGCGAGGTCAAGGTGAAATGCCAGGACCAGGAGTTCATCGCCTTCGCGCCTGCCCGGCGCGATGCAATCCTTTCGCATGGGCAGGACGTCTGCGTTTCGTTCAATCCGAACGACTGTGCGGTGTTCAATGACTGATATCGCGACACCGTTCGAAACGACACAGTTGACGAAAGCAGGGTCCGGCCGGTCCTTTTCCAAATTGCTGCCGCAGATACCTCTTTATGCCTGGCTGGCGATCCTTGTGATCCTTCCGAACGTGCTTCTGATCGGAACGAGCTTCCTCAAAGCCGCCAATGGCGGGATCGTTTTCGATCCGACGCTCGAAAATTTCACGCGTGCCTTTCAATCCTCCGGGGTCTGGTTCCTTCTGGTGCGCACGCTGGCGACAGCTGCTGCTTCCACGCTCATCGCTTCGGCAATTGCCTACCCGATGGCCTACTATGCAGCCCGCGTCCTTCGAAAGGGACAATTCCTCGCGGTTCTGCTGGTCATCATCCCGTTGTGGATCAGCCTTCTCATGCGTGTATTCGCCTGGCGCGTGATCCTCGGTGAAAAGGGCGTGCTGAACTCGTTTCTCATTTCCACGGGAATGATTTCGGAGCCGAGTTCGGCTTTCCTTTACAACCCCTTCGCCGTGTTCCTGACCTTTGTCTACGTGTCGATCCCGTTCATCTTCATTGCGGTCTATTCCGCGATCGAACGTATTCCCCATAGCCTTGTCGAAGCCGCCAACGATTGCGGCGCCAGCGGGTTTCGCGCGTTTTCGACCGTCATCTGGCCTCTCTCCAAGCCGGGCATGGCGATCGGTCTCGCCCTGTCTTTCCTGATGGCCGTGGGCGACTACATCACGCCGTCCATGGTCGGCGGGTTGAACGGCACCATGCTGGGGATGGTCATTGCCTCTCAGTTCGGTATCGCCGGCAATTGGCCTTACGGTGCGGCGCTGGCGCTCATCCTGCTTCTGGCCGTCACTGTGATCCTGCTGATATTGTTCAAGGTCATGCAGGTGCCGGGCATTCTCGTGGGGGAGGGCGGAAATTCGTCGCCGGTACGGCGGCAACCCAAAACGGTACGTGAGCGACTTTGCAGGATCGGCGGGTTTGCCCTCTTCCTGCTCCCCTACCTGTTCCTGTATGCCCCGTTGATCATCATCGCGATCTTCTCCTTCAACGCGGCCAAGGTTCAGGTCTTCCCTGTCACAGGCTTTACCTTGCAGTGGTATCAGGAAGTTCTCAACAACGCCGCCCTTCTGGCTGCGCTGAACCGTTCGCTCTATGTCGGTCTCTGCGTATTGCTGATCTCCATTGTGGCAGGGACCGGCTTTGCGATCCTGTTCGCTTACGGAAAGATCGCAGGCGCCCGCTGGATGGAGCGGATTCTGACCCTTCCGGTTGCCATTCCCGGCGTCGTGCTCGGGATCACCCTGGTGCTGGCTTTCCAGTTGCTGGCAATCCCCGTCGGTATTCCGCGCGTCGTGCTCGGTCATGCGACCTTCGTCATGCCCGTCGTCATGCTGACCGTGCTGGGTCGCTTGCGTCGGCTCGATCCCGCGCTGGTGGAAGCCTCCCTCGATCTTGGGGGCACATACGGCCGAACGATCTGGAACATCATCCTGCCGCTGGTGCGCGGCGCAATCATCGGCGGTGCACTACTCGGCTTTACTTTGTCCGTCGACGAGGTCGTGGTGTCGCTCTTCCTGACGGGAACGCAGCCCACGCTTCCTGTCTGGGTTTGGAACCAGATGCGCTTTGGATTTACGCCGTCGGTGAACGCGATCTTCGTCTGCATCGGTGTGTTCTCCGTCGGATTGACACTGATTGCGCGGCATTTCCTGGAGCCGAAGGGCGTCGAAGCCCGCTGACCTTCGAACAAAAGTTGAATCACTGAAAGGAATTCAGATGACTGCCACCGTTCCTGATTTTGGGGCAATCGCCAAGTCGCTCGCGTTTGAAACCAAAGCGTTCATCAACGGCGAGTTTGTTTCCGCAGCGAGCGGAAAGACGTTCGAGACCATCAACCCGGCGACGGGCAAAGCCATCGCGGCTATCGCCGAGGGTGACAAGGAGGATGCAAACCGGGCAATCCGGGCGGCCCGCAACGCTTTTGAAAGCGGGTCGTGGAGCGGGATGGCGCCGCGCGACCGGAAGGCCGCCTTGTTGAGGCTTGCGGCTCTGGTCGAGAAGCACCAGGCCGAACTGGCCGTGCTGGAATCCCTCGACACCGGCAAGCCCGTGCTCGACGCCTATAATGCGGACATTCCGGATGCGATCGCCACGCTGCAATGGCATGCCGAAGCGATCGACAAGATCTACGATACGATCTCGCCGACGTCGTCGGATATCGTATCCATGGTGGTGCGCGAGCCGATCGGCGTCGTCGGCGCCGTTATTCCCTGGAATTTCCCGCTCGCGATCACGGCGATGAAGATCGGCCCGGTGCTGGCCGGCGGCAACTCCATCGTCATCAAGCCGGCCGAGCAGACGCCGCTCACCGCCCTCAAGCTCGCGCGCCTCGCGGCCGAAGCAGGAATTCCCGAAGGTGTCATCAACGTTGTTCCCGGCTTCGGCGAAACCGCCGGGCAGGCGATCGGCCGCCATGCCGACGTCGATTGCCTGAGCTTTACCGGCTCGACGGAAGTCGGTGGCTACTTCCTGAAATATGCGGCGGAATCCAACCTCAAGCGGGTGATCCTCGAGCTTGGCGGCAAGAGCCCCGCCATCGTCATGGACGACGTCGACGACCTCGATCCGATCGTCGAGCAGATCGCCATGGGCATCCTGTTCTCGCAAGGCGAGAATTGCAGCGCCGGCTCGCGTCTTCTGGTGCACGAGGCGATGAAGGACAGGCTGCTTGAAGCCGTCATCGCGCACTTCAAGACCTGGAAGGTGGGCGACCCCTTCGCGGCCGACACGAAGATGGGCGCACTGATCGAGGAAAAACACCTCGACCGCGTGCTCGGCTATATCGACGCGGGCCGCAGGGAAGGCGCGTCCGTCGTGCTGGGCGGCAACCAGGTCCTCAAGGAAACCGGCGGCTACTTCGTCGAGCCGACGATCTTCGACAATGTCCGCAACGACATGAAGATCGCCCAGGAGGAAATCTTCGGGCCGGTTCTCTCCACCATCACCTTCAAGGATGTGGACGAGGCGGTGAAGATCGCCAACGATACGAAATACGGTCTGGCGGCGTCGCTCTATACGAACGACCTTCACATCGCCCACAAGGTCTCCCGCAAGATCCGGGCGGGCACGGTTTCCGTCAACTGCTTCTCGGAAGGCGACCAGGCCGTTCCGTTCGGCGGCTTCAAGCAGTCCGGCTTCGGCGGCCGTGAGAAGTCCCTGCTCGCGCATGATCAATACAGCCAGGTCAAGACGATCTGGATGCAGCTCAGGTAAGCCCGATGTCCAAAACATATGACTATATCGTCGTCGGTGCCGGGTCAGCGGGCTGCGTGGTTGCAAACCGCCTGACCGAGGACGGCAATCGCTCCGTCCTCCTTCTCGAGGCAGGCCCACGCGACGGCTCGATCATCATGAGGATGCCGGCGGCCCTTGGTCTGCCGCTCGAGAGCACCAAGTACAATTGGGGCTACAAATCCGAACCGGAGCCCGGTCTCAACGGCCAGGTGAGCGACCAGCACCGCGGACGCGTGCTGGGTGGATCCTCCTCGATCAACGGCATGGTATTCGTTCGAGGCAACCCTCTGGATTACGAGGGCTGGGCAGCCAGGGGCCTGCCGGGATGGTCGTACGCGCATGTCCTGCCGTATTTCAGGAAAATGGAGACCTATGAAAAGGGCCCGAACGAATATCGGGGAGGCAGCGGGCCGCTGCACGTCCACCAGTGCAAGGCAGAGAATCCGCTTTATCAGGCGTTTCTCGGTGCCGGCCAGGATTTCGGGCTCGGCCTCAATCCCGACCAGAATGCCGGCAAGCAGGAAGGGGTGAACGTCGCCCAGGCGACCACCCGCAACGGTTCGCGTGAAAGCACCGCGGTCGCCTATCTGCGCTCTGCGGAAAAGCGTCGCAACCTGACGGTCGTTACCGGAGCGACCGTCACCAAACTCGTCATGGAAGGCACGACCGTGACCGGCGTGCAGTTCGAAACCGCCGGTGGGCTTCAGACCGCATATGCCGACAAAGAGGTCGTGCTGAGTGCCGGTGCCTTCGACACGCCGAAGATCCTGATGCTCTCCGGTATCGGCGATGCCGACGACCTGAAGGCGCATGGCATCGATACGGTGGTGCATCTGCGCGGCGTCGGCAAGGACCTCCAGGACCATGTGGCGGTCGCGATCCAGTATACCACGACCAAGGCCGTCTCTCCGACCAAGCGGCTTTCCAAACTGGGAAGGCCATTCGTCGGCGCGCAATGGCTTTTGACGAAAGGTGGCCTCGGGGCCAGCAACTATTTCGAGGTCGGGGCGTTCTTCCGCGGCAACGACAGCGTGGCGTATCCGAACATCCAGCACGAGTTCTTTCCCATGATCGGCGAGTTCTATCGCGGCGAGGCACGGGTGCTGGACGGTTTCCAGTATTTCACCAGCGTCATGAGGCCGAAGAGCCGCGGCAAGGTCTCCTTGCGTTCAGCGAACCCCAAGGATACGCCGAAGATCGAGATCGGCTTCCTGACGCAGGATGCCGACCTGAAGGAAATGATCGAAGGTGTCCGCAAGACGCGCGAGATCATTCGGCAGAAGTCGTGGGATCCGCTGCGCGGAAGGGAAGTCACGCCCAGCTCCGAGATTTCCTCGGACAAGGACCTCGCAGCGTGGATCCGACAGAATGCCGGGACCGGATACCACGCGGTCGCGACGTGCCGGATGGGTGTGGACGAAGATGCCGTGACGGACGAGAACGGTCTGGTTCGCGGCGTCTCGAAGCTGCGCATCGCGGATGCGTCGCTGATGCCGGCGCTGACGACAGGCAATACGAACGCGCCCACGATCATGATCGGTGAAAAAATCGCGGACGCGATATTGGGCCGGCAGCTGCCAGCCTCCGAGGCGCCGATCCTGTGATGACATGCGATGAGGCGGAGCATTCCTCCGCCTCATCCTGCGACGATGAGAACCCTGTTTCGAAGGGTTCGGGAAATTCCCATCGACCCGATGCGCCTCAGAGGGCCTTTTCGAGCTCCGGGAGGATTTCGAAGAGATCGCCGACGAGGCCGTAGTCTGCGACCTGGAAGATCGGCGCCTCCTCGTCCTTGTTGATGGCGACGATGACCTTACTGTCCTTCATGCCGGCAAGGTGCTGGATGGCACCCGAGATGCCGCAGGCGATGTAGAGCTGCGGCGCGACCACCTTGCCCGTCTGCCCGACCTGCCAGTCGTTGGGCGCATAGCCGGCATCGACGGCCGCGCGCGACGCACCGACGGCCGCACCCAGCTTGTCGGCGACCGGAAGGATCACCTCCTGGAATTTTTCAGACGAGCCGAGCGCACGGCCGCCCGAGATGATGATCTTGGCAGACGTCAGCTCCGGACGGTCGGACGACGACAGCGCATCCTTGACGTGGGTGGACAGGCCCGGGTTCGCTGCGGCCGAGATGGCCTCGATGGATGCGCTTCCGCCTTCGCCGGCCGCGGCGAAGGACGCCGTGCGCACGGTGATCACCTTCTTCGCATCGGTGGACTGAACCGTCTGGATGGCATTGCCCGCATAGATCGGACGCTTGAACGTGTCGGCCGAGACGACCTCGACGATCTCCGAGACCTGCGCGACATCGAGCAGGGCGGCAACGCGCG
>Ga0153917_1001325_pt1 | contig 10567 bp, 8 predicted proteins | sample TSFL001MetaG_FD_104695 | JGI IMG/M metagenome (GOLD analysis project Ga0153917, IMG submission 104695) | Attine ant fungus gardens microbial communities from Florida, USA - TSFL001 MetaG | ecosystem: Host-associated > Fungi > Mycelium > Unclassified | place: USA: Florida, Paynes Creek Historic... | reverse complement strand
GGTGCTTGACGATGAAAACCGTGAAAACGAAGGCGACATGATTTTCGCCGCCGAAAACATGACCGTTGAACAGATGGCGCTGACCATCCGTCACGGCAGCGGCATCGTATGCCTGTGTATTACCGAAGATCGTCGTAAGCAGCTTGAGCTGCCGATGATGGTCGAAAACAACACCAGCGCCTTTGGTACCGGCTTCACCGTGACCATTGAAGCGGCGCATGGCGTAACCACCGGCGTGTCGGCGGCTGACCGTCTGACCACCGTACGTGCAGCGATTGCAGACGGTGCTAAGCCATCCGATCTGCACCGTCCAGGCCACGTATTCCCACTGCGTGCGCAGGCGGGCGGCGTGCTGACCCGCGGCGGCCACACCGAGGCGACCATCGACCTGGTGACGCTGGCAGGCTTCAAACCAGCTGGCGTGCTGTGTGAACTGACCAACGATGACGGCACCATGGCGCGCGCGCCGGAGTGCATCACCTTTGCGCGTCTGCACAATATGCCGGTCGTGACGATTGAAGATCTGGTTAAGTATCGCCAGGCGCACGAGCGCAAAGCAAGCTGAACATGCTGATGTGAAAAAGCCGGGGAAACCCGGCTTTTTTGTATTTATTTACTCATAGTTTATCTTAAGAATAATGTCCTTGCTGAAGGGACCTACTTCAACCTCTCTGTTCGGGTTCTTCGTTAGCTTAGCCATATAATTATGGGTTACGATGGATGCCCTACCGTCTGGGAAATAGGTTGCAAAGGGATAATAGGTATTCATTAAGATATCCTGTCCTAAAGTTTCATCACGAATTTGCATTACTAAACCGTTACCCATATCGACGTGGCTGGTATCAAACAAATCATCTGTGTTAAAACTCATGGTCACATCAAACTGCTGTGAGCATGCCGCAGTCGCGTCGCGTATTGTCGACACGCTAAATGGGGCTTTTTGGTTGTTTACGTCGATGTTATTGACTTGGCCAAAATCGACAATTTGGTTTTCAGGGAATATCTGTATATCAACGCCACAGTCCAGAAAGTGAACATGATCGAGACCATCAATGTTATATCGGAGGTTTTTTGCATTAGAAGCGAGGTTCGCTCCACCCTCGCCGTCAAATTGAAGGACATTGACGCTGCCAAAGTTATAAACAGTATCCGGATCGTCAGGGAATGCCTTTAGTTTTACATATAAGCGGAAACGTGCAGGAAACGTGATGCTTTTCTGCATCGTGATGCCATTACATACCGGGTTATGCCATATACCATCATAGTATGGTTCGTATTTATCAAGACAGGCCCCGGTATCAATACCTTCATCATTCATCTCATGGTCTGCGCCGTTATAGGTAACGCCAAAAGTGAAATAGGGGTTATTTAATACATCCGCACTGTTCTTTGCAGATAGTTTTATCCATGCGAAGAGGTCTTCTGTCTGGTTGGTTTTGCTCCAGCCTGATGCATTATCGCAATAAACGGTTACGTTAACGTCAGAGCTTTCCCATATTTTGCTTCCGACGACCGCATTTGAAGGGACGGTAAAGCTTGGAAGGTTAGCGGTGTAAACCGTGGCACCGCCTTTATGATTTTGGTAGCAGTCTACCGCCCATGACGACGATGAAAAAAGCAGCAGCAATAAGCCCAGCAGTGAAGCGATCTTTTTCATTATTAGCCCTTTTTCACTATTTCGCTATGGCACACTGGCTGCACCGAAGTGCAGTTAATACTGAACATATTCAAACCGCCGTAATCGCCGATATAGCCAATCTGGAATTTGGCCGGGAGGTTTTTAAGGACAGAGGTATTTTCGCTGAAAGGGGCTACCATAAACCCACTGGCGCCAGGTAAGAGGGTTTTACCGTCTGTACCGATGTAACCAACCGAGACGTGGTAAGGTGTTCTGTTTTTGATCGTTATGCCTGATGCGGTTCGGATGATATCCACTTTTTCCATAGGCACGGCTTGCCCTTCTTTAAGCACAATCGCCTTAGGACGCCAGAAAAGCTTCAGGCGGCTTTGCATCGCCAGTTGCATGACATTTTTCGCGTCTGAACGAGGGGGGATTTCGCGCATGTTGTAATAGAACAGACTCTCTCTGTCTTTAGGCAACTGAGCAAGCGTGGGTTGTCCCATCAGACGAATTTGGCTCTGCTCGCCAGCCTCCAGGCGCAGTAACGGAGGTAGAGGCGTAATGTATTCACGCGTCTTGACGCTGTTTTTATCTTCAATCCATGACTGAGCCAGGTAAGGCATGGTTTTACTCTGGTTAGTTAGTTTGACCGTGGTGCTCTTGTCCGTCTCATTAAAAATTATCCGCGTTCTGTCCGGTGAAACGGTGGCATGGGCGAGCGTGCTGAGACAGAGTAAACACAAAAATCCTTTTGCAATTAACGTTAATTTCATTTCATTCATCCTGAATTAATTTACTGATTTACAAGGTAAAATAATGGCTTTTCCATCGGCATTACTTTTATTCGGCGCTAAAATTTCGCAGCTGTTGCTACCCCACGTAAGTGTGAGTTCACTTTCATCCTGAAGACCGCTGAGGTAGACATAGCCGTCTTCAGCAACCAGGCCCGCATCTCTGCCTGTTGTTTTATCCACAACGTTGACACCTAACGGCGGAAAATGACCGTCTTGCAGACGGATAACACCCCAAATTTGATAACCTTTAGTGGCATTCATTTTGGCGTAACCAATTGCACCTTCAGTGAGCGTGGTACTGATCACTGAATTATTCACATCTACACCTTCCGGGAGATCGGCACTTTTCACGCGAATTGTAGAGGTGATGTAGTCGCTGACGGCGTTGGTAACCGCAATACCGTATCTGTTGGTGACAGTGCGGTTATCACTTAACGGGATATCAGCAATGCCGTCGGTATCAACCATCATGCGTGCATTGTTGCCGTTACTGTAATCATGCAGGGCCATACCGTAACGCGTTGCGGTTAAGGAGCCATTCCAGCCTGCCGTGAAAGAGTTGTAAAAGTTGGGCTGAATACTCCCCGTCATATTCAGACGGCCATAAGGAGAATAATGCTGGTAGCCACCGCGAACGGTCGGCTCGGCGTGACTAAAATCGCTATCCTTGCCGGATGCGGAAATATTCCAGGTATTGCTCCGGTCTGAAGAATCGTAGTACGAAGCCGTCTGTGTGAGGCTGCTATTGCCTGTTTTTTGCATGCTCCAGGAGGCGCTGCGGCTCTGCTCCAGTGGTACTGAGAAGGAAAGATAATATTGTGTCTCATCTTCTCCGTCCCACCTGGAGCGGCTAACTGAGAGCGACGCCGAAATACCCTGAAGGTTGCCAATATCAAAGTTACGGTTGACCGATACCGTGTAATTTGTACTGGCTGTGTCGTCCCAATAAGTATTGCGCGTCAGGTTGAGATAGGCGTTCATTCCCAGCGAAGTGAAAAACTGGTTTAAAGAGAGAACATAGCTCTCTTTTTCATTACTGAGCGAATCATCACCGCTTCGCGACATTAAATACTCGTTCATAGTGACGTATTCTTTGTCAGAAAAACGATAGCCAGCAAACGTTACCTGGCTGCCGGTTTCTTCAAAGCGTTTAGAATAGTTTGCTCGATAGCTGTAGCCTCGCTGTTTGCCGCTATCCACATTGTGCAATGTTGCTTCAGCACGTGTGACATCAAATGACAGTGCGCCAAAGCTGTTCATGTTATAACCGATACCCGTTGTGACTGCCTGGTAATCATCGGCCGTCAGCAATGCTCCGCTGTAAAGCGAAATGTCACTCTTCCATCCCCACGAAAATTCTCCAGTCCAGAAGTAAGGATTGTTAACGTCGCTGTGGCCAACGCTTGTAGGCTTACCTGTCGAGGTTTTATAACGTACCTGACCTTTACGAGTCAGGAAGGGGATTGAAGACGAGCCGACCTGGAAGGTGTTTTTACGCCCATCCTCTTCTTCAACGGTAACATCGAGTTGCCCCTGGAAAGTATCGCCCAGGTCGGTGATGTTAAATGGACCAGGCGCGACGGTGGTCTGGTAAACCATTCTCCCATTTTGGGTCACGGTTACTTTGGCATTGGTCTGCGCGATGCCGGTAATCTGAGGAGCATACCCTTGCAAATCCGGGGGCAACATATTTTCATCACTCTCCAGTGAGAGCCCTGTGAAGTGGAACGTGTCGAAAATATCGGAATTGAGGTCGTACTGACCCAGAGTCAATTTGGCTGCCAATGATGGTATAGGACGGAATAAATAGGTGCGATCCAGCCCACTGTCACTGCTGTTGGTATGCCCATTAGTATATGATTTATCGTACTGGTAATCTGAGCGCAGACGCCATGCGCCCAGGTTGAACCCGAGTGTGCCGTAAGAGCTGATGTTCTGGTTTTTTTCGCCGCTATCAGGATCGTACTGACTTGCATAGACGTTGTAATCGAGTAAGGCTCCCGCCACGCCATCGTCCCAGAATTCTGGAGGCGTCCAGTTTTTTGCCTGATACTTCATCCATGCCTGAGGCGCAGTGATGGACACAACCATATCCGCTTTATTCAGACCGATGATTAATTCAGGTTTTGCGCTGAGATCGAGACAACCCTGTGTATTAACAGGCTGAAGTTGTTGAATAAACTCATCAGCGAAACCAAATGAGCGCAAATCGCTCTGTGTAAGACAGACCTGAGAGCCGCTTTCATTGTCGGCTTTAATCCAGTCAAATGACCATAAGTTGGGAAGGCTTTTTTTGTTGATCTCAACGCGAGCGATGTACTGCCCTACAGGGATGTAACCTTTCTTTTCAAACTGGCTGAGGTCAATATTGCTTTTATCTTCAGTGTCAATCATGTCGGTGTTGAACTCTACCGACCAGGCAGGAGCTATGATTACACCTGCGACAATAATAGGGTGAATGATCTGTTTTATTAAAAGAGATAATACAGATATGGTCGGGTTTTTAATGTTGCGCATAAAATCCTTTTCTTTTAATAAAATAGACTATATAAGTCGGTAACTCCTTCACCGACTTATATTGCCCTAACGCTATTCGATAACGATTACTCGTAAGCCAGAATATAGTTAGCCTGGGTATAAACATCACCCGCAGTTGCAGTTTTGGTTGGTGATTCCATACGTGCTTTGAAATTCAGTTCCTGATACGCTTTACCTGCAACCAGGCTGAATACCTGCGCTACACCCATGTCTACGTTAGCTTTACCTTCGGTCAGGATACGTACGCCAACGTTTGATGCAGCACCGTAGTTACCTTCATAGGTATTTTTCAGCAGTTTAGTGGTCGCATCTTCGTTTGCAGAGTTAAAGGTTACTTTCGCTTTGCTGATAGTGATTGGTGCTTCAGTGGTTCCGCCCGTCAGCGTACAGTCCTGCAGATGGATAGTAAAATCAACTGGCAGAGAGAACTTGCCACCGTTCAGCGCTGAATCCGCAACTTCACCCAGGTTAACCTGCAGGTCTTCATCGCCAGGCGCGATTGAGCAAGGTGCAGAGATAACTTCACCTTTAAACGTCACTTTACCATGACCTGCATCAGCAGCTGATGCATTGAAAGCTACGCCAGACAGAAGGGAAGCAGTAACAACGGCTAACAGTGTTTTGTTCAACATTTAATATATTCCTTTATAGTAATGAAGGTATGATTATCAACTTTAATTAACTGATATTGTTTTAGTGCAGCGAAGGGGAATATATCATTATTATTTGTGATTTCATTTTTAGAAAATTTAAAAAGAGCTTTAAGCTGAGATGTTTATATTCATAAGGATGATGATCATGCTCTGGAATGTATGTGTCAGGAGTGTATGAAAGTGAGGGTTTCTTAGGATTCCATCAAGAAAAGTGCGGGAATCAGACGTCCATCAGGTTATTATAATTGCAAAACGAATTGACTCTTTTTTTTTGCAAGATTAATGATTGAGTAAATAATTATATTTTTATCAAATGCAATTGCATGAAACAATTTCTTGCAGAATGTATTATAACTTAGACTAATTAATGTGTGTTATGACAAAAAAGACACATAAAGTTACACCTTCAATTCTGAAGGTGCTTTCCGTTTTAGCCGATACCTACAGTTTGTAATATCACCAGGCTCATTCCCATGATTGTCATGCCGCACAGCACGCCATAGCTCGGGTTATTATTCGGGTCGATCTCTTTCGCCAGCGGCATCAGCTCATCGACGGAGAGCGCAACCATGATCCCGGCGACGGCAGCCATAATTGCCGCCATAACGACAGGGGACACGAGGCTTCCGAGGATCAGCCACGCCAGCACGCCACCGAGAATTTCAGCCATTCCGGAGATACCCGCCCAGAAGACAGCAGTACGTTTTGAACCCGTGGCGGCATAAACCGGCCCGGCAACCGCAAGTCCTTCAGGAATATTGTGCAAGGCCACCGCCAGCGCCACGCCAAAACCCATCTCCAGATTGCTGCTGGCCGTGACATACGTGGCGACACCTTCCGGGAAGTTATGCAGACTGATACCCAGCGTCAGCAGGATGGCCGTTCGTTTTATATTACCCGCAATGGGGGTAACGCTTTTTTGCATTAAATCCTGAGGGTGTGCGTGCGGCAGCATACGGTCGAGCGCAAAATAGCCCAGCAGGCCGACGATGAACATGCCGTAGCCGATCACCGGAGACATTCCCTCAGTGTGAAGCGCTGCGGGCAGCATCTCCATCAGCGAGATAAGCAGCATGATCCCAGCGGCGAAGCCCAGCGAAAACGCCAGAAGACGATTAGACGGTTTTTGCCCAAGTACGCCGAGGAACGCACCGATAAAGGTCGCGGCACCCGTAAGCACGGTCAAAATTAAGGGTACTGACATGCACTCTCCTTAAGGGATATCTTACGTTCAAATTTCCTGGTGATGATCTTCACGGTTATCTGCGTTTATCTTCACCTGAATGCGCGTAATGTAGCACCATCAAATTGCCAATATCTCTAAGGATATCACCATGACTTCTTCACGTATGCCAGCACTGTTTTTAGGCCACGGTAGCCCAATGAACGTTCTGGAAGATAACGTCTATACCCGTGCCTGGCATCATCTGGGCGAGACGTTGCCGCGTCCGAAGGCGATTGTGGTGGTATCTGCACACTGGTTTACCCGTGGTACGGGCGTCACCGCGATGGAAGCACCAAAGACCATCCATGATTTCGGCGGCTTCCCGCAGGCGCTGTACGACACGCATTATCCTGCGCCGGGTTCGCCTGAACTGGCGCAGCAAATGGTTGATTTACTGGCTCCCGTCCCGGTCACGCTGGATAAAGAAGCCTGGGGCTTTGACCACGGCTCGTGGGGCGTGCTGATTAAGATGTACCCGGATGCCGATATCCCAATGGTGCAGTTGAGCATCGACAGCACCAAACCCGCCGCCTGGCATCTGGAAATGGGCCGCAAGCTGGCAACCCTGCGTGATGAAGGCATCATGCTGGTGGCGAGTGGCAACGTGGTGCACAACCTGCGTACGGCGCGCTGGCATGGCGAAAACACGCCATACCCGTGGGCGAGCGCTTTTAACGCCTACGTCAAAGCGAACCTGACCTGGCAAGGCCCGGTTGAGAAGCATCCGTTAGTGAACTATCTGGATCACGAAGGCGGTTCGCTCTCTAACCCGACGCCGGAACACTTCCTGCCGCTGCTGTATGTATTAGGTGCATGGGATGGTCAGGAGCCGGTTACCATTCCGATTGACGGCATTGAGATGGGCAGTTTGAGTATGCTGTCGGTGCAGGTGGGGTAAAAACATGCCCGGTAAGCGTAGCGCCACCGGGCAAGTTTTATTCAACAAAAATATGTGGATAAAACCGTGACAGATCCTGCGTAATCAACGCGCGATCTTCGCGAATACCAATCCCGGCAGGTTGATCATTAATAAGCCAGCTGCCGATCAGCGTATAGCTGTCGCCAAACTTCGGCAGTTGATAAAACTCCTGGACGATCATCCCTTCTTCACCGTACGGCCCTTCAACCGCTTCCAGCGTTTTACCGTTTTCGATAATGGAGACGTTCGCGCCTTCGCGGGAAAAGATAGGCTTAACGACGTATTTCTCCATCGGCGGGAACTCATCTTCGGCAAAGTAAGCTGGCAACAGGTTAGGATGGTTCGGGAACATCTCCCACAGCATCGGCAGCAGGGCTTTGTTGGAGATAATGCTCTTCCACGCCGGTTCCAGCCAGCGCACGCCCGCGTCTTCCAGCTTGGTGGAGAACATTTCACGCAGCATATATTCCCACGGATAGAGCTTGAACAGGTTGCTGATCACCTGATCCTGCATATCCGTAAACTGACCTTTTTCCCCCAGGCCAATATCTTCGATATAGAGGAATTCAGTCGCCACTTCCGCTTCGGCCGCGCAGTCCTGCAGATACTGAACCGTGCCCCTGTCTTCTTCCGTGTCGCGACAGCAGGCAAGATGCAGCAGATTGAAGCCAAACTGCTCCCGCAGTTCGGCGAAACGCTCAATCAGCTTTTCCTGCAGGCTGTTGAACTGGTCGCTACCTTCCGGCAGGTTTCCGGCGTTCATCTGATCTTCCAGCCAAATCCACTGGAAGAATGCCGCTTCGTAAAGAGAGGTCGGCGTATCCGCGTTGTTTTCTAAAAGCTTCGGCTCACCCACGCCATCCCACGCCAGATCGAGGCGAGAGTAAAGCGAAGGCTGATTCGTTTTCCACGACTGACGGACGAAACTCCAGGTGTGCTTCGGAATACGGAATTTAGTCATCAGCTCGTCGCTGTCGATGACTTTATCCACCACCTTAAGGCACATCTGGTGCAGCTCGGCCGTCACCTCTTCCAGTTTTTCCACCTGGTCGAGCGTCAGTTTGTAGTAAGCATCTTCACACCAGTACGGCTCGCCGTACATGGTGTGGAAGTTAAAACCGTATTCAGTGGCTTTTTCGCGCCAGTCCGGGCGCTCGGTAATACCGACTCGTTCCATGATCAGCCGCCCATTGAGCGAGTGGAAGTGCCTGTTGCACTACGCTGCATGCTGGTCTGTTTCGCCACAGACTCACCGAACCCACCGCGGGTGATGGTGCTGGTGGTCGCAGGCTTCGGCGCCATCGCGGTTTTCGGGACGGTCACGGTGCGGCCCGGGGTCGCTGCGCCATAGCCTTTGCCGCTGGCATCGGTATATTGACCATAAGCCGGGCTGGCCGGGTTTTTCGAGCTAAACAGCGGTTGCTGCTGATAGCCCGCACCGCCGCCCATCAGGCGGCCCATCATGTAGCCTGCCATTAATGGCATCCAGAAGCTGCCGCTGGACTGCGCCTGCGCCTGATTTTCCGGCGCAGTACCTGCCTGAGCTGGCGTCTGCTGACACTGTCCTTCACCAAATTCCGCCACGCAGTCTTCGCGTGAGGCGTATTTCGGCGCGGTGCGTTCCGCTTCTTTCAGGGCGTTGGTGTAGGCGGTTTTACATTCTGCTGCCTGGCCGGTTGCGGCGGAGCAGTCGTCCGCGTTTTGATACAGCGAAACCGTTTCGTCGTTTTTCTCACAGCCTGCCAGCATAAAGACCGCGGTTACTGCCAGCGCAACAGGGGTGAGATGACGTGCGTTCCAGCTTTTGCGGAACGACGCGTGGTTAATCGTTTTTGTCCGTTTCATGTTTGTCTTCCAGGACCCAGTGGTAATAACGCTCAGGATAGTGGATGAGTGGTTGAAAATGAAGCGAAGAGGGGCGGAATCAGGGGGATCTTTACGTTGGCTTACGTTCGGGTGTGATTCAGCTGCGCCCTCTCCCGGTGAGAGAGGGCGTGATAACACTCTTAGTTACGGAACGGGTTAGAACCGCTGCTTGCAGGTGCCGTGCTACGCGCGGCCGCTGGCTGTGCGGCAGGGGCGCTGCCGTTAGCGTTGAAGTTATCAACAGCGGCAACCTGCTCCGGGTTCTCCGGCGCAACGCTGTCCGGCGAGGTAGAGACCGGTTTGCCCAGCGCGCTGTTCAGCATCTGCAGATCCTGCTCGTTCAGCGTACCCAGAGCCTGCTTAATGTTCAGCTGGTTAATCAGGTACTGATAACGCGCGCTGGAGAGCTGCTGTTTCGCGTTGTACAGCGTGGTGGTCGCGTCGAGCACGTCAACGATAGTACGTGTACCGACCGAGTAACCCGCTTCCATCGCGTCCAGGGAGCTCTGTGCAGACACAACGGCCTGTTTATAGGCGTTGATGCTACTGATAGACGCGTTCACGTTGTTGAAGGACGAACGCACGGTCTGCACCACGTTGCGGTGCGCGCTTTCCAGCTGCTCGCTCGCGCCAACAAAGTTGTACTGCGCCTGTTTCACCTGAGAGTTTACCTGACCGCCCTGGTACAGTGGCAGAGAGAAGCTCAGGCCCACTTTGTTCTGACCCATATTGCTGTCGTCATACTGGGCAGAATTTGTTTTAGAGCCGCTGTAGGTCGTGTCAGAAACGCCGGTGGACGCGCTCAGGCTCAGGGTTGGCAGATGGCCGTCCTGCGCCTGACGAATTTGCTCGCGGGCCAGGTCCTGGCTCAGACGCGCCTGCAGCAACGTCAGGTTGCGGTTTTCCGCCTCTTTCAGCAGGGCGTTAACGGCCTGCGGCTTATCCGTTTTG
>Ga0153917_1001322_pt1 | contig 10577 bp, 6 predicted proteins | sample TSFL001MetaG_FD_104695 | JGI IMG/M metagenome (GOLD analysis project Ga0153917, IMG submission 104695) | Attine ant fungus gardens microbial communities from Florida, USA - TSFL001 MetaG | ecosystem: Host-associated > Fungi > Mycelium > Unclassified | place: USA: Florida, Paynes Creek Historic... | reverse complement strand
CTGGGCTACCTCGCGCCGACGGCGCCGGGGCTGCCCGGTAGGTTCTCGATCCCCGCGGCGTGACCGTCGTCCAGTGAACGGCGTCGACCGCGTGGCGGCCGGCTGCCCCGCGCGCCGCGGCCTTCGCTAGGCGCGACCGTACTTCTTGTGCACCGCCTGCTTGCTCACATCGAGGGCCATTGCGATCATCCGCCAGCTGGCTCCGGCGGCCCGGGCGCGGCGCACGGCCAGCGCCTCGGCCCGGTCGAACTCGCGCATGGCCGCGTCGCGCTCCCGGTGGATCGTGCGCAACGTCGTATAGGGGTCGTCGCCGTCGGCGGCGCCCACCGCGGTTCGGTTCGCGATTCCGTCCATGCCGTCAATCATGGTTGACGCCTTGGCAATTCGTCAACCATAATTGACGCCTGTTCGTCGACGGCGAATCGCCGAGAGATCGGCGAGCACAGCGGTCCGATCAACCGGTCACGACGCCTGTAACGCGGTAGCGCGCGTCATCGCCCGAGAAGACGAGCTCGAGCGGTCCGGGCCGGAATCGTCCCACCGAGATGCGAGGGCCGGAGATCTCGGGCAGTCGGCGCCCGAGGCTGTCGTCCACCCCGGCGAACATGACGACCTGGTGGCCGATCAGGTCGTCGGGATCGGCAAACGATCGGAGCCAGAGCCCGATCGCCTCGAGCGCGGACGGGACGATCGCCGCGGTCACATTGCCCATCGTGCGGCGGAGCTCTTCTTCCGCCCGCTTTCCCATCGTCGCAGGCGATGCGGTGAAGTCGGAGATCAACGCCGAGTCCTCGACCAGCCGCACGAGCTCGCGCTGCAGCGCTCCCCGCAGCTTCTCAATGAGATCCCGAACGGCGCCGAACGGGGTCGCGTCGCTCTCGAAGCAGAGGATGAACGCGCCGAACACCTCGGGGAAGCGCCCGCTCATGACCTCTGCGAGCGAGACGATCCCCACACCCGGGAACTGGATGAAGCCCATCGAGGGCGGGATTCCGGCCGAGTCGCCGGAGTCGAGTTCCCCGAGTTCGTGCAGGTCGCCCGCCCAGAACACGGACGTCGAGGACGGCGTGCGGAACCGCGACCGGAAGCCCAGCATCACCAGATACGGTTCGTCCCCATCGCTGAAGACGCCGTCTTCCTGAGCCTTCTCGACGCGCAGCGACTGGAGGCGTATCGCCGGACCGGGCACGGGGCTGATGCTGAACCAGTTGTCGTTCGCACCTGACCACGGCAGCCCTTCATGCCACCAACTGCTGTACGTGAGTCGGTCGTTGCCCCGGATGAACAGATCCAAGTGGTCGCCCATGCGTGCGACCGACGCGATGGGAGCCCCGACCGGGAAGAATCCCCCGAGGGAGGCCCAATTGTCCGCGGTGTCCACCCATCCGCCGCCCGAACTCCACCATCGGGTCCAGACTCGACCGTCGTTCCCCGTGACGAACAGGTCGAGGTTGTCGGGCGTTCGAGCGACGGCGCTGACAGCGGCATTCGCCGGGAAGATCCCGCCCAGCGAAAGCCAGTCGTCGTTCGCGCCCGACCACGGCTGCCCCTCGTGCCACCAGCTCGTGTACACGCGACCGTCATTGCCCACCACGAACAGGTCCAGATGATCGCCCGATCGCGCGACCGCGCTGAGCTTGTTGCCAGAGGGGAAGAACCCTCCGAGAGGCGCCCAGTTGTCCGCGGTGTCCACCCAGCCCCCGCGAGAGTCCCACCACCTGGTCCAGACACGGCCGTCATTCCCGGTGATGAACAGATCGAGATTGTCGGGCGTTCGAGCGACGGCGCTGACAGCGGCGTTCGCCGGGAAGATCCCGCCCAGCGAAAGCCAGTCGTCGTTCGCACCCGACCACGCCTGCCCCTCGTGCAACCAGCTCGTGTACACGCGACCGTCATTGCCCACCACGAACACGTCGAGGTGATCGGGATGCCGAGAGATCGCCGCGATCGAAGCCCCAGGAGGGAAGAAGCCCCCGATCGACATCCAATCATCGTTCGCGCCCGACCAGGGTTCGCCCTCGTGCCACCAGCTCGTGTAGACCCGACCGTCATTGCCCACCACGAACAGGTCCAGGTGGTCCGATCGTCGCGCGACCGCCGCAATCGGCGCGCCCGCCGGGAAGAAGCCCCCGATGGAGAACTGGCCGGACCACGGCAGGCCCTCATGCCACCAGCTCGTCCACACCCGTCCATCGTCACCGATCCAGAAGACGTCGAGATGTTCGCGGACTCGAGCGACCGCCGCGATCTCATTCATGGATGTCCACCTTCCTGAAGCGATGCGCCCGTCCCTCGTGAACGCAAGCGTCGGTCTCCATGCCACCATCGACCGGACGACCCGACGTCCGTAGCGGACTACTGAGGTTTCGCCTCGACTCGAACCAGCCATCGCCTCGGCGCGGACAGCTGTCCGCTGCGCGCGTCCGTTCTCGGTAGTCGACTACGCATGACCAGCGCCGATACGAGGCGCATGCTCGAGGGGCCGCACCCGCTGACAAGGGAGTCATTCATGAACGGTTCGACCGACCTGGCGCTCGGCATCGCCCGAGTCCTCGACGAGTACTGCGGGACCGGGTGGCGCCTGCACCTCGAGTTCCCATGGCCTCCGCCGCCGGAGCCGGGACCCGACCCGGATCCGTGGCCGATCATCGGCGACCGGCATCCGGAGCCGTGGCGGGCGTCGGCAGGCGCGTACGTGGAGACGGCCGCGCAATCGGCCAGGGTGCTCTCGGCCGTCGTCGCGTCGAACGAGGTTCTCGAGGCGGGCAGCGGGCAGCGCATGCTCGAGCAGTTCGCCAGCGACGAGGGCCTGCAACGATTCGGCGCGATCCACGGCCTCTCGGTCTCGCCAGTCGGCGACGGGGAGGGGCCGCGCGGTCCGTGGTGGAAATGGCCGGTCTTCGCGCGCGTCGCCGCCGAGCTCTTCGCGGCGGGCCTGCGCACCGACGACGCCGGGCTGGCGAGCGCCTTCCACGACGCCGCCCGTCGGGTCGCCGACCTCGCGCGGGCCGGACGCGCCTGACGCCGGCTCGGTGCGCCCGCGGAGACGACGCAGAGCGCGGGCGCCCCGCTCGCCCTACGCCTACGCCCCTTCCCGCCCCCACAGCCCCGCGATGTCTCGGCGGCTCGGCAGGCCCAGCTTGGCGCGGATGTTCGCGATGTGGGTCTCGACGGTGCGCACCGACAGGCACAGCTCGCGGGCGATCTGCGGGTTCGTGAGTCCGTCGGCGACGAGCTTCGAGATCTCGTGCTCGCGGCGGGTCAGCTGCGGCGCCTCGAGTCGTGCGCGGATCGTCGCCGCATCCAGCAGGCCGAGCCCGACCACCTCCTCGCGGAAGGCGAGCGCCCCGTCGCGGTGCCCGCCTCGCCCTGCGCGCCGCTCGAGCGCATCGAACCGCAGCTCGGCGGCCAGGAGCGGCATGCCGAGCCTGGCCGCCTCGATCGCGCCGGCCAGTCGGTCGCCCGGCCCGTTCGTCCCTGATCGGCCCGGGCGGCGGTCGCCCGGGGCGCCGACGACAGCGCATCCCGTCGCGGTCGCGACGAGCCGAGGCAATGGGCCCGCCAACTCCTCGGCGAACCGGCGGAGCCGCGACGCGTCGACGTGCAGCCGCATGCGCACGCCCGTGAGCAGCGCCTCGAACTCCCAGGCGCGCGCGCCCGCCGATCTCGCCCACGCCGCCGCTCGTCGGAGGGCGGCCTCGGCGCGCGCCTCGCGCCCGCGCGCGAACTCGCACCACGCCTCGGCGAGCGACAGCAGCGGCGCATAGGCGCCGACGTGCGCGCCGAACCGCTCCTGCGCCGCCGCGAGGTGCAGTTCGGCGGATGCGGGGTCGGAGACCTCGGCGCATGCCCGCGCCGCGACCGCCTCGGCGACGAACTGCCAGGCGCGCGGTCCGTCGGATGCGAGGCGGTCGCAGGCGTCCTCGGCGAGACCGCGCGCCGCCGACAGCTCGCCGCGCGCCAGTGCGATCCTCGCCTCGATGAGGTCGACGATCCCCGGACCGGCCGTCTCACCGAGCGCCTGCGCCCGCGCGTGACGAGCCGTCTCGACCGCGTCGTCGACGTGCCCCAGCGCGAGCGAGAGCGACACGGCGTTGTGGAAGAAGGCGAAGCGCTGGTCGCCGCTGAGCACGTCCTCGGCGGCCTCGAACCCTCGGACGCGGGCCCGCTCGTCGAGCTCCCGGTCTCCCTCGAAGAGGGCGACCATGGAGAGCGCGACGTTCGCCCACAGCACGCCGAAGCGGGTCTCGGCGTCGGCGCGCGTCTCGCCGTCGAGGGTTCCGGCGAGCGCACGGGCTCGCCGGAGGTCCCCCGTGAACGCGGCGAACGCCGCCGCCAGGCCCCGTTCGAGCGCCTCCGGAGGAGCGCCGTCGGAGCGCTCGAGGTGCGCCTGCGCCCGCTCCGCGTCGCACAGCCCCCAGAAGAGGTTCGCCGCACGCGCGACCCGCAGCGTCCTGGCGGCATCGGCGGGAAGCAAGGTCGGATCGATCGAGGCGTACCGCCACTCGGCCTCCGCGGCCTCGCCTCGCCAGCTGAGCGCCTGTGCGAGCAGCATCTGCGGCATCGGCCCCGGAACCCGTGCCGCGAACGCACGGGCGAGCTCGATCGCGTGACCGACCCGGCCGAGCCGGAGGGCCTCGCCGCTCGCGGCGGCGAGCCGCGCCGGCGGCAGCTCCTCGTCGCCGCGCAGCGACAGCACCGCGAGCCGGACCTCCTCCCCCGCGTCGGGGACCTCGAGCTCGCGTCCGCCGCGCACGAACGCGCCGACGAGCGCGCGCATCCGCCAGGCGTCAGCACGCACGGTCACGATGTCGGGCATGCGCGGGTCGACGAGCGAGGCCCGGCCCTCCTGCGCATCGACCGCGACGAATCCCGCGGCGACGGCCGCGGCGATCGCCCGGACGACGCCGGTGCGCTCCGCCTCCTCCCTCGACAGCGGCCCGCAGGCGGCGATCGCGAGCACCGCGTCCCTCGCGTCGACTGAGAGGGCGTCGAAGCGCCTCCCCACCTCGTCCGCGTACGTCCCGGAGACCGGGATCGGGCCCGTCCAGCGCCACCTGCCGTCGCTGAGCGCGAGACGGCCGTCGTCGACGGCCCTCTCGACGAGCTCGCGCACCTCGCGGGCGACGCCCGCCGTGGCGCGGTGGACGACGAGTCCCGTGCGCCGCGCGACGCCGCCGCCGAGGCACGCGACCAGCACCCGCGCGACGCGGTCGACATCCCAGGCGGCCAGTCGGAGAGTCTCCAGGCCGCCATCCGAAGCGAGTCGCGCGAGCTCGACGGCGAGGTCGGATTCCCCTTCCAGGTGCGAGCGGGCCTCCACCGCCGCTCCGGCGCCCGCGCCCGCGCCCGCTCCTCTGCCGTCGTCGATGCCGGTGCCCCAGCCGACACCGATCGGCGACTCGAGCTCGGCGGACACGATGACGACGCGAGAGGCGACCGCCGAGGCACGCCGCACGACGATCGCCGAGAGCGCGTCGAGGTGCTCCGCGTGGTCGACGACCAGGATCGCGCCGCGCACGCGCGCCGAGAGCTCCTGGATGGCAGCGTCGAGCCGTTCCTCGACGGCCGCCCGCTCGGGCACTCGGATCGTGCCGGCGAGCCCGCCGAAGGCGAGCCCTCGCGTCGACGCGGCCGGGTCGACGCGGACCACGGGGCGCCCGATGCCGGAGAGCACGGACGCCGCCAGCGTGGTCTTACCGACGCCCGGCCCCCCGACGATGCGCACGCCGCGCCGACCGGGCTCGACGAGCGCGCGGCGGACGGCGTCCTCCTCGGGCTCGCTCGGCAGATGACGCCACCGGGCGGTCACGACGTGCACCGGGAACCGTGATCGGGCCGTCGCCGGCCCCCTGTCCATGACGTCATGAGGCGCCCTCCCCCGAAGTTCCGCGTCCGAACGGCGTCGGTGAGCCTCGCGGCACCGCGACGTTCCCGCCCCGTGCCTCAAGCATCCGCCCGAGTCGTCGGCATCACGACCTACGGATCAAGGGGCGGGTGCTCGGACGCCGGTCGGTACGACGCACGCTATGCGCGGGCTCGCGGAAACGGCATCGGTGCCGTCACCGAGTCGCCAGCCAGCCGATCCCGCGCAGGTGGTCCTTCAGCCGTCGCGGCTGCCCGGCGTCGGCGCGGGCGACGAGGCGGCTGCGGCCGTCGCGGTGCACGCCGATGGTCACCCGCTCCGGATGCCCGACGAGCGGGTCGAAGACGCCGAACGCCCGAGCGGCCCGACCGTGCGGCCAGAAGTCGCTGAGCCCGGTGAGCACCTCGGGCGCCCCGTGGTGCTCGAACCACGCCGAGAGAACGGCGGGCGAGTCGCAGGAGACGACGAGCACGTCGACCTCGGCGGCCTCGGCGTCGGGGGCGAGGCCGCCCAGCGCATCCAGCTCGGCGCCGCACACGGGAGTGAACGCCATGGGCACGAACACCACCAGCTGGGATCGGAGCGGGCGCCCGCCGATCGCGATCGTCTCCCCGCGGTGCGAGACGAGCTCGAACGCGGGCATCTCGCCCGGCTCGTCGCTCGCGCGCGACCATTCGTCGTTCTGCTGCACTGCCGCTCCCTCGATGGCTCCGAAGGTGCCGGACGCCCGGAATTCGTTGCGCGCGTGCGCGCGGCGCCACCCGCTCAGCGTAGCCCCGTCGACGGCGAGGGCGCGATGGGTTCCGCTTCCCCGATGCATCCTCACCGGCTCCACTCCACCCGGCCGACCGCCGGCCCGCCGCGGACGGCGATGAGGTTCTCGCACGAGGCGCGCACCGCCACGCCGGGCGGCTTCGTGGATCGGGTACGAAGATTCCTGGATCCCCTATGTGAAGGGGGAACAATTCCGCGCCTCGCTCGTCGGTACACTTGCCGCGTATCGCCGCTCCATCCGCTGCGGCGCATCACGCCTCGCTCAGCTTCAGCACTACGGAAAGAGGTCGACGGTGACTGTCAACATTCAGGACCCGTACTCGGAAGGCCACGTGGACTCCGACCCCCAGGAAACCGCTGAATGGCGTGAATCCCTCGATGCCGTCATCGATGAGAAGGGCCACCAGCGCGGCCGGGACATCATGATGAGCCTGCTGGCTCGCTCGAAGGACCGCCACCTGGGCGTCCCGATCGTCCCCACGACCGACTACGTCAACACGATCGCGCCCGAGGACGAGCCCGCCTTCCCGGGTGACGAGTCGCTCGAGCGCCAGTACCGCTCGTGGATCCGCTGGAACGCGGCCATGCTCGTCCAGCGCGCCCAGCGCGAGGGCGTGGGCGTCGGCGGCCACATCTCGTCGTACGCCTCGCAGGCCACTCTCTACGAGGTCGGCCTCAACCACTTCTTCAAGGGCTACGACCACCCGGAGGGGCCCGACCAGGTCTTCTTCCAGGGCCACGCCTCGCCCGGCAACTACGCGCGCGCGTTCCTGCAGGGCCAGCTCACCGCGCAGCAGCTCGACGGATTCCGTCAGCAGGCGTCGCAGGCCCCCTACGGCATCCCCTCCTACCCGCACCCGCGCCAGCTGCACGACTTCTGGCAGTTCCCGACCGTGTCGATGGGCCTCGGCCCGCTGAACGCGATCTGGCAGGCGCAGTTCAACAAGTACCTCACGAACCGCGGCATCAAGGACGCCTCCGGTTCGAACGTGTGGGCGTACCTCGGCGACGGCGAGCTCGACGAGGTCGAGTCGCGCGGCGCGCTCCAGTGGGCGGCCAACCAGAGCCTCGACAACCTCACGTTCATCGTGAACTGCAACCTGCAGCGCCTGGACGGCCCGGTGCGAGGCAACGGCAAGATCATCCAGGAGCTCGAGAGCTTCTTCCGCGGCGCCGGCTGGAACGTCATCAAGGTCGTCTGGGGCCGCGAGTGGGACTCGCTGCTGAACCGCGACGAGTCGGGCTCGCTGCTGCGCATCATGAACGAGACCCCCGACGGCGACTACCAGACCTACAAGGCGGAGTCGGGAGCGTTCATCCGCGAGCACTTCTTCGGCCGCGACCCGCGCGCCGCCGAGCTCGTCAAGGACTACACGGACGACGAGATCTGGTCGCTCAAGCGCGGCGGCCACGACTACAACAAGGTGTACGCGGCCTACTCGGCGGCCGTCGCGCACAAGGGCCAGCCCACCGTCATCCTCGCGAAGACGGTCAAGGGCTACGGCCTCGGCCCCCACTTCGAGGGCCGCAACGCGACGCACCAGATGAAGAAGTTCAAGATGGACGACCTCAAGTCGTTCCGCGACCACATGCACATCCCGATCTCCGACGCGGAGCTCGAGAAGGACCTCTACCAGCCGCCGTACTACAACCCGGGGCCGGACAACGAGGCGATCCAGTACCTCATCGAGCGCCGCCGCGCCCTCGGCGGCAGCGTGCCCGAGCGCCGCTCGAAGTACACGCAGGTCCCCATGCCCGAGCCGAAGACCTACGCGTCGCTCGCGAAGGGCTCGGGCACGCAGCAGGTCGCCACGACGATGGCCTTCGTGCGCCTGCTCAAGGACCTCATGCGCGCCCCCGAGTTCGGTCGCCGCGTCGTCCCCGTCATCCCCGACGAGGCGCGCACCTTCGGCGTCGACGCCTTCTTCCCGACCGCGAAGATCTACAACCCGAACGGGCAGAACTACACGGCCGTCGACCGCGAGCTGCTCCTCGCCTACAAGGAGAGCGCGCAGGGCCAGATCCAGCACGTCGGCATCAACGAGGCGGGCGCCATGGCCGCCTTCACGGCCGCCGGCACGTCGTACTCGTCGCACGGTGAGCCGATGATCCCGATCTACATGTACTACTCGATGTTCGGCTTCCAGCGGACGGCCGACTCGATGTGGGCCGCGGCCGACCAGCTCACGCGCGGCTTCCTCATCGGCGCCACGGCCGGTCGCACGACGCTCGCCGGCGAGGGCCTGCAGCACATGGACGGCCACTCGCACGTGATCGCGGCCACGAACCCGGCGGTCGTCTCGTACGACCCCGCCTACGGCTACGAGATCGCGCACATCATGCGCGCGGGCATCGAGCGGATGTACGGCGGCAGCCACCCCGACCCGGACGTCATGTACTACATCACGATGTACAACGAGCCGATGGTGCAGCCGGCCGAGCCGGAGAACCTCGACGTGGACGGCCTGCTCAAGGGCATCTACAAGCTCCGCGACGCGACGACCGAGGGGCCGCGCGCGCAGCTGCTGGCATCCGGCGTCGGCGTGCCGTGGGCGCTCGAGGCGCAGGAGATCCTGGCGGCCGAGTGGGGCGTCGCGGCCGACGTGTGGTCGGTCACCTCGTGGACGGAGCTGCGCCGCGAGGGCCTCGCCGCCGAGCAGCACAACTGGACCCACCCGAACGAGCCCGAGCGCGTGCCCTACCTCACGCAGCGGCTCCACGGCGCCGAGGGCCCGGTGCTGGCCGTGAGCGACTTCGCGCACGACCTGCAGGACCAGATCCGGCCGTTCGTGCCCGGCGACTACACGACGTTGGGCGCCGACGACTTCGGCATCTCGGACACCCGTGCGGCGGCTCGTCGTTACTACCTGATCGACAGCCACTCGCTCGTCGTGCGCACGCTCGAGCGCCTCGCCCGCCAGGGCGAGGTCGACCGCGCGGTCGTCCAGCAGGCGATCGACCGCTACGACCTGCTGAACCCGAAGGCCGGCACGAGCGGCAACGCGGGCGGCGTCTCCTGATCACCGGGGGCGGTGCGCGGCGGATCCGCCGCGCACCGCCCCTGCTCGTCCACGCCGTGCGACGGACGCGAGACGGATGCCTCGAGACCGCGTCCGCCCCGTCGCACGGCCCGACCCGGTGCGCGGCGCCGCGGCCCTCCGGCCCGGCGCCCGCACCCCGCGGGAGCGGCGCCGTCACTCCCGCGAACACCTGAAGGGCCCACCGGATGCCGACCAAGCGATCCAAGGAGCAGACGCTCTCGTGGCTGCGCGCCATCTCCGGCGAGCTGTCGACCGCGACGCTCAAGCGCCTCGAGGACACCCTCCCCTGGTTCGGCGACATGCCGCCCGGTCGCCGCTCGGCCGTCGGACTCGTCGCCCAGTCGGGCATCTCCTCGTTCATCGCCTGGTTCGACGACCCGAGCACCACGCCCTGGGTCGCCGCCGACGTCTTCGACGCGGCCCCCAGGGAACTGCTGCGCTCGATCAGCCTGCAGCAGACGCTCCAGCTCATCCGCGTCGTCGTCGAGGTGGTCGAGGAGCGGGTGAAGGACGCCGACCCGGCCGTGCACGAGGCGATCCTGCGCTACTCGCGCGACATCGCCTTCGCCGCCGCCGACGTCTACGCTCGCGCCGCCGAGGCGCGAGGGCTCTGGGATGCGCGCCTGGAGGCGCTCGTGGTCGACTCGATCCTCACGGGCGAGCACGACGACGAGCTGCCGAGCCGCATCGCCGCGCTCGGCTGGCACGGCCACGGCGAGGTCGCCGTGCTCGTCGGCACGCCCCCCAAGATCCTGGAGGTGGATCAGCTCCGGCGCACCGCCCGGCACTCGAGCGCCGACCTGCTCGTCGGCGTGCAGGGCAACCGCCTCGTGCTCGTGATCGGCCGGGCCCGCTCCCGCACCGAGGGCGCCGTGGAGGGCCAGAGCGCCCCCGAG
>Ga0153917_1001320_pt1 | contig 10581 bp, 7 predicted proteins | sample TSFL001MetaG_FD_104695 | JGI IMG/M metagenome (GOLD analysis project Ga0153917, IMG submission 104695) | Attine ant fungus gardens microbial communities from Florida, USA - TSFL001 MetaG | ecosystem: Host-associated > Fungi > Mycelium > Unclassified | place: USA: Florida, Paynes Creek Historic... | reverse complement strand
GGTCAGGATGCCAAACGCGACGGTACTGACCAGGAAGAACAGCCACGCTTTGCTGTCCTGGCGCAGGAAGAAGATCACCAGCATCGCCGGGATGAAGAAGTAGAAGAAACGCTTAAGCGCCACCCCCGAAACCTCAGCCGAAAAAATCTGGCTGTAGGAGTGAAGCTTAAACAGCAGGAAGCCGTTATGCGTGAAGAAGATGCCGACGCTGACCAGGGCGATGGTCATCAGCATCACCCATGTAAGGTGGGTTTCCACCCTATTCATGGTAAAGAGCGCCCGACGCGGGGCAGCTGTCTGTGCTGAACGCAGACGCGTTTTATAGGTGACGTAGTAGACCGCATAGAAGCAGGTCGCCGCCAGAAGCGCCTGGAGCAGAATGTCCGGCGGCGCGACGCTCACGTCAAAACGGAAGACCAGAATGCTGGTGAGCGGGAAGCCGAAAAAGAACGTCAGCAGGAACAGTAACGAGAAGAAGACGTTAAAGTTGAAGCGCACCCGGCGGAATTCAAACCAGGTGAGCGTGGCGATAAACAGGGCGCTCAGAAGCCAGACAACCAGTAAGCCGCTGAATTGCAACTGACTCATGCTTTGTCTCCTGAAGCGATACTCAGCGCGCGGTGCCACGGCGTGAGATAATTCGGGCTAAAAAAATCGATGCTGTTTTTATCCACCAGCGTGAGCTGACGTTGAGCTTCACGTACCACCTCGACGTTCAGCGTGTCTGAGGTAAACAGCACCGGAATATGCTGCTCGGCCATGTCCTGCCAGAACGGGTTATCGCGGTTGAGCACGCACGGTACCCCCGCCTGAATCAGCAGACACAGTGTGCCAATTCCCTGCTGTCGGGCAAAGATGAAATAGCCGAGATCGCATTTTCTCAGCAGCGCGAGATATTCCTCAAATTCCAGCTTATCGCTGAGGATGTGCAGATTTTCTGCGCTAAACAGCGCCAGTCCCTGCTGGCGAACCTCGTCAATATAGGCGTCGTTGTTGGCGGGATAGCCCATCGGCACCACCACGTTCACCGTGTCGCCAAACTGCTGATGCACCGCCCTGAGCGCCGCGGCATGTTCGTTACTGCGATCGCCGGAATTCCCCACCAGGATCGTCAGCTTGCCTTCACGCACCGCGTCATTGGCCATGGCGTTCAGCGCCGGATCCATGCGGGTGGGGAAATAAAGCAACTCGCCGCGCACGTTGGGGTGCTGTTTAGCAAAATAGTTGAGATCGCCGCGGGTAGCAAAAACGCAGCCCACACGCCCCTGCGCCATGCGACGCAATGGATAGAAAAGACGGAATTTCCAGCCGCGGGAGACTTCATAAAGATCGGCTCCCCAGATATGCCAGCTGCACTGGGAGGGTTTAATCCCTCCGCTGAGAAGCGCCAGCCACAGGCCGGTGTTAAACTGCCCGTGGAAGAAGAATCGTTGCTCGCGGTCGGCTTTCGCCCTGGCAACGACCGCCTTTGCCAGCGTGGCCTTATCTGGCCAGAAGCAAATCGTCAGCGCCGGAAACGCCTCGCTCAGGCCCTTATCCTGACCTGCAACCATAAACTCACGCGCATCAGGATCCCCCGATGCCAGCTCGTCGTTGAAGAACCGCAAAACGGTCTGGTTATGGTGTGGGATATCCGATCCCAGGATGTGAATCAGTGCAGTCATGCGCGTTTACGCCACAATAAAAATACACCGCAACAGGCGGCGAAATAAACGATATAGGTTGCCATGTAGGCCTGAGCCGCCCCCAGCGCGCCGTGCGCGGGTATCAGCCAGTGCGAGAACGAGGTCAGTAATGCAAACTGGCTAATTTCCGCCAGGATATACAGCCGCAGGGAGGCTTTTGCTATCACCAGATAGCCGAAAACGTAAGCCCCCACTTTCAGTACATCACCCACCAGCTGCCAGGCAAAGAGATCGCGCATGGCGATGAATTTCGCCGAAAACAGCAGCCAGATGGCGACATCGCGCAATAGCCAGACGGTAAAGCTGGCAGCCGCAACCGCCGGCAATACAAAGCGCAGCGACCGGAAAATCTCACGCGTAATATCCTGTCTGGAGGTCAAACGCGATAAGGTTGGCAGCAAATAAACGCTAAAGGAAGCCGTAATAAACTGGAGATAGGCGTCGGAAATACTGCTTACGCCCTGCCAGATCCCCACTTCATCCCAGCTATAATGCGCCGCCAGCAGGTTACGCATCATCACGTAGGCCACCGGCAGCGTGACGGAGGTGATAAGCGCCATCAGGGTAAATTTACCCAGCTGGCTGGCAAGCACTTTATCCCATTGCGGCTTGAGGTAGCTCAGGGGGATGACGCCCCGACGCATCAGCATAAATGCCGCAGGCACAACCACCAGCGCCGGAACCAGCGCCAGCCCCAGCAGTGCGCCTTCGTAGCCCCCCAGGCGATAGCAGAAATAATAGGCAATCACGCCGATAACGCTGCCCAGGATTAACGCAATCGCGTTCCCGGCCGCATCGCGAAACCCTTTCATCAGCGCCAGCAGCAGGTTAGCCCAGGCAATCCCCATCTGCACCAATGCGACCAGACGCACCAGCCCCTGATAGTGGGTGTGACCGAATAATCCCTGGCTGATGGGCGCCGCCGCCAGCAGAAAGATAATCGCCATCAGGGTCGAAAAACCCGTGACCATCGCCGAGGAGGTGCCCACGACCCTGCGAAGCTGGGCCGCATCATCATGATACTGCGCAACGTATTTGGTCACGCCGTTGAAGATTCCGGCACCGGCCAGCACCCCAAGGACGGTGACAAGCTGGCGGAAATTACCCGCCAGCCCCACGCCAGAGGGGCCAAATGAGACAGCCAGCAGCTTGACGACCAGCAGCCCGGCGCCAATTTTTACAAGCGTGGACGCGGCGGTCCACACCGATGCTTTTGCCAGAGACATATCAGCCGAAATAGCTCAGAAGGGTATTAATCACCGTACGCTGGTTAACTGGCGCGAGGTTGTAGAACAGTGGCAGACGAAGCAACCGCTCACTTTCTTTGGTGGTGTAACGGTCTTCACCCGCGAAGGTTCCAAACGCTTCGCCCGCCGGGCTGGAGTGCAGCGGAATATAGTGGAACACCGCCATAATTTCGGCTTCTTTCAGCCAGGCGATAAGCTCGCTCCGGTCGTCGTTATCGCGCAGCTTGATGTAGAACATGTGCGCGTTGTGGACGCAATCTGCCGGGATAGTCGGCAGCTCAATACGCCCGGCTTTGGCCAGAGGCTCAAGCGCATCGTAATAGGTTTGCCACAGGGAGAGGCGCTGCAGGTTGATGCGATCCGCGGCTTCCAGCTGCGCCCACAGGTACGCGGCCTGCAGATCCGCCATCAGATAGCTGGAGCCAATATCGCGCCAGGTGTATTTGTCGACCTGGCCGCGGAAGAACTGGCTGCGGTTGGTGCCTTTTTCGCGGATCACCTCCGCACGCTCCACGAGCGCCCGGTCGTTAATCAGCGTCGCGCCACCTTCTCCGCCTGCCGTGTAGTTTTTGGTTTCGTGGAAGCTGAAGCAGCCGATATGGCCGATGGTGCCCAGCGCGCGTCCCTTGTAGGTCGACATCACGCCCTGGGCGGCATCTTCCACCACAAACAGGTTATGTTTTTTGGCAATGGCCATGATGGTGTCCATTTCACAGGCCACGCCCGCGTAGTGAACCGGCACGATCGCGCGCGTTTTGTCGGTGATCGCCGCTTCAATCAGCGTCTCATCAATATTCATGGTATCCGGGCGGATATCCACAAAGACGATTTTCGCCCCGCGCAGGACAAACGCGTTCGCCGTGGAAACGAAGGTGTAGCTCGGCATGATCACTTCATCGCCGGGCTGGATATCCAGCAGCAGCGCGGCCATTTCCAGCGATGCCGTACAGGACGGGGTCAGCAGCACTTTGGCGCTGCGAAAACGCTGTTCCATCCACTGCTGACAGCGACGGGTAAAACCGCCGTCACCGCAGAGTTTGCCGCTGCCCATGGAAGACTGCATATAGTCGAGTTCCGTTCCGACGACGGGTGGTGCGTTAAATGGAATCATCTTGTCACCTGTATAACCAGTAGGCGGTGGCGTCGATGTTGGCACCACTCGCAATATAACGTTTAAGCGCGGCGGTGTTGCCCACCTGGGTCGCCACCCGCAGCGTCTCAACCTGCTGCTGCTGCGCCCAGTGCAGCGCCGCCTGCATGAGCTTCTCGCCCATGCCACGCCCGGCTAATAAGCCAATACGCGCCTCGCACGCGTTGAGCTTGCGAAGCGAGACGAACCCCTGGAGTTGACCGTCCCCTGCGCGGAAAACCAGGCAGACGTGATCAAAGGTGCCTTTAACCGCATTCTCAATCCACTGGGCATAGAAACGTCCGCTATCGTCAGGTGCATACCAGGGCGTACGAAAGCGACTCTGCGCAAACGCCTGAGCCGCCATCTGACGCAGCACGGGAATATCCTGTTCGGTTGCCATATCCGCACCGGGCGCATCGTGCCGGGTGAGGGTTATGGAAAGGTCTGCCTCACCTTCAACCAGCTGAAAGCCGCGTTGCTGGAGCGCGTCAAGCAGGTCGGTGCGGTCCGCCGGGATCTTCGCCTGAATCCGTTGCCAGGCGTTCAAATCTGATTCAGCCAGTACCGGCGCATCATCGCGCAGGCGCACAATGGCCGACGGCAGGCCGAAAAAGGCACTCTCCCACTGCAGGGGCTCGAGTACCCCGTTCAGGCTGTTCAACGCCAGACGCCTTTGGTATCAACCACATACTGCTGACGCACCGCATCACCAGGCGTCGCTTTAAACGCTTTATGATCCACCAGCAGCACCAGTACGTCCGCCGTCGCCAGCGCCTCATCCAGCGCTGTCAGCGTGCAGTGCCCCGCCAGTTTTGCCGGCAGTTCATGAATATTCGGCTCAACCACCAGCGTTTCGCCCTTGTGCCATTCGGCAATCATCTGAGCAATTTCCATCGCCGGGCTTTCACGCAGGTCGTCAATATTCGGTTTGAAGGCCAGACCAAAGCAGGCAATTTTCAGCTCGCTGGCGCGCTTGCCGCTCTCTGCCAGACAATCCGCTACCGTGGTTTTGACCTGATTGAGCACCCAGTGAGGTTTGCTGTCATTGACTTCACGGGCGGTGCGAATCAGGCGCGCCTGCACTGGGTTCTGCGCCACAATAAACCACGGATCGACGGCGATACAGTGTCCACCCACGCCCGGGCCTGGCTGGAGAATGTTGACGCGCGGATGGCGGTTTGCCAGGCTAATCAACTCCCATACGTTAATCCCCTGATCGGCGCAGATCAGCGACAGTTCGTTCGCAAAGGCGATATTGACGTCGCGGAAGCTGTTTTCCGTCAGCTTACACATCTCGGCGGTGCGGGAGTTGGTCACCACGCATTCGCCTTCCAGGAAAATCTTGTACAGCGCGCTGGCGCGTTCGGAACAGACGGGCGTCATACCGCCAATGACGCGGTCGTTTTTAATCAGTTCGACCATAACCTGGCCCGGGAGTACGCGCTCCGGGCAGTAGGCGATATTGATATCCGCCTGCTCCCCCGCCTGTTGTGGGAAGCTTAAATCAGGGCGCGCGTCGGCCAGCCACTGCGCCATCTGCTCGGTAGCGCCGACGGGCGAGGTCGATTCCAGAATCACCAGCGCCCCTTTCTTCAGCACAGGGGCAATGGACTTCGCCGCCGCCTCGACGTAGACCATGTTGGGCTCATGGTCGCCTTTGAAGGGCGTTGGAACGGCAATCAGGTAGGCATCCGCTTCAACGGGCGTCGTGCTGGCACGCAGGAAGCCGCCCTCCACCGCCTCTTTCACTACACGATCCAGATCGGGCTCGACAATATGAATTTCTCCACGGTTAATGGTTTCCACCGCACGTGCGTTGATATCCACACCGACAACCAGTTTCTGACGAGAGGCAAACGCCGCCGCGGTGGGCAAGCCGATGTAGCCAAGACCAATGACAGAGAGGGTAGTAAAACTCATAGCGATACCTGATTGTGTTTAAGTGCATGCAAAATACGGCCACAAGCCTGTCCGTCTCCGTACGGATTATGGGCCCGGCTCATCGCCTGATACGTTTCGTCGTCATGCAGAAGGCGCGTGACCTCTTCGACAATGAGCTGCGCGTCGGTGCCAACCAGACGCACCGTCCCCGCTTTCACCGCTTCCGGACGTTCAGTGGTTTCCCGCATCACCAGAACCGGCTTGCCGAGAGAGGGCGCTTCCTCCTGAATGCCGCCGGAATCGGTAAGGATCAGCCATGCATGGTTCATCAGCCAGACAAATGGCAGGTAGTCCTGCGGTTCAATCAGAAGGATATTTTTAACATGACCCAGGATGCGGTTAACCGGCTCGCTGACGTTAGGATTGAGATGGACCGGATAGACAATCTGCACATCGTCGTTCTGCGCGGCGATTTCAGCCAGCGCGTGACAAATTTGCTCAAAGCCCCGGCCAAAGCTTTCGCGTCGGTGGCCCGTCACCAGTATGGTTTTTTTACCGTTGTGCAGGAAGGGATAGCGGACAGCGAGTTCTTTCTTAAGATCGTCGTTTGCAAGGACGCGGTCCCGTACCCAAATTAACGCATCGATGACCGTATTGCCGGTCACGAAAATTTTGTTATCGGCGATATTTTCACGCAGCAGGTTCTGACGCGAGTTTTCCGTTGGCGCAAAGTGGTACATCGCCAGGTGGCCCGTTAGCGTGCGGTTGGCTTCCTCCGGCCACGGCGAATACAGATTGCCGGTACGCAGTCCCGCCTCGACATGCCCCACGGGAATACGCTGGTAAAACGCGGCCAGGCTGGTCGCCACGGTCGTGGTGGTGTCGCCGTGTACCAGCACCACGTCAGGCTTGAATGACTCCAGGATCGGCTTGAGATCTTGCAGTATGCGACAGGTTATCTCCGTCAACCCTTGCCCCGGTTTCATAATATTAAGGTCGTAATCCGGGACGATGGAAAAGAGCGTTAAGACCTGGTCGAGCATCTCACGGTGCTGGGCCGTGACGCAGACTTTCGCTTCAATATCAGGATCGCTGGCCAGCGCATGAACCAGAGGTGCCATCTTAATGGCCTCCGGCCTGGTGCCAAATACGGTTAGTACTTTCACATCGATTCTCTTCGATTAGACGATGAAGGCCGCAGCCTTCATCGTAGGCGGCATTCTTAGTTTGTGCGACGACGCGTTAACGCCACGCCAGCGCCAGACAGTGCACCGACAATCCCCCACATGATCATCAGGAATGCACGACGCGGGCTGTCGCGTTTTACAGGTTCTTCAGGCGTTCGCAAATAACGATAGGTCTGAAAACGCGGGTCCAGAGAGGGACCGACATTAAGCGTATTGAGCATCGCGCGGTTTTGATCGTAGTCGAGGTCAAAATCAGGCCCAACGGCCTTCAGGTTTTCTAAACGCGCCTGCAGCATAGGACGACCAAGAAGGAACATTTCAGAGTCAGGCAGTTCATCAGCCGGCACGTCCGTCTCAGTGCGGGAAATATTGTGCTGTTCCGCAATTTTCAGCGCCTGCTCAATGTTGTGTACACGGCGAGCAAAAATCGCTTTTGCTACCTCTTCCTGGCGTTTCACCTGGGCTTTCATCTGGATGGTACGGGCCGCCCAGGCACCTTTAAGCTCTTCGTTAAGATGGCTTGCGGCACGCTGGCTGGCAAACGCGACGTATTGACGCAGCAGGTTGTTGGCATCCGGCGCGGTTTCTGCAATCAGCTTGACGCTGTCATTCACGTTCCGCAGCGCATCGCCCGGCATAAACTGAATATTGTTAATCAGATCGTCCAGCAGGGCGGCATCGGCTTTGGTGTTATCAACCCGACGCTGCTTGTAGTAATCCGTCTGGGACCAGAAGTCGCGGCGCGTATCCCACGAAGCCAGTTGCATCACAAACTCTTTATAGGCCTCATCCATAACGGAAACCTGATCTGGCGTGGCGAGGTTGGCTTTGATATCCAGGTTTCGCAGAAATTGCTGCTGGGAATAGTATCCCCCAAGCATGTTAACCGTTGGTTTGTCCGTGATTGCCGTGGCGCTCCATTCCTGTTTTGCAAAGAACGTATAGGCCAGCGCTAACAGTGCAAATCCCAGCGCGATCCCTGCAATCCAAAGTTTGCCTGCCCATAACACGCGAAACAAACCCCGAATATCCAGTTCATTCTCTGTTACCACTGATTTCGCTCCCGCCGACGGTTGAGTCATCATAGTCCCGGTTTTACTTAGTTAATGTTGTGTTTTTGCTACTGTTACGACGCATCCGGCGTTTAAAACGTTTTATAAACCGCGCCACTTTCCATGCGCGCTTAATGCAGTAGCCGTACAAGAAAAATGCTAGCAAGAATAATGCCAACATGACCCATTCTGGCACAAAATGAGCATACTCCGCGGCAACACCCACTCCCGCAAGGATAGCAGCCGCCACGGTTATCAAAACAAATGCCTGTCTGGAGGTGAATCCAGCTCGCATGATCAAATGATGAATATGCTGTCGGTCGGCTGAGAAGGGACTCATCCCTTTGCGCAAGCGGCGATACATTATCGCAACCATATCCATTAACGGGATAGCGATAATCCACAACGCGGTAACAGGGCTGATAGGATGGACTTGTCCCTGAGTCGTTTCCAGCAAAATCCAGATGACGGTAAACCCAATGAGTGTACTGCCCGCATCACCCATAAAGACTTTATAGCGACGTCCCAGCGCACCGAGGTTTAAAAGGATATAAGGCAGGATGGCGGCAATCATGGCGAAGCACCACATAGCAAGACTATATTGTCCGTCAAACCACAAAATAAAACCGATCGCGGCAAATGAGACGCAGGAGAGCCCCCCCAGCAAGCCATCAATACCATCAACCATGTTGAATGCATTTATAGCCACCCATACGGCGAAAAGCGTCAGAAAATAGCCGAACGGGCCGAGCACCATCTCCCACGAGCCAAAAATATAGCCCAGGCTACTCAAGTAGAGTTTTGCTGAGACCATCATGGCAATGCCAACTGCCGCCTGCACAAAGGCGCGAATTTTAACGCTGATGTCATAACGATCGTCAAGCGCGCCGACGATAACCAGTACCGTTGAACACATCAGGTATAATTTGACATGTGGGACATAGTAGCTAGCAATTGCGAAGGCATAGCAAATACCAGCAAATACTGAGATACCACCCACCAGGGGGATCATACCCTGATGACGTTTCCGGAAGTTGGGTTTATCCACTAACCCCACGTATTTCGCCACCTTACGCGCAACAAAAAGAAAACAGGTGGTGAATAAAAATATACTGGTTAGATCAGTAAACGTATCGAATAGGTTCACAATGGATTCTCAACAAATGTTAGTCTCGGAAGTATAACCATGAAGGCTCATAGCCCGAAGGTAAAAGTAAACCTCTTGTGACCTCATTTGTATATTATTCAAGCTATTAATGTTTTTACTCTACGAATCGTCTTATTGTTACACCTACACGTCAAAATTGGGAGTAGGTGGTACTAGCGTATAGTCCATAAAAGAAAAACGCCACGTAAAAACGTGGCGTTCGCTGGCTTTATTTGCGTTACGAGCGTTTCATCATGTCGAAGAAATCGTCGTTGGTTTTGGTCATCGCCAGTTTGTTAATGAGGAACTCCATCGCGTCGATTTCACCCATTGGATGGATGATTTTGCGCAGGATCCACATTTTCTGCAGCTCTTCCTGAGTGGTGAGCAGCTCTTCTTTACGGGTACCGGAACGGTTGTAGTCGATAGCCGGGAAGACGCGTTTTTCAGCGATCTTACGAGAGAGGTGCAGTTCCATGTTGCCTGTACCTTTAAACTCTTCGTAAATCACTTCGTCCATTTTGGAACCGGTATCGATCAGCGCCGTCGCGATGATGGTCAGGCTGCCGCCCTCTTCCACGTTACGTGCAGCACCGAAGAAGCGTTTCGGACGATGCAGGGCGTTAGCATCCACACCACCGGTCAGCACTTTACCAGACGCTGGCACCACGGTGTTGTAGGCACGCGCCAGACGGGTGATGGAGTCGAGCAGGATGATCACGTCTTTCTTGTGCTCAACCAGGCGTTTTGCCTTCTCGATAACCATTTCCGCAACCTGAACGTGGCGAGATGCTGGCTCATCGAAGGTTGAAGCAACCACTTCACCTTTAACCAGACGCTGCATCTCGGTCACTTCTTCCGGACGTTCGTCAATCAGCAGCACCATCAGCACACAGTCTGGGTGGTTATAGGCGATGCTCTGCGCGATGTTCTGCAGCAGCATGGTTTTACCCGCTTTTGGCGGCGCCACAATCAGACCACGCTGGCCGCGACCAATAGGTGATGCCAGATCCAGAACACGCGCGGTTAAGTCTTCGGTCGAACCGTTACCACGTTCCATACGCAGGCGAGAGTTCGCGTGCAGCGGCGTTAAGTTCTCAAAGAGGATCTTATTACGCGAGTTTTCAGGTTTGTCGAAGTTAACTTCATTGACTTTCAACAGCGCAAAGTAGCGTTCACCCTCTTTAGGAGGACGAATCTTACCTGAAATGGTGTCACCAGTGCGGAGGTTGAAACGGCGGATTTGGCTG
>Ga0153917_1001318_pt1 | contig 10612 bp, 10 predicted proteins | sample TSFL001MetaG_FD_104695 | JGI IMG/M metagenome (GOLD analysis project Ga0153917, IMG submission 104695) | Attine ant fungus gardens microbial communities from Florida, USA - TSFL001 MetaG | ecosystem: Host-associated > Fungi > Mycelium > Unclassified | place: USA: Florida, Paynes Creek Historic... | reverse complement strand
GGTGGCGCCCAGTTTTTCCAATAGTTTCTTGCCGGCCATCATGGTGCCGCCGGTGGCGATCAGGTCGTCGATCAGCAGCACGCGGTCGCCGGGCTTGACGGCATCGGTGTGCAGCTCCACAGTGGCGCTGCCGTATTCGAGCTCGTAGGTCTCTTCGACCGTGGTGAACGGCAGCTTGCCCTTCTTGCGGATGGGTACGAAGCCCACGTTGAGCTCGTGCGCCACCACGGCGCCCAGGATGAAGCCGCGCGCGTCCAGGCCGGCCACCACGTCGGGGCGCAGGCGCGGCTCCATGTAACGGTGGACAAAGGCATCGCTCATCACGCGAAAGACCTTGGGATCCTGCAGCAGCGGGGTGATGTCGCGGAACTGCACGCCGGGCGCGGGCCAGTCGGGCACGGTGCGGATATGGTCGCGCAGGTATTCGTTCACGCTGATGGAGGTATGCATGGTGCGGTCGGGTTCGGTCGGTGGTGGAGGAAGGCCAGTGTAGTGGTTCGCGGCCAGGGCCTGGCGTAGCGCACATGGGCTATGCGAGCAGGCCCCGGGCTGGGGTCAATGCGGAGTCCGCAGCTGGGTCGGGCCGGGCGGCTGGCTAAAATCCGGGAATGAATTCTGATGCCGCTATTTCGTGTCCGCCGGACGTGCTGGACGGGTCGCGCGCCCTGCGCCTGGCGTGTGAAACCCTGGACATCGAGGCCGATGCCCTGAGGGCGATGTCGCAGCGGCTCGATGGCGCATTCTCCGCAGTCGTGCAGCGCATTCTGCAACTGTCGGGCCGCGTGGTGGTCATGGGCATGCAAAAGCGGCCATGTGGGCCGCAAGGTGGCGGCCACGCTGGCCTCGACCGGGACGCCGGCCTTCTTCGTGCACCCCGCGGAGGCCAGCCATGGCGACCTGGGCATGGTGACCGCAGGCGATCTGGTGCTGGCGCTGTCCAACAGCGGCGAGACCGACGAACTCACGGGCGTTCTGCCGGCCATCAAGCGCCAGGGCATACCGCTGGTGGCCATGACCGGCGGCCTGCAGTCGACGCTGGCCAAGCATGCGGACTGGGTGCTCGACACCCGCGTGGAGCGCGAAGCCTGCCCGCTCAACCTGGCGCCTACGGCCAGCACGACGGCGCAGCTGGCCATGGGCGATGCACTGGCCGTGGCCCTGCTCGACGCCCGCGGCTTTGGCGCCGAGGATTTTGCACGCTCCCACCCCGGCGGTGCGCTGGGCCGCAGGCTGCTGACCCATGTGCGCGACGTGATGCGCTCGGGCAAGGACCTGCCCCGGGTGCAGCCCGAAGCCAGCTGCGTGGACCTGATGCGCGAGATGAGCGCCAAGGGCCTGGGCTGTTCCGCCATCGTGGATGCTGCAGGCACGCTGCAGGGCATCTTCACCGACGGCGACCTGCGCCGCTGCGTGGAGGCGGGCGTGGACCTGCGCGCGCGCAGCGCCGCCGATGTCATGCATCCGCGCCCGCGCACCATTGCCGCCGACATGCTGGCAGTGGCGGCGGCGCGCCTGATGGAGGAATACGGCATCACCAGCGTGCTGGTCGTGGATGCGCAGCAGCATCTGCAGGGCGTGGTGCATATCCGCGATCTGATGCGCGCCAAGGTGATCTGATGGAGCGGCCCCGCCATATTCCCAGCCAGCGGTGGGATGCCGGGCTGCTGCTCAAGGCCCAGGACGTGCGCGTCGTGTTCTTCGACGTGGACGGCGTGCTCACGGACGGCGGCCTGTATTTTTCGGGCGAGGGCGAGGTGCTCAAGCGCTTTCACACCCTCGATGGCCATGGCCTCAAGATGCTGCAAAAAGCCGGCATCACGCCGGCCGTGGTCACGGGGCGCGATTCGCCGGCCCTGCGCCTGCGCCTGCGCAATCTCGGCGTGGTGCATGCGCGCTTCGGCACCGAGGACAAGGTTCCGGCCGCCGAATCCATCCTCGCCGAGCTGGGGCTGGCTTGGAGCCAGGCCGCAGCCATGGGTGACGACTGGCCCGACCTGCCGGTGCTGCGGCGCAGCGCCTTTGCCTGTGCACCGGCCAACGCGCATGACGAGGCCCTGGCCATGGCCGACTGGGTCACGCCGCGCGCCGGCGGCGAAGGGGCCGTGCGCCAGCTGTGCGATCTGCTGCTGGCCGCGCACGGCGCCTATGCGGGCCTTCTGGCGGAATACACATCATGAACATCCAGTGGCGCCGGACCGGCGACAAGGCAACGCTCTATCTGCCCGTGCTGCTGATGGCACTGCTGGCGCTGGGAACCTGGTGGCTGGTGCGCAATGCGCCGGCGCCCGTGGGCTCGGGCCAGCAGAAGGCGCAGGTGCATGAGCCCGACTATTTCATGAAGGATTTCTCCATCAAGAGCTTCGATGCCACGGGCCGGCTCAAGAGCCGGCTGGTGGGCACCGTGGGCCGCCACTACCCCGATACCGACACGCTGGAAGTCGATGATGCGCAGATGTTCAGCGTTTCCCCCGACGGCCGCACGACCGTGGGCACGGCCAAGCGGGCGCTGAGCAATGCCGATGGCTCCGAAGTGCAACTGTTCGGCAACGCCGTGATCACGCGCGAGGCGGTGGCGGCCACGGCTGGCAAGAAGGCATCGCCGGCCATGAAGGTGGAAAGCGACTTTCTGCAGATATGGCCCAACGAGGAGCGCATCAGCACCAACAAGCCGGTGGTGCTGACGCGCGGCGGCGATCGCTTCACCGGCGATGGCATGAAATACGACAATCTGGACCAGGTCATGCAGCTGAACGGCCGCGTCAAGGGCGTCATCCAGCCGGCGCAGCCCAAGTAGAGCCCGGTCCGGCGCTCGCTGCATGCGGGCGAATCCTTCTTCCATTCCATCCAGGCCGCTGCGGCGGCCGGCACAGGCAGCGTATGCACATGACAGGCTCGGCACCTCTGGCCTACATCACCGGCGCCTCCAGCGGCATCGGGCAGGCGCTTGCGCTGCGCTACTACCAGGCCGGCTGGTCGCTGGCGCTGGTGGCCAGGCGCACCCAGGCCATTGCGCAGTGGGCCGAGCAGATGCAGCTCGATGCCGCGCGCTACGCCATTTACGAAGCCGACGTGGCGCGCATAGACAGCGCCTGTGCTGCCGCTCGCGCCTGCCTGGAGCGCCAGGGCCTGCCCGATCTCGTGATTGCCAATGCCGGTATCAGCTGGGGCGTGGACACCTCGCAGCGCGAAGACCTGGATGCCATGCGGCAGGTGCTGGATACCAATGTCATGGGAATGGCCGCGAGCTTCCAGGCCTTCATCGCACCCATGGCGGCACGCGGCAGCGGCCGCCTCGTCGGCATTGCCAGCGTGGCCGGCATCCGTGGTTTGCCCGGCCATGCGGCCTATTGCGCGAGCAAGGCCGCAGCCATTGCCTATTGTGAAAGCCTGCGTGGCGAATTGCGCGATTCGGGTGTGCAGGTCATTACTTTGTTGCCAGGGTATGTCGATACGCCGCTGACTCGCCAAAATCCCTATTCCATGCCGTTTCTATTAAGCCCGGAGCAGTTTGCCGAAAAAGCATGGAAGGCCATGGAGAAGAACAAGCGCTACGCCATTATTCCGTGGCAGATGGCCATAGTGGGACGGGTGATGAATATATTGCCTAGTCATATATGGGACTGGCTGCTAGTAGGGCGGGGACGCAAGCCGCGCCACCGCAATACCAGCGGCGCCTGAGTCCGTATTCGCCCGGGACGCAAGCGAAATGAATAAAGGCACCCGCGGTGCCTTTATCCGAAGGACCTTGCAGTGCGGTGACTGCAAGGTCGAATATCGCGATTCATTCGCCGCGGTTGTTGCCGTAACCGCCGCCGCCACGGCGCGGGCCGGAGCCATAGGGGCTGCGGAAGCCGCCATCGCCACGGCCATAGCCACCGTCGCCACGGTTGTCGCCGCGGCCGCCGTAACCGCCGCCGCCCCCACCGCCTTCGCGGCCACCACCGTAGCCGCCGCCCCCATAGCCACCGCTGCCTTCATTGCGGTAGCCGCCACCGAAACCGCCCGAACGGGGCGGACGGGGCTCCATGGGGCGCGCTTCATTCACGACCAGGCTGCGGCCACCCAGGGGTTGGCCGTTCATGCCCTGAATGGCTGCCTGCGCTTCTGCTTCGCTGCCCATTTCCACGAAGCCAAAGCCCTTGGAGCGGCCGGTGTCGCGCTCCATCATGACGCGTGCGCTGGTCACTGCGCCGAATGGGGTGAAGACTTGCTCCAGGTCGTTGTCGCGGACACCATAGGGAAGGTTGCCGACATAAAGCTTATTGCCCATTAATAACTCCTCAGCTCCTCAATACTTTCAGTTTGGCGATCGACTTCAGGATGTCAGCGAAAATCCCCAGCGGAAGACCATGCAAGAACCCTAAACCCCTATTCGCACTCGGGCGGGAATGCCCGAACGAAGATTATGAAGCACAAAAAACCAAAAAATAAATGCTCCAAAACCAAGATTGATAACGTTTGGCAACAAAAAACAGGGGCGGCCCCGGTTCGCCGCCTGCGGTAGCGGTCCAGAGGCGCTTTTTGTTGTCCAGAGAAGTTCCGAAAACAAAAAAGGAACCCGCAGGTTCCTTTTTTTGTGAGCATGGGATGCTTAGTAGCTGTTGCGGCGGCCATAGCCACCGCCGTCGCCACGGCCACCACCGAAACCGCCTTCGCGGCCGCCGCCGAAGCCACCGCCGAAGCCACCGGAGCGGGGAGGACGGGGTTCCATGGGACGGGCTTCGTTGACCACGAGGTCACGGCCGCCGCGGTTCTGGCCGTGCAGGCCCTGGATGGCGGCCTGGGCTTCGGCATCGCTGCCCATTTCCACAAAGCCGAAACCCTTGGAGCGGCCGGTGTCGCGCTCCATCATCACCTTGGCGCTGCTCACAGTGCCGAATTCGCTGAACTGCTGCTGCAGATCGTTGTCGCGGAAAGAGTACGGCAGATTGCCGACGTAAAGCTTGTTGCCCATGAAGGACTCCTGAAAAAACTTGGAAACGCGATGGAGCCCTAGGGAGTCAACAAGCGATGACAACGTTAGAGACGCAAACGCACTCGCCTCTGCCCGGAAACATGGCCTCCAAACAAAGACTCGAACATTATGGGACAGAAGTTTTGTAGGAATATTGCGAAAACATGGAAATTTGTGTTTATGCCAACACCGATTCCATGCGGGGATACCCTCAAATGCCGAATATGGAATAAGGAAATTTCGTTTTCGCTTGCAAAAACCGGATGCTAGAATCGCGGTCTACTGTCTTTGGGGAGTAGGCCGTCCGGTAGCCATCTGCCGGATGCATGCGTCAACAGACTTGGGTCTTCAGTGGCCTATGGCGCATGCGGCCCGTGGTGCAAAGCCGCGGCGCGACTGGCCGAGACCATTGATCGCGTACCGAGACAACCTATGCAGATAGGCCGGAGTCGGTGCGTGGTCAATGCGTTCTGGCATCTCCGGCCGTCTGCCCCACCTCATGGAAGCCTTTCTCATTTCCACCTCCATCGTCGCGCTGGCCGAGATGGGGGACAAGACCCAGCTGCTGTCGCTTGTTCTTGCGGCCAAGTTCCGCAAGCCCTGGCCCATCGTGGCCGGCATTTTTGCAGCCACGCTGGTCAACCATGCGCTGGCCGGTGCCGTGGGCAACTGGATCACCACGGTGCTCGGGCCCGACGTGCTGCGCTGGATACTGGGCATTTCCTTCATTCTGATGGCGGGCTGGATGCTGATTCCCGACAAACTCGACGAGGAAGAAGCCGGCAGGAGCAGCGGCCGCTGGGGTGTGTTCGGCACCACGCTGGTGCTGTTTTTCCTGGCCGAGATGGGCGACAAGACCCAGCTGGCCACCGTGGGCCTGGCGGCGAAGTTCCCGCTGTCGTATTACTGGGTGGTGGCAGGCACCACGCTGGGCATGATGCTGGCCAATGCGCCGGTGGTGTGGTTTGGCGAGAAGATCACGCAGAAGCTGCCGATCAAGACCATCCACCGCGTTTGCGCGCTTGTCTTCCTGGTGCTGGGCATCGCGGCGCTGCTGACCAAGGTCTGAAAGGCAAAGGCCCGGCCGCACAGGGCCCGGGCCTTTGCTTTCCGGGCATGACTGATTCGCCGCAGCGGCTGCAAGCCGGGCGCGGTGGATGAAGTACACTGTATTCCTCAATGCGCCGATTTGCTTCTGCTTGCGGGCGCTTTATAAATCCTGCTAAAGACGAAACCAGCGAACCCGGCCTCGTTTTTAGCGATGCCGGGTTTTTTCATGTCCTTCATCGCCACACCCCAGTCCATGCATTTCGATGAGGCGCTGCCCCTGCAGGGCGGTGGCTCCATCGCCCATTACGACCTGGCCTACGAGACCTACGGCCAGCTCAATGCCGACCGCAGCAATGCCATCCTGGTCTGCCATGCGCTCAACGCCTCGCACCATGTGGCCGGCAGCTACGAAGGCCAGCCCCGGAGCGAGGGCTGGTGGGACAACATGATCGGCCCGGGCAAGCCCGTGGACACCAACAAGTTTTTCGTCATCGGCATCAACAACCTGGGCTCGTGTTTCGGCTCGACCGGACCCATGCACACCAATCTGGCCACGGGCAAGCCGTATGGCGCCGATTTCCCCGTGGTGACGGTGGAGGACTGGGTGGATGCCCAGGCACGGCTGCTGGACCGGCTGGGCATCACCCAGCTGGCGGCCGTGCTGGGCGGCAGCCTGGGCGGCATGCAGGCGCTGTCGTGGTCGCTGCGCCACCCGGACCGCATGCGCCATGCGGTGGTGGTGGCCAGCGCGCCCAACCTCAATGCCGAAAACATCGCCTTCAACGAGGTGGCGCGCCGCGCCATCGTCACCGACCCGGACTTCCACGGTGGCCATTTCTACGAGCATGGCGTGGTGCCGGCGCGAGGCCTGCGCATTGCGCGCATGATCGGCCACATCACGTATCTGTCGGACGACGTGATGAACCAGAAATTCGGCCGCCAGCTGCGGGAAGGCATAAGCCTCAAGTACAGCACGCAGGAGGTGGAGTTCCAGATCGAGAGCTATCTGCGCTACCAGGGAGAGAAGTTCAGCAGCTATTTCGATGCCAACACCTATCTGCTGATCACGCGCGCGCTCGACTACTTCGATCCGGCGCGAGCCCATGGCGGCGACCTGACGCAGGCACTGGCCGTCTCCAGGGCCAAATACCTGCTGGTGAGCTTCACCACGGACTGGCGCTTTGCGCCGGCGCGCAGCCGCGAGATCGTCAAGTCGCTGCTGGAGAACAACCGCGACGTGAGCTACGCGGAGATCGACGCGCCGCACGGACACGACGCCTTCTTGCTGGACGACCCCCGCTACATGAACGTGATGCGCTCCTATTTCGAAGGCATTGCCAAGGAACTGAACACTGCCAAGGAGGCCGCATGAGCGAACTGACCACCATGCAAGCAATCGCCAAGCTGGTGCCCGAGGGCTCGCGCGTGCTGGACCTGGGCTGCGGCGACGGAGCCCTGCTGTCCCACCTGATCCGCGAACGCGGCTGCACGGGCTATGGCGTGGAACTGGACGACGCCAATGTGCTGGCCTGTACGCGCCGCGGCGTGAACGTGCTGCAGCTGAACCTGGAGGACGGGCTGGCCATCTTCGGCGACAACAGCTTCGACGTGGTGCTGCAGATCGACACGCTGCAGCATCTGCGCAATGCCGAGGTGATGCTGCAGGAGACGGCGCGCATAGGCCGCGCCGGCATAGTCGCCTTCCCCAACTTCGCGCACTGGAACAACCGCCTGTCGGTGCTGCGCGGGCGCATGCCGGTCACGCGCCGCCTGCCCTACCAGTGGTATGACACGCCCAACATCCGCGTGGGCACCTACAAGGACTTCGAAGTGCTGGCGACCAAGAACCGCCTGCGTATCCTCGACTCCTTCGGCCTGCAGGACGGCAAGGTGGTGCGCACGCTGCCCAATCTGCTGGCGACGACGGCGGTGTTCCATTTCGAGCATGCCTGATTGCTATCGAAAAAATAGCTGATGGCGCATATCCTCCAAGAATTCTAGGGGGAAATTGTCTGGGCGCTGGCAGGGCAGGGGGCCCGCCAATGGTGCACGCGTGCTGAAATGCCGCTCTGGCATACTGCGCTGCATCGGGCGCCGGCACAGGGCGCTTCTCCACCCGCTTTCGCTCCATGCCGCTTGTTCTAGACGTGCCAACCATGCTGCTGATGATTGCAGCCGCATCGCTTGCCATGGCCGCATCGCTGGCCGCGGCACGGCCCCAGCGCAGCGAGGGCACGGGATTGTGGGCATTGGGCCTGGTGATGCACGCTGCGACCTATGTGCTGTATGCGATGCGCGGGCGGGTGCCCGACTGGGCCAGCATCGTGCTGTCCAACATGCTGCTGGCCGGCACCTTTGCCATGGCGCTGGGCGCTGTGTGCCAGTTCAGGGGCCGGGCTTTGCCCTGGGGCCGCATGCTGGCACCGGTGGTGGCAATGACGGCGCTGTACATGGTGTTTCTCGACGACTACCGTGCGCGCATCATGGTGGCGGGCATTCTGGCACCTGTGCAGATCAGCATGGTGCTATGGGTGCTTTGGCGACCGCAGCCATTGGCACAGTTGCGCGGAGCTTGGTTGTTCACCGTGGGGCTGAGCCTGCAGTTCGTGCTGCTCGCGCTGCGGGGCTTGTTGGCCGCCATGCATGCCATTCCGCTGGACGGGCTGATGCGCAGCAGCCCCATGCAATCCTTTGTGTTCATGGCGGCCTTTGTCGTCGTCATCCTGGCGTCGCTGGGCTTCATCCTCATGGCCAAGGACCGCGCCGACGCGGACAACCGCTATTTCGCCGTGCATGACGAGCTGACCGGTGCCGCCAACCGCCGCGCGCTCATCCAGGCGCTGGACCGCGACCTGGCACGCGCCCTGCGCTCCGGCGAGCCCTATGCGCTGCTGATGCTGGATATCGACCATTTCAAGGCGGTCAATGACACCCATGGCCACCGCGCAGGCGACCGGGTGCTGTGCCATGTGGCGACCGTGCTGCGCGCACGGCTGCGCGCCCAGGATCTGATAGGGCGTTATGGCGGCGAAGAGTTCATGCTGCTGCTGCCCAACACCACGCTGGACGGGGCGGCGGCACTGGCCGAAACGCTGCGCGAAGTCATGGAGCAGTCGCCTTGCCTGCATGAGGGACGCTCCATCGCTGTCACGGTGAGCATAGGCGTATGCGGTACGCAGATGGAGAGCATCCAGGACTGGGACCGGCTGATCCAGGCGGCCGACCAGGCGCTGTACCGGGCCAAGGCCGCCGGGCGCAACTGCGTCGAATGCGCGGACCTGCCGCGCCGCTCCCGTACCTGAACCGCTTCCGACCATGGCTGTGCCAGAGCTTTGGGCGCTGGCGTATCCTTGGCTGCATCTCTTAATCGATTTCCATCTCACGAGGCCTTGCCATGACCGCCCGTCTGCCTGCCACAGCGCTTGATTCCGCACTTGCTCTCGAACGTGTGGGCCGTGCGTGGGATGAAGACATCCTGCACCAGCTCACCGACTACATCCGCATTCCCGCCAAGTCGCCCATGTTCGCGCCCGACTGGGAGACGCTGGGCTTCATCGACACCGTGCTGCGCAATGCCGCAGACTGGGTGGCGGCCCAGAAGGTGCCGGGCCTGCGTTTCGAGATCGTGCGCCAGCCGGGCCGCACGCCAGTGCTGTTCTTCGAAGTGGACGGCACGGCCGACAGGGCCGCCACCAGCCCCACGGTGCTGATGTACGGCCATCTGGACAAACAGCCCGAATTCGAAGGCTGGCGCAGCGACCTGGGCCCCTGGACGCCCAAGTACGAGGACGGCAAGCTCTATGGCCGCGGCGGCGCCGACGACGGCTATGCGGTCTATGCCAGCATCGCCGCCATCCAGGAACTCAAGCGCCAGAACGTGCCGCATCCGCGCATCGTGGGCATCATCGAGACCTGCGAGGAGAGCGGCTCGGGCGATCTGCTGCCCTATGTGGAGATGCTGCGCCCGCGCCTGGGGGACGTGGGCCTGGTGATCTGCCTGGACAGCGGCGCCGGCAACTACGACCAGCTGTGGCTGACCACCAGCCTGCGCGGCATGGCCAGCGGCACGCTCAAGGTGCAGATCCTGAGCGAAGGCGTGCACTCGGGCGATGCCTCGGGGGTCGTGCCTTCGTCCTTCCGCATCCTGCGCCAGGTGCTGGACCGGCTGGAGGACAGCAAGAGCGGCCGCGTGCTGCCCGAAAGCTTCCATTGCGAAGTGCCGCCCGAGCGCCTGGAGCAGATCCGCGCCACGGCCGCCATCCTGGGCGAGGACGCCTATGCACGCTTTCCCTGGGCGCACTACGACTGCGGCGGATCGGCCCGCGTCGCGCTGCCCACCACCACCGACCCCGTGCAGGCGCTGATCCGCCGCACCTGGGAGCCCACGCTGTCGGTGACGGGCGCCGAAGGCCTGCCTTCGCTGCAGAACGCCGGCAATGTGCTGCGCCCCTACACGGCCTTCAAGCTCAGCCTGCGCCTGCCGCCCCTGGTGGATGCCGCAGCCTGCGTGCAGGAGATGAAGGCACTGCTCGAAGACAATGCCCCCTACCAGGCCCGCGTGACCTGGGAAGGCGAGGGCGTGGCCAGTGGCTGGAATGCGCCCGGCAT
>Ga0153917_1001314_pt1 | contig 10641 bp, 9 predicted proteins | sample TSFL001MetaG_FD_104695 | JGI IMG/M metagenome (GOLD analysis project Ga0153917, IMG submission 104695) | Attine ant fungus gardens microbial communities from Florida, USA - TSFL001 MetaG | ecosystem: Host-associated > Fungi > Mycelium > Unclassified | place: USA: Florida, Paynes Creek Historic... | reverse complement strand
TATATCATCATCGTCGCGGGCGTTTTACTGGCGGCCGGAATCCCATTGAAAAAATGGTTGTTGTTTACGATTCCGTTTTTGATTTTAGCATTCGGATGCGTGTGGACAGCCGCAGTTTTTGGAAAGGTGCCGACAACACCGGATAATTTTTTGTTTCAAGCAGGCCCTATCTCCATTAACAGCGATAATGTGTCTGTCGGCATCTCTCTCGGGTTTCGTATTTTGTGCTTTTCCGCCTTATCGATGATGTTTGTTTTTACGACCGATCCGATTTTATTTATGCTGAGCCTTGTCCAGCAGTGCAGGCTCTCACCAAAGCTCGCGTACGGTGTCATTGCAGGCTTTCGCTTTCTTCCGCTGTTAAAGGATGAAGTCCAGCTGATTCAGCAGGCTCATAAAATCAGAGGAGGAGCGGCGGAGAGCGGCTTCATTAATAAAATCAGCGCGTTAAAACGCTATACCATACCGCTATTGGCAAGCGCCATCAGAAAAGCGGAACGGACAGCGCTTGCGATGGAATCGAAAGGTTTTACAGGAAGCAGAAACAGGACATATTACAGGACATTAAGCGTGAACCGGCGCGACTGGGTGTTCTTTTGCCTCGTCCTCTTATTATTCGCGGGATCTTTTCTCGTATCTTTATGTTTCGCATCATAAAAAAATCCGCTATCACAGATAGCGGATTTTTTTATTGATGATAGTTTAATGCTTGAGCAAGATTGGTTTTAATGGTAATATTCGAAAAATCAATTCCCAGCTGTACAGCGGTTTGCGCAATTTCAGGCCTGATTCCTGACAGGGTTGACCGGACACCGATCAGATTGAGCGCCTCAATCAATTTAAAAATCTGGTGCGCCACCATCGTATCCACTACCACAACACCCGACAGATCGATTAACAGATGCTCCACGCGTCTTTTTGCACAAGCTTGAAGCGTGTTTTCCAGAATAAACTTGGCCCGTTCGGTATCAATGTCACCGACAAGCGGCAGCAGAGCTGTTGATTTGCTCAGGGTAATGACAGGTGAGCTTAATTCCAATATCATTTCTCTCTGGGCGTTTAATTGCTGCTTAGCATTCATTTCAGCGTGATCAACGAATGTATAAATGGTGAAATCAAATACTTTTACAATCAAATCAGCCCATTTTTGCTTCTCACCCGGTTCAAACGCTGACTCATTTTCTTCTGCGAACTTCTCAAAATACTTCGTATATAATCTCCGGTTTCTCATAAACTCCCGAATGACATACTGAACCGGTGTGTCGAGATGTTTTTGATCGTTCGTCAGCTCAATGACCCATTCTTGAAATTCTTCAAGAAATTGTTTTTCCGGTAAAACATACATGTAATTCAGATGCCGGTAAAATTCTCTGTCCTGCTCTTTTAATTCTTCTGTTACTGTTGCATTATGTAGGGCGTAAAGCGAATTCGGATCACTTTCCTCCATCGTTTCAATCCATTCCTCGGCCATTTGTTCCACATGCTCTGAAAAAAATGCATATAATTTTTCATTCAGTTTCATGACACTGCTCCTTTCCCCAACACTATTATAACTTGACTTACAGTTGAATCCCAGTCATACATGCCGAAGCCATCCAATATTTTGAAGATTACTAATTCTTTGGTGTGTATCCTATTTTTTCAAAATGCTTCAAATGGCTCTGTCCGATCGGTTGTTTTTTTCATATAATATGAGGCAACACCCTTGAATCCACTTGAAAGCATAAAAAAGGAGGGCTTTTTTATGAATGGTGAAATCCGCTTGATCCCGTACGTGACAAATGAGCAGATCATGGATGTAAACGAGCTTCCTGAGGGCATTAAAGTGATTAAGGCGCCAGAAATGTGGGCAAAAGGGGTAAAAGGCAAAAATATTAAAGTTGCTGTATTGGACACGGGCTGCGACACAAGCCACCCTGATTTAAAAAATCAAATCATCGGCGGAAAGAACTTTACGGATGACGATGGCGGCAAGGAAGGTGCGATTTCTGACTACAACGGACACGGCACACACGTCGCCGGAACGATTGCAGCTAATGATTCAAACGGAGGCATTGCCGGAGTCGCGCCTGAGGCAAGCCTATTGATTGTGAAGGTTCTTGGCGGCGAGAACGGCAGCGGACAATACGAATGGATCATCAACGGCATTAACTACGCGGTGGAACAGAAAGTCGATATCATCTCAATGTCCCTTGGCGGACCAAGTGATGTGCCTGAGCTGGAAGAAGCCGTGAAAAACGCGGTCAAAAACGGAGTGCTTGTCGTGTGTGCAGCAGGAAATGAGGGGGACGGCGACGAACGCACTGAAGAGCTTTCCTACCCTGCGGCTTATAATGAAGTGATTGCAGTTGGATCTGTTTCTGTAGCACGAGAATTATCAGAATTTTCTAACGCGAATAAAGAGATTGACCTTGTGGCACCAGGTGAAAACATCTTATCCACCCTTCCCAACAAGAAGTACGGTAAGCTTACCGGCACTTCAATGGCTGCCCCTCATGTCAGCGGTGCGCTTGCTTTAATCAAAAGCTATGAAGAAGAATCATTTCAAAGAAAGCTTTCAGAATCTGAGGTTTTCGCACAGCTAATCCGCAGGACACTTCCTCTTGATATTGCAAAAACGCTGGCAGGCAATGGATTCCTGTATTTAACAGCTCCTGATGAGCTCGCAGAAAAAGCAGAGCAATCACATTTGTTGACCCTATAAAATTATTTTTCTTAAATAATATGCACCACATCATGTAAATAAAAATTTCAAATTCTATGTTGACAATGAATTTGAATTACTGTTAAGATTACCAACAAATGATTCAACTTTTCAAAAAATTAATAACATTTTCTCTTATCGAGAGTTGGGCGAGGGATTGGCCTTTTGACCCCAACAGCAACCGACCGTAATACCATTGTGAAATGGGGCGCACTGCTTTTCGCGCCGAGACTGATGTCTCATAAGGCACGGTGCTAATTCCATCAGATTGTATCTGAGAGATGAGAGAGGCAGTGTTTTACGTAGAAAAGCCTCTTTCTCTCATGGGAAAGAGGCTTTTTGTTGTGAGAAAACCTCTTAGCAGCCTGTATCCGCGGGTTAAAGAGAGTGTTTTACATATAAAGGAGGAGAAACAATGACAACCATCAAAACATCGAATTTAGGATTTCCGAGAATCGGACTGAACCGGGAATGGAAAAAAGCACTTGAAGCGTATTGGAAAGGCAGTACTGATAAAGATACGTTTTTGAAGCAAATTGACGAACTATTTTTATCCGCAGTAAAAACACAAATTGACCAGCAGATTGATGTTGTGCCTGTTTCTGATTTCACACAGTATGACCATGTACTCGACACAGCCGTCAGCTTCAACTGGATCCCGAAACGATTCAGACATTTGACTGACGCTACCGATACATACTTTGCTATCGCCCGCGGAATCAAAGACGCTGTATCTAGTGAAATGACAAAATGGTTTAATACAAATTACCATTACATCGTTCCGGAATATGACGAGAGCATTGAGTTCCGTCTGACAAGAAATAAACAGCTCGAAGATTATCGCCGTATCAAAGAGGTATACGGTGTTGAAACAAAGCCTGTGATTGTCGGTCCTTATACATTTGTTACACTTGCTAAAGGCTATGAACCGTCTGAAGCAAAAGCGATCCAAAAACGCCTTGTGCCATTATATGTACAGCTTTTGAAAGAGCTTGAAGAAGAAGGCGTAAAATGGGTTCAAATCGATGAGCCAGCGCTCGTTACCGCCTCTAGTGAAGATGTCCGCGGTGCAAAAGAATTATTTGAAAGCATTACAAGTGAACTTTCATCCTTGAATGTGCTTTTGCAGACGTATTTTGATTCAGTTGATGCTTATGAAGAGCTGATCACCTACCCTGTTCAGGGAATTGGCCTTGATTTCGTTCACGATAAAGGGAGAAACCTGGAACAGCTCAAAACACATGGCTTTCCGACAGACAAAGTGCTGGCAGCCGGCGTTATCGACGGACGCAATATTTGGAAAGCAGATCTTGAAGAGCGTCTCGATGCCGTTCTTGATATTCTCAGCGTTGCAAAAGTTGATGAACTGTGGATTCAGCCTTCCAGCAGCCTGCTGCATGTTCCAGTAGCGAAACACCCCGATGAGCACTTGGAAACAGATCTATTGAACGGATTATCCTACGCAAAAGAAAAGCTGGCCGAGCTGACAGCATTGAAAGAAGGATTAGTATCAGGAAAAGCGGCGATCAGCGAAGAGATTCAGCAGACTAAGGCTGATATCCAGGCGCTTAAACAGTTTGCAACAGGCGCCAATTCTGAACAAAAGAAAGAGCTTGAGCAATTAACCGATAAAGACTTCAAGCGCCCGCTTCCGTTTGAAGAACGTTTAGCCCTGCAAAATGAATCTCTCGGCCTGCCGCTTTTACCGACGACAACGATCGGCAGCTTCCCTCAGTCTGCTGAAGTGCGAAGCGCGCGCCAAAAATGGCGGAAAGCTGAGTGGTCCGATGAACAGTATCAAAACTTTATCAATGCCGAAACAAAAAGATGGATTGATATTCAAGAAGAATTGGAGCTTGATGTCCTTGTTCACGGCGAATTTGAACGGACAGACATGGTCGAATACTTCGGTGAAAAGCTGGCCGGTTTCGCCTTCACTAAATATGCCTGGGTTCAATCATACGGTTCACGCTGTGTCCGCCCGCCAGTCATTTACGGAGATGTTGAATTTATTGAACCGATGACAGTGAAAGACACAGTTTATGCACAGTCATTGACTTCCAAGCATGTGAAAGGAATGCTGACGGGACCTGTTACAATCTTAAACTGGTCTTTCCCTCGAAACGACATTTCGAGAAAAGAAATCGCCTTCCAAATCGGGCTTGCCCTTCGCAAAGAAGTTAAAGCGCTTGAAGACGCAGGCATCCAAATCATTCAGGTTGATGAACCAGCGCTGCGTGAAGGCCTTCCATTGAAAACCCGCGATTGGGATGAGTATTTGATTTGGGCGGCAGAAGCATTCAGATTAACCACTTCTTCCGTGAAAAACGAGACACAGATTCATACACATATGTGCTACAGCAACTTCGAAGATATCGTTGATACGATCAATGATCTTGATGCCGATGTGATTACAATCGAACATAGCAGAAGCCACGGAGGATTTTTAGATTACTTAAAAGACCACCCGTATTTGAAAGGGCTTGGCCTTGGTGTATATGACATTCACAGCCCTCGTGTGCCGTCAACTGAAGAAATGTACAATATTATCGTTGATGCGCTTGCCGTCTGTCCGACTGACCGCTTCTGGGTAAATCCGGACTGCGGATTGAAAACAAGACAGCAGGAAGAAACGGTTGCCGCATTGAAAAACATGGTTGAGGCTGCAAAACAGGCAAGAGCACAGCAGACACAGCTAGTATAATTTGAAAAAACCATCTGCCAAATGCAGATGGTTTTTTTCTATAATACAGCCACAATCGGTTTCTTATTTTAGCAAATCCCCCAAATACTTTGTTTATTTTGCACTTTTTTAAGAATGTTCTTTGCATTCTTTTCGGCTATACTAATAACACTCTATTGACAGGAGGGATTGGGATGAATCATGAAACGTTCTTAAAACGGGCTGTCACTCTCGCATGTGAAGGAGTGAATGCAGGAATCGGCGGGCCTTTTGGAGCCGTTATCGTGAAAGACGGAGCCATTATTGCAGAGGGCCAGAACAACGTCACAACAAGCAATGATCCGACTGCCCACGCGGAAGTTACAGCTATTCGGAACGCCTGCAAGGTCTTAGGAGCATACCAGCTTGATGACTGCATTTTGTATACGAGCTGTGAACCATGCCCAATGTGCTTGGGCGCCATCTACTGGGCCCGGCCGAAAGCCGTTTTCTATGCAGCGGAGCATACAGACGCTGCCGAAGCCGGGTTTGATGATTCATTCATTTATGAAGAAATTGATAAACCCGCTGAAGAAAGAACAATTCCCTTTTATCAAGTGACTCTGACAGAGCATTTATCCCCGTTTCAAGTATGGCGGAATTTAGCCAATAAGAAAGAATATTAAAAGGATCAGGCATGTACGGCCTGATTCTTTGTTATTTCTCCTAGTAGCCGCTATGCCCTGTGCAAATCCAAAACAGCAGTCATATACGCGCAATTCAGCACGGCTGACATCGCACCAGCCGCCCGCTTCACCTGTAACTTTTCAGGCTTCAAACGCTGTGATCGCTTCTCTGACATTTTATCAATAATCTGTGCCCACCCCTATCCCGTTCCGCGTCAATTCATCATGCATAAGTCTGAATCCATTTATAAGACATGTTTCAGACCTCGAAAAAATCACACCCACTCCACACAAAAAAACATCCTGAGAGTCTCAGGATGCCGGTTATTATTTTAATTCTAGTTTCACATCAACATTTCCTCTAGTTGCCTTGGAATAAGGGCAGAATTCATGAGCGGCGTTGACAAGCTCTTGTGCCTTTTCCCGGTCTAAATCTTTCGTGTTCACAACAAGTGTGACACCGATTTTAAAGCCGCCGTCGCTCTCATCCTTCATGAGGCTGACCTGCCCTTCAATCTCCGAATCAATTTCAATATTTTGCTCTTTGGCCACATGTTCGAGCGCGCCGCCGAAGCATGCAGCGTACCCTGCCGCAAAGAGCTGTTCCGGATTGGTGCCAGTTTGTCCTTCTTTTTTCGCGTTTGGCATCACAATATCAAAATCAAGAACACCGTCATCTGATGTAATATGTCCTGCCCGTCCGCCTCGCGCGGTTACTTTTGCTGTAAATAATGCCATTTGTATTCAGCCTCCTTATTTATATCTAGTTGTTATATTTCCCTTTCTGATCTTTTTAAACATGCTATGTTTGCCGAGAATAGGAAAAGTGAAGTTTTTCAGATACAATAGAATCGAATGACAAAAAGAGTTGGTGAACAAAATGGAAAATAAATTTGATCATATGAAATTGGAGAATCAGCTTTGTTTTTTGCTATATGCGAGTTCGCGGGAAATGACAAAGCAATACAAGCCGCTGCTTGATAAGCTGAATATAACATACCCTCAATATTTGGCTTTGCTTTTGTTATGGGAACACGAAACGCTTACTGTCAAAAAAATGGGCGAACAGCTGTATTTAGATTCAGGAACGCTCACTCCGATGCTTAAACGAATGGAACAACAGGGTTTGATTACGAGAAAAAGATCTGAAGAGGATGAGCGGTCCGTGTTGATCAGCCTGACAGAGGATGGAGCGTTATTAAAGGATAAAGCGGTTGACATTCCAGAGACGATTCTAGGGCTCTCAAAACTATCTGGAGAAGATCTCAATCAGTTAAAGTCCGCTCTATACACATTGCTGGAAACACTTCATCAAAAAAATTGAGGATGCCTTGTACAAGGCATCCTCTTTTTATTTATTCAGCAACTTCAAGCGTCACATCAATATTTCCGGAGGTTGCTTTTGAATACGGGCAGACGCCGTGCGCTTTTTTCACAAGCGTCTCCAATTCTGACGCACTGACTCCTTCTCCTTTTACCTGCAGCGTCACACCCAGCTTGTAGCCCTGGTCCGCTTCATCCTTTAACAGGCTAACATTCGCTGTAACCTCTGTCTCTACTTTTACCCGTTCAGTTCTTGCGACAAGCTGCAGGGCGCTGTCAAAGCAAGCTGCATAACCTGCTGCAAACAGCTGCTCTGGATTTGTCGCTTTTTCTAATTTCTTGGCTCTCGGTGTCCCCGGCATTGCGACATCAAGTTCAAGAACGCGGTCTGATGAAATGACCTTTCCTTCTCTTCCTCCTACCGCTGAAACAGTTGCTGTAAATAATGGCTGACTCATTTTTCATCCCCCAATGTATTTTATACAATTGAATTGTACACAATTAAATTTGGCGTGTCAACTTTTCACATTTAAAAAAGCTTATCTCGTAATGAGATAAGCTTTTTCATTGAACATTGCCCCGCTATTCACGGATTTGCCCAGTACCTTTAATGATGTATTTAGTAGAAGTCAGTGCAGGAAGCCCCATTGGCCCTCTTGCATGAAGCTTTTGCGTGCTGATGCCGATTTCGGCTCCGTAGCCGAATTCAAAGCCATCAGTAAAACGGGTTGACGCGTTATGGTAGACAGCGGCAGCATCGACAGCCGTTTGAAAATAAGCCGCATTTTTGTCATTTTCAGTTAATATCGCTTCAGAATGATTGGTGCCGTATTGTTGGATATGCTTCACAGCTTCTTGGACGTTCTCAACCGTCTTTACGCTGAGGACAGGCGCTAAAAATTCGGTTTCCCAATCTTCTTTTGATGCTTGTTTGCTTGAAGGGTGAAGTTCACATACAAGTTCATCACCGCGAATTTCAACTCCCGCGTTTTCCAGCTGAGTCAGCAATTCTTTCCCGTGCTGTCTTGCCCATGCCTTGTGAATCAGCAATGATTCAATCGCGTTGCATACGGAAGGACGCTGCGTTTTGGCATTTACGACGACCTTTTCTGCCATTTGCGGTTTAGCCGTTTCGTCAATGAATATGTGGCAGTTTCCCGCTCCCGTTTCTAATACAGGAACTGTTGATTCTCTTACAACGAGATCAATCAGTTTCTTGCCACCGCGCGGAATCAATACGTCTAAGCCATCATTTAACGTAAAAAGCTCTTTTGCTGTCTCTCTGCTCGTATCCTCAATCAGCTGCACAGCGTGAATCGGAAGCGCTGATTGCTCAAGTGCTCTGTGAATGACACTGACGAGCGCTTTGTTGCTGTGGATGGCTGAGGAGCTCCCCCGCAGAACAACCGCGTTCCCTGTCTTCAGGCAAAGGGTAGCCGCATCAACTGTGACATTTGGCCTCGCCTCATAAATCATTCCTACGACACCGAGCGGCACACGGATTTTTTCAATAAACAGGCCGTTTTCTTTTTCAATCGTTTCAAGAGAGTCGCCGACCGGGTCCGCTAAGCCGATTAAGAGCTCCACCGCGTCCGCGATATCGCGTATACGTTTCTCATCCAGCGTGAGACGGTCAATGATGTCCGGTGTTAAACCATTCTCTTTTCCGTTCTCAATGTCTTTTGCATTCTCCGCCAAGAGAAAATCCAGTTCTTTACGGAGTCCGTTTGCAATGAGACTGAGCGCCTCATCCTTCTCAACTGTTGTTTTCATGATCATTTCGGCTGCTGCTTCTTTCGCCTGCTTCGCTTTTACAGAAACTTCACTCATTTTTCCGCCTCCTAGTCTTTTACATTGACCCAGTCATTCCTATGAATAACCTCAAACGTTTTCTCAAAATCAAGTTCGTCACTTCGTTTGCCTTTGGCCTCCATAATCTCCTCGGAGGAGTAATGAGTTTGGCCTTTGCCGATCACGCCGCCCGGTCCCCTGACTTCCACAACCGCCCCTTTCGGAAAGCTTCCGTTCACGCCCACAACGCCAGCGGGCAGCAGACTGCTTCCGTTATGGATCATCGCCTCTTCGGCACCCGCATCAATGATAATTTCTCCAGATATCGGAGAGTGGAACTGAATCCACTGCCTCGTGTTGTTGACCGAAGATAGTTCTTTGTCTCCGATATAAGTGCCATCTCCCCTCCCGTCCAAAATGTCCGCAAGTTTTTGCGCCCCGCTGCCTGTTCCAATGAACACTTTCACTCCCAGAGACAGAGCGGTTTGTGCAGCTAACAGCTTTGATTTCATTCCGCCGGTGCCGACCTTTGATCCGGCTGAACCTGCATATCCAAGCAATTCAGGCGTGATCTCCGGCAAATAATCAAATCGTTTCGCCTCAGGATTTTCATTCGGATTGGCATCATACAGTCCGTTGATGTCAGTGAGAATCATAAGCTGGTCTGCGTGAATCAATCCGCTGACTAACGCAGAAAGCATATCATTATCTCCGAAAGTCAATTCTTCAACAGATGTAGAATCGTTCTCGTTGATAATCGGAATGACGCCCCGTTCTAATAATTCCATTATCGTAGCATACGCGTTTCGATATCGTTCTCTTTTCGAAAAATCATTTCTCGTTAAAAGGATTTGTCCCGGAGTCAATGAGTATTGTTTAAATTGATTCATATATTGCTGCATTAACAGTGTTTGTCCGACCGCGGCCGCCGCCTGTTTACCTTTGATGGTAACGGGGCGGGACGGATAACCGAGGCTTGAAAACCCCGCCGCTACGGCTCCCGAGGTAATCAGAATCATTTCATGTCCCGCTTTTTTTAACACGGAAATGGCCTGAACATGCTCTCTGATTTTTGCTTCATCAATGCTCCCTTTGCTATTCGTGAGCGAACTGCTTCCTATTTTCACTACTATTCTTTGCTTTTTCATTTATTCTCCTCCGCGGCTCTTCTACAATAAAAAAACCCATTTCATCCTGATTCATAAGGACGAAATGGGTTTCCGTGGTACCACCTTGATTGAACGCGCTTGTGCACGCTCCGCTCTCCTGTAACGCCAGGTTATGCGCCTAGGTTTTCCCCCTAAGACTCCAAGGCAGGTTCGGCAGGTTTCATGCGGCAAAATGTTTCAGCGAGTCATTTTGCTCTCTGTCACAGAAAGGTCTGCTTACTAATCCTCATCAACGCTCAATGATTTTTTTATATTATGCAAAGAAAAGAGACACTTGTCAAGGTTTTTTGTGATCAAAAATAGCCC
>Ga0153917_1001312_pt1 | contig 10669 bp, 8 predicted proteins | sample TSFL001MetaG_FD_104695 | JGI IMG/M metagenome (GOLD analysis project Ga0153917, IMG submission 104695) | Attine ant fungus gardens microbial communities from Florida, USA - TSFL001 MetaG | ecosystem: Host-associated > Fungi > Mycelium > Unclassified | place: USA: Florida, Paynes Creek Historic... | reverse complement strand
ATGATGGATTCACCGCAAGCCCGCGCCCGGCGCAAATCTTTGTGCGGGTTATCAATATTTTTTTGGTCATTCGTATACGCATGAACTGTAGTCATCAGCCCGCTCTCAATGCCAAACTCTTCATCCAGCACTTTCACAACAGGCGCAAGGCAGTTTGTCGTGCATGACGCATTTGAAATAATCACATGGCGCTCAGCGTCGAATTGGTCTTCATTTACCCCCATCACAATGGTAACGTCTTCATTTTTTCCCGGAGCAGTCAAAATGACTTTTTTTGCACCCGCTTCTATATGGCCCATCGCTTTATCTTTTGAATTAAACTTCCCTGTGGCTTCGACGACTATGTCAATATCATATTCCCGCCAAGGCAGCTGTTTTGGATCACGGCTGTTTAACAAAAGCACTTTCTTTCCATTTACGATCAGGCTGTCTTCACCAGCCACAACCTCTTTGTCGTATCTGCCGTGAATTGTGTCATACTTTATTAAATGAGCCAGCGTTTCTGCGGAATAGCTGGCGTTAATGGCCACTATTTGAATTTGATCGTCTAACATCGCTTTTCTAAAAACCATTCTTCCGATTCTTCCAAACCCGTTGATCGCTACTTTTACCTTCATGTTGGACACCCCTTATCAATTATGCCATCCTAATTTGTTGCTATCTAAAATTAGTATAACACATTAAAACGAATTCGCCAGTACATATTGATAAAAATCAACGATTATAACGCTAATTTATGATACATCATATGTTTTCTTGCACAGAATATCAGGCCGAAGAACCAAAAAAGCAGCCAGCGCTCTGCACTGACTGCCCTCATGCTTTTATGATTCCAGTTTCAACTTATCATTGAGCACACTTTCTTCTAACACAGAAAATGTATCCCCGTACACCCTGTTAATATGATTCGCTCCCCAAGCACACAGCATATCTAAAATCCCTTCTAAGCTGCGCCCGTATTCGCTGAGCTCGTATTCCACTTTGGGAGGAACCTGATTATAAACGATCCGGTTAATGACACCGTCCGCTTCCAGCTCACGCAGCTGCTGGGTCAGCATCTTTTGCGTGATGTTGGGCATCAGGCGCTTTAATTCACTCGTGCGTTTTTTTCCGTGCATCAGATGGCATAAAATAACGCATTTCCACTTCCCGCCAATCACTTCAAGAGTCGCTTCAACAGAAATGTTATATTTTTTCTTCTCCATACATTCCATTCTCCTTACAGGCACCAAAAAGTGACTATAGCACTTAAAAGTACGTACTTTTCTTTCCTAACGATATGTTTCATAATCACATTTGCCGGCTGATTTGAATCTGCTCTTTTTTATTTATATAGCTTACTCAGCAGAATTTCAATCATACAACACACATACAAAGGAGGAACATCATGACTTCAGCCAATAAAAGCAGTATTCCTGCACTCCTGGCTTTGGCCGTAAGTGCATTCGCGATAGGGACAACCGAATTTATCAGTGTCGGCCTTTTGCCGCTCATTGCTGATGACCTGCATATTCCAGTCACAACAGCGGGATTGACCGTTTCCCTTTATGCGCTCGGCGTTACATTTGGAGCACCTATTTTAACTTCATTGACCTCAAGCATGTCTCGTAAGACACTATTGCTTTGGATCATGTTTATTTTTATTGCCGGTAATACGATGGCGGCAACCGCTTCAAGCATCGGGATTTTATTAGCAGCACGTGTTATATCGGCATTTTCGCACGGTGTGTTTATGTCAATCGGCTCGACAATCGCAGCGGATATTGTCCCGGAAAATAAAAGGGCCAGCGCGATTTCGATTATGTTTACCGGCCTCACTGTGGCAACTGTAACCGGAGTTCCTTTCGGCACGTTTATCGGCCAGCAGTTCGGCTGGCGTTTTGCCTTTATGGTCATTATCGCCGTCGGAGTCATTGCTTTCATTACAAATGGCATTCTTGTACCGTCCAAACTACGAAAAGGGACAAAAACAACGATGCGGGATCAATTGAAACTTGTGACAAACGGCCGGTTATTGCTTTTATTTGTCATTACAGCTCTTGGGTACGGAGGAACATTTGTTGTATTCACATATCTGTCTCCCCTGCTTCAGGAAGTAACAGGCTTCAAAGCCGGAACTGTTGCAGTGATTCTGCTCGGATATGGAATCGCTATCGCTATCGGAAATATGATTGGCGGAAAGCTGTCTAACCGAAATCCGATTGCCGCTTTATTCTATATGTTTATCGTACAGGCAATCGTTCTATTTGTACTGACATTTACGGCCTCATATCAAGCAGCAGGCCTCATCACCATTCTTTGTATGGGATTGCTGGCCTTTATGAACGTGCCCGGCCTTCAGGTGTATGTCGTCATGCTGGCTGAGCGTTTTGTCCCGAGTGCAGTTGACGTCGCATCCGCGATGAATATCGCTGCCTTTAATGCAGGGATCGCGCTTGGCTCATACCTTGGTGGTGTGATCACCGATTCAATCGGATTAATTCATACCGCTTGGATAGGCGGATTAATGGTGGCCGGAGCAGTCATTTTAACAGGCTGGAGCCGCTTGATGGAAAAACGGGATCGGCAGGAAGCCTGACAATTTTAAAGGAGGGAATAAACATGACAACACATTTACAAGCAACAGCAACACTTCATAATGGGGTGAAGATGCCTTGGTTCGGCCTCGGCGTCTTCCAAGTGGAGGAAGGATCTGAACTGGTAAACGCAGTTAAAACCGCCATTGCCCACGGGTACCGCAGTATTGACACTGCAGCTATTTATGGAAATGAAGCTGGAGTCGGAGAAGGAATTCGGCAGGGCATTGAAGAGGCTGGCATCACAAGAGAGGATCTGTTTATTACATCAAAAGTATGGAATGCAGATTTAGGCTACGAGGCAACACTCGCCGCATTTGAGACAAGCCTGTCAAAACTCGGTCTGGATTATTTAGATCTATACCTCATCCACTGGCCTGTAGAAGGAAAGTATAAAGATGCTTGGAGAGCGCTTGAAACGTTGTATAAAGAAGGCCGTATCAAAGCAATTGGCGTAAGCAACTTCCAAATTCACCATCTTGAAGATCTGATGACGGCAGCTGAAATTAAGCCTATGATTAACCAAGTGGAATTTCATCCGCGCCTCACACAAAAAGAATTGATTAGATACTGCCAAAATCAGGGCATCCAGATGGAGGCTTGGTCACCTTTAATGCAGGGGCAGCTTCTGGATCATCCTGTATTGGCTGACATCGCTCAAACATATAACAAATCTGTCGCGCAAATTATTTTGCGCTGGGATCTGCAGCATGGCATCATCACGATTCCAAAATCAACGAAAGAACACCGTATTAAAGAAAATGCAAGTATCTTTGACTTTGAATTAACACAGGATGACATGAACCGAATCGATGCCCTGAATGAAAACTTGCGCGTCGGCCCTGATCCGGACAACTTTGATTTTTAATGGCAAAAAACACCGTTCAATATGAACGGTGTTTTTTGTATTATGCCCAGCTGTTGATGATTTCATCAAGCTGCCTTTTGGTCTCTTCGAGCGTGCCGCTGTTATCGATGACTTGATCTGCTCTTGCTGTTTTTTCCTCTAAGGGCATTTGAGAGCGGATACGGCTGACTGCTTCTTCTTCCGTCAGCTGATTGCGCTTCATCAGACGTTCCAGTTGGAGCTCTTTTGTCACACTGACCACAATAATTTTATCAACCAATGATTCCAATTTGCTTTCGAACAAAAGTGGGATATCCAATACAGCAAATGCCTCCCGATTTGCAATGGCCTCATCACGGCGCTTAAGCATTTCCTGCCTGACTGCGGGATGAACAATTGCATTTAAGGCGAGACGCTTTTGTTCATTTGTAAATACCAGCGCCCCAAGCTTTTTTCGATCTATATCGCCATTTGAGAGCAGTATGTCTTCACCGAATTCGTCAATGATTTGCCGGTAGGCCGGCATCCCTTTTTCTACCGCTTGTTTTGCAATGATATCTGCATCTATAACTGTTATTCCTTTTCCAATCAGCATATTGGCTACCGTGCTTTTGCCGCTAGCTATTCCTCCCGTTAAACCAATGACTAAGGTCAAGAGATCCACTCCTTTTTACAATTTCCAGAGCCCAATCGTGATCAGCAGAAGCCCTGGCAAAAACGCCATTTTATCGATCCATTTCCACTTAGAGAGAAAATGGCCGGCATTGATCCCAATTGATACAAACAGCGAGCTCATGATGGCCACGGCGATGCTCATCACAATCGGTGAAAAACCGAGAATGGCTGCGCCTATACCTGCTCCAAAAGCATCAATCGATAAGGCAAATCCCAATAAGACCGCCTCAATTCCGTTGATCACACCCGATTTGTCGATATCCGCACTCATCGGTTTTCTCAAAATATGAATCACAATCCCTAATGACCGAACCTCTAAATTAAGCAGCGTTTTTTCATGCAATAGGTATTCCTTGTCTTTCGCCGGTTTGAAAAATTGATACAGAACCCACGCACCAATTCCAACCAATATCAAACCGCCAAGCTTCTCCGTCACATATACAGGAAAAAACTTTGTGAGAAAGCTTCCGATCAGCATGGATATAAACATGACAGCACCGGAACAGCAGGCGATAACCAAAATCGCTTTAAACGGTATTTTCATTTTTCTCAATCCGTACGTAAATCCGACTGAAAAACTGTCCAAGCTGACAGCCAACGCCAGCAGCAGTATAGAAACCATTTGCATATCCGTTTCTTCCTTTCTGTTGGTGCTCTTGTATCAGATGTGAAATGCCCGGGATTCATCACAATCATATATATGGGGAAGTGAAAAATCCGTGTTTCAAAAATGGCATCCTCTATTACAGAGTTACTGATATATGCACCGACAGCTTGGACGATGAAGCTTTATGCTGCTATTTTTTCTGGCATTTTGCGCAAAAATGCGTGCCTCTTCCTCCGACGACAATTTTCGAAATCATCGTTCCGCAATTTTTGCATGGCTTGTCTTTTTTTCCGTACACAAAATGCTGCAGCTGGAACATTCCGATTTCCCCTTGGGAGTTGATATACGAGCGGACTGTGCTGCCGCCCGCATCAATCGCTTCCTGCAGGGTATTTTTGATTTCAGCGTGAAGGGTTTTGATTGTTTTATCTGATAATTGATTTGCTTTTGTCTCGGGATGGACACCCGCTCTGAAAAGAGCCTCGTCCACATAAATGTTCCCTAGTCCAACGACCGTTTTTTGATCCAGCAGGGCAGTTTTGACAGCGCGGTTTGTTTTGGCAAGCCGTTCTTTTAAATACGCACTCGTAAATTCTTCTGCATCCGACTCCGGACCTAACTGAGAAAGCGGGAGCTCGCCCGCCTCTTCTCCCGGTTTAAATAAGTGCATGGTTCCAAACTTCCGAACATCTCTGTAACGGAGCTGGGTTCCATCCGTCATCGTAAATATGACATGCACGTGTTTATCGTCAGGCTCCTCCGCTTGATGAAGCCCGTATTTCCCTTCCATTCGCAGGTGGGAAACCATGACATAATGATCTAAATGAAACAGCAAAAACTTTCCCCTTCTTCCGATGGATTGTATCGTTTCTCCTGCTAGATTTCGCGCAAATTCCTCCGGTTCGGCAGGCCGTTTGATGATATTCGGCCATCTGATCTCTACCGATTTGATTGTTTTTCCCTTTACAAGCCCGGTCAGAGTGCGCCGGACCGTCTCAACCTCTGGTAATTCCGGCACATCCATCACTTCCTATCTCTGTTTATTTCGCATCGTACCAAGATGGGCCTGATGCAAAGTCCACCTTTAACGGCACATCTAATGCAAGCGCATGCTCCATTACTTCAGGAACAAGCTTTTCAAGAATTCCAATTTCTTCCTGAGGCGCTTCAAAAATCAATTCATCGTGTACTTGAAGCAGCAGCCTTGCTTTCAGCTGTTTTTCTTTCAGCTTGGCAGCCATGTCAATCATAGCTTTTTTGATGATATCAGCGGCGCTTCCTTGAATCGGTGTATTCATGGCCGTCCGCTCCGCAAAACTGCGAATATTAAAGTTTCGGCTCGTCAGCTCAGGAATGTAGCGGCGTCGATGCATAAGTGTTGTTACGTACCCTTTTTGCTTCGCGTCCTGAACTGAATCTTCCATGTACGCTTTTACGCCTTGGAAGCTTTCCAGATAGCGGTCGATAAAAGCACCGGCTTCCTTCCTGGTAATGCCGAGGTTCTGTGACAGACCGTAATCGCTGATGCCGTAAACAATGCCAAAGTTGACCGCTTTCGCCTGGCGCCTCATCGCAGATGTCACTTCATCCTCAGCAACATGGAACACATCCATTGCCGTTTTCGTATGAATATCCATATCGTTTGTAAAAGCTTCGATAAGATTTTCATCCTTTGAAATATGGGCAAGCACCCGCAGCTCGATTTGTGAATAATCGGCTGCAAAAATGAGCCAGTCTTTTTCAGACGGTACAAAAGCTTGGCGAATTTTTCGTCCTTCCTCAAGCCTGATCGGAATGTTTTGCAGATTCGGATCAGTCGAGCTGAGACGGCCAGTTTGCGTTAGGGCCTGATTAAAGCGCGTGTGCACTTTATGCGAATCAGGTCTCGTCACCTTTAAAAGCCCTTCGATATATGTTGATTGAAGCTTGCCAATTTGTCTGTACTGCAAAATATAGTCGACAATATCATGCTTGTCAGCCAGCTTTTCAAGCACATCGGCAGACGTAGAATAGCCTGTTTTCGTTTTCTTTACGACAGGAAGGCCGATCTTTTCAAATAAGATGACGCCTAGCTGTTTCGGAGAATTGATGTTAAACGGCTCTCCCGCAATCTCATGGATTTTTTCTTCATATTCCTTCAGCTTCGCACCCAGTTCTTCACCCATCCGTTTTAAACGGTCAACATCGACCTTAACGCCAGTTGATTCCATTTCGCCGAGAATAAGCGCAAGAGGCATTTCCAGCTCTTCAAACAGTTCAAGCTGGTCATTGTTTTCCAACTCCTGAACGAGCTTTTCCCGAAGGCTTTGAATCGCTAACGCTTTTCGGACAAGGTGCTCAGAAAGTACGTCTTCTGACGGCACTGCCCGTTTTGCTCCTTTGCCGTAAACGGATTCATCGCTCGAAACGATATGCAGGCCATAATCCTTTGCCACACTCGCAACGTCGTCATATGAATTGCCCGGATTTATGATATAGGCCGCAAGGAGCGTATCAAACTCGGCACCCTTTAGCTCAATGCCCTGCCAGCGCAAGGCAACAACAGCCCGCTTGCTGTCGAAGACCCATTTCTTCTGCTCGTCATTTTCCATCCATTCTTTAAACACCTCAGACTCAACGGCAATGTCTTTCGGAATGAAATAAGCTCCCGTTTCATTTACGATCGAAAATCCGAGAATCGGCTCTTCATGATAATTATCGGCAATCTGTTCAACGACAAGTGCGGATGGAGAACCCAATATGCCGCTGGTTACGTCTGTAACGATTTCGACATTAATGTCTTCTAACGACTGATCCTGCTCCGCTTCTGCACTGTCTTCCCCAAGCCGTTCAAGAAGCGTGTTGAAGCCAAGATCTTTAAAGATGGCAATGACCTGTTCACGATTAAAGCCTTGATATTCCAGGCCGGAAACAGATACCTCAATCGGAGCGTCCGTCATAATCGTCGCAAGCTCCTTGCTCATCAATGCCTGATCTTTAAATTCCTCAAGCTTTTCCTTCAATTTCTTTCCACTCACTTCGTCAATGGACTCCAGCAGCTTTTCAACGGAATCAAATTGTTTTAAAAGCTTAATCGCAGTCTTTTCTCCGACGCCGGGCACACCCGGGATATTATCTGAGGAATCGCCCATCAGACCCTTCATGTCAATGATTTGTTCAGGCGTAAGCCCGTATTTCTCTTTGACATGCTCCGGTGTGTAAAATTCAACATCGGTAATTCCCTTTCTCGTAATGGCAACTGTCGTTTTATCCGTTGCCAGCTGGGTTAAATCCTTATCTCCTGAGAAAACCTTTACTTCAAATCCGTCTTTTTCAGCCGATTTGGCCAGTGTACCGATAATATCATCCGCTTCATATTGGTCCAGTTCATAGCGGCTGATCTGGTAGGCATCAAGCAGCTCGCGGATAAACGGCATTTGTTCGGAAAGCTCAGGCGGGGTTTTCTGTCTGCCGCCTTTATATTCTTTAAATGTGCCGTGACGAAATGTTGTTTTCCCGGCATCGAACGCAACCAGCATATGCGTCGGTTTTTCATCCTCAAGCATTTTCATTAAAATCATCGCAAAGCCGTATACGGCATTTGTATGAACACCTTTGTCATTGCTTAACAGCGGCAATGCAAAAAACGCCCGGTAAGCCAGACTGTTTCCGTCTACAAGCACTAATTTTTTTCGTTCCGTCATTCAATTTCCTCCTAAGAAGCCTCAGCTTCCATTCATCTCTTACATAGTCATTAGCTCCTCTTATTTTAACAAAGTTCAATTTGAAAGGAAAATACGTGAACTATAAGAGAAGACACAAAAAAGGACGGGAACACAAATTGGTTCCCGCCGTCAAAATTGGCTCCTTGGATGAAGGGGTTCTACTACATCCTACCAGCATAGGTTTAACAGTGCATGAAGATATTGTTAAACCTTTGTAAACATTATTCAGCGGCCCGTTTCAGCGTCACGGTAAAGACAGTTCCACGCCCCGGCTCGCTTGTGACATCAATTTTCCCTTCATGAGCTTCTATTAAATGCTTGACAATCGCAAGGCCCAGCCCGGTTCCGCCCGAATTCCTGCTTCTGTCTTTATCTACCCGGTAAAAGCGTTCAAAGATGCGCGGAATTTCTTCTTTCTGAATTCCGATTCCGGAATCAGCGACCTCAATCTGAATGTCTTTTTCTCTGGGCTTTACATTGATAGCCACGGAACCTCCCTCAGGCGTGTAGGTTAACGCATTGTTTACGAGATTAAGAAATACCTGTTTCAGCCTGTACGGGTCACCTGATACATATTGAGGGTCTTTCGGGACATTCAGTTGTAAGGAAATGCCTTTCTCATCCGCCTTATGCTTCAGAAGCGTTTCAATCTCACCAAGCATTTTGGCTGGCTCAAACGTTTCGATACTGAGCGTGAAATTTTGCTGCTCGATTTTTGAGAGATCGAGCAAATCCTGAACCAAAGACTGAAGTCTTTCGCTTTCCTTAAGAATAATAGAGAGAAATTCAGAAAGCGCCTCTTTGTCCTCCATCGCCCCGTCCAATAACGTCTCCGTAAACCCTTTTATGGACGTAATCGGCGTTTTCAGCTCATGAGAAACATTGGCCACAAAATCCTTCCTCATCTGCTCTAATTTCTTCGTTTCCGTCATGTCATGGAAAACGAGCACAATTCCCTTCCATTCATCGTCCGGCCCCATAATCGGAACGCCGTCCACTTCAAAATAACGCCGTTCTATTTTGATCGGAAGTCTTAACAGCTTGCATTTCTTTGTCTCCGTCATAAAAATATCTTCGACTAGCTGGATCACTTCTTCATGTTCAAATGCATCGTGATAAAGACGGCGCAGCATCTGATTCGGATTGATATGAAACTGCTTGGCATAAGACCTGTTTACAAGATTAATAAAGCCTCTTCCGTCGATCATAATCAGTCCGGAGCCAATGTTTTCAATGACTGTCAGCAGCCGATCCCGCTGCATCTCCTGCGTTCGGGTCATTTCCATCAGATCAATGGCAAGGCTGTTCATCGCACGGCCAAGCTTATCAGAGCGCCTGATATAGCCGCCGTACGTCCGTGCATCATAGTTCCCCTTGGAAAGTTCTGTGGCTACATTTGTCGCTGCTTCTATTGACCTTTTATAACGTGAGGTCATGCTGGAATAAAAATAAACAATGACGATAAATGCAGTACAAAGACTGGCCGTCAGCATCCCCCACAATTCGCCTTTCAAGCCGTCGCTTTTTTCAGAGGCGGAAAGCAGCACATATCCTGTTTTTTCACCTTCGCTTCTAAGTGAAAGTCCGTAATAAAGCTTGTTATCTGCTGTTGAAAGAATCCCCTCATGGCCAGAAACAAGCGCCTGCACCTTTTGGGAATCTGCCGCTCTCCCGTTTGACCCATACAGCACCTTGCCGTCTGTATCGATAACGGATGCCCTCACATCAAGCGCATCGCCTGCATCTTTAATGATTTTCTCGTTTGTTTGATCATTTAGATTGCCGGCATCAAGTAGCGAAGCCATGTATTTTGCTTCTTTTTCAATGTGTTCCTCTGCTTTCCTTTGACCAGATGTTTCAAAGAGCTGCTGTAAAAACAGCCCGAGGACACAAAACACCAGAATCAAACAGACAACGAATACAGAAAAAAGGCGCACACGGTTTTTATTCATTCATTTTTGGCTCCTCCAGTTTATACCCCAATCCCCTAATCGTTTTAATATAGATCGGTTTTTTAGTGTTATGTTCAATTTTGTCGCGAAGATGGCTGATATGCACATCAACTATTCTCGTATCTCCGGCAAAATCATAATTCCAGACTGCGCTCAGCAGCAGATCTCTTGTTAGAACTCTGCCTTTATGTCTGCCTAAATAAAGCAGCAGTTCGAATTCTTTCGGTGTCAGTTCAAGCTGATTTTCTTTAAAGTACGCTTCATAATGATCAGGCAGGATTTTAAGATCGCCAATTACGATCTGGCCT
>Ga0153917_1001311_pt1 | contig 10675 bp, 1 predicted proteins | sample TSFL001MetaG_FD_104695 | JGI IMG/M metagenome (GOLD analysis project Ga0153917, IMG submission 104695) | Attine ant fungus gardens microbial communities from Florida, USA - TSFL001 MetaG | ecosystem: Host-associated > Fungi > Mycelium > Unclassified | place: USA: Florida, Paynes Creek Historic... | reverse complement strand
GTTCCCCGCAAATGATCAGCCCAATATGCCGGGTCTTTAGCTTCCCCGTCAGTGATCCAGTCTCCGGTTACATTTGAGACAAACGGGATCTTTTGTTTTTTAAATTGATAGGCTGAGAGCTTATGTTTCATGCTTTCTAAAACCGGTTCCATCATATACGAATGGAAGGCATGTGATGTATGAAGCTTTCTGCAGCTGTGTCCTTCGGCGTTCAGCTTCCTTTCCAATGCATCAATCGCACTTGATTCTCCCGATACAACACATGAATCCGATGCATTCACAGCAGCGATTGAAATGGTTCCGTCTATATACGGTTTGATGTCTGCTTCGCTTAAGGAAACGCTAAGCATAGAACCGGACGGCAGATTTTGGAGCGCTGCCCCTCGATAGCTGACGATGTCAAGAGCATCTTCCAATGAGAGCACACCTGAAATGGCTGCAGCTGTATACTCACCGATGCTGTGTCCCGCCATTGCTTTCGGCTTAATTCCCCAGTGAATCAGCATTTTTGCAAGTGCATATTCGATACAGAACAGCAGGGGCTGTGTAAATTCAGTTTGGTTAATCAGATTCGCGTCATGCTGCTGATTGTCAGAGAAAACCACCGTGCGCGGATCTATGTCCATATGATTTTTTAATATGTCAAAACAGGCGTCGAGCTCCTCCTTAAAAATCGGTACAGTATCGTAAAGCCCTTTAGCCATATCAACATACTGCGCCCCCTGTCCCGGAAAAAGAAAGACAACGGGCCGGCTTGCAGATTGAGAACTGCCGGTTTTAACAGACTCATAGTCATTTTCATGAATAGCCTGAAGAAACTCAGGCGCATCCGCTGCCACAATCGCTTTTTTATATGGAAATGAATGGCGCCCTACTTTGAGGGTATATGCCGCGGCTGCAAAATCGGCCTGCGGATTTTGCACGAAATAGTTTGACAGCCGTTCTGTCATGCTGTTTAAAGCGGCCGGTGTTTTGGCTGACAGCAATAAGAGTTCAGCGTCATGTCTTTCCGCTGCCTTGTGCTGCGCCGGCGCTTCCTCTAATATGACATGGGCGTTTGTTCCTCCAATGCCAAATGAGCTAACGCCCGCTCTGCGCGGGAATTCACTTTCTTCCCAAGGGGTGAGTTCCGTATTGACGACAAATGGTGATTGCTCAAAATCGATTTTGGCGTTTGGCTTTTCGAAATTCAGAGTCGGCGGAATCACTTTATGCTTTAAGCTTAGAACTGCTTTCATAAATCCAGCTACACCAGACGCATCATTTAAATGACCGATGTTGGATTTAACAGAACCAATTCTGCAGTAGCCGCGACGGTCTGTTTGGTAAGCTTGTTTTAATGCTTCAATTTCTATCGGATCACCGAGTGTCGTCCCTGTGCCGTGAGCCTCGACATAGGTAATGGTTTCAGGCTCCACCTCGGCCATGTGCAGGGCTGTTTTGATCGCGGTTACCTGGCCTTTGGTGCTCGGCGCTGTATATCCAACCTTTCTGCTGCCATCATTATTGATTGCAGTACCTTTTATGACAGCATAAATATGGTCTCCATCCGCTTCAGCATCTTCTAGCGTTTTCAAAATGACCGCTCCTGCCCCGTCTCCAAATACTGTGCCTGCCGCCTCATCATCAAAGACGCGGCAATGTCCGTCCGGAGAATGGATCATACCTTCTTGGTAGAGATACCCGGACTTTTGCGGTAGGCGGATAGAGACTCCGCCTGCAACCGCCATATGGCAGTCCCCATTTAACAAAGCCTGAGCAGCGAGGTGAATAGAGACCATCGAGGTTGAGCAAGCGGTCTGCACCATCATGCTCGGCCCTTTCAGGTTAAGCTTATAAGAAATAAGTGTTGCCATGTAATCTCTCATATTCAAAACAGCTGTTTCCAGCGTCTTTGAGTCTTCTCCAGACTTTGCTCCCTGAAGAGCCCTCAGCACCCATTCTGCATTGAGGCCCGCTCCGGTATAAAGGCCGATCTGCCCTTTGTAAGTGAAAGGATCGTAGCCGGCATCTTCCAAGGCAGTCCACACGCATTCATGAAAGATACGGAACTGCGGATCCATCATAGCAGCTTCCTTCGGCGTATAATCAAAGAAGCCGGCATCAAACAGATCTACATCCTCCACAATTCCTTTTGCTTTGACAAATCGCGGATCATTCAGCAGCTCTTCATTAACGCCCTCTTCTCTCAGCTCCTCATCAGTGAAAAAAGAAATCGTTTCTTTCGCATTTTTTAAATTGCTCCAAAACTCCTGCATGTTTTTTGCTCCCGGAAATCGGCCTGCCATGCCGATGACTGCAATTTCAGCTCCATGATTCGCATAATGAGAATTACTCATTCTATTCGCCGCCTCTCAATCTTTTATCTCGCTGATTACGTATCCGCGTTTTTCTCCGTCCCTTGGATACAGCCGCCATTTCTTCCTTCTCCTCTTCACTTTCCTCTTGATCTGGACTGATAAATTGCGCTAAAGCAGCTACAGACGGGTATGTGAATAAAGTCACCACAGCCTCATTGGTTCCCAATTCTTTATTTAAACGGTTTGTCACTTGCACAATATCTAAAGAGCTGGCTCCCAAATCAAAAAAGTTATCATGTATGCCGACTTGCTCCAGACCCATGAAATCTTGCCAAATGCCGCATATGGCCTGCTCTGTTTTGTTGCGGGGAGCGACATACGGATTATTCAATTCTGGCCTGGTGTGTAAGGCGCCTGCCTTTTTCTCCTCTTTCGCTATGCTATCGGCATTCATGGATATCCATTGCTTCATCCTGTGTTCCAAATCACCCGTTGAAACTAATAAATGGCGATTATTGATATCTGACAGCACATATTGAAAAAGAGCTGCTCCTTCTTCAGGCAAAATGGCAAGTTCAGCAATAGATTCTCCGATAGTTGATTCAAGCTGGCCCCAGAAGTTCCATGCATCCCAGTTCACGCAAACCCAAGGAGTCTTGCTGCGCTGATTCACCCTCGCCGCAAAAGCATCCATATAAATATTCGCTGCGGAGTACGCTGAGAAACCGAGACCTCCGAGCAAAGCACTAATCGATGAAAATAAGAAACAAAAATCTATATTTTCATTTTCTAATAGAGATTCAAGCACTTTCAATCCTCTGACTTTAGACTGGAACTGGTCTTCTCCGCCTTCAATCGTTGCAGGTATATCTGTAATCGCCCTGAAAGACGAGCTCCCCGGAAGTCCGGCAGCGTGAAAGACACCGTTTAGCTCTCCAAACTCAGTATGAATTTTTCTCATAACAGCCTGCATATCCGACAGGCTTCCCGCATCTGCCTGAAGAGCTGTCACCTTTGCGCCTAACCGTTCCAATTCTTTTATTTTCAGGATTTTCACCGTAGTCGGATCATCTTTCTCATGCTTCTCGCACCAGCTTTCCCACTGGCTGCGCTGCGGAAGTTCACTTCTTCCTGTCAGAATCAGACGGACGTTTCCTTCTTGTGCAAGCAGCTTTGATAACACAAATCCGATTCCGCCAAGCCCACCCGTAATAAGATAAACACCTTTCGGGCGGATCATATTCGGCAAGCCGGACGCTTTATTTAACTGAACAGGCTGATACATCTGCACCCATCGGCGGCGGTTTCGGTATGCGATCATTTGATCCTCTCCCGCAGCATCAGTTTCCGTCAGGATTTGGTCAATCAACTCCTCTTCTTTCCATGTCAATGTATCCGGTAAAGGAGGAATGTCGATGTTCCAGCATTTCAAATGGTTATATTCCTGCGGGATGACTTTCAACGGCCCCAAAATGGTCGATTTTTCAGGATTGATTTGTTCTTCTCCAGTCACCTCATGAATCCCGCTTGTCAGCACAAACATGTTACATTCGTTCATTTGTTTTTGATTAGATGCCGCCTGTGCAGTAAAAATTAAACTATAATAGCCGTTTTCACTGTACGTGCTGAAAGTTTTGCAGGATTCCTCTTGCTCCGAAACGCTCCACAGATGCATCACACAGTTTGGAAGAAGCCCGTCTGAAGCAAGCGAAGAAAATAAACGCTCATAATGTGTTCCATCAGATGGATTGATGACATATAATCCGCTGTTTATTTTTTTGAATTGCCGGTCTCTTGTGACAATTACGGTCTCATGTCCTTGGCGGCGCATCGCTTGCACAAGCCGATCTCCAAAGGCTGTTCCTTCATGGAAAACCAGTGTTTTTCTGCTATCAGCTGGCTGCTCTTTCTTTCGGCTGTCAGCGGACTTGATTTTCCTTTCCCATGACGGCAGATAGAACCATTGATCCATCGGTTTCTTTTTATTCCATGCATCAACTGCGGTGAAAGCAGCTGTATTGTCAGCCGCTTCTATCCAATAGCGTTTTTTCTCAAAAGGATAAGGCGGAAGCGATATCAGACGCTTAGCACCGCCATACTGCCTCCAGTCAATTTCACATCCGCAGACCCAAAGCTGGCCTAATTTCTTCAAGAAATAGGAATGATCATGCGCTGGTTCTTGAACATGTCTGACGAGGTTGACAATGTCATGCTGGCTAGATCTCTTCTTGTGCCTTCTGGCAAATGTGCTTAATGTGCTGCCCGGCCCGACTTCTATTAACAGAACGTTGTCATCACTCAAAATCTGTTCCAATCCTTCATGGAAGCGGACTGTGCCTCTTAAGTGCTGAGACCAATAAGCCGGGTCTGCTGCTTGTTCCGGTGTTATCCATGTTCCCGTTACATTCGAAACAAATGGAATCCGAGGGGTGTTCATATTCTGTTGCTTTACAATCGCGGCAAATTCCTCAAGAATGGGTTCCATCATATAAGAATGAAAGGCGTGAGAAGTATGCAGCCGGCGGCCTGCAATGCCCTTTTCTTCAAGGAGAACCGCAAACGTCTCAATGTCTTCGCTTTTTCCAGATACTACGCATAAGTCATGAGCATTAACAGCCGCAAGTGACAGACTGTTCGTAAGCAGCGGCTCCAGCTCTTTCTCTGATAGCTGAACACTGATCATTGCCCCAGATTCCAGCTGCTGCATCAGCCTTCCCCGCTCCATTACGAGCGTTAAAGCCGCCTCTAATGAAAACACGCCTGACAGGCATGCAGCAGTGTATTCACCAATGCTGTGCCCAATCATATAATCCGGTGAGATGCCTGCACTTTGCAGCAGCTTTGCAAGCGCGTATTCAAAGATGAACAGCAACGGCTGTACAACAGCGGTCTCTGTCAGCTTCGCCCCATCATTTGATTCTGGGAAGACGATCGCCTTCAAATCAATTTGATGTGACCTCTGCACGAAGGCAAAACAGCGGTCCGCTTCACTCTGAAATACCGGTTCAGCTTCATATAAATCTTTCATCATATCGATATACTGAGAGCCTTGCCCTGAGAACATAAAAGCAGTCGGACGCCCGTTGTGATTTTGATAGGCTGTGAGCTCTGCACCGCTTTCCCATTCCGTTGATTTTGACAGCACGACCGATTTTCGGTATGAAAATTGTTTTCTGCCGACTTGCAAGGTGTATGCCACATCCTCTAACGGAACGTTCGGATGCGTTCGAAGAAATTCCTTCAATCGATTTGTCATCCGCTCTAAGGCTGTGTCTGTTTTTGCTGACAGAACTAGCAAATGCCGCTGGCTCTCGGCAGCTTCTCTGCCTGACTCCGGCTCTTCTTCCAGCACAATGTGCGCATTGGTGCCGCCTATTCCGAAGGAGCTGACACCCGCCCGCCTTGGATCAGCGGATTCCTTCCAGTATGCCGCTTCGGTATTGACATAAAATGGCGTCTGGTCAAAATGAATATGCTGATTGGGTGTTGTGTAATTCAAGCTTGGCAAAATGGTTTTATGTTTTAGCGATAAAACGGCCTTAAAGAGTCCGGCAATCCCGGCAGCGCTGTTTAAATGTCCAACATTGCTTTTCACTGACCCGATTGGAATTGACATTGGCCTGTCACTTTTAAAAACCTGGCTCAGCGCTTCCATTTCGATTGGATCGCCCATTTTTGTACCGGTTCCGTGAGCTTCGATATACCCTACTGTGTTCGGATCAATCCCTGCATTCTCGTATGCATTTTTTAACACTTCGGCCTGGCCTTCTACACTCGGAGCGGTAAAACCGACTTTTCGGCTTCCGTCATTATTCATTCCGACCCCTTTTATGACCGCATAAATAGAGTGCCCTTCTTTAACGGCGTCCTCATATCTTTTTAAAACGACAATCCCCGCGCCATCGCCAAAAACTGTACCGCCTGCGTCCTCATCAAAAGGACGGCAATGTCCATCAGGTGATTGAATCATGCCATCCTGATATACATATCCTGACCGTAAAGGGGTGCTGACAGTTACGCCTCCAGCAAGCGCCGCGTCACATGCTCCGTTTTGCAGCGCTTGACATGCCGCTCCAATGTTGACTAAAGAAGTGGAGCAGGCTGTTTGCATTGTGATGCTTGGCCCATGCAGGTTTAATTTATAAGCAAGCTGGGTACTGAAAAATTCTCTGTCATTTAACAGCATGGAGCTGAACTGTTCAGTCCCATCCAGTTTCCCTGCGAAACGTGTAATCCATTCGAGGTTTGGACTTGTCCCAGTGTAGACGCCGATTTTCCCTGTTGTCCGCTCCGGGTCGCAGCCCGCATCTTCTAAGGCCTCCCAGGCACATTCATGTAAAAGCCTGAATTGCGGATCCATCAATTCCGCTTCTCTTGAGGAATATTGGAAAAAATCTGCATCAAACATATCAGAGTCCTTAATGATACCCTTCGCTTTTACATAATCGGGATGCTTCAAGAGCTGATCATCAATGCCTGACGATTTTAATTCTTCATCCGTAAAGAAGCTGATAGATTCTTTGCCGTTTACGAGATTATTCCAAAACTCATCCAAATTGCCGGCTCCAGGAAAACGCCCTGCCATACCGATAATCGCGATATCAGATCCCTGACCGTTCGGACGGCTTTGCGGCACCTTTTGATGCTGCGTCATTTCAGGCTGCCCGGCCTTCGCTTGAACCTGTTGATGAAGATGCTTCGCCAGGCTGCGAACTGCGGCAAATTGATAAAGCAGAACTGGTTCCACCTTCCAATTCAACCCATCTGTTAATTTTGCCGCTAATTGAGAGATATCAAGCGACGTAGCCCCCAGCTCAAAAAACGGTGCATCATCGTTAAGCTCATTGAATCCAAAATGCTTTATGACAATTTCTCTGACTGTCTTTTCAATAGCAGATAACGGCATTGCACGAAGCGGTTCTGCCGGCTGGTGAGGCTCATCTTCTTCAAGTTCAGCCGGTGCTAAGCCGTCAGGCAATGGGAAATGCTGCTTTGTAAAAGGGTAAGTCGGCAGAGCTAACCTTTTATTAAGCTGAGGTTCATGCAGGATACTGAAATCAACTTCAGACCCGAGACTCCACAACGCTCCGTATATATGTAACTTTAAAACGTCTGTGTGTCCTTGTGTGCCGAGGTCACCTGTCATGCCAATTGATTGGCGCTCTGTAAACACTGATGTCCCCTGAGTCAAACGCAGGTCTATACAAATAGCAGGTTCCTCCCGCAAACAAGACGAGATGTGTTCAAAAAACCGTATCGGCTTGCAGATTTGGCCGGCCCAATAACTGGCCTCCGCTGTTCCGTCATCTGTTATCACTTTTCCAGTGACAGATGAAACGACTGGAATGTCTGGTGACTTCATGTCCAGCGTGCCAAGGAAGTGCATGAATTCTTGCGCTGCGTCAGCCAGCAGATCCGATTGATATGCAATATCCCCATCAAGTAACTCAGCAGCTATCCCTTCTTGTTCAAGCCGCTCCTTCAGCTGATACACATCCTCTGGCAAACCGGAGACGGCACAATACCGCTCATCAATCAGCGCAAGGGATAATGATTTCTCTAAGTATTGAACGATATCCGGCTCTGACAGGCTGACACCGAGCATTTTCCCTGCCGGCGACATGCTGATTAACTCTCCGCGTTTATATGCGGCTGCGGCCCCTTCTTCAAAGGAAAACATTCCTGCCGCACAGGCCGCCGTAAACTCCCCGAATCCCCGCCCGATAAAGCGGTCTGGTGTTATGCCGATGTGCTGTAAGAAACGGACTGCGGCGTATTCCATGATGAACGACAACATATGGACCAATCCCAGGTTTTCCTCTTCCTGGTACGTTTCAGGAACAGAAATACATGCTTTAAAGAAGCTGAGTACATCCTGCTGAAAAGCATTTTGCACTTTTTCAAGACAAGCATCGACTTCTTTTTTGAACAGGCTTTCCGTGCGGTACAGCTGCCCATATCGGCCAAAGCCCTCTTGAACGTCTCCCGCAAATACAAACATGGTGCTGCTTGGAACAACCGCCGATTCTCTGATTTGTTTTTTATGCCGATGATCAGAAAGCTGATCAAGCAGTTCCTTTTGATGTGAAGCTACAAAGGAGATTCTGTACTGGAATTGCTTTCTGCCAAGCTGTAACGTACGGGCTATGGCTGGCAGCGGCGCTTCCGGGTTCCGGCGAAGAAAATCAGCCAATTGGTCCATTGAACGGGTAAGCTCCTGCCTTGTTCTCGCAGAAAGAACAACAAGCTCAGGACCGCCGACTGGCATTTCATCAGTATGAGATGGGGGCTCTTCAAGGACAACGTGAGCATTCGCGCCGCCGATTCCAAAGGCGCTCACGCCGGCTCTTCTCGGCCCTTGCTGAGATTCCCATTCAGCCAGCTCTGTATTGACAAAAAACGGCGTGTTCTCAAACTTGATGCGCGGGTTCGATTTTTGATAGTGAAAAGCGGGAGGCAGCATTTTATGATGGAGCATCATAACGGTTTTTATAAATCCCGCTACCCCGGAGGCGGCGTCCAAATGCCCGATATTCGCTTTGACAGAACCAATTCGGCAATATGCTTTTTTATCTGTATTGAAAGCACGGGTCAGCGCCTCGATTTCAATCGGATCTCCAACAGGCGTTCCTGTCCCGTGAGCCTCAACATAACCAATGGTTTCCGGTTCCGTTTCCGCCATCTCCATAGCTGTGGCAATGACATTCGCCTGGCCTTCAGCACTGGGAGCCGTATACCCTGCCTTATTGTTTCCATCATTATTAATTGCAGAGCCCTTGATGACCGCATAAATCACATCACCGTCAGCTTGTGCGTCTTTCAATCGCTTTAACGCCACCACTCCGGCTCCTTCACCAAAAATGGTTCCGTTCGCCTTTTCGTCAAACGGACGGCAATGACCATCTGCTGAATAGATCATTCCTTCCTGATAAAGGTACCCAGATATATGCGGCAGGCTCAGGGTAACACCTCCGGCTAATGCAAGGTCACACTCTCCTCCAATTAATCCCTGGCACGCCATATGTATCGCGACAAGAGAAGTCGAGCAAGCGGTTTGAACTGATACACTCGGCCCTTTCAAATTAAGTTTATAAGCGATTCGTGATGCAAACGACGAATCATTTAAATGCATGATTTGAAATGCGTCTTCATTCTTATGCAGAGAAGACATATGGCGGCCCATCCAGGACAAATTGCTGGAAGCGCCAGCATACAGCCCGATCAGCCCGTTAAACCGTTCAGCGTCACAGCCCGCATGCTCCAGCGCTTCCCAGGTGCATTCATGCATAAGTCTGATTTGCGGATCCATCAAGGCAGCTTCTCTCGGTGAATAGCCGAAAAACGCCGCGTCGAAGTCAGAAACCTCCTCAATGATCGGCTTTGCTTTTACATATGCCTCTTGACGAAGCAGCGTCTCATCAACCCCGGCTTCTTTTAATTCTTCATCGGTAAATTGAGTGACCGATTCTATTCCTTTTGAAATGTTGCTCCAATACTCATCAATATTTGCCGCGCCTGGAAACTTGCCCGCCATACCGACGACCGCTATTTCCAGTCCTGTTTCTGTCCATTGTTTCTCGTCAGCCATGGAAATCAGCCTCCCATCTATTTTCGTCTCATTCGCTGTTTTCGCCGGTTTTTCCCTTCATTTATGGCTTTTTGGCGATCTGGCTCTATTCCTTTTATGTGTATGTCATCACCGCTTTGCTGTGCTTTGACGGCTTGAGTTAATGCTGCAACCGTCGGGTGGGTATACATCATCACAACCGGGATATCCACGCCGAGCTCGTTTTTGATTCTCCCGCTCACCTGAAGCAGATCAAGTGAAGAGGCTCCTAATTCAAAGAAATTCATATTTACATCTGTCTCAGAATGAAAATAATCCTTAAAAATATTCATTAACCTTTCTTCAAGCGTATCCAAGCGGTCTTTTGTCAGCACATGCGCAGCGGTTTGTCTGTCCTCTATCACATAGCTATCTTTTATTCGTTTGTTTACGTCCTGAAGCGAAATCAGGACTTGCGGGTAGCGCAGCTGCAAAGCTCTCATAAATGCTTTCGCACCTTGAGCCGGCAGGATTCCTTGGTGTTGCTCTCCCTTGTCCGCTATCTTCGAAAGAATGGCCGCTGTTTCTGATTCATATGCCATCCCTACTTGTTCCCAACGGTCCCAGTTAACTGACACCATGTTTTCGCCTTCTTTTCGGCATGCGTGAGCATAGCTGTCCAAGAATGCGTTTGATGCAGCGTAGCCGACTTGGCCCCCCGCTCCTAAAAACGAAACAAGAGAGGAACAAATGAAGAAGAAGTCCGGCTGTTTGTTTTTAAGCGCTTTTCTTAACAGAGCGGTTCCTGTTATTTTGGCTTTTGCCATAT
>Ga0153917_1001309_pt1 | contig 10693 bp, 8 predicted proteins | sample TSFL001MetaG_FD_104695 | JGI IMG/M metagenome (GOLD analysis project Ga0153917, IMG submission 104695) | Attine ant fungus gardens microbial communities from Florida, USA - TSFL001 MetaG | ecosystem: Host-associated > Fungi > Mycelium > Unclassified | place: USA: Florida, Paynes Creek Historic... | reverse complement strand
GGGGCAGATCGGGTTTAATGCGCCCCGTTGCCCGGATAGCTCAGTCGGTAGAGCAGGGGATTGAAAATCCCCGTGTCCTTGGTTCGATTCCGAGTCCGGGCACCACTATTTAGAAAACCCAGCCTATGGCTGGGTTTTTGCTTTCAGGGGTTCTGGTAGATTTCTGGTCGTCTTAGCCATAGTTACCCCCACTCGCCCTCTTCCATCCAGCCTGAGCATTTCCTTTAAGCTACTCACTGTCCTTCTGGTCACAGTGCCGTCCTCTTTTAGGCTTCAAACGGCCAAAAAACACTATTTCCATCATGCGTAATGGGTAGTGAATTCGTTACCACAAGGCTGAATCCGGTCCTTGTTCGGTTTTAGGGGAACTGCGTTTCATCGCTTCCCTTCTGGTAAATGAGATAAGAAGATTTGGCCAGTATTCTTCTGCATCAACTTTATCTTTGTTGAGAAAGCTATCCAGCAACCATGCTGAAAATACATTGAAACGTTTCATGCACTTAAAGAAAACTAGGAACATCGCTTACAAACCATTAACTTTTAGTGTTCTCCAAATACACTGATTATATTCCAGAAATAGGTTTTTATTATCATATTTTAGGCATTAAATAACTTTTCGCTCGTTATTTCCAATAGTCTTTTTAGAAAGATTCAAGTCTACAACCATAAATAATGTGTTATTGTATATTAACGTATTTAAGGGAATGGGAACAGTGAGGTTTTAATGATCGCAATGCATTTTATTTTTTACAAGTTCATTGCCTGATAATGACGTTTAAAAACATTTAACGCTGGAATTAATGTGATCAGTTTCGAGGATGGCGTACCACATGAATATGTCAAGCAAACGATACTTTCAGATAGGAGAAAATAAACTCCGATTAGAGGCGGAAAGGATTACAATATTTACACAACACAACCCAACTATTGGAGGATGCAGGGAAGCAATTTTGAGAAAATACATTCGCCAATTTGTTCCTGGTGGGTTAAAAATTGGAGCGGGATTTGTTCTTAGAAACGACAACTCTTTCAATCTTGTTAAGGGACAGAGCAGGTAAATAGATCTGCTTATTTACAACGCTGAAATATATAAACCAATTCTTGAAACTGAGGATTTTGTAGCTATTCGTCCAGAGTCGCTTGCGGGTGCAATAGAAGTAAAGTCAAATCTTACATTCTACAAAACCACCAAGCTAAATAACTCTAGAGAAAATGATAAAAATTATCCGTTGGGTGGAGGTACATCTCCAGCTTATAAGTGGTCAGGGACTCTTATTGATTCTCTGAGAAATATTAAAGCATGCAGCGATGCTTACCCTCCATGAAGCGATGGGTATTTCTCTGGAATATTTTCATATGAGCCTTCCTTTCCTATCAATAATTTATATTTTGCTTTAGATTCTGGTGAAATTCAAAATCAACTGGATATTACTCACTTGAGACAATTACCTATATCAATAGGTATACTGGGGAAGAAAATTGTAATTCTTTCAACTCATGATATGTTTTACAGTGTAATTCAGCATCCCAATGATTACGAATCTTATTTTAATTTAATGGAGGTTTGCGAAGATAATGAGCAAGTTCCATTGCAATTTTTCTCTACATTCCCTCATAATCAAACTCGATTTACCCATAGCAATAAACCAGCAGACTCAGATGGTTTTTTTAATATTTCAGCGAGTAAAGTGAAAGTTTGTCGTGTCGGTCCATTACGGCATCCGGGTTGCTGAAGCAGGAACGGGATTATGTGCAGTTGTGTGGACGGGTTATATCCAAGTATAAAAAAGAAAACGACCATTAAAACATTTTAAAAACAATCACATAAATTCACTATAGGGAAATGTACTCAACTTGTCCATTTATGTAGAAACAACCCCTACTCTAGCTTGATGATTCGTCAGCGTAGGCATTAAATATACATCCATGGTGCTATTTCATACTCACAAGTCAATATTAAAATAGAGATGCAAGATCTTATTTTCATATAATTAAACACAAATCACGTTGAGCTAATATATAATTAGCTTAGAAAGCCTATATCTAGACAGGCTTTCTACGTTTAAAGATTTAGTGCTAATCACATGAACTCAGAAATTTTTCGCTTTACAATTCGTCTATTTTCCTCATTCAGCCCTTGCAAGTCATGTCTAATTTTCATGAGATAATTCTCACCCTCGTATGATCGGGCTACCTGTTTAATAATCTTCGATACCTCATCACAGCGATACGCAGTTAGAGCTAAATGACCAGGTCTCCAAGAAGAATTCATAAACGCATTAACCAGTTCATTACGCGCCTTTTTGCAGCGATCCCAGTCCATAAAATAGAAAAAGATGTTTACATCTTCAGGTACATCAACTGATTTTGCAAGTTCTTGGTAAACCACTGGAAATAATGCGGCGATCATTAGAGAGACAGGTTGACGACGTGCGTTGAGAAGCACGGGAATCAATATATTTGCTGCATCTGCGAGGTTTTTTCTAGATGTTCCCCCTTTCTCAGCATCAAACATAAGACGAGCACTGGCATCGTAAGCTTCTTCAGTGAAGTCCATGACCCGTCGCTCTCTCATAATATAGGCCATTTCATCTATTGAGTTGATGATACGCATACGAACCGGAACGAATGCCTTTTCGAAAACAATAATGTTTCGACTAGCAATTTGAGCGGAAACCCCCTTCCCGATCCCTTCCCTAATGACCCATCTACCATCAAGTCTATCCCCTAAGACTGCAAGTAAGGATAATAAAAACTCACTTTCATCTCCACCAAACCTTATGCGAAGACACTTTTCGAGTGCATATTTCACCAGTGTATCTTGTTGAACCATATCAACTTTAGGAAGCACAAGATGGATAAGACGAATAAAAACATCAACAGATATATTTCGTTGAAATGCCGCACGTATGAATATGTCCACAGCATCATCTGGAATATAATTAATAATCCGGCCACCAAGATCTTTATCTAGTATTAACGCTTCAAACTGAGTTTCTTCAGCTTTCCGAAGTAAATCGACAAGTAACTCAGTTGAAATTGCTTTTGAAAGATATTTTTCCTCAAGGAGCCAGCTCACATCCGCTTCTGTTGCTTCCAGTGTCATCTCTATCAAATCAGTGAATTGATGTGACTTATCAGAATGAATAAGTAAATCACGTATATCACTTAGGGCTCCAATTTGTTGTGCTCGTTTTATTAGCGCAGTACAAATGTCCCTAGACTGAAAACCGGTTTTACTCCCTAACCAGCTTAGCTCTGCAATGACTTCACTGGATGTCATGTCTCCGATAACAAATTTAGCGATTGGGAAATGACGATCCTCAGTTAAAAATGGAAGCAAGGACCTTCCAACTTTTCGAGAATGACATTGCTCTAAATTCTTCAAGATTGTACAAACTATTTTTATGAGTTCATCATCACGAAGTATGAATGCAGTCAGATCCATACCCGTAGATATTAAACGAGTAAAAACATCCATGGATGTTTTGAGAAGCCCCTGCTTGACTCGTAAAAATGAAGCTCTGCTGAGCCCATTTGCAATATCAATGAGCAAATTATCTATTGCACCATCTGAGTCAGGATGCTCCAATAGATGGAATGCCCCTTCTGGAGAATATTCCGCCAGATATCCCGCAAGATTTTTCACTGCGGTTTTCACTTCCGGCATATTCAATCCATTTATTTTTCGCACTATTGCTCCTAGATAATTCCAAGAATCTTCAGGAGACATATTATCCTTGACACTCGTAATAGCATTAGCCAAACGCGGCTCGAGAGTCATTATTGCATTATTACCAGCCATCATTCCTGAATTAGCAATATCTAGTAATCCAAGGGAGGCAGAGGGGGTATGATTTAGCTTATCCGACAATTCGTCCCATAATAATGCCACGCGCAAAACAGACACGTTTCCTAAATCCCGCGGTCCCAGTAGAGAAAGCATATTATCAGATAGCATTCTAGGCATTGGGGAATCGAAAACACGATGAACAATAGTCTTGGTCCATCTATGTCGCTCAGCCTGCAGCAGACGTCCATCAACACGACGCCCTAACCAATCTGAGAACCTAGCCTTCGCATTAGATGGTGAAAAAACAAGATCCAAATCCCTTCCACCTATCCGTCTTGGCGATAAAGCAAAAGTAGAAAGTGCAAATTCCTGTCTGATTTGTGGCCATAATGCGGCAAGTAGACGCAAGGCGATATGTTCCGGTTTCGGGGCATCAAACACTACAACAGGTTTTGGTTCTTCGAGTAATAGTGCTTCTAGAAACTCGTTTGTATTAAAACCGGACACAAACGGATATTCTTCTACCAACTTCTCATTTAGTTCGACACAAACGGCTTCAGATTCACCCGGCAACAAAGATGGATCTAGCAACTGGAGCACTGCGGGTAGAGGAAGCCGACCTACCCAGTCCTTCATATTAATGAGCACACTTTTAGTTCGAACACAGCCAGCCCTAGGGACGCTAAGATCCTGCCATGTTCTTGCGACAACATAGTAGAATCCGCTGGGTAATGGGTAAGTTGTCAGATATGGTTCAAATTGCTCTTTAGGACGTAGAGGCCCCGTAACATCAGAGAGCCTATCCACTACGGCCTGATCTTCTCGAGACAACGTTGTCGAAGACGACAGTAACTGGTGTCCTTTGCGATATCCGTGGATCTGTATCTCGACAGTGCTCACTTTTTAAAGCCCCACAGCCCAAGTAACGGGAAGAGTTATATCAGAATCTTTACGCCACATGTCGCCATCACGGACAGCAACCCACCCTTGGCCATCCATCCCCTCTTCAAGGTAGCTCTGACGATATACAGGGTCATGCTTCAAATCCCCCCCTACGACGCTTAAGCCAAACACTTGAACATCCAATTCATTGATATCGGCTAGTCGACCTGCAACAAGAGGATATTCTCGCTCAATATAGGCTTCAGGCCCCTGTTCAAATTGCTGTGCATCAACCAAATCCCATGCAGCAACAATTACTGATAACCGGGGTAATTCTCCGTCTTCACGCTCAGCGAGTGAGTCTTCCAAGAAATGAATTAATTCGCAGAGCATTACCTGCGTTGGCATTCCTTGGTCTTCTTCATTACCAATCTTCTCAAGCATATTGCGTGAAGTTACCCAGTCAAGTGGACGTACATCCTGATCTGACCCAACGCGAAGAAATAGCAAAGCCGCATCTGCTCGTTTCAGTTCATCCATCCATTCTGACGATATTTCATTATCCGTAACAGCGTTGCGCCAGAGTTCACCAGAAACATCAGGCACAATAACACGGACCTCAGGCCCTCCTATCTCGGCAGCAACGACAACTTCAAAATCCCGTCGCGAATCACTGTGTTCCGTACGCGGAGCAAATCCCCCTTCAAACAGATGATCTGTCACCTCCATCACAAACTTGATATCTTTTGGCTGCTCTGCTGCATGAAGCGATCCTGTCCCCTCATCGAGAGCTCGCCAGAGACGACCGATAAAGTTGGTTTTTCCCGAATCAGGACCACCGAGTAAAATAATTGATCGGCTCACCGTTCTCTCCTGTAGCTAAGGTAGGCTCGAGTACTGTCAGAAGGTTCAAACGATGGCCAGAAAACAGGCGGCTCAGCTTTAACACCAGCTGTTTTACTAATTAGTTCAGCAATCCCAAATCCCGGAGGAACCTCATCTGGTCGATCAGAGAATGGGGCAACGCAAACTATCTCAGCACTGACTTTACGACGACTTAATTCTCTCTCCAACAGGACTCGAGCCCTTTCATCAATATCGTACATATCGTGATGAGTAACGACTATTAACAGACGTGGAATGCGGCCTTCAAGCATCGCATTTAATCGACCTACAAGCTGACCAATCCTAACGATTTGCCCCTGACGCTTTTCAATATCAGCAAGATTGCGGCCATCAATTACTATCCAGATAACTTCAGAAGATTTTATAAAATCCAGCCGATCAGACCTAGAAGCAGTAACAAGAGACTGAGTCCATTCACCTGGTATATCAGGAAGAGCTAAATCCAAGCATTGTCCATCAGTAACACGCTTTAGCTTGATATGAAGAAAACCAGGGCTGCGATCATCTGCTAATTCAGTATGGACCGTCATTTGCTCCGGGACATGTCCGTCATTCCAGTCACGAGCTCCACGGGCAATATCCTCAAATGCCATCAAGCTTCTGCTGTCCGCAAAGGCCCAACCTTCAAGTGAAGCATGTGACATAAGAAGGTATAAACTTGCCAGACATGCTGTTTTCCCGGACTCTGGCTCTCCAAGAATGCCGACTACATTGACATATCTAGAGCCCATCAATGCATTAATATCTTCTAGACCAAGCGAACGACCGGAACCAAACGTATTTGTACTGGCGGGCTGAACCAGCACTGGCGCTCCAAGTTGCTCAATCGACGGCAATTCCACAGCATCATAACCAAGCGCATCGTCCGATTCCGATTGCGCTTCATCAAGCGGCATTCGATTGGCACATGTTGAAGTAGGGTTTTCAAGAGCACAAATCCCAGTTTCATCGACAGTACAACCTTCGAACCTGCATGACCCAGTCATATTTTACCGGTCCCCTGAGAAATTAGCCTCGAAAATGTAGCCTCCAGCAATGCACGCTCTCCCCACTCTGAAACTGATCGCTTCAAAGCTCCGCCGACAGTATCTACCTCACCAGTAGTCAATGCATAGAGTAGTGGAAATACAGTTGGATGGGTCGTGATAGTTGATTTGACAAAAGCAGCACTGAGTTCGGCTCGTTCCTCACTAATCTCTTCAAGTAATTCTGACAAGTCGAGCTTCTGATCATGATCTTGTGTACGCAGAATCATTTCACGGTGGATCTCGCAAGGTAGTCGGCGTAACAACCTAGCTCCCTCAATACCTGCTGCGATGAGGCGTACGGGTTCATTCATCGAGGACCACTGCTTATGGAGTAAGCGGCTACGTCCTAGCTGAACCCACCACAAAAAATCTAATTCTTCACGATCAAGAACCGCATTTCGACGCAGGGCTTCGACCGTATTTAGCAACGCTGAATTAACATTCTGAGTCACTTCATTGTCATCATTAATTGTAATATCAATCTCACTTGGATCTGGGACTTCCTCTCTCTCTCTCGCTTTATTTGCTGCAATTGAGCAACGGTCAAATGATGCAGTTAATACTTCGCGACGAAGATTTTCACGACGGTCAGCATTCAGAACAGGTTGATATGAAAGTGCAGACCAGAGCGCCGTCGCATAAACATCAGCCGTTGACCATCCCTGCAGATTAAAGGGGCTATCCAGAACAGAAACCATAGCCATCCCGGCACAGACCCCTACATCCAGCGGACGTTCTTCATAAAGATATGAAGGAGATTTAGCCTGGATGACCGCCTGAATTTTTTCACCCAGAGCAGACGAAGGTATTCCATCCCCTCCAAGAGCCAGGGCAATATCTGCCGAAGTGCTCACAATGCTAGACGTTGTTCGGTCTTTACCCCAAGACGTGGCAAGACTTTTTGCCGCAGCCTGCCGTGATTCCACATCACTGTCACTTACTGTGGTAGAACAAATCCTCATATGAACTGAAATATTATTCATTACCTTGCCTCATTCTTCCTTTCGCCAATTAATTGAACGATCATCGCTTCAATTCTTTCCAAATGCCCATCCTGTACCAGTTTGTCAAACAAACGACGCTCCAGACCTTGGGTCATACGCTCATTAAAATTCTCAGTAAGTGCCCCCAATTCAACAAGGATACGCAGCCGCTCCCCTTCGAAAAGATCCCTGAAGAAACGTAATCGGGCTGTTTCATAGCCGTTGGTTGCATCTGGATGAATTAAAGTAGTTTCTTTTCCAACAATGCTCTCCTCCCTATGAACATTAACTGGAAGCTCCACGAGCAGTGGTTCAACATCCTCGATCAATTGTGTAGCAACTGGCTGAGCGCCCTTTTCCGGGCGGGGTGCTTTGCGAAAGGAGGGAGACCGTAAGCGGAAGTGTGGATCTTTTCCACCCAAACGCTTTTCATCACTTTCGAAACAAGTACGTCTTGGATTCCAAGCCCTTGGATGCATTGTTACTGATAGACCATCGATCTCTTCATCCCAGTCAAATTCAATGATGTTATAGGTGAAAGTGTAAACTTCATCCGATTGATAGGGAACGGTAGCACCTGCGGCAAGCATAAGTACGTCACACTCCTCATCCACATTATCTACCGAGACTCTGGGATCATGTTCATGGCCGGAAATAAATACTCGGGCACGGCTACGAATATAATCCCTTACTTGTGCTTGATCCTTGTACCAGCTTAACGGATGGTGAACGAGAATAATATTTTCAACCCCGTCCTCTCGCGGGATCGTAAACTGCCTAGCACCAATCATTAACTCTGGATGTTCGTCCCGTTCTTTACCGTGACAAAGCAAAGAGGAGTTAAGCCTTATAAAACGGATGGTTCGTCCAGGCGCAAGCCTTATCTCCATCTCTGATGCATAGTTACCTTCGCTATTAAGGGGGCAATTGTAGCCGAAGCTGAAACGATCATAGTCCTCAAAACGAGCAAAAAGCGCAGCTCGATCGGTGGGGTTGCTAAGTATCGCTTCAAATTCTTTGGCCCCCCCCTCGCGAATATGGTCAAGAATTTGCTGCCCGGCAAAAGAGAGCTTAGAGCGATCAAGATCATGATTGCCAGGCACCATCTGAACGCAATGGATACCTACACCGATGCTGGAAGCCAGTTCATCAAGCCATTTTGCAGCTTCCTCATACTCAGCCCACTTACCTGACTGTGCAATATCCCCAGTAACGAGAATGCCATTTGCTGAGCCATCTGCAATTTTTGAAACAACGTCCTTCGCATCAACGATCAACTGCTGCTTTACATCTCCATGGATATGAATCCTATCATCTCTTTCTTGACCAAAATGAATATCTGACAGATGGACAAAGATAGCTGGCATTACTCCCCCAAAAATCTTATTATTTCGGTGGTAAACTTATAATATAGCTAAGGTTTTATCACTTCTAATCATTAACAACAAACCTTCCTTTAAAGAACAATTGCCACTATTGATCTGCATCGCATTTTGGCATCGATAAGAACGCGGTTTAACTTAATCAGTAAACACATGGGCTGACTCGCACCTACTAGATGTCATATCGCATATTTGCCGGAATGTCGCTGCTTACATATCATCCGGATGGCGAATGCTAGTGACCCCAAATAACGATTAACACGAACACATTGATGATAGTAGCAAAGCACTTTTTAACGCACAGCCAGTGCTGTTGGAGGGAATGCCCCCAGATGTGTCTGATATCTCGGAGGTCTTACTGGATATCGTCGGAATGTAAGGATGCACAGTAAATTTAGATGACTACCTTGCACGAACATCTTCAGAAAGAGGTTCTTTCACGATAGGATCGAAGCTAAAAGGGGTACACCAGCAAGATGTATAATTCACAACCAAATTTGACACGAGTTTTGAAAATCCCTGTGTCCTTGGTTCGATTCCGAGTCCGGGCACTACTATTTAAGAGCCCGCCCTCGTGGCGGTTTTTTGCTTTTGCGCTAGTCCAGCAGTTCAATCCTTCCCCTTTTGTTCTTAGCCAATGCGGTGTCTTAAGTGTGGTATCCCACCCGTTCATACAGCAAATCACTGACAAAGTATTAAGCTTCCAGCGTCAGACTTTCTTTTAATTTTTGATTAAAAAATAACAAGTCATTGTCTTAAAAAACAAAGACGAGCCATAAACATGATCTGATTTGAACTTCCATATCCGCTAAGGGAATACGCTGGCCCAATTAGTCTGCGAAAGCAGAATAGAAATCCACACGCAAAAACAAAGGAGTAGTCAGATGGCTATACCGGCTTATCTATGGCTGAAGGACGATGGTGGTGCGTTAATCAAAGGCGGAGTTGATGTTCAGCACAGAGAATGCAGCATTGAGGTGAAAGGTTTCCATCATAACCTTGTTATCCCAACAGATAACGCAACCGGTAAAATAACAGGTACGCGAATGCACTCGCCAATGTTGGTTATTAAGGAATTCGATTGTTCAAGCCCATACCTCTACAAAGCCGTTGCGACAGGACAAAATCTGTTATCAGCTGAAATAAAGTGGTATCGGATAAACTACTCCGGCCAGGAAGAAGAGTATTTCAACATGTTGCTTGAAGGCGTAAGGATAGTGTCGATTTCCCCTGCGATGGCCACTGGCGATAACCCTAACGAAAACCATATGGAAACCGTCGAATTCAGGTACGAGAAAATCACCTGGAAGCATAACGATGGGAACATCATTTTTAGCGATGCATGGAACGAGCGCCAATCGGCATAAACATCTTAAGGGGCGTTCAGCCCCTTAGTCATACAGCCAGCGCCCCGCTTTTGCCGACTCAATAATCATTTCGAGCGTTAGCGGCTTGTACTGCCGATTGAGGAATTTTTTTCTGAGCCGAAACTGAAACCAAAACAGCTCCGGTTCAAAATAATGATCCATTACAAAATTGCTGTACTCAATTCCGTACCGAGTGAAAAGGTCCAGCAGCATGTCCTCAAGCTCTTCAGGTACGAGATTGAAATGCTCCTGGAAGGTCCATTCTTTCCTTGCCGGAGTTTTACGGTCACTATAATTCTCAGTGATGTAATCTAGTAATTCTTGCTCATCAGGAAGCAACATCAGAAGTATG
>Ga0153917_1001307_pt1 | contig 10700 bp, 5 predicted proteins | sample TSFL001MetaG_FD_104695 | JGI IMG/M metagenome (GOLD analysis project Ga0153917, IMG submission 104695) | Attine ant fungus gardens microbial communities from Florida, USA - TSFL001 MetaG | ecosystem: Host-associated > Fungi > Mycelium > Unclassified | place: USA: Florida, Paynes Creek Historic... | reverse complement strand
TATGAGCTTTTTTCACGCCAACCAGCGGGAAGCCCTGAATCAGAGCCTGGCCGAAGTAAACGGCCAGATTAACGTCTCTTTTGAATTTTTCCCGCCGCGCACCAGTGAAATGGAGCAAACCCTATGGGCCTCTATCGATCGCCTGAGCAGCCTGAAGCCGAAATTTGTCTCCGTCACCTACGGGGCTAACTCCGGCGAGCGCGACCGCACCCACGGCATCATTAAAGGCATTAAGGATCGCACCGGTCTGGAAGCGGCACCGCACCTGACCTGCATCGATGCCACCCGTGACGAACTGCGCGCCATCGCCCGCGATTACTGGAACAACGGCATTCGCCATATTGTTGCCCTGCGTGGCGACCTGCCGCCGGGCAGCGGCAGGCCGGATATGTATGCCACCGACCTGGTTGCCCTGCTGAAAGAGGTGGGCGATTTTGATATCTCGGTCGCGGCCTATCCGGAAGTCCATCCGGAAGCGAAAAGCGCGCAGGCGGATCTGCTGAACCTGAAGCGTAAGGTGGATGCGGGGGCCAACCGGGCTATTACTCAGTTCTTCTTTGATGTGGAAAGCTACCTGCGTTTTCGCGACCGCTGCGTCTCCGCTGGCATCGACGTGGAGATTATCCCGGGCATTCTGCCGGTCTCGAATTTTAAACAGGCGAAGAAGTTTGCCGACATGACCAATGTGCGTATTCCCCACTGGATGTCGAAAATGTACGAAGGGCTGGATGACGACGCCGAAACCCGCAAGCTGGTGGGGGCAAGCATCGCCATGGACATGGTCAAAATTTTAAGCCGGGAAGGGGTAAAAGATTTCCACTTCTATACCCTCAACCGTGCCGAGATGAGTTACGCCATCTGCCACACCCTGGGCGTTCGCCCGACTATCTGATCGAAAAAGCCCTCTCCAGAGGGCTTTTTAATTCCTGCCTTATCACACGTCAAAAGTCACACAATTTCGCGGGTAAATTAAAAGGATTGATCTATCGAATCTGTGGGTTATCTCAACTATACCTTATCAACCGAGGCGTATAACGTAACGGTAATATTGTTAAGGGAGCAAATGAGATGAGCATGTCAGACGATACCCACAGCACATTATCCACGGGTAAGTGTCCTTTTCACCAGGGAGGGCCGGATAAAAGCGCAGGAGCAGGTACCAGCAGCCACGACTGGTGGCCTAAGCAACTCCGCGTAGATTTACTTAACCAGCATTCGAACCGTTCGAACCCGCTGGGCGAAGAGTTCGACTACCGCAAAGAATTCAGCAAGCTTGATTACTCTGCCCTGAAAGGGGATCTGAAGGCCCTTCTGACCGATTCGCAGCCGTGGTGGCCCGCCGACTGGGGCAGCTACACGGGTCTGTTTATTCGTATGGCCTGGCACGGCGCGGGCACCTACCGCTCTGTGGACGGGCGTGGTGGTGCCGGTCGCGGTCAGCAGCGCTTTGCGCCGCTCAACTCCTGGCCGGATAACGTCAGCCTGGATAAAGCCCGTCGTCTGCTGTGGCCTATAAAACAAAAATATGGGCAAAAAATATCCTGGGCCGATCTCTTTATCCTCGCGGGTAACGTGGCGCTGGAGAACTCCGGCTTCCGTACCTTTGGTTTTGGCGCCGGTCGTGAAGACGTCTGGGAGCCGGACCTCGACGTGAACTGGGGTGATGAGAAGACCTGGCTGCAGCACCGCCACCCGGAAGCGCTGGCAAAAAACCCGCTGGGCGCTACCGAGATGGGACTTATCTACGTTAACCCGGAAGGGCCGGACCACAGCGGTGAGCCCCTCTCCGCGGCGGCGGCCATTCGTGCCACCTTCGGCAACATGGGGATGAACGACGAAGAGACAGTCGCGCTGATTGCCGGCGGCCATACGCTGGGTAAAACCCACGGTGCGGCGGCGGCCACCCACGTTGGCGTTGACCCGGAAGCGGCCCCGATTGAAGCCCAGGGGCTGGGCTGGGCCAGCAGCTACGGCAGCGGTGCGGGTGCCGATACCATCACCTCCGGTCTTGAAGTTATCTGGACGCAAACGCCGACCCAGTGGAGCAACTACTTCTTCGAGAACCTGTTCAAATACGAGTGGATGCAGACCCGCAGCCCGGCCGGGGCGATCCAGTTTGAAGCGGTGGATGCGCCGGAGATCATGCCGGACCCGTTCGATCCTTCGAAGAAACGCAAGCCGACCATGCTGGTGACCGACCTGACCCTGCGCTTCGACCCGGAATTTGAAAAAATCTCCCGTCGCTTCCTGAACGATCCGCAGGCCTTTAACGAAGCCTTTGCCCGCGCGTGGTTTAAATTAACGCATCGGGATATGGGGCCGGTTTCCCGCTACCTTGGTCCGGAAGTGCCAAGAGAAGAGCTGATTTGGCAGGATCCGCTGCCACAGGCGTTCTTCCACCCGACCGCGGAAGATATTCAAAGCCTGAAGGAGGAGATTGCCGCTTCCGGGCTCTCCGTCAGCGAGCTGGTCTCCGTGGCCTGGGCCTCCGCTTCGACCTTCCGTGGCGGCGATAAGCGCGGCGGCGCCAACGGCGCTCGTCTGGCGCTGGCGCCTCAGCGCAGCTGGGATGTGAACGCCACGGCCGCTCGCGTGCTGCCGGTGCTGGAAGGCATCTATAAATCGGCCCATAAAGCCTCGCTGGCCGATATCATCGTGCTGGCAGGCGTGGTGGGCATTGAAAAAGCGGCGCAGGAAGCGGGCGTTAACATTCAGGTACCCTTTACGCCGGGCCGCGTCGATGCGCGTCAGGATCAGACGGACGTTGAGACCTTCAGGCTGATGGAACCGGTCGCCGACGGCTTCCGTAACTATCGCGCTGAGCTTGATGCCTCGTCCACCGAATCCCTGCTCATCGACAAAGCCCAGCAGCTGACGCTGACGGCACCGGAAATGACGGTGCTGGTGGGTGGCCTGCGCGTGCTGGGGGCCAACTTTGACGGCAGCAAAAACGGCGTCTTTACCGATCGTCCTGGCGTACTCAGCACCGACTTCTTCGTCAACCTGCTGGATATGCGTAACGAATGGAAGGCCGCTGACGAGTCGTCCGAGCTGTTTGAAGGGCGCGACCGCCTCACCGGCGAGGTGAAATACCGGGCGACGCGTGCGGACCTGGTGTTCGGCTCCAACTCCATCCTGCGCGCGCTGGCAGAGGTATACGCCAGCGAGGATGGCCGCGAGAAGTTTGTGAAAGACTTTGTGGCGGCGTGGGTGAAGGTGATGAACCTTGACCGTTTCGACCTGCTATAAGTTAACGCACAAAAAAATCCCCGCTCCGGCGGGGATTTTTGTTTTAAGGGCTTACTCCCACTCGTACAGGAAGCGCTGGCCGTACTGGTCCGCCACCAGCAGCGCGGCGTACACCTGATCCGCCGTGGCGCCGCCGGGCATATTGTTGATGGTTTCTCCTTTGGCGCAGGCCGCTTCGGCCACCAGGCGCATTTTGGCGGGAATATCGGCTTTAATATCCAGCTGCGCCAGGGTAATGGGCAGGCCGACGCTGTGACAGAGAGCGGCGACGGTTTCGATCTCCTCCACCGGGGCGTTTTCCAGTACCAGCTGGGTGAGGGTGCCAAAGGCCACTTTCTCGCCATGGTAGAAGCGGTGCGCATCCGGAATGGCGGTTAAGCCGTTGTGGATGGCGTGCGCGGCGGCGAGGCCACCGCTTTCAAAGCCCACGCCGCTCAGATAGGTGTTAGCTTCAATGACGTGTTCAAGCGCCGGAGTTACTACGTGCTGCTCCGCCGCCAGCATCGCTTTTTCGCCCTCTTCAATCAGCGTGTTATAGCAGAGCTCGGCCAGCGCCAGCGCCGCGCGGGTGCATTTACCCCCCGCCATGGTGGTGGCGCCGCTGCGGGAACAGGCGCGGGCCTCAAACCAGGTTGCCAGCGCATCGCCAATGCCGGCCGCCAGCAGCCGCGCCGGGGCCCCGGCGACCACGCGGGTATCGACAATCACCATGTTCGGATTGTGCGGCAGCATCAGGTAGCGTTCGAATTCGCCCGCGTCGGTATAGATAACGGACAGGGCGCTGCAGGGAGCATCGGTGGAGGCGATGGTCGGGGCAATGGCCACCGGCAGATCCATAAAGTGGGCCAGCGCTTTGGCGGTATCCAGGGTTTTGCCGCCGCCGATGCCCAGCACCGCCTGACAGTCAGCGCTTTGCGCCAGTTTGCGCAGTCGTTCAATCTCATTTTGCGAGCACTCGCCGCCAAAGGGGGCGATTTCAACCTCGAGCGCGGCCTGTTTAAAACTCTGGCGCAGCCTCTCTTCAGCAAAGCCTAAAACGAACTTATCGCCAACCACCAGCCAGCGCGGAGCCAGCGGTTTCAGGTAGTCGCCGATGCGGGCGAGCACGTCTGCGCCCTGAATGTACTTACCCGGGGATTGAATAATACGATCCATAGCCTTTCTCCCTTGTAGATTGCGTTGTAATGCCTGACGTCTTACTGACCTTACCGCCGGGAGGCTGAACAGTTTTTGCGCTACATCATCTGCGGGGGAGGGGATGAAGAATAAAAAAAGCCACCCTTGTGGGTGGCCTGGTCGCTATTACTGGTTTCCGATCTGCTCACCATACGGCAGGCTGTCGTAGTCAATCAGCGCATTTTTCTTATACGGATTGCCAATCCAGCGCGTCATCGGTTTGAATTCCGGGCTGGTAATCGCGCGGGTCGGATCGTAGCCGTCGTAGCTTAAGCCCGCTAAGTCTGACCAGGTGTGGATCAGCTCCGAGCTGCTGTATTTGCGGTCCACGTCGGCGGAGAAGTCCCGCGGATGCGCGGCCTGCCACTTTGGCGAGGTCCAGAGCAGGAACGGCACCGTATACATATGACGGGTAGGGTTCAGCTCATTACGCCCCTGAGTCTTGTGCGGCGGCGTGTCATACACCTCTTCCCCGTGATCGGAGAAGTAGAGCAGGAAGCCGTTCGGATCCGTCGCTTTATAGTCCTTAATCAGGCTGGCCACGACCCGATCGTTGTAGCGGTTGGCGTTGTCGTAATCGTTATACGACTCCTGCTCGTCCGGGTTCAGGCCAGGCGGAAGACCGTCCGTTTTGCCATCAAAGAAGCCCTGGTTTTCCGGATAGCGGAACTTGTACTTAATATGGGTCCCGAGCAGATGCACGATGATGAACTTTTTCGGTGCCGGATCCGCCATCACCTCTTTAAACGGCGCCAGCACGTTGGTGTCGTACTCGCGCGCGCTTTGGGTGCGCTGCTGGTTCATATAGAACTGCTTGTCGGTCTGCTTAGAAAAGACCGTCAGCATGGTGTTACGGGCGGTCATCGTCTGCTGGTTGGTGATCCAGAAGGTCTTATACCCGGCCTGCTTCATCATGTTCATCAGCGACGGTTTGGTCAGGTAGAGGTCCGGATTCTTTTCGTTCGCAAAGGTCAGCGCCTGCTGCAGGATCTCAATGGTATAGGGGCGTGACGTCACCACGTTGTTGAACACCGTTAGGGCCGGATCGGTTTTATGCAGGGCATCTAGCTCCGGCGTGGTTTCGCGCGGATAGCCGTACAGGCTCATGCGGCCGCGCTGGGTGGATTCGCCAATCACCAGCACCAGGGTGCGCGGCGCATCGCCCGAGCTGTCTTTAAAGTTCGCCAGCGGCGCAAGCGCATCGTTCTTGTTAAGCATGCTGTTCAGGGAGGACAGCTGCTGACGATACTGGTAATAGCCGGAGATAAACTGCCACGGGGCCGCCGGTTCCATGCGGGATGCCAGGCCGTCGAGCGTTTTCTCGAACGGCTTATGGTTGATTACGCTGTTCACCACAATCGGGTGCAGGATCAGGCCATACAGCAGCGCAAAAGGCACCAGCCAGCGCCATGGCGAGGGGACATAAATCGGGCGCAGGCGGGTCCAGAGAAAAATAGCCACGGCCGTATAGACCAGCGCGACGAGGATAATCTTCAGGCTGAAGTACTGGCTCAGGTATTCGCTGGCTTCGTTGGCGTTGGACTCAAACATCACGAACAGCACGCTTTGCGAGAACTCCTGCCCGTAGATAACGAAATAGCTCAGCGCCGCCAGCGACGTCGCCCACAGCACCACGCCAATCACCGCCGCAATCAGGCGGATACGGTTCGGGAATAAAATAACCGGAATCAACCACAGGGAGCTGAACAGCAGCGAGTCGCGCAGACCGTTAGTGCCGCTGTAGCCGCTAATGCAGATGGTGACCTGGAGTAAGGTGGAGAAAAACCAGAAGAAGAGGAGCGCCCAGCCCAGGGCTTTCCAGCTAAACGCGGGTTTAGTCTGGGGAGTTAAGGAGTGCATAGTGTTAGCCTGTCTTTAATCGTAGCGCCAAACGTAGCGACTAAACCTTAAGGGAACCTGAAGCAATGCGATTTAGATCGCCTGATTTGCTTAACGGTTACGCTTAAGGGACCAGAAGAAGGCAGGAATATATTGAATTCGAATTGTTTATGACAGAAATATTTCAGGCTACCCGCGCAAAATAGCACGCGGGTAGCTAAGTGGTTGATTAACCGGTATTACGCATGCCGGCCGCCACGCCCGCGATGGTCACCATCAGCGCCTGCTCAACGCGGGGATCGGGCTCGGCGCCCTCTTCCTCGGCCTGACGGGAGCGGTGCAGCAGCTCTGCCTGCAGCACGTTCAGCGGGTCGGTATAGATGTTACGCAGCTGGATGGACTCGGCAATCCACGGCAGATCCGCCATCAGATGGGAGTCGTTCGCGATATCCAGCACCACTTTGATATCTGCTTCCAGCAGCTCGCGCAGCTCTTTACCCAGCGCCCACAGTTCCGGTTTTACCAGGCGCTGATCGTAGTATTCCGCCAGCCACAGGTCGGCTTTCGAGAAGACCATCTCCAGCATCCCCAGACGGGTAGAGAAGAACGGCCAGTCGCGGCACATGGTTTCCAGCTCGCTCTGCTTGCCGTCTTCCACCACTTTTTGCAGCGCTGCACCGGCGCCCAGCCAGGCTGGCAGCATCAGGCGGTTTTGCGTCCAGGCGAAAATCCAGGGGATGGCGCGCAGAGACTCAACGCCGCCGGTCGGGCGACGCTTGGCCGGACGGGAGCCCAGCGGCAGTTTACCCAGCTCCTGCTCCGGCGTGGCGGAACGGAAATAGGGCACGAAGTCTTTGTTTTCACGCACGTAGCCGCGGTAGAGATCGCAGGAGATATCGGACAGCTCGTCCATGATGCGGCACCAGTCGGCTTTCGGCTCCGGCGGCGGCAGCAGGTTCGCCTCCAGAATAGCGCTGGTGTAGAGCGACAGGCTGCTGATAGTCACTTCCGGCAGGCCATACTTGAAGCGGATCATCTCGCCCTGTTCAGTAACGCGCAGGCCGCCCTTCAGGCTGCCCGGAGGCTGAGAGAGCAGCGCCGCGTGCGCCGGAGCGCCGCCGCGACCGATTGAGCCGCCGCGTCCGTGGAACAGGGTCAGCTCGATCCCCGCTTTTTCGCAGGTCTTGATCAGCGCATCCTGCGCCTGGTACTGCGCCCAGGAGGCGGCCATTACGCCCGCATCTTTTGCGGAGTCGGAATAGCCAATCATCACCATCTGTTTGCCCTGAATAAAGCCGCGATACCAGTCGATATTCAGCAGCTGGGTCATCACGTCGTTGGCGTTGTTCAGGTCGTCGAGGGTTTCAAACAGCGGCGCGACCGGCAGGGCATAGTCAATACCCGCCTCTTTCAGCAGGAGATGCACGCCCAGCACGTCGGAGGGGGTCTTCGCCATGGAGATCACATAGGCGGCCACCGATCCTTTTGGCGCATCAACGATCGCTTTGCAGGTGTTGAGCACTTCGCGGGTTTCGTTGCTTGGCTCCCAGCTGCGCGGCAGCAGCGGACGCTTGGAGTTCAGTTCGCGGATCAGGAAGGCCTGTTTGTCTGCTTCAGACCAGCTTTCATAGTCGCCGATGCCGAGATAGCGGGTCAGCTCGCCCAGCGCTTCGGTATGGCGGGTGCTCTCCTGACGCACATCGATGCGCACCAGCGGCACGCCGAAACACTTCACGCGGCGCAGGGTATCGAGCAGTTCGCCGTTGGCGATGATGCCCATGCCGCAGGCCTGCAGTGATTTATAACAGGCGTACAGGGGATCCCACAGCTGTTCGTTCTGGCTCAGCAGCCCTTCTGGCTTCGGCAGGCGCTGGCCCTTAAGGCGGGCTTCCAGCCAGGTCTGGGTAGCCAGCAGCTGGCCGCGCAGTTTTTTCATCAGATAGCGGTAAGGCTCGCTGGCGCCCTCTTCGCCGGCCAGCTCGCGCAGTTCCGGGGTTGCTTCCACCATCGACAGTTCGGAAATCAGCACTTGAATATCTTTCAGGAACAGATCGGTCGCTTTCCAGCGGCTGAGTAGCAGCACGTGGCGGGTGATATCGGCGGTGACGTTCGGGTTGCCGTCACGGTCGCCGCCCATCCAGGAGGTGAAACGCACCGGCACAAAGTCCACCGGCAGGCGGTAGCCCAGGTTCTCTTCCAGCTGTTCGTTCAGCTCGCGCAGGTAGTTTGGCACCCCTTCCCACAGGCTGTTTTCAACCACGGCAAAGCCCCATTTGGCTTCATCAACCGGGCTCGGGCGGTGCTTACGAATTTCATCCGTATGCCAGGACTGGGCAATCAGCTGGCGCAGACGGCGCATCAGCTGGTTGCGTTCGTAATCGGCGATATCTTTGTTATCCAGCTGCTTCAGGCAGTTGTTTACTTCCACCATTTTGTGGATCAGGGTACGGCGGGTGATCTCGGTCGGGTGGGCGGTGAGCACTAGCTCCAGCGAGAGGGATTCCACCGCTTTTTTGATGATCGTTTCGTTGAGATCGGGCTGGTCTTTGAGTTTTCGAAGCGTACGGGCAATGACTTCCGGGTTGCTGGCCGCTTCGCCATTTGGCGAAATGCTGTGGTACTGCTCAGCGGTATTGGCCAGGTTCAGGAACTGGCTGAAGGCACGTGCTACGGGCAGCAGTTCGTCATTGGAGAGATTCTGCAGCGTGGTGAGCAGCTCCTGACGATTAGCCTCGTTTCCTGCACGGGACGATTTTGACAGCTTACGGATAGTTTCAACGCGGTCGAGAATGTTCTCGCCCAGGGCATCCTTGATGGTATCGCCCAGCACCTTGCCGAGCATACTGACATTACTACGCAACGCGGAATATTGTTCGTTCATAAAAACCCAGCCACCCCATCATTTTTGGTTATGCCCTTTCAGAAATCTGACGGACATTATTTTGTCATCTCCTTTTATAAAGCCACGTAAAACCCCCGTCGTCAATTGCTGCGAAAACGGTTCAGCAAACGAATAAACAGGGGCAATTTACGAAATTTAATTCGCTTTGTGTCAGATAAGAGATGCTTATGGGAATGTGACAAAGATCATGGGATTTGTTGCCCTCACCCTAACCCTCTCCCACAGGGAGAGGGTTAGGGTCGGTGCAGTTTTAATGCCAGCAGAAGTGATGCACAACCTGGGAAATGAGTTCGCGGGTCGGCTTAATAAAGCGCGTCTCCAGATACTCATCCGGCTGGTGGGCCTGGTTAATCGAGCCTGGTCCGAGTACCAGGGTTGGGCACAGGGTCTGGATAAAAGGCGCTTCGGTGCAGTAGTTCACCACGTCGGTTTTCTCCCCGAGCAGTTTCTCTACCACCTGTACTAACTGGTGGTCCGGCGGGCATTCATAGCCCGGGATCGGCGGATGCAGCTCCGCCACTGTCAGGCGGCCCGGCCAGCGTTCACTTACCGGAGCCAGCGCCTCGTTGAGCAGGCCATCCAGATCGCTGAGGGTCATGCCCGGCAGCGGACGAATATCCATATGCAGTTCGCAGCAGGCGCAAATGCGGTTAGAGGCATCGCCACCGTGCAGGCTACCCAGATTCAGCGTCGGGTAGGGCACGGTAAAGGCCTCGTAGTGGTAACGCGCTTTCAGGTCGTCACGCAAAGTCATGATGCGGCCAATGGCGTCGTGCATCAGTTCAATGGCGTTTACGCCGCGCGCCGGATCGCTCGAGTGTCCCGACTGGCCCAGTACCCGTACCGCAGTAGAGATATGGCCCTTGTGGGCGCGAATCGGCTGCAGGGAGGTCGGCTCGCCGATAATGGCGCAGTCCGGGCGAATGGCGGTGTTCTCGGAGAAGTAGCGTGCACCCGCCATGCTGGTCTCTTCATCGGCGGTGGCCAGAATGTAGAGCGGCTTTTTCAGGGTGGTCACGTCGACGTCACGCAGAGCATCGAGAATAAAAGCAAAGAAGCCTTTCATGTCTGCCGTACCCAGGCCGTAGAGCTTGTTTTCATGCTCGGTCAGGGTGAAGGGATCGCGGGTCCAGCGGCCGTCATCAAAGGGTACGGTATCGGTATGTCCGGCCAGCAGCAGGCCGCCGGCGCCCTGGCCAATGCTGGCCAGCAGATTAAATTTTTTACGGGTGCCGGGAACGGGCTGAACTTCCACGTTAAAGCCGAGATCGCTGAACCAGCCTGCCAGCAGATTGATTAAAGCTTCATTGCTCTGATCCAGCGCTTCTTCCGTTGCGCTGATAGACGGCGTGGCAATCAGGGCGCGGTAAATCTCGATAAAGGGTGGCAAATTCATTTTCATTGTTGACATACCTTAGGTCGTGATAGTATCAATATTCATGCAATAAATGTGAATAAAAATACATTAACGTTGAGCATAAAGGAACCCGATGTTGAATACGCTGATTGTAGGCGCTAGCGGTTATGCGGGCGC
>Ga0153917_1001305_pt1 | contig 10723 bp, 7 predicted proteins | sample TSFL001MetaG_FD_104695 | JGI IMG/M metagenome (GOLD analysis project Ga0153917, IMG submission 104695) | Attine ant fungus gardens microbial communities from Florida, USA - TSFL001 MetaG | ecosystem: Host-associated > Fungi > Mycelium > Unclassified | place: USA: Florida, Paynes Creek Historic... | reverse complement strand
GCATCAAGAACAAGATCCATCCCGGCAAGGCCATGGACAAGGACCTCTACGACCTGCCGCCGAAGGAACTGAAGAAGATCCCGACCGTCTGCGGCTCGCTGCGAGAGGCCCTCGAAAACCTCGACAAGGACCGCAAGTTCCTCACCGCCGGCGGCGTGTTCGACGACGACCAGATCGATTCCTACATCGAACTGAAGATGGCGGAAGTCATGCGCTTCGAAATGACCCCCCACCCGGTCGAGTTCGACATGTACTACTCCGCCTGATCGGCGGCATTCCCTCCCGCCTTCGGGCGGGAGGTTCTCCATGCGAAAACCCGGCCATCGGCCGGGTTTTTTGTTGCCGGCGGGGTGTCCGTGCCGGTCAGATCGCGGGTGTCGCTGGATTCTCGGGCTCGATCCGAGGATTCAGACCAGACGCCCGGCCAGCGACAGGAACACCCTCTCGTAGCGTTACTGCTGCAGCCGCTGCTTGAGGAGGTTCAGATATTCCTCGTTCGAGTCATCCGCGCCGCTCCCCGCCTTTTCGGCGGGGGCCTTGCAGGAGGGTTTGTAGTCCATCGCCATGCCGGCCTTGACGCAAACGCCCACCTGCCAGCCGGGCGGCAGGGCGGTGAGGTCCACCGTCTTCCATTTCGGATGGCCGGTCGCCTTCAGCTTGTCGAGCCCGGTGAGGATGAGGCTGGAGAAATCCGAGACCGTCTTGCAGCTGTCGCGGTGATAGGCGTTGCGCTTGACGTCGTAGTCATAGGTCATCATCACGGCCTTCACCGCGACGAGATCGACCGGCTGGTCCTGGAACGAATAGGTGCCGGCCTCGATCCGCGACGGCGTATAGGTGGCGAGCAGCGGCGCTTCGGTGATCGGCAGAAGGTGGAATTTCGCCTTGTCGATCGTATTGCCGGCAAAGAGCGCGGCGGGCGCGCCCGCGACATAAAAGAAGGCGTCGATCTCGCCGGAGAGCAGCTTGGGCAGCGCATCGTCCGGGTTGATGTCGATGCGCTCGCCGGGCTTGACCTGGAGGATGTCCATGATCAGCGTCGCCGTCAGGAAGGTGCCGCTGTCCTTCTTGCCGACCGCGATCTTCTTGCCGGCGAGATCCTTCATGCCGGCAATGTCCTTGCGGGCGAGGACATGGATCTCCTCGTTGTAGAGCGGGAACATGATGCGCACGCCCTTCACCGCCTTCTGCACCTCGGGGTCGTTCGCCTCGAAGGTCTTCAGATATTCGAGTACGTCGCTCTGCACGATGCCGAACTGGGTGTTGCGGCGGTTGCGCACGCCGACGAAGTTTTCCAGCGAGCCGGCGCTTTCGACCACGTTCAGCTTCAGGCCGCATTCGGCGCCGAGCGCGGCGATGTCGTGGCCGATCTTGATATAGGTGCCCTGCGGGCCGCCGGTCATGATGTTGCGCTCGATCCCCTCGGCCGATGCCGTGCCGACGGAAAGTGCAAGGCCGAGTGCGGCCGCAAGAACAGATCGCTTCATCAAAATCCCTCCCTTGGGCAATTCCGGAGAAAGCGCGGCGGCTTTGCATCGGGAATCGCGGAAATACAGGCCGGCGGCAAGGCCGCCATGGAACTAGCAGTCGCTGTCGAGATCGCGCATCAGGTTGCGAAGCGTCAGCACCGGCACGCGCTTGAAGACGCCGCCGAGCGAATTGGTGACGCATTCGCCGGAAACCAGCGTGCGTTCCAGCTGGTCGCGCTGCGTGCCGGTGAGACGGTCGAGACCGGGCGCATCGCGCATCGCATCGGCCACGAGCGACGCGTCGCGCGGATTTCGGCTATCGGCCGGCTTCGCATTGTCGCGCGCCGGACCGCCTCCGACATCCCCGGGACCATCCTGCACTGAGCGCGCTGCCACCTCCAGCGCGCCGATTCGTGCCATGAGCGCACCGTTGCTGGCCTTGAGGCTGGCAATTTCCCGATCCCTGCCAGCGATCTCCTTGCGCAATGCAGGCAGGTCCTTCGTCCGCATGGTCTCTTCGGCGCGCTGTGCCTCGTCGAGCTGCCGGCGCAGCGTGGCGGCCTCTGCCGCGAGACGCTTCGCCTCGGCGCTCTGCGCGCCCACCTGCGCGCCACGGGCCTGGTCCAGGGCCTTTTCCAGCCGCGCGATCTGGTCGGCGCCGGAGGAAAGCTGGCGCTCGCGTTCCTGCAGAGCGTTCTCGGCCTTCGTCTTCGAGGCTTCCGCATCCACGGCGCGCCGGGAGGCGCGTTGCAGATCGCGCTTCAGTCCCGGGATGACTTCCTGCGTCAGCCGCGCATTTTCCGCAACGACAGCGTCGTCGGAGCTCCCTATGCCGTTGCGAAGGGCCTCCATCTGCTGCTTGAGGGTGCGGTTCTCGTCGGCGAGGGCTTGAGACCGCTGGCTGCCGTTCTCGACCTGCGCGGTGCGGGCGTCGAGCTCGCTTGCAAGCTCGGCGATGCGTTGGTCCCGCTGCTCGATCTCGCTGGCCGGAACCGTGCCGCTCATCATGCGCAGGCCGCCGTAGCCGGCTGCCGCGCCCAGCGCCAGGCTCACCACGGAAGCGAACAGGATGCCACCCACCCCGGAGCCGCCGCCTGCCGTCGTTCCGTTGCCGCTCCTGCCCCACTGGTTGTTCATGCCGTCCGATCCGCCTGAAACATCTTTTCCCGAGGTACGCCGAAACCGCCGGAGGTGCAAGCGCCGAGGGGGAAGGAGCCCGGTGGCGGAACTATTGATGTTTCAGCGAAATTACCCAAATATAAGTGGAAAGGTAGGTACGCCATGAAGATGCGTGACGCAAAATTTGCCATCGGCGACGTGGTCCGCCACCGGGTCTTCCCGTTCCGCGGCGTGATCTTCGACGTCGATCCCGAATTCGCCAATACCGAAGAGTGGTGGAATTCCATTCCGGCCGAGATACGGCCTTCGAAGGATCAGCCCTTCTACCACCTCTTTGCGGAGAACGACGACACGGAATATGTCGCCTATGTCTCCGAGCAGAACCTTGTCGCCGACGACAGCGGTCAGCCGATCCGCCACCCGCAGGTCCGCGCGCTGATGGATGTAGACAAGGGCCATTACCGCTGGAAGGAGCAGAGCAGCCTCTTCCACTGACCGGCGGACCCCGATGGCAGGCAATAAAAAACCCGGCCGATGGCCGGGTTTTTCGTATCTGGCAATAGGGCCGCTTACTGGCTCTTGGCGGCCTTCTGGGCGTCTTCGAGCTTCTTGCGGGCTTCCTCGGCCTTCTTCTGCATTTCTTCCTGCAGCAGGCGCTGGCGCTCTTCGAGCTGCGACTGTTCGATCGGCTCGCCGTCGAAGACGCCGGTGAAGCCTTCGAGCGAGATCTTGATCGGGTTCGGCGCGCGCTGGAAGTTGACCGAGGTCAGAACCAGTTCGCCGCCCTTCTTGAGGCTAGCGAGGACCTGGTCGGTGAGCGGCACTTCGGCCACGCACTTGTCGGGCATGCAGATGGCATAGTCGAGCTTCTGGGCCTTGCCGCCGTCGATCTGCATCTGCACGCCGACGGGGATGAGGCGGGCGCTCGGAACCGAGACCTGCATGATCTTGCGGTTGGCCTTGCCGGTGACGGTGATGAGGCCGACGGCGGTGATGAGCTGGCCGCTGGTGGCGGTCAGAAGGTTCTGCACGATGCAGACGTCGTTGTCTTCCTGCTTGGTGCAGACCTTGAACCAGCCCTTCGGCGGAGCGGCCTGCTGCGCGAGCGATGCCGACGGAGCCGCCGCGAGTGCGACCGAGGCGGCAAAGGCGGAAAGCACGGTCCGCTTGATGAGATTCGATGTGAAGATCATGACGAATTCGGTCTCCTGAAAATCGGTGCCGGAGCGACAGCGCCCCTCCGCAAGCCCCTCTCGGGCATTTGGTCAGCCGTGCGCTCTCCTGTCGGCGAAATGAGGCATTTGCATGACCCGCTTCGGCGTAACCTGTTACAATGGGCCGCGCCGGATATCCAGCCTTTCCTTGCGAAAATCCCGCGTTGCTTCTATTTCCGCCTCGCCACGGTGCCGTCCTGTTTCTGGCGGCTATAATGCACGAGAATCATCCGGACCGACGAGGAGATACGCTTGCGTCCCTTTCTGATGGCCTTCGCCGCCTGCCTGTTCGGCCTGCCGGCCACGCTTGGCCACGCAGCCCCGGTGCACGGCATCGCCATGCACGGCGATCCGGCCCTGCCGCCCGACTACAAGCACTTCGGTTATGTCAATCCGGACGTGAAGAAGGGCGGGCGCATCGCCTATGGCGTGGTCGGCACGTTCGACAATCTCAATCCCTTTATCCTGAAGAGCATGCGCACCACCGCGCGCGGCATGTGGGATCCGGAATTCGGCAATCTCGTCTACGAATCACTGATGCAGCGCTCGCGTGACGAGGCCTTCACCATGTACGGCCTCATCGCCGAAACGGCGGAATGGGACGACGACCGCACCTTCATCCAGTTCAACCTCAATCCCAGGGCGCGCTGGGCCGACGGCGTGCCGATCACGCCGGAGGACGTCATCTTCAGCTTCGAGTTGCTGCGCGACAAGGGCCGCACGCCCTTCAGCCTTCGGCTCGACGGTGTCGAGAAAGTCGAGAAGGTCGGCGAGCGCAGCGTGCGCTTCACCTTCAACGACAAGGCCGACCGCGAGACGCCCCTCTTGATCGCCGGCTATTCGCCGATCCTGCCGAAGCACGCCATCGACGTTGAGACCTTCGACCGCACGTCCCTCGCCTTCCCGCTCGGCTCCGGCCCCTACAAGGTGAAGGAGGTCAAGCCCGGCGAGAAGATCGTCTATGCCCGCGATCCGAACTATTGGGCAAAGGATCTTCCCTCGAAAGTCGGCTTCGACAATTACGACGAGATCTCCGTCGAGTATTTCCTGCAGGACAACTCGCTTTTCGAGGCGTTCAAGAAGGGCGAGATCGACCTCTACCAGGAGGGTAACCCGACGAAGTGGACGCGGGGCTACGATTTCCCGGCCGCCCTCTCCGGCGCGGTCGTCAAGGACGCCATCAAGCCGAAGACGCCCTCGGGCATGTTCGGCTTCGTCTTCAACACCCGCCGGCCGCTCTTCCAGAACCGGGACCTGCGCAAGGGGCTGACGCTGGTCTTCGATTTCGAATGGGTGAACCGCAGCCTCTTCGAGAACGCCTACAAGCGCACGCAGAGTTACTGGCAGAATTCCGAGCTGAGTTCGATGGGAGTTGCGGCCGATGCGCGTGAGCGTGAGATCGCAGGCCCCGCGCTGTCGCGCATCGACGCGGATATTCTCGACGGCACGCATCTGCTGCCCACCACCGATGCGTCGGGCCGCGACCGCAAGGTGCTGCGCCAGGCGATGGATTCCTTCGAGAAGGCCGGCTACGCCATCAAGGGCGGGCAGATGGTCGATGGCGCGGGCAAGCCGCTGACCTTCGAGATCATGACGCAGAACGCGGACCAGGAGAAGCTGGCGCTCGCCTATCAGCGCTTCCTTACCGCGCTCGGTGTGAAGGCGACGATCCGCACGGTGGACGATTCGCAGTACCAGAGCCGGACGCAGACCTTCGACTATGACGTCATCGTCAAGGCGTTCCCCTCCTCGCTTTCGCCAGGGCGGGACCAGATCAGCTACTGGAGCTCGACCATGCGCGACCGGCCCGGCAGCTCCAACTTCGCCGGCCTCGCCGATCCCGACGTCGACCGCATCCTCGATGCCATCCTGACCGCACGCACGGCGGAGGATTTCCGCTCGGCCGTCCGCCTGCACGACAGGATGCTCCTTTCGGGCTACTATGTCGTGCCGCTCTACCATCTCGGCGAACAGTGGGTCGCGCATTCGAAGCATATCGCCCGGCCGCAGGCGGTTCCGCTCTACGGTTTCCAGTTTCCGACATGGTGGGACGCGCGGGCGCAGTAAAGGGGTTATCCCCAGAACTCCGGTTACCTCGAGGTAACCTGTTGAAAGCCGCAGCACGCCGGCCTATCTCGGCGTCCTGTCCGGAATGTCCCGGCATCTCGAAAGGAAAACCGGATGGAAGCCATTACGATCGATGTCGTCTCGGACGTCGTCTGCCCCTGGTGCTATCTGGGCAAGAAGCGGCTCGACAAGGCGATCGACACCGTGAAGGACGAGCTTGCCGTCGCGGTGACGTTCCGGCCCTACCAGCTCAACCCCGACATGCCGCCGGAAGGCGTCGACCACAAGCAGCATCTCGCCGAAAAGCTCGGCGGCACTGACGCCGTCAACCGCGCGCATGAAATGCTGGCGGGGCTGGGCGAACAAGACGGCATCGAGTTCGACTTCCCGGCCGTCAAGATCAGCCCCAACACGCTCGACGCGCACCGCCTGCTGCGCTGGGCGATGATCGAGGGCCCCGAAATCCAGGGCCGCGTCGCCCTCGCCCTCTTCAAGGCCTATTTCGAGGAAGGCCGCAATGTCGGCGACCGCGCCGTGCTGCTCGACATTGCGGAAGCGTCGGGCATGGACCGCGCCGTCGTCTCCGCCCTCTTCTCCGCCGGCGCGGACGTCGATTCCGTCAAGGAGGAGATCGGCATGGCCCGCGACATGGGCGTGACGGGCGTGCCCTGCTTCATCATCGACAACAAATACGCCGTGATGGGCGCGCAATCCGTCGACGTGCTGACCGACGCCTTCCGCGAGATCGCGGCAATGAAGGCGCAGGAGCGCATCGGGAAGAACTGAGCGGTTTATTCGCTCGCCGCAAGAACGGAGGGGCGGGCCCTGGTCCGCTCCCACCATGCCTGAATGGACGGAAATTCGCGAATGAGCGCGGCGCCCCCCGGCGCTTGCGCAAACAGGCCGAACATCGGAGCGGCATGAAAATCAGCCAATGACGGGTCCGGCCCGGAGAGCCAGTTTTCCACTCCCAGCAAGTTCGAAAGCGCTCCCAGGAAGAGGCGTGCCTTTTCAAGGCCGCCGGCAATGCGCGCTTCGTCTACCGCGTCGGCCCCGGATGCTTCCATCCGCTGCACGTAGACATCCCACACCATCGGCAGATAGGCATAATTATCCAGCATCGCGACGATCTGGTTCATGCGCGCGCGATCACGAAGAGCGCGCGGTTGCAGCGGCGGTCCGGAAAATGCCTCATCCACGTAGCGGGTTATCGCACTTGTCTCGTAGAGGGCGAACCCGTCGTGCTCGAAGGCGGGGATACGGCCGAAGGGTTGCCGCGCAAGATGCTCCGGCGGCACGCCCTCGTCTGCAAACACGTCCACCAGCACGAGATTGTAAGGCACTCCCTTTTCATGGAGTGCGATGCGCACGATCCGAACGTAGACACTGTAGCTTGCGCCGTAGACCGTGACCGATGGATGCATTTCCGGCATTTCTCAATCCTCTCGGCTCCGACGTTTCGATCAATTGGCCTGCTTTGCCAGCCCCGCAAGCTGCGTCATCACTTGCGCCGCGCCGGTCAGGCGCCTTTCCGGCGTCGGATAGTCACGGGCGAGGAAGAGGCTCTGGTCGGGGCGGATTTTCGCCAGCGTGCCCTGCTTGGCGATATAGCCGACCAGTGCCGCCGGGTTCGGGAATTCCTTGTGGCGGAACTGCACGACGACGCCCTTCGGGCCGGCATCGAGCTTCTCGACATTGGCCACGCGGCAGAGCGACTTGATGTAGACGATCTTCAGGAGATGCTGGACCTCGATCGGCAGCGGGCCGAAGCGGTCGATGAGTTCCGCTCCGAAGGCGTCAATGTCGCCAAGCTCGGTGATCTCGCCGAGGCGACGGTAGAGGCCGAGGCGCAGGTGCAGGTCCGGCACGTAATCGTCCGGGATCATGACCGGCGTACCGACCGAAATCTGCGGCGACCAGCCGCTGTCGGCGACTTCCTCGTCGCCCTTGATCTCGGCGACGGCCTCTTCGAGCATCTGCTGGTAGAGTTCGAAGCCGACTTCCTTGATATGGCCGGACTGCTCCTCGCCGAGAAGGTTGCCAGCCCCACGGATATCGAGGTCGTGGCTGGCGAGCTGGAAGCCCGCGCCGAGCGTGTCGAGCGATTGCAGCACCTTGAGGCGGCGTTCGGCGGTGCCCGTCAGCGTGCGGTTGACCGGCAGGGTCAGCAGCGCGAAGGCGCGGACCTTGGAGCGGCCGACACGGCCGCGAAGCTGGTAGAGCTGGGCGAGGCCGAACATGTCGGCGCGGTGGATGATCATCGTGTTCGCCGTCGGCACGTCGAGGCCGGATTCGACGATGGTGGTCGAGAGCAGCACGTCGTAGCGGCCCTCGTAGAAGGCGTTCATGATGTCTTCGAGTTCAGTTGCCGGCATCTGGCCGTGCGCGACGGCGACCTTCAGTTCCGGCACGTCCTGGCGCAGGAAATCGTGGATTTCCGAGAGGTCGCTGAGGCGCGGGCAGACGTAAAAACTCTGGCCGCCGCGATAGTGCTCGCGCATCAGCGTTTCGCGGATGACGAGCGGATCGAAGGGCGAGATGAAGGTGCGCACCGCCATGCGGTCGACCGGCGGGGTGGTGATGAGCGAAAGTTCGCGCACGCCCGTCATGGCGAGCTGGAGGGTGCGCGGGATCGGCGTTGCCGAGAGCGTCAGCACATGCACGTCGCTCTTCAGCTCCTTCAGCCGCTCCTTGTGCTTGACGCCGAAATGCTGCTCCTCGTCGATGATGAGAAGGCCGAGATTGGCGAACTTGATCGACGAGCCGAGCAGCGCATGGGTTCCGACGACGATATCCGTCTTGCCCTCGGAAAGCTCCTTCTTGGTCAGCGCCAGCTCCTTCGAGCCGACGAGGCGGGAGGCCTGCTGCACGCGGATCGGCAGGCCACGGAAACGCTCGGAGAAGGTCTTGAAATGCTGGCGGGCGAGCAGCGTGGTCGGCACGACGACGGCGACCTGAACGCCGTTCATCGCCGCGATGAAGGCCGCGCGCAGCGCCACTTCCGTCTTGCCGAAGCCGACATCGCCGCAGACGAGGCGGTCCATCGGCCGGCCCGCGCCGAGATCCTCGCGCACGGCGTCGATGGCGTTCGCCTGGTCGTCCGTCTCGTCATAGGGGAAGCGGGCGGCGAATTCGTCGTAGACGCCATCAGGCGCGGCCAGCACCGGCGCGTGGCGCACGAGGCGCGCGGCGGCGATCTGGATGAGGCCGCTCGCCATGTCGAGCAGGCGCTTCTTGAGCTTGGCCTTGCGCGCCTGCCAGGCGACACCGCCGAGCTTGTCGAGCAGCGCATCGGTGCCCTCGCCGCCGTAGCGCGAGAGGAGGTCGATATTCTCGACGGGCAGGAAGAGTTTCGCGTCGTCCGCATAGACGAGTTCGAGACAGGCATGCGGCGCGCCGGCGGCCTCGATGGTGCGCAGGCCGACGAAGCGGCCGATGCCGTGCTCGGCATGGACGACGATGGAGCCTTCGTCGAGACCGGCGACCTCGGTGATGAAATCCGCGCCGCGCTTGCGGCGCTTGGCGCGGCGCACCATGCGGTCGCCGAGGATATCCTGCTCGCCGATGACGACGATATCGCCCGCCTCGAAGCCGCTTTCGAGGCTGAGGACGGCGGACCCCGCCTCGCCTGGCTTCAACTTGCGGATATCGCCGAATTTCTCGACGGGCACCACATTGCCGAGGCCATGCTCGGCAAGCACCTGCAGGAGGCGGTCGAGCGAGCCTTCCGACCAGCCCGTCACCAGCACCTTCGCGCCGGAGGCCCGCTTGTCGGCGATGTGCCTGACCGCCTGGTCGAAGACGTTGACGCGCGCGCCGTCGGCATCCTCGCTGCCGGCCGGCCGCGCCCAGCGCATGCCGGGCCGCGCCGCGATGGTCTCGACATGGCGCGCCTCGCCCTCGTGCTCGTTGAAGGGCGAGAGACGGATGGCGTCGCGTTCGTCGAGTTCGCGGGCGAAGCGCTCGGCGTCGAGATAGAGAAGGCCCGGGGGTACGGGCTTGTAGGGCGTCGCCTGCGCCACCTGCCCCTTGCCGGGCGTCGCGGAGGCGAGGCGCGCGTCGTAATAGTCGCGCACGAGGCGGGAGCGCTCGACGGCCGCTTCCCGCACCGTATGGTCCGTGACGATACGGAAGCCTTGCAGGTAGTCGAAGGCGGTTTCCAGCTCGCCGTAGAACAGCGGCAGCCAATGCTCCATGCCGGCATAGCGCCGGCCCTCGGAAACGGCCTGGTAAAGCGCGTCGTCGCGTGTCGCCGCGCCGAAGGAGGAGAGGTACTGCTTGCGGAAATGCGAGATCGTCTCCGGCGTCAGCGTCACCTCGCTCATCGGATTGAGGTCGAGGGAACGGGCTTGCCCGGTCGTGCGCTGGCTGGCCGGGTCGAAGGAGCGGATCGATTCCAGCGTATCGCCGAAGAAATCGAGGCGCAGCGGCTCCAGGCTGCCGGGCACGAAAACGTCGAGGATGCCGCCGCGCACGGCGAATTCGCCGACCTCCCGCACGGTGGCGACGCGCTCGAAGCCGTTGCGCTCCAGCCGCGCGGCGATGTCGTCCATACGGATCTGGTTGCCGGGCTTTGCCGAGAAGGCGAGGCTTTCGATGGTTGGCCGCGGCGCCGTCTTCTGCAGCATGGCGTTGACGGTGACGAGCACGATGGCCGCATGCGGCTTCTTCTGGTGGGCGATCAGCGCCGAGAGCGCGGAAAGCCGGCGTGCGGAAACTTCGGCGCTCGGCGACACGCGGTCATAGGGAAGGCAGTCCCAGCCGGGCAGCGTCAGCACCGGGATATCGGGCGCGACGAAGCCGAGCATCTGTTCCAGATCGGAAATGCGCTGGCCGTCCGAGAGCACATAGGCG
>Ga0153917_1001304_pt1 | contig 10726 bp, 12 predicted proteins | sample TSFL001MetaG_FD_104695 | JGI IMG/M metagenome (GOLD analysis project Ga0153917, IMG submission 104695) | Attine ant fungus gardens microbial communities from Florida, USA - TSFL001 MetaG | ecosystem: Host-associated > Fungi > Mycelium > Unclassified | place: USA: Florida, Paynes Creek Historic... | reverse complement strand
TTCCGTCCGCGGCACCTGCAGCGGGTTGAGGGAGCATCCATCGGCATAGTAGTTAAATCTGATCTCATTGAAGTCATCAGGGTAGAGCATGTGACCCAACCCGGTAGCTTCAAAGTTCGAGTGCGCGAAGTCACCCTTGATGTCAATTACATGCAGCGTGGTGCCGCGTACGTACACGTTCGCAGCCATATGGTGAATCGAGTGGGTTTTACCCGCACCTGAGCCGCCCAGGAAAATGATGTTGAAGTTAGATACCGACGGGTAAGACCATACCTTCGGCTCACCGGTTTTCGCATCGACGCCGATTTGAATCTCTACGAAATGGGTAAGGCCAGTCTCGCGCCCTACACCCCGCGCTACCTCTGAAGGGGCGAATGCTGAAGCTTGATGCATTTGATTTTCTCTAGAAATGTCATGTCAGCGGCAATGCGCTGTGGGATGGTGTCGCCCTTGAATCGCACGTATGGAAACTTGCAGGCGCTACACTCGAGCTCCTCGTTGCGAAGCTTGGCCGAATTACCATTCGTGTCTGAAATCACCTGGACCGATTCGTCGTCGCCACACTCCACGAGGATGCCGCTTTTGGCCAACCGGATGGCCCGATCATCGAAGTCACCACGCACTTTTGCCGCAGGCTCAATGTCGTGGTTTGCACCGCCAATCAGGCCTAGGAAAAGATCAGCCCACTCTTCGTCGTGCGGTTTCTGGATTTCATATCCCCCTGCCTTCGCTTTCACACCGTGAACAACGTGCGCAAGCTCATGGGGAATGACCTGCTGGATCATCACTTCAAAGTCCTGCATTAGGTAAAGACCCTGCAGGTTTAGCTTCACGATGCCATGTGGCTGACCGCGGATGAGCATGACATCGAGGCTGGAGGAGGAATGGTCAGATAGCGAGTAATCGAACCTGAGATCAATCCAAACGTCGTCGCCAGGGAAGTCGACCTTCTGCAGAAGCCGGCTCACCTCCTTGGCTGCGTGGATCTCCCGGGCGTACTCCGCGTTGTGCTGGTAGATCAAAGGGAATTTCGGATTTTCAGTATTCATACCCAAATAGTGGGTATGGACTGCCCCAAAAACGCTAAATCAAGTGGCTTGGTGATTCAGTAGGTTGTAAATCCGATCCCACTCGGTGAAGTCACCTGCGTTCCCGGCTTTCACCATCCGATCCATCGCTTCCGCTGGTCCGTCTTGGATGTGCTCGATGGTTGCCAAGTCCTTGCGAGGCCAACGGTTCTTACCCACAGCATAAACAGCCTTCTTTGACCGCTCTATATCGATGCATGGCGCAGATGAGGGTGTCGCCCCCTTGCTAGAGTTACGTGGCTCAGGCGACGCCTCAGGAGCGTACAGAGGATCGGGGCTTCGAGGTGTAGGATTCTGGTTTGCCGAAACCTGACGCTTAGCGCTTACCCTCGGCTTGAGATGAGCGAGTAAGGCGGTGTCGCTGAGCGAGGGGTAAAGCAGTTTTGCCAGGCCGAGGCAGTAAAGCTGCAAATGGAAAATATCGGAATCGGCGAGGCCGACAGCGATTGACCGGCCAGTGTCAAACGTATCCGACTCGCTCGCGCGGATGCTCAGTGGAAAAGCGAGATCTGTTTCGAAGCCGGTAACCTGTTTCTTTGGAGCATCTGGCCGCACGATTTCGTATGTGAACTCAGAGGTATCGCCCGCGAGCCATGCATACAATGCACGAACGCCCCCCATATCTAGGGTGAGTGCGATTTTCCCCGTATCTTTGCTGAGCAGGTAGGTGTCTTTCACCTTCCTGCTGAAGATCAACTTGAGCCCAACATGAACCTTGGTAGCCGTTTCACCTTCGTAGTCATTGCGAAGGTAGAGGGCAACCCCGAGGCCGGCGTTACTAAAGATCTGGTAGGTGCTCAAGTGTTTGCCGGCCCGTGGCTTACCAGGATTTACCGGTTCGTACCGCCACCCACCCTCGGACATAGACCCTTGAAGGTACCGTTGGTGAACAGACTCGAAGTCAATCAGCAATAGCCTTCCTCCTGATGAAGCGACGTTTATGGAACCAGATCAAGCCCATCGCACCGAAGAGCCAAACAGAATGCGCAACAGCGCAAAGGATGTAGAACGACCGTAGGATAACGGTGTGTGCCCGTACACCATAACGGCTGTCGCCGATCACCCAATAGTGATCATTCCGCTTGTAGACCAGGACCGCCATAGTCCCATTTGAGACTAGGTCATTGTCTGAACCGAATGTGGTCCCGAGCTCAGCGATTGGTTCCGCGCGAAGCATCTCCATTCGCGCACGCACCTGGTCCCGGATATAGGGATTAAATGCGATGGGGTCAAACTCATCCCCCTGCCAGCAGACCAAGCGGCTTTCGCGACAGACCTTGGCCATCTCCTCCGGCGGGGCAACAGCAGCACTGTTCCCCCATGCAATACTGAAGTTCCATCCCGGCAAAATGGTCTGCACCAGCAGCATGTGAAACAACAAGGCTGTGAATATGACGGCACCCTGAGCCCCAAAGACCATGATGCGGTCTATGGTTCGCCAGCGCTTCACCGCTACCGTAATCCCGAGGCCTACCAGGGCGACCGCAGCCAGGACCACATTTAGGTATTGGGGATTCACAGTCGGCCCAAAAATCAGATGCGCGATCGAATAGTTTTCTCCCTGACGAAGTAAAACGAGGACGGCAAGAAGCGCACCGAGTCCGCTTTTGGCGTTCAGTGTCCGTCTGAAGATCAGAGTGATAGAGAGAGCGAAGGATAGGTAAATCAGAAAGTAGGAATAGTCGACAATCCAATCGTAGAGATTGGCTGTTACCCAGTCGCGCATGTAACCGAGCGAAAAGGTGAAGTGGTCGAGATCAAGCCCGCGATCTGAAGGGGATGATGACCACATCGACTTGAAGAATTCTCTGTTAGACATTGGCTAGCTATACGTTATGGAATACAGCCTCCTATGCTGCCGGGGGCAACCACACATCGCTAGTCAAAATGGGGTAGGGAAATTTAAAGGGACCATGAGGGCCGATAGCTCGGCCCTCAGCGCGTGTCCAGGTACACGCACGCCGGATGAGTGTGCGACAGCGAGAGGCAATCAAGGAATTAGCCTAGCTTGCTGAAATGCTGACGCATCGTACCGCCCAAACTCGGCGGCAAACACTCATTCGCGACGTTGCCCATGAATGGATCGCAGAAGCATCCGTCCGCAAAGAGCACCAACACGTGGTACCCAGGATTGGCCATCTCCTCCTCCTGACTGAATGCGTAATAGCCTGTGCCTGGGTAGTACCCCCTCAACTCCACATTCCAAGCCTCAATGGTATCGCGAACGTATTCAAGCGGCATTGACTCGGGAAAATAGAGTTTGGGGGCATCCGGGCGGGCAAGAATGCATTGAGCTCCGTAGCGGAAATGGCTTTCGAACGATAAGCCTTGGTCTGCGACAAACTGGGGGGACTGCTCGATAGCGTGAGTGAACATCGTGACACCTCTCTGTCTGACTTCCGGGGGCGGGTGCCACCTCCAATCACCCTCGATGAGAAGGTGGTTGGAGGTGGCACCCGCCCCTTCCGTCAAACGGAAGAGGGGGTATCACCAATCAGCTAGAACATCACTGCAATGAAGGCCTCAAAACAGCCCAGGGCCAGCTGAAGCAATCCATATACAAAGCCCCCGATTGCAAGGTACCAGCCTAGGGCACGCGCGGTGCGGCTCGACTGATCGGGATCTTGATACATGTGATAGAACTCCTGGTCTCCAACGTTGGCCAAGCCAATGTGAAGCTGGAGGTCTACTTCTTGGTTTTTGGGGATCCCCAGAGCTTTCTTCGCGTCGTAGTTCAGCGCGATTCCATCTCGTGGGATCTGATTTTCACCTGGTCGGGTAGCAACGCCCTGGGCACGGATCATCAGGAACTTACCGTTCTCTGCGTTGAAGATTTTGATCAAACCTTTACGGCCAACCAAACCCTTCCGTCCACGCCCTGTGCTACTGCCGATGTACATGTTCGCAATCCGAGCGATATTCAGCTCAGAGTCACTAGCATTCAGGGAAAAACACTTACTGATGGCAACGCTCGATGCAGGCATGCGGGCGGCATAGTGCTCCTGGATAGGTCGAGGGTCGAAGACCTTCATGACCTTCCACAACAGTTTTGCTGCAGCGATGACTACGGTGTCGATCATTGGAATCAGCTGAGTTTTGATATTTGCTTTCATGGGTTTCTCCTCTGAGGGCCGGACCTCAGCTCGCTCACCTTAAGGTGGCTAAAGAATTATTGGAGGGGTCGCCGGCTGCGCCACTCGAACATCAGTTAGTAATAGTCGTCGTAGAGGTAGTCATCGCTTTCGAAGGCATCCATCAGGGCCTTGGAAATCGGTTTTCTTCTACCGCCTCTTTTGGCAACGACCTCCTCGCTTTCGTCGTCAAACTCAGCAAGGTCTGCATTCAGTTCAGGTTCTGGTACGAAATCATCTTCGACCATCTCCTCCACTGGCACGTCGTCAACCACCGGGAGAACACTGACCTCAACAATCGGGGGAGCTGCTGCCATCTCAGGCGCAACAACCTTGACTGCTTTAGGTATGGTCTCAATCGGTGGCAGTCCCATTTCAGCTCTCTTGGCAGCACGCTTTTCACGCATCTGGTCCCGCTTGGTGAGTGACCGAATGGTCTCCCCCGTACGGGTGTTGTCGATGAAATCATGCTGTGCAAGAACCTGCAGGAACGCTTTGAGGCAGTACTGGTGATCCTCGTCGGCATCCATCATTCTCAATCGCACGTCAAGGACGCTGATTGAGTTCATTACCAACCAGGAACAAGGATCGTGAAAAAGCGGTTCGATCGCAGCCCTCGCAGAGGTCAGCGTCATCTGCTTATTCAAGTCCCGGAAAAGGCTGCCCTTCTCCCCAAAACGTCTAGCTCCTTTGAAGGGTCTACCAACACGTCGATATTCAAATCCAAACGTGTTGCTGACCCATTGCCCTTTTTCGACGAGAGGTGCGAGCCCGAGGGCTTTTTCCAAACGTTCGATGGTTGCGTTATCTGAACGGGTATCACTGGTGGACATGGCTTCCGCCATATCCTCCTTATCAACCTGAACAGCACCGGGCAGATATCCAGAGGTCGACCACAAGGCCTTACGATCGAAAACCAGCTTACTGCTGGGTTTCTTCCGCTCTTGCCGAGTTCTAACAGATGGTGTGCGAATTACTTCGCCGAACAAATCAGTTTGCATAGCGCGCTCCGATTGGGCGCACCACTCCCCTAACGGGGTGTGGTGGCCCGTCAGGGTGGGAAGGTTAGAAGTTACATGTAGAAGTCGAGAGCGCCGGTGATACCGACGTCCTGGGCGGGTACGCTTGAGTCAACGGCCGGGACCGATTCCTCCTGCTTCGCCGCAACTGCTTCTGCAACCACGACCGGAGTCGTAGCTTCTTCAAAGGGTGTCGCCGCCGTAGCGACTTCAGCCGATGTCGACACAACCGCGGGGGCGGTAGGTGCAGTTTGCTGTTGGGCTACATTGCCTTGAGCAGTAGTGTTTGCAGCTACACCCTGCGGTGCCGAAGCACTGCTGAGGGCAGCTTGAGGCTGGGCAGTAACCGAGACCAGGAGAGTGCCATTCTTCAGGTGGTCAACGACTTTGCGTTGGTCCTTCAGAGCAAGCAGGCAATTCTCAAAGTTCGAAAACTCACCAGAACTCATATGACCCGACTCTGGCAGCTTGTCCAAAATCCCTTTCAGGATTTCGCTAAGCGGCTGAATCAACGGGTGAATGAAGGCCAGCGGTGCCAGCTTTTCAGTCATCGCTCGAGCACGGCGAACCGTGCGCGGGTTCAATTTGATCTGACCAGTGCTAGTGGTCCGATCCTTACTGTCAATCAACTTCCAGATGGCAAGCGCTTCAGAACAGATGTGCTGAACGCATGCTCCCATCACACCCTCACGAAGTGCCACTACGCTGTCACGCTGGGCCTTGTAGAGTTTTGCGTTAAAGTTCTGATCATCCAACTGAATGATGTGAACGCTATACGCAAAGGTGATGTTTCTTTCTACTTCTTCCCAAGTCGGCTGACGCTTGACCAAAGCTGATGTGAGTTTCGCAACAGTCTTTTGATCAGCACCTTCCTTGATCGCCTTAGCCCCAAGCGCAACCAGGTGTTCCTGGCACATTTTGGTATAGCGATCCTTGTCCTTATTCTTCAACTCATTCCACTTCTCCTCAAGGGCGTCAAGCTCTTCAGTTTTCTCGACAGCCGAGGCGATGGTGTTAACACCGCCAAGATCTGTTTTGATGGATCCGAGCTTATCCAGCACTTCTTCCGCTTGTTCACGGATTCGGTGGTATGGACGGAGGAAATCTTTAGGAAAGATCTTCTCGCACAGCAGCTTACGCGCTTGAGGCGAAAGTTCCCCAACAACCACGTCGATGTCTTTCATGTCGATCTGACGATCTTCAGAAATGCATTTGATTTGATGGTTGAGCACAGCAACTTCGGTTTCAGCAGTTTGAGCAACAACTTGAACAGAGTTATTTACGTTTACATCAGTCATGGTATTTCTCTCGCACCCGCCGGACCACGGGGCAAATTTAATTAACACCCGGGGCCGGAGCCGGGTGTGTATCGAGCAGTGAACTCGAGCAAACACCCGGCGTGAGCCGGATATTTGATCCAACTCACTAGGAGGAGATGAGGCCCCGAAGGGCCCCGAAGACTTACCAGCAGATGCTGATTAAGCCTGTTCTTGCGGTATGACAGACGCCAACTGTGCACGCAGCCCAATCGAGTACCACTCTGTGAGGAGTGGAATACCTTCGAACTGAGCCGGCATTTCATCACCCGGACGGGCGTTGAAGCCGACAGTGCACGCTGCATCGATTGCAGACTTTTCAGCTTGCGAACCGGGAGCAGGAACTTTGTTCGTAAATGCGCTAATAGCGCGATCTATCAGATTCATGATTTATCTCGCACCCGCCGTGTCGGGGCATTAGAAAAGCAACACCTGGTCACGGGGCCAGGTGGAATCGAGAAACGATGTCTCGAAAAACACCCAGCAAAGACGGCCATCTGGCCATCTTGGTTGAGATAGGACTCCGTAGAGCCAGCAACATCATTCCGCGGCTTTCGCCGCTGCACGTTTTGCTGCTTCAGATTCGCGATCGCGCTCGTACGCGGCCTTCCAACCCTCATTCCAACCTTTCAGAAGGACTGGGGTGGTTTTGACCACATCAGGTACTTTGTATGGGTACCCGTGAAAACCGGCACTGAAAGCATGACCTTCTACTGTCTCAAGAGAAATTTCCTCAGGTTCCAGTACGTGATCATTGAAAGCCGCGATTGCTACCTCAAGGTAGTCGTAATTGATAAGGCCAGACATAACATCCTCGCACCCTAGCAGGGGCATTAGTGAAAACGCCCGGTGCTACCCGGGCGTTCTGAGGTGGAAACCTCGGAATACCCAGGTGGGTAGTGACTCGTTACATCAACAGCGTTTTGGCTTCAGCCAACAAAGCAGGTGTCACCTCAGAGCAGGATTTTGCAACCGCAAATGGAATACCAGCAGTGGTGAGCCAGTCAGTTCTGACCTTCTCACCAATTACCAGATACACCACACGTATGCCTCCGCTTTCGCAGAAGCGCGTCATCTCAACCGCCTTCTCGACATTCCCAGGAGCACCATCGGTAAGTACGAACATCACTTTCCGATTAGCTTCATGAGTCAGCAGTCTGCGCCCTGCATGGAATACAGCCTCTCCAATAGGGGTATGACCGCCACCGGCTATTTTCCGGAGGCCGCCAATACGGTTGATAGCAGTTTGCGTGTTATCGCCAAAGCAGCGAACCATGGACATCAGCTCACCGCCCTTTGGCGCAAATCCTAGAACCTCACGCGGGCAACCAATCTGGTCGAAGACCTTTTCGAGAAGCACCACAGATTCCAAGATAGAGCGAAGGGTACTCGGAGCCTTAGCGGCCTCGAACTGATCCTTCTCACCTTTTGCGAATTTCTTGTCGGCCTCGTCCTGAGTGGAGCTGGACAGGTCAACAACAACAGAAACTGCAGTGGTCGGTCGTTCTACCTCTTCACTTTGAGTGAAGACACGTACATCGCCTAAGCCCAGTCGGTACAGGTGGTTCTGCCCCAGTTGTCCGCGGGTAGTCGTAAACGACTCCGCTTCTTCCTGCTGCATAAGCAAGCCTTGGAGCTTGCTAGCCAACACCTGAGCCTTGCGGCCCAAGCGCTTCTCCATGTCACGAGCTTCAGGGACGTCCACCGGGCAAATACTCATCCCGTCGACCTTCTCCATGTTGCCCGCACCACCGCCAAAGCCTTTGCCAGCTTTGCCTGGCTGCTGGTCCAGTTTTCCGTCTATGACGCAATCTGGGGCCAGCGATTGGCCTTCGTAATCAGGGTTTGTACCGCTCTTAACAGACTTGGAGACAGTGCTGACAGACTCGCCGCCGTCAAACACCTCTTTGTCTCCAAGCCCAGTGGCATTGAGGATCTCGTCTACGATCTCCTTCAGGGAACGCTCACTAGCCGCTTCTGAAGTGCCGGCTTGACCGTCTTTGCCACCATCAGCAGTACCTTGTTGTGCGCTTGCAGCTTCACCAGCGCCGGCATCATCGCCACCCGCAGACTTCGATCCGCCTGGTCCACTCTGGCCGTCAGTCTTATCGCTGCCATTCGGCTGCGATTCACCCTCACGTCCTTCATTTCCCGTTGCATCTCCAGTTTGGGGTTTTGAATCACCTTGGGCGTTGTCTGCACCACTACCCTGCCCTGCACCTTGCTGCTGCCCATCCGGTTGACCCGAATTAGGCTCAGCACTCGATCCGTCTTGATCCGAGCCAGAGTCACCGGCCGGAGATGGTTGCCCATTACCTTGAGGTTCATCTTGCTTGGTCTCCTCTTTCTGCTCTTCTTCTTCCCCGAGCGCTTTCAACATCGCGATGATCCGCAGCGTCAAGCTGCCGGCATCTTGAGTAGATTGCACGTTGGGAAATTCGTTGATCAGAATGTCGTTGAGGTTGCCACGGACGTGATCAGCATGGGCACCAAAGTGCTTGTTGAAGTTTTCCTCGATCACCGCTAACGGATCCCGATACTCACTCCACCGATCTACACGCAGATAGCACAGGGCATAGCAGGCGACCGCTTCAGCAACTGATTCGCTACCGTCACGGAACTGCTCGCGCTTAAACAGGATGGACGCCTTACGCCGAAAATAGATCTCGGCCTCTCGCGTTGCACCCGCTTGCTTGTACTCCATGTATACGTCATCCAGGGCGTTGAGCAGGAAGCGGGCGAAATCGCCGTGCTTCGCTGCAAAAGCCTGAAAGAACACAACATCAGAGAATTGGATGTGGCCAACTTCATGAAAACCAAAGGCTTTGATGAGGTCGAGATCATCCATGGTCAATGTGACTGGGAGGCTAGGAAGGTAAACACGCTTCCCGTCCGTTCTTGGCTGCTCACTTGAGCCAAAAACGAACTGAATGCCAGTGTTCGACGCGAGAACGCGAAAGAACGAAATCCAGCCTTGTGTGATCGCGTTTTTACTGAAGGTCATCAAAGCAGTCATGGTCATTCTCCGATGTGGATTGCTTTCGCTTTCTGATCGTGCTCTCCCGCTACAACCCGCAGCTTCGCAAGCGAAGCGGTGGGTACACGGTGTTGCGTGTGAATGACTACATCCGCGTAATGACCGGCAAACTTACGGTATGCGGACGCCATACGGCGGTGATACTGAACCATCACGAATTTCGAGACAGCTTGCGCTACAGACTTGATCAGTTTCATGGTATTGCCTCGCACCCGCCGGACCCCGGGGCTAAATGAATCAACACCCGGGGCCGGAGCCGGGTGTGGTTGAGTTCGGAGAACTCGACAAACACCCAGCCTGAGCTGGATGTTTGTTCCAGCTCTCAGAGCAAGAGGCTGTCCTTTCGGACAGCCACAGATACGGTCAAATCTTACCCTGCAGTAGATCAGCTTCCAGGCGGTGACGCAGAGCCTGATGACTCACCCGCGGATGCTCTACAGCTGCAGTTGCCATCCGATCAGCCATACGGCTGAAACGAGCAGCTTGCGCTTCGTGATAACTAAGCAAGACGGTACCAATCCAGAACTTGTCCAGAGCGGCGTCCATACGTGCGAATGCTTTTATCAGTGCGTTCATATTTGTAAGCCTCTCTCCTGCCGTGCACAGGGAAAATTGAAATAAACCCGGGCACGGTGCCGGGTTATGTGAGCTAAGTAAGCTCGAGCAAAAAACCCGGCGTGAGCTGGTTTTTTGATCCAGTTCACTGAGGAGGAGCGGCCCCAAATGGGGCCGCGTTTAGCAGTAGAAATCCAGGGCAGTTATGACTTCCGTCTCCTGCACTGGGATCGTTTGGTCTAGCTTGAGAATGCTGCTAAGCAGCCCTGGCGTTTCTTGGTACCACTGAAGATCTTGCAAATCAGCAGCGTTGAAAGGACTCACTTGATTAAAGCTCCACGAGTGATCTGAGCTCAGCTCGATCACAGCGCCGGCCTTCATGGCTCCCTGCAAAAATGCACGGATATAAAGATCAAGTGATGACTCGCGTGTACGCAGGTGAAACAGGCCTCTTCCGTCAGGTAGAAGCAGGTTGTCACCTAACATACCTCGCGCCTCACAAAGCTCCTTTGCCTTCGTAGTCATGGTCTCCCACAACCGCTCATGCACGAATCCAAAACCCGTGACAGCTGCACCGAGG
>Ga0153917_1001303_pt1 | contig 10736 bp, 10 predicted proteins | sample TSFL001MetaG_FD_104695 | JGI IMG/M metagenome (GOLD analysis project Ga0153917, IMG submission 104695) | Attine ant fungus gardens microbial communities from Florida, USA - TSFL001 MetaG | ecosystem: Host-associated > Fungi > Mycelium > Unclassified | place: USA: Florida, Paynes Creek Historic... | reverse complement strand
GCCCGCGCGCACGCGGCCGATTCGGGCCCGCTCGAGCCCTGCCGACACGTCCACGAAGGTGCGGCACGCGCCCGGCACCTCCTCGAGCGACGGCGCGAGCCAGAGCACGTGGATGCCGGCGCTGGGCCCCCGCTCCGCCAGATCGATCAACCGGGCGGGGTCGACGGGCGCGTCGTGCGCGACCACGACGAGGATCGCCGGCTCGGGGGTGCCGCGCGTCGCCGCCCGCACGACGTCCGCGCCGTGCGCCTCCGCGGCGCCGTCGCTCGCGAGCGCGGCGAGGGCCTCCCGCTGCGCCGAGCGCGCCTGCAGCAGCCCCTCCAGCGCGGCCAGCACGCCGAGCCCGGCGATGGGGGAGTCGGCGAGGTGGGCGTCGCCGAGCACGGCGGTGTCGTTCGCGTGCGGGAGCCAGGAGAACGAGGCGAGCTCGCCCGCCCAGTCCGGCCCCACGATCGCGGCCAGCTCCAGGTCGGCGGGCGGGTGCAGGCCGGTGAGCTGGACGACGAGGTCGCGGGCGCAGGAGGCGGCGCGCTCGCGGTCGCCGACGACGCCGATGCCGCCGGCATCCGCGAGCGACTCCACCACGGGCACGCCGTCGATCGTGCGATAGTGCGCGATGAGCGCGTCCAGCCGCGACTTCGGGTCCGCGAGCACGCGTCCCGAGGCGTCGGCGGCGGCGACGCGCACGCGGCTCGGCAGGGAGCCCGTGCCCAGGCGCACGTGCAGCGCGTTCCAGTGCTCGGCTCGGCGCGACCAGACCAGCCGGCCGTCGCGCAGCGCGGTGACCGCGACCTCGGCGCCCGCGGGCGCCTCCGCCTGCCGCACGGCGCGCTCGCGGCCGCGCAGCTCCTCGAGCTCGCCCTGCAGCTCGGCCATCCCCGACTCGAAGTCGTAGGCCTCCGATCGCAGCTGCTTCGTTCGCTGCGACCGGCCGTCCACCCATGAGCCGGCCATCATGACCGGCGCCATCGCGACGAACAGCAGCGAGAACGGCTGCTTCGTGATGAAGAACATCGCGAGGCCCATGACGACGGGCGCGACGAGCGAGAGGAACGGGAAGCGCGGCTTGTCCTTCTCGGTGGGCAGGCTCGGCGCGGCGAGCTCCCGCGCCTCGAACCGCGGCGTCACGACGGGCGGGCGCATGGCGTGCACGGGAGAGCCCGACTCGGCCCGCTGCGCGCCCGGCACGAGCGCCTCGACCTGCAGCTCGGTCTCGCCGAGCACGGCGCGCACCCCGCTCGCCAGCTCGACGCGGGGGACGATCTGACCGTCGACGAGGATGCCGTTGGCCGAGTTGAGGTCGACCAGCTCGACCCGCTCCCGCACGATGAGCCGAGCGTGGTGGGCCGACACCATGCGGTCCGTCAGGTGCACCTGGCAGGAGGGGTCTCGGCCGATGACGGCGTCGCCGAAGGGGAGCGGCCACTCGCGGCCGGCATCCGGGCCGTTCACGACGCGCAGCACCGCCGCGGGCGCCTGCTCGGCGGCGCCCTCGTCGAGCACGACGCGCACGAGCGCGCCGTTCGCGATGCCCGCCTCGCCGAGCGGCCGGCCGGGCGGCACGACGCGGTGCCGGGAGCCCGTGCGGCCCGCCACGGCGAGCGTGAGCCGGGAGAGGGTGCGCTCGTCCAGCGCTGCCGCTCCCGGGCCGTGGCGCGGGTCGGCGCGGGCGATGCCGCGGGCGACGTCGCCAGCGCTCGCCGTCGCCTCGGCCGTGATCTCGATGTCGGTCGAGGTGCGGCCGTCCGAGAGAGTCACGCGCAGCTTCACCGAGGTCTCCTCTCAGCATCCGGTCGGGTCGGCCGCCTCGGCGGGACCGATTCTCGTCTCGCGCGGGCGGGATGCCGGGGCGGTCAGCCCAGCACGAGATAGGCGGCGGCGCCCGCGACGGCGAGCACGAGCGCGACGTCGAGGACGATGCCGGGCGCCCGGCTCGGCGGCTTGGGCGCGACGACGAAGTTGGGAGCGGCGGGCGCCGGGCCGGGGCCCGTACCCGCTCCGCGCAGCCGCGTCTCGTTCGTGTCGCCGCGCGGTCCGGCGGGCCCCGTGCCGGGCATGCCGTAGGCGGGTGCGCCGTATCCCTGAGCCGGGCCCGCTCCGCGCCCCGCGGCTGGCCCGGCCGGCGCGAAGGGGTTCGAATTCGCGTTCACGGTCGGGTCGTCGTCGTCGCGCAGCAGCGCGTCGAAGGTGATGCTCGTGGGCGCGGTCGGCGGATGCGCCGTGCCCGTTCCCGACCACGCCTGCGGCACGGGCTGCCGCCCGCCGGCCGCGTCGGCGCGGGCCGAGTAGGCGGTCGGCGCGGCCCCGCCCGCGAGGTCGAGCGGCTCCGTGCGGGGATCGCCGCGGTAGGCCGTCGGCTGAGACGCGCCGGCCGCGGAGAGCCCCGATCCAGACCTGCCCGAGAGTCTCGGCATGGGCCCCGTCGCCGACCCGCCGGACACGTCGATGTCGGTCACCGGCAGACCCAGCTCGTGCTGCACCCGCTGCAGCGCCCGCGCGAACGAGAGCGCCGAGGTGAACCGTCCCTGCGGCGCCTTCGCGAGCGCCGTGCGCAGCGCGTCCTCGAGCGAGGGCGGCACGTCGGGGCGACCGAGCGGGGGCAGCGGCACGTCGCGGATGCGGTCGGCGAGCGCCTCCGGCGAGGGGGACTCGCCGGGCCCCTCGAACGGGGAGCGGCCGGCGAGCAGCGAGTACAGCGTGGCGCCGAGACCCCACACGTCGGTCTCCGGCCCGCTCCAGCCCGAGTCGACGCTCTCCGGCGCCGCCCACGGCAGCGACAGGCCGACCGCGCGTGCCGTCGCGCCCCGGCCGAGCGTCGCCGCGATGCCGAAGTCGGTGAGGGCCGGCCGGCCGAAGTCGGTCACGAGGACGTTCGCGGGCTTGATGTCGCGGTGCAGGACCCCGGCCCGGTGGGCCGTCTCCACCGCATCCGCGAGCTGGACGCCGATCGAGAGCACCTCCGGCACCTCGAAGCGCTCGTTCCGGAATCGCGCGGCGAGCCCGGGGCGTGAGCAGTACTCGAGCGCGAGGAACAGCCGACCGTCGTCGAGCGTGCCCGCGTGGTGGAGCGAGACGATGTTCGGATGCGCGCTCAGCCGAGCCAGGAAGTCGGCCTCGTCGTGGAACAGCGCGGCGGCCTCCGGGGTGACCGCCTCGGGGCGGAGCACCTTGATCGCGACGCGGCGGCGGGGGAGCGCCTGCTCGTACACGTAGACATCGGCGAATCCGCCCGAGCCGAGCGTCTCGAGGTAGTCGTAGCCGGGGATCTCGGGCGGGAGTCCCGCGCGGGTGTCGCTCATGTCGATGCTCCTGGACGCGCCGGCGCCGCCGGCATCGAGGCCGTCGCGCTCATGCGCGCGCCCGCGCTCGCGACGAGCCGGATCTCCATCGCGTCGGCGAGCACGATCGCGTCGGCCGGGCCCACCTCGACCGGCTCGTACGGGCGCAGCGACGTCCGCGCGCCGTTCCGCACGAGCGCGCTCCCGTTCGCCGAGCCGAGGTCGCGGACGAGGGCGCCCGCCGGGGCGGGCTCGAGCGAGAGGTGCGAGCGCGAGAGGTCGAGCAGGCTCGGCGCGACGCGCACCCCCCGGACGCCGGGCTCGACGCGCGGCTCCCGCCCGACCACGGTCGGCCGGTCGAGCGGCAGGCGCTCTCCCGTGGAGAGCACGAGATCGAAGGGGCGGTCGGGCGAGGGCGGAGCGCCGTCGGCGGACGGCGCGGCCGAGCCGGCTTCGGGGACGGCGCGGGCGGGCGGGGTCGAGGCATCCGGAGCCGGGCCGGCGTGGGCCGCGGCGCTCGTGGAGCCGGTAGAGCCGTGGGGGTCGTCGAGAACGTCGAGCCGCGGGGCTTCGAAGCCCCGCGGCGCCCACAGGTGGTCGAATCGTCCGGTCATCCCACGTACCCGCCGTTGCTGACCTCGACGCTCTGGCTCTGCCGGTTGCCCTTCGCGTCGACGACCGTGACCGTGTAGGTCTGCCGGCGTTCGGAGCACGGGAAGTAGAGCGTGTAGGAGTCGTTCAGGCTCACGGTCGTGTACGGCGCCGCCGCCGCATCCGAGGTGTTCACCCCGATGTAGGCGGTCTGGCCTCCCGTCGAGCTCCAGGAGATCGTCACGTAGGTGTTGGAGTCGGAGGTGGCACTCGGGGTCGGGCACATGACGCTCGTCGGGGACGCGTCGATCGAGGTCACGGCGAGCTTCGGGGCCGACGTGGTCGCCGGGGGGCTCGAATGCGCGGGCTCGGCGGGCGGCTCCGCGGGCGCCGGGACGGCCGGCGGTGGGGTCGGCGTGGGGCTCGGCGACGGGACGGGCGGAGTCGTGGGCACGGTCGTCGCCGTGCCGAGCTCGCTGCCGTGCCCGGTCGTAGCGGTCGGCGTCGCGGCGGCCGCGGTGAAGTCGCCGCGGGAGAACCCCCGCCAGCCGATCCCGCCCAGCAGCACGACGAGCGCCACCACCAGGCAGACGCGCAACGCGATCCGCCACTTCGGGGTCCCCGGCCGCTCCGGCGGGAGCCCGGGGATCTGCCCGGTCGGAGCCGCTGCCGGCGGAGTCATGTGTACCCCTTCGTACCCCATTGCACGCGAGTGTCGGCACTTTAACACTCTCCGTCTCACGCAGGTAGTGCCGTCATTTCGGGGCATGGATGCAGGACGGACTAGGGGCCAGCCCCCTTGCCGTCGGCTGGAGACGGGTTCTTACCATGTGTGCACGCCGACTCCCGAGGCCGCGGGTTCGCATGCCCGCGCGTCGACTCCCGCGGGTCGGGACCATGAAGGGAATCGTCATGCCGAACCTCAACGTCACCTACGACGAGATGCAGCAGTCGGCCGCGCGCCTGGACGCCGGCAAGCAGCAGATCACCGACACGCTCATGAGCCTCAAGGGGATGGTCGACCAGCTCGTCGCCTCCGGGTTCCAGACCGAGCTGGCCTCGGGCGCCTTCAACGACACCTACTCGCAGTTCACCACGGGCGCGCAGAACGCGATCAACGGGCTCGAGGGCATGTCGGGCTACCTCCGCAGCGCCGCGCAGGCGATGCAGACCACCGACAGCGAGCTCGCTCGCGCGATCCAGCAGTAGCCGACCGGGCCGGCGCTCGGCAGGGCGTCGGAAGCACTCGATGGGTTCGAAGGGGGAGCCATGGCGGATCTCGTGGTCGACAGCGCGATGCTGCACGACCTGCACCGACGGCTGGCGTTCGTGGTGTCCATGCTCGAGCAGGCCGAGCCGCTCGCACGGTACACGGCGGGCGCCTGCGCGAGCGGCGGTCTCGCGGAGGCCGTCGTCGACTTCGCCGAGGACTGGGAGGATCACCGCGAGGACATCCTGAACGACGTCCGCACGATCTCGAACATGGTCTCCACCGTCGACGACGGGTTCAGCAAGATGGACGCCGCACTGCGCGACGTCCTGCTGAACGCCGTGAAGGGATAGGGCGGCGCCATGAGCGATGCGTTCCCCAATCCGCTGAGCGGCCGCCCCGACGTCGTGTCCGCCGAAGCCGAGAAGCTCATCGGCGCGGCCGACTCGATGGCCAGGGCCGCGGACGCGCTTCGGCAGTTGCGCGGCGAGCTCTTCCGCTCGCTCGCGATCGACGCCATCGCCGGCAAGGCGGAGGGGACGGCGGGCGCCGTCTCCCGGGCCCACGGCCGCTACGTGGATGCCGGAGAGGCGCTCCGCGACTACGGGGCCGTGCTCGGCGAGGTCCAGCCGCGCTCGTTCGACGTCGCCCGCGAGGCCGCCGCCATCGAGGAGGATCGCGCTCGCATCGACCGGCAGTGGGACGACCGCTACCCGACGGCGGCCGCGGCCGGACCGGATCAGCTCGCCGCCATCGACGACCTCAACCGCCTCAACCAGGAGCGGGCCGTGCTCGACCAGCGGCGCGGCGCGCTCGCCGCCGAGTGGGCCGAGCTGTCGCGGCAGAAGGAGGCGGCGGCGGTGCGGGCGATGAACCGCATCCGCCACGGCAACGACGCGAGCGACCTCGACGACTCGTTCTGGGACGACCTGAGCAGCTTCGTCGGCGATCTCATCCCCATCGTCAAGCTGCTGAACAAGATCCTGCAGGTCATCCTCAAGATCGTCTCGATCGTGCTGACCGTGCTCGCGGTGATCTTCGTCGTGCTGGGGTTCTTCTTCCCGCCGTTGGCCGGCATCGGCGTGGTGCTGTTCGGCTACGCCCGGCTCGTCGACCTCGTCATCGCGGCGCTCGTGCTGCTGCAGGTGCTCATGGAGGGGCTGAACCTGCTCGACGTGCTCGTCGCCGTCGCGGCGGTGGCGGCGACGCTCATCGGCGGCGCGGCCGCGTCGCTCGCCGGGTCGTTCGCGAAGGGGGTGCTCTCGGGCCTCGCGGCGGCGGGAGCCATCGGCGACCTGGCCGCGAAGGCGCTCGTGGCCGGCCTCCAGCAGGGCATCAACCTGGGGACGGCGGCGGTCGTCGACGGCATCCTCGATCTCTCCGACGGCGCCTGCGACCTGTACAACGGCATGATGCCCACGGCGGGCAGCATGTTCGACGGGATCGCCGGGGGCGCCCTCGGGTCGCTCGGCTCGGGCCTGGAGCAGGCGGGCGCCGACCTCGGGAGCGCGGTCGGGGACGCCGCGGGCGATGCGCTGGGCGACGTCGGCGACGCCCTCTCGGGCGCCTTCGGCGGAGTCGGCGGTGCGCTCGGCGGCCTGGGCGGTCTGGCCGGCGGTGTCGTGAGCGGCGCGCAGGGCGCGATCGGCGCCCTCGGCGACGCGGCGGGGGGCGCTCTCGGCGCGCTGGGCGACCTGGCCGACTCGTCGGGCGTCTCCGGCGTCGTGCAGGACGCCGTCTCGACCGGCTCGGCCGTCTACGACGGCGCCGCTGGCGTGCTCGACCAGGTACTCGACTCGGGCGGTCGGCAGGCGCTCGACCTGCTGGGCGTCGACACCGGCGGGGCGACGACCGGACGCGAACTGCTCGATCACTTCGTCGGCGCGGGCGCCGAGGCGGCGGCGAACGCGGTCGTGCCCGGCGGGATGGACACGGTGCACCAGGTCTCCTCCTTCGTCGACGACCCTGTCGCGCAGGCGTCGAACATCGTCCAGCACGAGGCCTCGCGGCTGGTCGAGTCGGCGGTCGCGGCCGCCGGCGATCGCCTCGGCGTCTCCTCGATCGTGAGCGGTGCGCTGGCCGGCGCCGAGACCGGAGCGGGATCGTCCGCGGGAGGAGACGCCGGTCATGTCGGCGAGTGAGGCGGCGTATCGGCTCGACGTCCGACTGCCGAGTGGATGGACCGCATGGTCTAGAATGAATGGACCGTCTGGTTCGACAGGTCGTGACGAACATATTGGACCGTCTGGTCTGGATGGTGCGGCGCCGGGCTCGAGCATGTTCGCCTGGGTCGGCGATCCCCCGGGGCGCGCTGCGATCGCCTTCGCGACCGTCGATCTCGTGCCCAGGCCCGCTCCGCTGCGGAGCGCCCCCGCCGCGCAGGCCGCTCGAGCGGTGCTCGACGAGCTGTCCGACGCGTCGCGCTGGCGGCCGGCCGATCCGGCGCTCTCGGTGCTGCGCCGTCAGGTGCTGGCCTGCTCGCTCGAGGGGGCGTGCGTCCCGGCCCGCGAAGGCGCCGCTCCCGCCGCCGAGCCGGCGGCGGCGGGCGAGCGCGATCCCGCGGTGCTCGTCGACGAGTGGATCGCGGTGGGCGACGGGGAACGACGGCTGGTCGAGCATCGCGTCGTCCTGCTGCGGTTCCCGCGCGCCGCATCCGGAGCCGGGTCGGATGCCGTGCCCGGCGAGCCGCCGTGGGCGCTGCGCGTCTCGGCGGTCACCAAGCAGCTGCTCACGGATCCGCCGCTCGTCGCCGCCGCGCGCGCGATCGCCGCAGCCACGAGGATCGAGGTCGTCCCATGAGTCGGAACCCGCGATTCGATCTCGTGCTGCCGGGTGTGTGGAGCCACGTGCCGCTCGTCGACGAGGCCGAGATGCGCGCCTCGATCGACCGCGTCGTGCTCCGCACGGTCGGCCGCGCCGACTCGCTCGCCATGCAACGGCGCGACCTGCGCGAGCGCTTCCTCGATGTCGCCAGCTCGGCGCGCTCCGCGGGCGGGCAGCAGCTCCACCTGTGCCGCGAGGTGTTCCCCGGCGTGCCGCTGCCGGCGACGCTCGTCGTGGTCTGGCCGGGTCTCCAGGTGCGCGACGACGACGAGGACGACGAGGAGGCGGTGCGCGAGCGCCTGGGCGCGGTGCTCGGGCCGCCGGCCTCCGACGAGGACGAGGCGCCGCTCGTCGTCGGCAACCGTCCCGCGCTGCGCCGCTCGCGCCTCTCGCGGGGACGGCCCGAGCTGCGCGGGGGATCCGACGCGGAGGGCGACGACGTGCGCGAGATCGAGACGGTCGAGTCGCGCGTCTTCGCCATCCAGCCCGGCGGTCGCGTGCTGATCCTGTCCTACGCGTGCGGGATGCCCGCGCTTCGCGACGATCTGGTCGCCGTCTTCGACCTCGTCTCCATGTCGCTGCGCTGGAGCGTCGACGACGAGCCTGCGCATCCGGTCCGACCGGGAGGCGCGTAGCCCGAGATCAGCACCGTGTCGTGCGCGTCGTACGGCGTGCGGTGCTCGCCCGGATGCTCCGAGACCCGTGCGACATGTCGTGCTCCGATGCTCCCATGTCCACGCCGAACGTCCGGACGGCGGATGCCCTGGAGGCGGCGGCCGCGCTGGGGCTCGCTGCGGCCGAACGCCGGGAGTAGCCTCCCGCCATGCGCATCGAACCCCTGACCTCGGCCGACCGCGACGACTGGCTGCCGCTCTGGCACGGCTACCTCGAGTTCTACGAGACCGAGCTCGCCGACGACGTCACGGATGCGACGTTCGAGCGCCTCGTCGCGGGCGAGGGCATGCACGGCGCGATCGCGCGCGACGACGAGGGCCGGGCGGTCGGATTCGTGCACTGGCTGCCGCAGCCGTCGACGTGGACGCGCGCGACCTACTGCTACCTCGAGGACCTCTTCGTCTCGCCCGCCGCGCGAGGGGCGGGGACGGGCCGCGCGCTCATCGCCCACGTGCGCGAATGGGCCGAGCGGAACGGATGCGGGCAGGTGTACTGGCTCACGCAGGAGTCCAACACGACCGCGCGGGCGCTCTACGACCGCGTCGCCAAGCTCTCCGGCTTCGTGCACTACGAGTTCGCCCTCTGACCGGCATCCGCATCGACGGGACCGAATTCCCCCTTCGGAACCGTGCCGAAGGGGGAATTCGGTTCCATGGCTGCGGGGCGACGCGCAGCCGGACGCGCGGCGCGGGTCAGCGGGGCGGCTCGTCGAGGGGACGGCCGGCGACGGCGCGCACGAGCTGGCGGAACGCGCGCTCGTGGTGCGGGGCGGATGCGGGGTCGCGCGTCGCGTCGATGCCGGCCTCGCGTACGGCGCCCACGAGGAGCGCCGCGACGCCCGTCGTGTCGAGCTCGACGGGCACGTCGCCGCGCTCCACGGCGGCGCGCAGCTCGAGGTCGAGCGCATCCAGCGTGCGCTGGGAGCCGCTCCCGCGGCGCTTGCCGATGCCGAAGCTGCGCGGGCCCGTGACGTTGTAGAACAGGCTCAGCTCGCGGCGCCGGGAGAGTGCGAGCATGGCTCGCTGATAGGCGCACATGCGCTCGATCCAGTCGTCCTGCTGCGCGGCGTCGTGCTCGGCGGCCTGGATGAGGTCGTGGCCGATGAGCCGGTACGCCTCGCCGACGAGCTCCGAGCGGCCGCCGGGGAAGTGCGCGTACAGGGTCGCGCGCGAGGTGCCGGCGCGCTGCGTGATGCGGTCGATCGTCGCGGCGTCCAGCCCGGCGGCCTCGACGACGTCGATGGTCGCCCGCACGAGGTCGCGGCGCGTGCGCAGCCGCTGACGCTCGCGCAGGGAGAGCGGGGGCGCCTCGGCCGCGGGGGCGGGTGCGTTCGAGGCGAGGGCGTCGGCGGAGTCGTCCATGTCTCGATCCTCTCGTCTCGGTGGGCGAGTCGGGTGCGGCCCGGGCGGGCCGATCGCCCAACCCGGGTCCCAGGGCCGAGCGGAGGCGAATAGTTCAGCTGCTCGGCCCAGGCGCCCGGGTTCGGCGATCGACGTGGGTGAACGCATCGCCCGGGCAGCGTCGGCGGCCGACCGCGGCCTGGCGCCGCCCCTCCGCGACCGGAGCTCGGTGCCCGCCGCGGAATCGCCGAACGCGGGTCCCAGCGCCGAGCTGACGCGAATAGTGCGGCAGCTCGGCTGAGGCGCCCGGGTTCGGCGATCCGGCCGGGCCCCGGGCTCCGGGCCCACTGGCCCGGGGGCAGCACCAGGCCGGGCTACGCGGGCTGCTCGCCCGCGGCCTCCTCGGCCCCGGCGGCCCCGGCCTCCGCACCGAGCGCCCGGTCGAGTGCGTCGATCACGATGTCGAGCTCGTCCTGCTCGATGACCAGCGGCGGGCGGATCTTCAGCACGTTGTCGCCCGGCCCGATGCGGCTGATCAGGATGCGCTCGCGCACGAGCGCCTCCACGACGCGCTTGGCGAGGGCGGCGTCGGGCCGCCCCTCGGCGTCCACGAGCTCGAGGCCGAAGAACAGGCCGCGGCCCTTCGCCGCCCGCACCGCCTCGTGCCGGGCGGCGACCTCGCCGAGGCGCTTCGCGACGTGCCGGCCGAGATCGCCCGCGCGCTCGACGAGCCCGCGCTCCTGCACCTCGCGCAGCACCGCGTGACCCGCGGCCGCCGACGCCGGCGTGCCCGCGAAGGTGTTGAAGTACATGTTCGCG
>Ga0153917_1001296_pt1 | contig 10811 bp, 10 predicted proteins | sample TSFL001MetaG_FD_104695 | JGI IMG/M metagenome (GOLD analysis project Ga0153917, IMG submission 104695) | Attine ant fungus gardens microbial communities from Florida, USA - TSFL001 MetaG | ecosystem: Host-associated > Fungi > Mycelium > Unclassified | place: USA: Florida, Paynes Creek Historic... | reverse complement strand
TTCGGCGGTGCGCCGACGCTGGCTTTGCCATAGACCTTGGCCATATGCTGCGCCACCACCTGCGGATTTTCCGTCACCAGGAACGAACCCCCTACCGGGAATCCGGCGTAGCCGTTCGCTTCCGGGATACCGGCCTTCTGCAGCAGCGGCAATGCCGCGCCGCCAGCGCCGATAAAGATTTTGCCCGCTGTCAGCGTGCGGCGGTTGCCGCTGTTCAGACACTGCAGCGTCACCTGCCAGCGCCCGTCGGCGAGCTGTTTCAGGTCACGCACTTCCTGACGCAGACGCAGGCGGAAGTTCGCCTTCTTCTCTAAGGAGGCGATCAACTGACGCGTTACTTCACCGAAGTTCACATCGGTGCCCATCTCCGTCCAGGTCGCGGCCACTTTCTGACGGCGATCGCGGCCATTCATGACCAGCGGGATCCAGCGCGCAATCTGCTGCGGATCTTCGGAGTAGGCCATGCCCCGGAACAGGGTGCTTTTCTGCAACGCCTGATAGCGTTTGCGCAGGAATTCGACGTTGTCGTCTCCCCAGACAAAACTCATGTGTGGCGTGCTGTGAATAAAGCTTTTGGGATTGCGCAGGTTGCCTTTCTGGACCTGATACGCCCAGAACTGGCGGGAAATCTGGAACGATTCGTTGATCGTCACCGCTTTAGAGATGTCGATGCTGCCATCCGCCTGCTGCGGCGTATAGTTCAGCTCGGCCAGGGCGGCATGACCGGTGCCGGCGTTATTCCAGCCGTTGGACGACTCCTCGGCCACGCTGTCCAGCCGCTCCACCATTTCGATGGACCAGTCCGGCGCTAAATCCTGCAGCCATGCACCGAGGGTAGCGCTCATCACACCTGCGCCAATCAGCAGCACGTCAACGTCTTTGCGCTCCTGCGCGGTAGTGGTGTCCTTTGCCATGGCACTCATCGCGAGCGCAAGGTTTACAGCTGAATTGCACATGAGGCGACATCTCCTCTTCTGTTGACCTGAAGCCCAACAGTTTTGCAGGCGAAATAGTCACGCTTCTTGCGAGCGCGTTGCGCTATTTCTCAAAGGTTAAGTCTCAGGTATAGGTTAAAGCGGTGATAACGGGTTAACTGCACGTTATGCTTTGTCATCCGAATATAACATTCTCACCCCTGAATTAAACATTTGTTTATTTTTTAAATGCAGAAATGATTCAGCATAAGAATTAATCATCAGCACGGCTGCGCGATTAGGGATTTTTTATTGTTAAGTCAGAGGGTTAACCCGGAAAGAATGTTGCGGAAAAGCGCCATGATGGTGCAACGGCAGAATCGATATGAACGGTGCGGAATTATTTAATTATCTGAATTTTAGCGATTTATTATGCAATGCGGAATAGTTTGAATTGTTGATAAAGCAGCCAGATAGCCTCTTGTGTAAAAATAATGTTACATTTTTGTGAGTCTGAAAATGCGCGCGCAGCGGCGCACGCATCGGTTTCACTTATGACGCATTCGCACTGGCAGGCAGCTTTTTCAGACTTATCGCCATGCGGTTGTAGGTGTTCATCAGGCCAATGGCGATGTTCAGATCGACAATCGCTTTGTCACTGAAGTGCTCCCTCAGCGCGGTATAACTTGCTTCCGGCGCGCCATGCTGTGCAATCAGCGTCAGGCACTCCGCCCACTGCAGGGCCGCTTTCTCTTTTTCACTGAACAGAGTGCCGGATTCGTGCCAGACCGACGTCAGTACAATTTTATCCCAGCCGATCCCCGCCTTGTTCAGCGCTTTTGTATGCATATCAATGCAGTAAGCGCAGCCGTTAATCTGCGATATGCGCAGGAACAGCAGTTCCAGTAAAGTGAGCGGCAAATCGGTTTGAGACAGATAACCGTATACGCCGCTCAGTGCTTTCATGCCTGCCGGTGCTGCCTGGTGAAAATCGATACGTTCGCTCATCTTATTGCCTCCTGGGATTGATGAGGCGATTTTCGGCCTTTGAATGGAGCAGATAAAGTGCCAAAAAATGAGAGTCTGACTGGTCCATCGCCCCTTTTCTCGCTGACGCTGCAGCGCGGTACGCCGCGTGGGCTGAGCGAACAGCTGCGCCAGCTGATTGAGCAGGCGATTGGTGAAGGCCGTTTACAGCCGGGGGCGCGTCTGCCTTCCTGTCGCGATCTGGCCGCGCAGCTCGGTGTTGCCCGCGGCACCGTCCGTGCCAGTTATGACATGCTGGCCGATGGTCAGTTTCTGGAGACCCGGGGCGCGGCGGGCACCTTCGTCAGCACTTTACCGCCATTAAAACCGGCCCGCTCCGATGCCGGGTGCCTTCCGCCGCCCTCTGAAGGGATCGAGGCGTTTGACGCGCCGCCGCTGACCTTCCAGATGGGCACGCCCGCCAGCGATGCGTTCCCGGCCAAAGTCTGGCTGCGCATCCTGCAGCGGCAGGCGCGAATGCAGGTCAGCCGGCCAGCCAGCTATCCCGATCCGCGTGGCAGTCTGGCACTGCGTCAGGCACTGGTGGCCTATCTGGCGGTGGCGCGCGGTCTGCGCTGTCAGGCAGAGCAGATCATCATTACCAGTGGCTATGCAGGCGCGATGGGGCTGATTGGCCTGGCGATGGATTTTCAGGGCAAAACCGCCTGGCTGGAAGATCCCGGATTCTGGCTGGCGCGCGGCGCGGTGGAAGCGTTGCGGGTCAGGCCGGTTGCGGTGCCGGTCGACGAGGAGGGGATGCAGGTCGCTGCCGGGGTGACGCGTGCGCCGGACGCCGCTTTCGCGCTGGTGACGCCGGGCCAGCAGGCACCGCTTGGCATGACGATGAGTCTGGCGCGCCGCCATGCCCTGCTTGAGTGGGCCAGCCGCGAACAGCGCTGGATTATTGAAGATGACTACCTGGGTGAGCTCCAGCCTGGTCATCGCGCCGCGCCAGCGCTGGCCGCCCTCGACAGCGAGGGACGGGTCCTGCATATCGGCACGTTCAGCAAGACGCTGACGCCACAGCTGCGGCTCGGTTTTATGGTGGTGCCGCCTGCACTGGCTGCCCGGTTCGGTGAGGTGTGCGCGTTACTGGCACCGGCATCGGCAGGATTGCTGCACAATGCGGTCGCAGAGTTTCTGCGGGAAGGTCACTTCATGCGGCATCTGCGGCGGATGAAGCGTGTGTATCACGAGCGGCTGGAGCAGATGGTTGCCGCGCTGCACCCCCATTTTCCGGACCTGCAGCGCGCCGGGCTGGCGGTGATCGTTCGCCTGCCCGCCGGTTCCCCGGACCAGCTTATTGCTCAGCAGGCGGCAGAGTGGGGGATGGCACCCTCGCCGCTGTCACTCTGGTATCAGGATGCGGATCAGCGCTGCGCAGGCCTGTTGCTGGGCGCGGCACATCTGCCGCGCGAAGGCTATGCCCGCAGCGCCGGACAACTAAAAGCGCTGGTGGACGCCCATTGTGCCGTCAGGCCCTGAACCAGCGACGCCAGACAAAGCGGATAACGAAAAACTCCAGCGCGCCCAGCAGTAAAAACCAGATGCAGAACACGACCGTGTAAAGCTGATTAAGATCCTGCAGATGGAACAGCTGCAGCAGATGCTGCGCCACGGTCAGGCTGAAGGCAGGGGCGGGCAGCAGCAGCGCCGAGAGAAAACCCAGCAGCAGAATGCCACCAGGCACGATCAACGTTTCAAAAGGGTTATTCATTACCGGTATCCCATCATTATCAGCCCGGCATTTTCCGGTAATTGGCCGCGCGGTTCAATGGCGGTGTCGGGCGCAAAGGCGAAGGGAGCGGGGATTCAGGCACTCAGAGTGGCCAGAAAACGCTTTGCCACCATCGACTTAGGTCCATTCATAGCGGAAGATAAGAGTTATAGCCTTTGCTATACTTAAATCCCTGATTTTGCTGTCTTTTTATCTGCGGGTTTGCATGGTAGACTGCGCGCACTTTTTCATAACTGAACACTTTGTGTGGTGAATTCAGCGTGATTAGCCGCTTTTTCGCCCCAGGTGAATAAATCATGACCTTTATTGCTACGTTAATTCTTGCGCTGGGTATGTCGATGGACGCATTTGCTGCTGCGCTGGGCAAAGGTGCGACGCTGCATCGTCCTGGTTTTAAAGAAGCGCTGCGCACCGGTCTGATTTTTGGCTCTATTGAAGCACTGACTCCGCTGATTGGCTGGGCACTCGGCCTGGCAGCCAGCCGTTACATCATGGCGTGGGACCACTGGGTTGCGTTTACACTGCTGGCGTTCCTGGGTGGCCGTATGATGCTGGAAGGCTTCCGTCAGACTGCGGTCGCCGAACCCTGTGAAGCGCCAAAAAGTCACGGCTTTGTGGTACTGGCGACCACTGCGGTAGCCACCAGCCTTGATGCGCTGGCGGTCGGCGTTGGCCTGGCCTTTTTACAGGTGAACATCATCACCACCGCGCTGACGATTGGTGCCGCGACCACGGTGATGGCGACGACCGGTGTCCTGGTCGGGCGCTTTATTGGTCCGGTGCTGGGTAAATGGGCGGAAGTGCTCGGTGGCCTCGTCTTAATTGCCGTTGGTTCCACCATTCTGCTGCAGCATCTCGGCTACACCGCGTAGGTTTTATGGCGCGGGAAGCCGTAGTTTTGTGATCCGGTTCAAATTTATTTGCTGTTAAAACGCACAGAAGTTATACTTTTTCAGTATATCTTCAACTTAATTTGAATCAGGTGCTCCATGAAACGCATTTTCAAATACGTGTTCCGTGCTTACGTTGAGACGTTCAAACACGTACCGCCGGGTGCCATGTCCTGAGCACCCCGCAGGAAACCCTCGATAATCGCGGTCAGGGATCGACCGGTGATTATCACCTCTCTGTTTTGCTTCCGCTGACTGAAACCCGCTTTTTCTGCGCCTGAGTTCTGTTCAGGTTGCCGCCTCCGTTTCTCCGTTCTCTTTCTTAAACCCTGGATCGGTTCCATCCCGGTTGTTGTTTCTTCTGTCTGTTTCTTAACGGATAAGAGGCAACGTGTCTGATGCCTGGCAGCATCAGGCCTTGTACCCTGTTTCACAGTACTATGTGCAAATACTATTTGTCAGAGAGTAAGGGCTTCATGAAACTGCGTTCATAGCTAAGGATGAATTTTTTCTCATTGGCTGCGTTGACCAGTTCGACACATTCAGCCTTGCTGAGAGTGGCTGATCTGTACTCTTCATAGTGCGCCAGGCTATTGAAGCTGAACAAACAATAGGCGATATTATTTGCACCTTCTGATGGGAGGAAGTATCCGTGATGGATGCCACCCATCAATTCCACAATCCTGATCCATTCCGAAGCATAATTTTCAAATTCGCGTATCTGATAGGGATCGATAACGTATTTGACGTGACAGGTGATCATTTCTTCTCCGGGTATAAAAGGTTGAAAATTATATTTTTTATACACGATTTCAACCCTTTTTCATCATCATTTTAAAAAGCGGCTTCAGCCTTTCTCGCTTTTCACCCGTCTGCGGTTCATGACCTGGCCGGTACATGTCGGCATAATTTGTGAGTGATATCTTGTTTACATAATAAACAAGCTCATAACACTGGCATCAGCGCCAGTGTCGTCGATATAGTGATTTCATCATGTACACCTGAGTTTTACTTAGTAAAACAGAATGTGAGGCAGGCTATGTTCGCTGATGAGACACCGCTGATTCACCGCAGAGACGCACACGTGCGCACGGATTATGTCAGCCGGGTTAAGGGATTCACTGAAAAGGACACCATTCTATGACTTATCTGACGCAGGCGGATGTCAGGGAGACATCAATTTTTACCCGGCTGCCCGACCACTTTCGTTCCCCTGATCGCAACAATGTCTGGGCTGCCGCCAATCGCGGAGGACAGCTTACCGACTCATTCCTGGAAGGGCCGATCTGGCACCCTTCCGGTTGTCTGTACCTGACCGATATCCCGTATGGCCGGATATTCCGGGTCGATATGGCAGGCAACTGGGATCTCATCGTGCAATATGATGGCGAACCGAACGGCATGAAACTCGTCGATCCGGATACCCTTCTGATTACAGATTATCATCACGGGTTAATGAAGCTCTCGCTTAAAACGCAGGACGTCACGCCGTGGCTGCCTCGCCGCCACAGTGAGAGCTTTCGCGGTGTGAACGATTTAACGCCCGACAGCCGGGGAAACCTCTATTTCACCGATCAGGGTCAGACGGGCCTTCACGATCCGACTGGCCGTGTTTATCGTCTCAGCCAGGACGGACGACTGGATATCCTGCTGGATAACTGTCCAAGCCCAAACGGGCTGGTTCTGTCGCCAGATGAAAAAGTGCTTTATGTCGCGATGACGCGCGGCAATGCCATCTGGCGCGTGCCGCTTCAGCGTGATGGTTCGGTCAGCAAAGTGAGTCAATATTTTACCTCGCACGGCCCCAGCGGTCCCGATGGACTGGCCATCAACGCGCAGGGTGAGCTACTGATTGCCAATCCGGGGCTGGGTCGCGTCTGGCTGCTAAACGATCTGGCTGAGCCTGCCGAAATCCTCACCAGTCCCGCCGGACGCTCCACCACCAATCTCTGCTTTGGTGGCGAAAATTTACAGCAGCTGTTTATTACCGAATCGGTCAGCGGCAGCATTCTTACCTGTTCAATGAAGACGCCCGGCCATCCACTGTCCTTTATGTCCACTGCTTTTCTCTAAGAACAACTCTGCGTTCTCTGAACGCAGCGGAGGCACTCATGAATCTGCATACTGTAAGCACTGGCTCACCTGCGGAGCCGGAAACCGTGTCCGGCGATCGTGAAGAGATGAATCAAAAGGATTTTGAACAAAGTGAACAGGCAGCCGGTAAAGCGTTTCGCCGCATCCTGCCTTTTATTTTCATCTGTTATGTCGTCAGTTATCTGGATCGCACCAACGTCAGCTTCGCGGCGCTGGGCATGAATGCCGATCTGGGCATCACGGCTGAGCAGTTCGGATTCGGCGCCGGGATGTTTTTTATCGGCTATTTTCTGTTTGAAGTGCCCAGCAACCTGATCATGCAAAAAGTGGGCGCCCGTATCTGGATCGCCCGCATCATGATCTCCTGGGGACTCATCTCCATGGCGACCGCCTTCGTGTCCGGCCCCCTGAGCTTTGCCTTTGCCCGTTTTTGTCTGGGGGTGGCCGAAGCCGGATTCACGCCCGGTATTTACCTGTTCTTCACATACTGGTTCCCCGGAAACTGGCGCGCAAAAATTACGGCCGCCTTTTTAGTCGGGATCCCCGTCGCCAATATCATCGGCGCTCCCCTGTCGGGGATGCTGATGCAAATCACCGGGCATGAACATATCCGTAACTGGCAGTGGCTGCTGCTGCTGGAAGGGTTCCCGGCGGTGATCCTCGGCGTGCTGTGCCTCTTCTTCCTTAACGACCGCCCGGAGAAGGCAAACTGGCTGAGCGACACGGAAAAGTCCCTGCTGAGCAGACGACTGAAGAACGAGCAGCAGCAGATTGAAAAAGCACACGGCTCCAGCCTGCGCGATGCGCTGCGGAATCCGCTGCTTTATCTGCTGGCGTTTATTAACTTCTGCGGGATTGTCGGTTCGATCGGGGTGGGCCTGTGGATGCCACAGATCATCCGCCAGCTTGGCGTCAGCCACACCACCACCGGTTTCCTGACCGCATTACCCTACATTTGTGCCGCGTTCAGCATGCTGTTCTGGGCCCGGCGGGCCAATGCCTCCGGACATCGCATACGCTGGATCAGTGGTGCACTCGTTATCGCCGCCTTTGCGCTGGCCTGCAGCGCCGTCGTGAATGAGCCCGTTCTGAAGATGCTGGCACTCTGCTTTACCGTCAGCGGCATTCTCGCTTTTCAGGCCTCATTCTGGGCTCTCCCTTCGGGCTTTCTTACCGGCAGCGCAGCCGCAGGCGGATTAGCCATGATCGTCTCTGTCGGGAATCTGGGCGGCTTTGTCGGCCCCTCCCTGATTGGCTATATCCGCCAGAGCAGCGGGGGATTTACCTGGGCACTGCTGGCGGTTTCTGCCGTGCTGCTGGTGGGGGCGTTCTCCGTGGCATTAATCAAAGATCCCTATCGCAAAGCACAGTAAAAAGGGGGAAAAGGCGCGCTGGCGCCTTTTCCCCCTCTCCGCGAATCCAGGGGCTGAAGACACGCTTTCCGGCGTCCCGCCTCCACGCAAGAGACACGCTGAACTTTTCCTCGCCATGACACCGATAAACCGCCTCCCCTCCGATCCCGGCCTACACTGAATTATTCTCCCTGAAACAGGAGCAGTGGATGAGCCAGAAGCAGCGACGAAAACAGGCAGCGATGGTGGCAGGCGTGGGATTAGGTGTGGCGGCCACCCTGTGGGGCATGAAACGCTGGCAGCAGCTGAAACAGACACCGCCGGTGTCACCGCGCAGCCACCATGCTGGCATGGCCGGTTACTTTCAGCAGGTGGGCGACTGGCGGATGTTCACCCGGGTCACGCCCAATGAGGATAAGGGACTGCCGGTGGTGCTGATCCACGGACTGGTGATGTCAGGCCGGGCGATGGAGCCGCTGGCGCTTGCGCTGAGCCGCGACTATCACGTGCTGGTGCCCGACCTGCCTGGCTTCGGAGCCAGTACGCTGCCCGCTTCTGCGCCGGTGATGTCAGTCGACCAGCAGGCGGAGGCGCTCTGGTTGTGGCTGCAGCACAACGGCTTTCAGCGCGCAATCTGGGTCGGTATCTCGTTTGGCTGTCAGATTCTGGCCGCGCTGGCGGTGAAGCATCCGCAGGCGGTGGCGGGGCTGGTGCTGCAGGGGCCGACGGTGGACCGCCATGCCCGCAGCCTGCCGCGTCAGCTGTGGCGCGACTGGCGCAATGGCCGGCTGGAAACCCGGCGACCGCCGGGGCCGCTGGCCCGCATCGATTACGCTAAAGCGGGTCTGCGCCGCGCCTTTGGCACGATGCGTGAGATGATGCGCGACCACATCGAGCATCGCCTCACCTACATCAATGCGCCCACGCTGCTGCTGCGCGGCTCGCGCGATCCGGTCTGTCCGGCACGCTGGCTGGATGAGCTTGCCGCGCTGATGCCGCACAGCGAACGGATTACACTGCGCGACGGCACGCACACCCTGCATTACGTCTATCCGTGGAGTTTCTGTCACGCCATTCGCCCGTTCCTGGCGCGCATTCAGCAGGAGAATCAGCATGAGTAAACCCCCGAAAGGTATTGCCCGTTTTGACTCCGCCGCAGCGATGCTGCTGGCGCTGGCGAATGCGCTGCACGATCGCCCCTTTGCCAGTCCCAGCCAGTCTCCGACGCTGGATCGGCTGCTGCCGTCGCTGAACCGGCTGCCGACCGGACTGCGGGAGTGGGGCTACGCGCTGGGCGGGATGGCAGAGGGCATCAGCCTGCGCCAGGCGGGGGAGCTGGATGTGGAGGGCATCGCCGAATGGATGGTCAGTGAGTATCCCCAGCAGGATTATCCCGCCGCCTTTATCGGCTCGTCGAACGGTGCGCTGATGCATCTGGCGGCGGCGATGGGCGTGCCCTGGCTGCCACAAACCTTTCTCTGCCCGGTGCGGGCAACCAGCAGCGATCCCGATGATGCGCAGGCAGGTTTTGAGGAGGGTAAAGAGATTGCCGCTGCGCTGCTCTCCGCCTGGCCGCGGCTGGCGGTTCACCATATGCAGGACCCCAATCAGGATCGGCTGATGCTGGACCAGATGCGCTATTTCCGGCTGAAACTGCGCGATCTGCCGCTGGCCTTTAACGAGTTCCTGATGGGCAGCCTGCCTGCCGGATCCACCCTGTTCATTAATCACTGTACCCGCCAGTGGCCGGTCACGCGCACCAGCGATCGCTCCTTCTTTCAGTTTGGCGCGCTCGGCGGGGCAACCGAGCAGGAGTATTTACAGGGTGGTTCGCGGGTTGCGGAGTATCTGGCACGTTATGGCGTTGACCGCGAGCGCTGGACACCGCCCGCCATCACCGATCGGGTGCCGGAAGCGGAGTGGGGGCTGGATGGCTATCTGATCTCGCCGCTGAAAAAGCTGGCGGAAGCCCAGAACTGGCGGCTGATGGAGATTCGCTATGAAGATCCGGAAGCGATGAGTTATGTGGTGGCAGAGATCTATCGCGACTGGTATCTGGCTGCCGGTATTTTACCGACCCGTCTGACGGTGGACAGTTTCCTGCTGATGGACCCGTGGAGCAGCATCCGGCAGCAGGCTATCCCGTTCTGGCTGGTGTTCTGCACCGAGCCGTCAGCGGCGGCCCTGCAACGCTTCCTGGAAAAACAGCCGCCGTTCCGCAATATCGACATGATGCTCTTTTCTCACGGCACCGACAGCATCGGGCTGGCGGAGATTGATCGCTGGCGGGCGCTGCTGGCCTATGCCCGTGATGAGGGGGTCTTCATCGGCGTGGATGAAGAGCGGTTCCCGCGCGATTTTGCTACCTTTGCCCGCTTCGACTCGGCGCTGCGTGAAAGAGCACCGCTGCTGCCACCGCCACCGCCGCTCAGCACGGAGAAGGTGATCGCCGGTATTCAGCGTTACGGGGCGAAACATGGGGTTACGCTGACGACGCTGAGCTGACCGCCGCGCCGTCAGCGGGGGTTATTCGCCGTCGGTGATCGGCTTACGCACCAGCAGCAGATAGGCGAGGGCGCCGATGAGCGTGACACAGGCGCAAATCATCAGCGCCAGGCTGAACGATTGGGTAGTGTCGAGCACCCAGCCGGTAATGACCGGCGCAAACGAGGCAAAGATAAAGCTGGCGAAGTTCTGAATGCTGCCGACCGAGGCGGTCATGCGCGCGGTAACGTTGGCGTGGATCAGCCCCCAGCACGACGTACCGGCAAAGTGGATACAGAACAGCGCCATGCCG
>Ga0153917_1001295_pt1 | contig 10816 bp, 11 predicted proteins | sample TSFL001MetaG_FD_104695 | JGI IMG/M metagenome (GOLD analysis project Ga0153917, IMG submission 104695) | Attine ant fungus gardens microbial communities from Florida, USA - TSFL001 MetaG | ecosystem: Host-associated > Fungi > Mycelium > Unclassified | place: USA: Florida, Paynes Creek Historic... | reverse complement strand
TGAAGCAAATCAGCAGTTCATCTGAACAAGTCGCCGCTTCCTCCGAAGAATTATCGGCAAGCGCAGAAGAATCAAAATCAACATCTGAACATATTTCCCAAGCCATGCAGATGGCTGCCGACAGCAATGTGAAGCAAAGCTCAATGACAGAAAAGAGCACAGAATCCATCACTGAATTATTAGACAGTATATCATCTGTGGCTTCAAATACAGGGAACATAGCGGATCTTTCTTCTTCGATGAGAGATAAGGCTGAAATAGGATCTAAGTCCGTTAACAAGATGTTAGATCAGATGAAATTTATTGATAAATCCGTAGATTCAGCCGGGAATGGATTACAGGCATTGGTAGCGAGCACAGAAGAAATTAGTGATATTTCCTCGCTAATCACGACAATTTCCGAGCAGACCAATTTGTTGGCCCTAAACGCAGCGATCGAGGCGGCCAGAGCGGGAGAGCAAGGAAAAGGATTTGCTGTGGTGGCTGAAGAAGTTCGGAAATTAGCGGATGAAACAAATAAATCAGCAAACCACATCCAATCGGTGGTAGCGACCATCCAAAACGAATCGATAGAAACGGTAAATAATATTAAGGTTGTTCAAGAAAATGTGACCTCAGGTATTGTTCTCTCTCAAGAGACAACAGGAAATTTCACTGAAATACTGAACCTGGTGGAACAGGTCACTTCTCAAATACAAGAAGTCGCAGCAGCAACTCAACAGCTTACATCAGGCGTTGAAGTGATTCAGCACACAGTTCATACATTGGCTGCTGGCACAAAAGAAACGTCAGCAAATACAGAAGCGGTTGCAAAATCATCAGAGGAACAGCTGCATTCAATGGAGGAAATCTCCTATGCTGCAGAATCTTTATCTCAGTTGGCGGAAGAGCTTCAATCCGTCATTAACCGTTTTAAATATTAATCAGATTACTAAAGCGCAAAACCCCATCTCATGAGGTGGGGTTTTACTGCCTTTATTGAGATTGTTTTTAAAAATGGAACTAGCTTATTTCTCACCGTTTAAATGACTAGTCCAAGTTTTGATCGATCGTTCCTTCAAAATAGTCATCGCTGACTTGTTCATGAGTCTCAGCCAATCCTTTTTCTAATTGTGTGGTTCCTTTATAATCCGAGGGCTCAAAGGATTTCCCGGCTACATCTGTTGTGTCATTTATGTTTTCTTTGTTATGAGTTTGTGTTTCAGTGTGTACACTTTCTGTCTCAGAATTGCTGCTTACAGATTGCTGAAAATTATATTCCTTGTCTAATGAAGAAAATCTTTTATAATCATCAGGTCTGTCGGCTCCATTTTTTTGAGTCATTTTACTTCCTCCAGATTAAATTTTAATGTGGGCAAAAACTTATTTCGTTCTTTTAGGGTCAGAACCATGTTTTTTAGGATCATCTGCTTTAAAAGCTGTCTCAGTCTCATGGTCATTTCTTATTTGTTCAATACTTGAATTTTGAATTCCTTTTTTACTCATAGGTTTCACTCCTTTACGAAAAGTGTTGAAATATCAACTCTTCTTATTTTGTCTGTTGATCAGGTATTCATTCGCTTTTTTCATTCGCGATTTGGCCAATCAGGTGAGGCAATCTTCATGCCAGTCGAATTATTTAATAAAAAGCCGTCATTTTTGAAACTTTTTATCAGCGAATTGCGTATGGCAGTTAGAGAAGACATCACTATGAAAGAAATACAAAGATAGGGATTTATACATAACAGCATTGTGAATAAATCAAACAAGGGGGGTGAAAAAATGAAAAAAATCGCAGCATATTATCTAATGACATTAGGGCTATCCAGCCTTACGTTTGGTTTGTTTTTCGGGTTTTATTCTTTCGTTATGTATGGCGATATGATAATTGCGTTGTTTACAGCAGCAATTGCTTTATTATACGGTTTTATGATGTATGGCCTTTTTGCTGTTCCGCTGCAAATGATGTTGCAGAAAAAAGCGAGAACATTCAATGTCACATATCTATTGATTTACAGTGTGATTGCTTTTATCGCGGCTTTCCTGTTATTTTTTATTGGTGAACCTGCGTCAATAGCAGGGACATTGCAATCGTATATTTATTATCTGTTAAGTATTACAGCTGCAGTGATTTATTGGTTCTGGGATTCTCTGATCCTTTATAAACGTACGGCTTCGGGCGTATAAAGCAAATCAGAGAAACTGAAGTTGAATATGAAAAAAGACGGAGATTCAACAAAAATTCAGGATATTGCACTTACATTGCTGAGTGAATCTAAATGGAGGGACATAATGAGAGCACACTTTCAATCCGAATAGGTTTTCTAAGTTTTTACGATATACATACGTTCATCAAGATGATAACATTATCAATCAAAGGGAATATAAAAACTAGTGTAGTGGAACGGGCATCTTTTGCTGTTTGAGGAAAGAAATTGATGGGATTAATCGTTTTATCACCGCTAATGTCAAAGTTTTGGTGGGGGTCAATCCATATAGCTAAACTAAACTGAGGAGAGCATTGCGCTCTCCTCAGTTTTGCTTTATTCAGCCCTGCTGTTTTTCAACTAATGTGAATGTCCATTCTTTTAACATCTGTTTCTGTACATATCTTTTTCCGTTTATTTCGATGTAAGGGATGTCTTTCATGTCTCCGGCTAACTGTTTAGCCTCAGCTGCAGTAATTCCTAAAAAATGTCCAATGTAAAAGTAAATATCTCTTTCTTTTATAAGCAAGGTATCACTTTTTTCATATGCTTTTGGATGGTTCATTTGCTTTAAGCCTTCACCGATAAAATAGCCAGCCATAGCAATACCGATTCCTAAAAAAACGTCCATATGCATGCCTCCATTATGTCAATGTTATGATATACGGGCTTGGCATACTCCGGGTTTCATTTAATTCGAAAGAAAACAGCCAAAACGAGTACTGGCTGTTTTTTCAAGCCTTTTCAATCTGTACACGGCCTGAAAAAAAGGTGGCGCCGCCTCCCATATCGGACAACCGGTCTGGGGTTAGCGCGTTTACAAGCTGTTTTTTTCCTTGCTCATCCGCCCATAATCCTTGGCTGACAACGACACCTGGCAGTACTTGTTCTCCGACTGATGCGGTCAGCTCACATTCTCCCCGGCTGTTCCAAATTCGTACAGGAGCCCCCTCAACGATTCCATGTTCTTCAGCATCTTTTGTGTTGATAAAGAGCTTTGGCGTCTTTTCGAGCTTGATGTGTTTTTCATTGTTTGAAAACGTTGAGTTTAAGAAATTATGGTTTGGCGCCGGAACATACATAAACGGATGTTCATTATCGGTTACAAGAGGCGTATGCGTCGGTAAAGCCGGGAAACCAGCTTGTTTCATTTGTTCTGAATATAATTCTATTTTTCCGCTTGGCGTTGGAAGTTTGCCAGGAAACAGCGGTTTATTGCGTTTCGCTTTCATAAATGAATACTTAGTAAGTGAATCGTAATTAATCTCCGCCAAATGCGGATTATCTGGATGGTCAAGCGCTTGGCGGATTAATTCTTCATCTGAATCCTTGAGCTCCTGGTCTGTGAATCCCATTGCTTCAGCCAGTAATCGGAACACCTCAGTGTTAGACTTGCTTTCTTCATAGTTCTCAATCACCGGCTGCTGAAGCTGAATATAATGGTGCCAGTAGGAGGTATAAAAATCAGTATTTTCAAAAGCGGATGTTGCAGGCAGTACAATGTCCGCATATGCAGCCGTTTCCGTTAAAAACAAATCATGAACCACAGTAAACAAGTCTTTCCGCAGCAAGCCCTGTCTGACTTTGTTTGCTTCCGGCGCGACGACGGCAGGGTTCGTTCCGTAAATAAAAAGAGAGCGAATAGGCGGATCTGTTTCCAAAAGTACCTTGCCAAGCTGATTCATATTAAACGACCTCGGTGTGCGCCCCTTCAATAAGTCGGGCCGCTGCAAGGCATTTGTGTTATATTCTAAAATTCCGCTGTTATGCTTAATTGCACCGCCTCCTGTGTGCAGCCATTGTCCGGTGATTGCCGGAAGACAGGCAATCGTCCGTATAATCATTCCGCCATTATCGTGGTGCTGGGGTCCGTTTCCGATTCTGATAAAAGAAGGGGAGGTTTCCCCATACATTCTTGCCAGCCGGTAAATATGTTCGGTACTGACACCGGTGATCGTCGATACCTTTTCAGGATCATACTGCTTTACGTGTTCTCGGAGCTCTTCATAGCCGACCGTGTACTCAGATAAAAATGCTTCGTCATGAAGATTTTCTTTAAATAAAATGTGCATGATGCCAAGAGCAAGTGCGCTGTCAGTTCCCGGCTTTATTGGAATAAACCAATCTGCGAGACGCCCTGTCTGATTTTTATGTACATCGATCACGACAATTTTTGCACCTTTTTTTCGCGCTTTTTGGGCGATCGTAATTTGGTGCATGTTTGTGCTGACAGCGTTAATTCCCCAAAAAATAAATAGTTTTGTATGAATGGTTTCCTCAGGATCGATTCCCGCGCTTATGCCCATTGTATATTTATAGCCTTCAGATCCCGCTTTGCTGCAAATCGTCCGTTCAAGCTGGCTTGATCCCATGCGGTAAAAAAAGCGGCGGTCCATTCCTTCAGCTGTCAATTTCCCCATATTTCCGTAAAAGCTGTAAGGAAGTATGCTTTCAGCTCCCTCTTCATTAATCAGCTGTTTCCAGCGGGAGGTGATCGTATCAATCGCCTCTTCCCAGGAAATCGGTTCAAATATCGCTTGGCCTTTCGCACCTGTACGTTTGAGCGGCGTAGTCAGCCGCTTTTCATCATAGATGCGCTCCGTCATGTTTCGGACCTTGTTGCATATGTTTCCAGCTGTGACAGGATGATCGGGATCTCCTTGCACTTTCACGATTTTTCCGTCTTTTTTATGTACTAACAAACCGCACTGATCCGGGCAGTCCAGCGAGCAAACGGATTTGAAAATGCCGTTTTGTTGTGTGGCAAAAGATTTCATGGCCCAGTTCCTCTCTAGTTAGATATTTTGTAAGAATTATAACATTTCGGATGATAACGTCAATTCTGAAAAAAAGAGATTGACATCAATCTGTGACTTCTTTATGATAAACGTATTCTTTATTCTGAAAATTACATACTCAACATTTTCTATCCAGAGAGGTGGAGGGACTGGCCCTATGAAACCTCGGCAACATTATTGTGCCAATTCCAGCAAGCGTCAGCTTGAAAGATAGGAAAGCAAGGTTTATACCGGCGTCTGCCTGTAACAGAGCGCGCCCATATATGAATCTCTTTCCATCTTCGGAAAGAGATTTTTTTATGAAAAAATACGATGAAAAGGATGTTTTGCACCATGACGGTTTTGGTTACAGCACCGTACAACGAAGAAGGACGAAAAGAGCTAAAAAACTTGTTTGGCTCAGTTATTTATCAATCTTGGAAAGAACAAGGCCGGGCATATCGGGAGGATGAACTCATTCAGCTGCTAAAGGCAACAAATGCGACAGGTTTGATTACTGAGCTTGATCAGGTAACAGACAGCGTATTTGCTTCTATTCCCGAACTTTCATTTGTCGGTGTTTGCAGGGGAATGCCCTCCAATGTGGATGTGGCAGCTGCCTCAAAAAGGGGCATACCTGTTTTTTATACACCAGGGCGGAATGCACAAGCCGTTGCCGAAATGTTTATTGGAAATGTGATTTCCTTTCTCCGCCATACCAGCGCCTCAAATCAGTGGCTGAAGGATGGAAAATGGGACGGTGATTACCTGCAGGCTTATGTCAAATTTAAAGGAAATGAGCTAACAGGAAAAACGGTCGGTATGGTGGGGTTCGGCGCAGTCGGGCAAAGGATTGCAAAACTGCTGACTGCGTTTGACTGTAAGATAAAGTATTACGATCCATACGTACAAGACGATCAACCGCTGTATGAAAAAGCAACTCTTAAAACGGTTTTTTCAGACAGTGATATCGTTTCTGTCCATCTGCCTCGCACTGAGGAAACACTCGGACTGATAGATCGGCAATATTTTGATCTGATGAAAGAGAGTGCGATTTTCGTTAATACTTCAAGAGCAGTTGTTGTAAACCGTGAAGATCTTTTATTTGTATTAAAAGGACATAAAATCAGAGGTGCGATACTAGACGTTTTTTATCATGAACCTCCAGAGGAATCAGATTATGAATTGATCTCATTGCCTAATGTTCTGGCAACACCGCATCTCGCTGGGGCAACCTTTGAAGTAGAGGATCATCACGTGACGATCATGAATGCTGCCCTCAAAAAGTGGAAGGTTGAAAAAATTCCCAATATTCCGACATTATATAACAAAGATAAACTGAGAATAGAGGTAAAGAAAAGAGGTTAACTGAATGAAAAAACAAAAAGGCTATCTCGTTTTTGATATCGGCACAGGCAATGCGAGGGTAGCGGTCGTGAGTGTCTCAGGCATTGTGCAAACGGTTGAACGGGAGGACATCGAGTATTCCACTGAGACGCTTTACCCGGACAGCCGTTATTTTTCTCCTCAGATACTGTGGAAGCAAGTAATGAGGTTGGCAAAACGTGCGCTATCCCGTTCGCGTGATATTGACATCATTGGGTTGACATCGACGAGTCAAAGACAGGGGATTGTTCTGATCGATCAAAACGGTGACTCTTTTCTCGGGCTGCCGAATATAGATAACCGCGGCCGAGAGTGGGAGGAGAGCATTCCTGATCGGGGAGTGATATACAGCCGTACAGGCCGTCTGCCGACTGCACTATTTTCTGCGCTCAAGCTTTATGGTTTGAAGCAGCGCCAGCCTTCTTTATGGGAAAAGACTGCAAGCTTTACAAGCATCAGTGATTGGGTGACATACCAACTGAGCGGAATCCTAACATATGAACCATCGCAGGCAACAGAAACTCTGCTGTTTGATGTGAAGCACAACACTTGGTCAGAAGAGATGTGCGATATATTCGGCTTTTCTCCATCTCTCCTTCCGCCTCTTGTAAGAGCGGGAACAGCAATTGGAACAATAGCAAATGAATATGCATCCGAATTAGGTCTTTCAATAAATGCTAAGGTGATAACTGGGGGCGGGGATACACAGCTGGCTGTAAAAAGCACCGGAGCTGGACTTGAGGACATTGTCATCGTATCAGGGACAACAACGCCAATAACCAAAATGACTGCGGATCATGGCGACACAAAACATAAAGCCTGGCTGAACTGCCATACAGATCAAGGGCATTGGCTAGTAGAAACGAATCCGGGAATTACCGGCCTGAATTATCAAAAATTAAAACAGATTTTCTATCCGAATGAATCGTACGACGTAATGGAGGAGGAAATTTCTGCACTTGCAAAAGAAGACAATGCGTGTGTAGCGGCTCTCGGCTCTTATTTATCAGCTGAAAAGAATGCATTAACGAGAGGCGGTTTTCTTTTTGACACTCCGCTTTCAGCAGATTTAAAGAGGGCACATTTTGTACGTGCGGCGCTAGAAGAAATCGCGTTTTCAATCAAATGGAACTTTGACATTTTAACAGAAATTTCTCCGTTTGAACGTGACTATGTTTGGGTGTGCGGAGGGGGCTTCCAAAGCAAAGCGCTCACTCAATACATCGCTGACCTTCTTCAGAAAAAAATCTATGTCAAAGAGGGATATCATCAGGCATCTGTCGTTGGTGCTGCAGTCATTTGCAATGAAACCTTTCAATTAACGGAGGAAATGTCAGCAAATGTCCGGGTGATCGAACCGAAGAGCTGTCAGACAGAATTGGCTTTATATGAGGAATGGAAGGAAACACAGCGCTTTTTTTTAGGTTCAGAAAGCAAAGTGTTGATATAGGGCGCATATCCTGCTGTTTTGAGGAATTGTCTAATTTTTAGCTTTAATAAGGTAATACGGTAATGGATATAAGCATCTAAGGAGGAAACAGATATGTTAGATAAAATTGGTATACCAAAGCGGCTTGCGTGGGGATTTTTAGGAGTTGTTTTGTTTATGATGGGAGACGGACTTGAACAAGGCTGGCTTAGCCCGTTTCTGATCGAAAACGGACTTACTGTTAAGCAATCTGCTTCCATTTTTAGCATTTACGGGATTGCGCTTGCCATAGCTTCCTGGTTTTCAGGTGTATGTCTCGAAGCATTTGGCGCGAAACGGACGATGTTTATGGGGCTGTTGTTTTATGTAATCGGTACAGCTGCCTTTATCGTGTTTGGGTTTGAACAGCTAAACCTCCCTGTGATGTATGTGACTTACTTCGTAAAAGGGTTAGGCTACCCGCTTTTTGCTTATTCTTTCTTGACATGGGTCATTTACAGAACACCGCAAAACAGACTGAGCACTGCTGTCGGCTGGTTTTGGATTGCCTATTGCCTGGGCATGTTTGTATTCGGTGCTTGGTACTCAAGCTACGCGATCAAAGCGTTTGGTTATTTGAATACGCTTTGGAGTTCTATATTCTGGGTATGTCTAGGTGCATTCTTCGCATTGTTTATCAATAAAGATCGTTTTGAAAAGAAGAAAAGAAAACGATCAGAAACAGCCGAGGAGCTTTTAAAAGGGGTTACGATTCTTTTTACGAACCCGCGAGTGCTTACAGGCGGAATCATTAGAATCATCAACAGCATTGGTACATATGGATTCCCAGTCTTTTTGCCGATGCACATGGCTCAACACGGAATTTCGACCAATGTGTGGCTGCAAATTTGGGGAACAATTTTTCTGGGGAACATTGTGTTTAACCTTATCTTTGGAATTGTCGGCGATAAATTTGGCTGGAAAAATACTGTTATTTGGTTCGGCGGAGTCGGCTGCGGCATTTTCACTGTCTTATTATATTATGCACCTGTTTTCTCCGGCGGAAGTGTAGCGATTGTCAGTGTGATCGGCTTTATTTGGGGAGGTTTGCTGGCAGGCTATGTGCCGATCGGTGCAATTGTGCCGACGGTGGCCGGAAAAGACAAAGGGGCAGCCATGTCTGTATTGAATTTGGCTGCAGGTTTATCAGCGTTTGTCGGTCCCGCGCTTGCTTGGCTGTTCATCGGTCTCGTCGGTGCGCAAGGCGTCGTGTGGATCTTTGCGGTCCTTTACGTTGCGAGTGCAGTCATGACGAAATGCATTCATATACCTGAAGAAAAAGCAGTAAAGGAGGGTACATCTCCTCAATATGCATCTTAATCAGAAAGCGCCCTGTTGCAGGGGCGCTTTTTATCATTTGTTCAGTCCATGCTTGCACGCTTATGTTGTCTATATGAAGTACTAGAGATGAAAACCTTGAAGGAAGTGATCAAGAATCCTGATCTCATAGCTGGTGCAGGTCATGAATCGGACGTTTCGAAGGGAAAGGGATGTGCGCATAGACCAAGAAAATACCTTCATTCTCTTGGTTTTACAATAGAATACACATTTGTTTCATATGGAATTCCATTTTGATACATGTACTGTTTTAAAACGCCTTCTTTTTGAAATCCCATTTTTATAAGCAGACGATTTGATGCTTCATTTTGGATAAATACAACTGCGCCAATACGCGTCAGGCCAAGGGAAGCAAACCCGTAGGAGACAGCCTCTGAAATGGCTTCTGATGCAAATCCGTTTCGCCAATGCGCCGGGATGATTTCATAACCGATCTCTGCACGCCTATGCTTTTGAGCCAAGGCGTGAAAACCAATTGTCCCGATCAATTCTTTCGTGTCTTGTCTCTCTATTCCCCACCTTATACCGCGTTTTTCTTGATAGAGGGCGGCATAGGTTTGAACCATTGAAATGGCATGTTCTATAGATTCCATGTTTTCAAGTCCGTAATAGCGTGTCACCTTATGGTTTGAGAAACAAGCAAAAATGGCTTCCGCGTCCTGATCGGTCATTTGTCTAAGTGTAAGCCGCTCCGTTTCTAAAACAGGAAACATTCAACCACTCCCCACGTTTGTTTCTGTTTATCATATCCCTTTTATTTCCTCTTTTCTATAGAAAATTCAAAACTGAGGAAGCAAAAGAATGAATTTGTCTTTCTAGTTGCTCTTTGTTTTTGGCGAATTGTTTTAAACGATGGCCGTTTGCGCCTGATGGGTGGGGAAAGCCGCTAAGGCAAATCAAATTCTGGAGTCTGTACTGTCTGATCAATGTTTCACATACTGTTTCGGCGGCTTTTCCTAACGGAATAAGAAGAGCTGGTCCCGCCAAATGATTGAGCTCCGCAGGGAAGTGTTCAAAAGCATAGGTGCTTAGGATAGGAGAGCGAGTGATGGCCGGTTTGTATCCAGTATAGTTTTTTTGCTGGATAAAGACAGGATATTTAATAACGGAAGTTGTATGGAGCATATGCCGTAAGTCACCAAAAAGCTGCCCGGCGCTTTGAATGCCGAAAGCCTGTGGCAGCCCGCATAAATCCAGCATGGTAATAAGGTTATGTCTCATCGATCCGGAGAAACCCGCTGCTATTTTTGTGTCTACTGCCATTTGCTCAAGAGTCCCGCCTTGCCGCAGGCTTTCAGCGGCTGTTTCGTACGCTGTCTTCATCTGGGAAAAACCCGGCGTGATCCCTGCAATCACAAGCGAGGCATTCCGATTGATAAATTCATTATGAGGTGAATAGTAGATCCCAAGTTCGTTTTCTTGATGGAGACGAAATGGATCAGTAAGTAAATCGGACTTTGTAAGTGAAGAGGGAAGAGAATGTAGTTTCTCTGCGAACTCCTTTAAGTAGCTGCGGTTTATAATCATGTGTAAGCCTCCTCGAAAAATGAGATCCCATTTGTCCATTCTGATCGTTACAACGGGATCTCATTCATCCTTATCTGCTATTAAAATGTCCTGCCTGCCACACCTCTTTGACTGCTTGGGGAACTTCTTTTACT
>Ga0153917_1001290_pt1 | contig 10834 bp, 9 predicted proteins | sample TSFL001MetaG_FD_104695 | JGI IMG/M metagenome (GOLD analysis project Ga0153917, IMG submission 104695) | Attine ant fungus gardens microbial communities from Florida, USA - TSFL001 MetaG | ecosystem: Host-associated > Fungi > Mycelium > Unclassified | place: USA: Florida, Paynes Creek Historic... | reverse complement strand
TTATATTTGCATGTGCGGTTTTTATTTTCAAACGTCATTAATTTGTACTAGCTTTGCAGCGAACAAACAAACATTATGAAACACCGCTACTTACAGATCAAAGGTTTAGAACAAACCTTTGCTACTTCTCCATTAGAAAAAATCAACATTACATAAGCATAAAAAACATGAAGAAACATGCGCTGACATTGTTTCTGGCGCTGTCCGTTTCGTACGGATACAGCCAGGACGTGGTATGGCAGAAAACCATCGGTGGGGAACATTCGGAATACCTGTTCGATATGGTCCCAACGGTGGACTACGGGTTTTTGTTGGCCGGCAGTTCGCTGTCGGACAAAACCGGATTAAAGAAACACAACGGCAACGGCAGCCTCGACTACTACTTGTGGAAGATGGACCAGCGCGGCGAGGAAGAATGGCAGCTGAGCTTCGGTGGCGAGGGCCAGGACATTTTAAAGAACATCAGCGCTACAAGCGACCAGGGCTACATCCTTGGAGGATACAGCGACTCGGGAAAAACCGGCACCAAACAATCGGAAAACAAGGGCAAGAACGACATCTGGATCATCAAGATCAACGCACGGGGTGAACAGCAGTGGCAGCAGAGCTACGGCGGGGAAGGCGACGACCGCCTGGTGCAGATCCGTCAGACGCCCGATGGAGGCTACCTTATCGCGGCTACGACGAATTCCCCACAAGGGACCAATAAAAAGGACGACCGCTACGGCGGACTCGACTACTGGATCCTTAAAACAGACAAACTGGGTAAGGTGGAGTGGGAAAAAACGTTGGGAGGTATCTATAACGACGAACCACGCACCATCGTGTTTACAGAAAAGGGCTACCTCATAGGCGGGGTATCGAACTCCCCGATATCGGGTACCAAACAGAAAGACACTTATGGCGGCTACGATATGTGGATTGTGGAGCTTGATGAAAAAGGCAACCAGCTGGGTGAATACGTACTGGGCAGCGAAAACGACGACGAGCTCAACCAGGTTTTGCTTACAGCCGATAAAAAGGGTTATACGGTAACGGGAAGTACCTACGGCGAAGGCGGCAGCGGTAACCTGACCCCGAAAGCAGAAAACGGCAGCGACTTCGTGGTGGTTCACACAGACCTTCGGTTCGAACCCAAAGCACAGTTCGGTTTCGACCTTAGAGGCAGCGAAGTGCTTACTTCCACTACAATGACACCGGAAGGCAACCTCTTGTTGTCGGGGTATAAGCAGGATGCCAAAACCAGAAAAAAAAGCTATGCAGCCATACAGGTAAACGCCAAAGGGGAACAGGTATGGGAAAAAGAACTCTCCACAAGCGGGGATGATTTATTGCGTAAGGCTGTGGTCACACGCGATGGCGGACTCGTGTTTGCCGGTAACTCTACGGGAAAAAGCGCCAAATACAAAACAGCGGTACAGGGCCGTGACGACTACTGGGTGGTGAAGCTGCATACGAAAAATGAAATCAAGCAGCCCGAGATTAAGATCGAGGCCATCCCAAACCCTACGGACGGTTTTACAAACATCGTCATCAACCACGAGTACAAGGAGGGTGTGGTAAACGTATACGACCTGAACGGGCGTTTATTGCATACCGAGGCCCTGAAGTACGATATGGTGGCTGTGGATTTAAGCCGTTATGCCACAGGTACCTACGTTATCAACATCAAAACCGATGTGGTAAACACCTCGGTAAAAGTCATCAAAAAATAACCTATGAAACACACTTTACTACTCATACTGACTACAGCCTTTTCCGGTCTTACGGCCACGGCTCAGAACAGCCCGGCTCCTCAATACGGCAGTACATACAATACCTCGTTGCCTACGGGTGGATTTTCAGCTTCGATCCCGTTGTTCAACCTTCCGACAGCCAATCCGGCATTGAGCCTCGATGCACAGCTCGTATTCAATTCGGCAGCATCCTTGTCCGACAATCCCAGAAGCAACCTGCTCGATAAAGGGTGGGAGTTTAATTTTATTCCTTCGGTAAACAAAACCCTGGTAAGAGGCTCTAAGGACGATGAATACTACTACCAGTACATCAAGGAAACCAAGGATAACGGGGGAGATTTCAAAAGTCTGATTTCTCCTACGGGCCACGACAAAAACATCTACAGCTTTGATGCCTTCGGCCTTCAGGGAAAATTCTATTTTGAAGAATCCGGTTCGCAGATGGTGCTTAAAAAGATCTACAGCTCCGATTATGCCGAAATCAAGGTCAATGCGTCGTTCACACATCCTGTTGCATTGTACCTGAATGGTCAGCCGGTTAGCTATAATTCCAATCCTCATTTTACGGTGAGCTCCTTTGAAATCACCGATAAAAACGGGTTTACATATATTTTTTCGGAACTTCATAAAGAACGGGCCAGCTTCCGCTTTTCCCGATTTGGCAACAGCTACGACATTTTTTACGATCACACGGCTTCGTTCCTGCTTAAAAAGGTCATAGACCGTTTTGGAACCACGCTGCTGGACTATTCGTATACCGATGTATCGCTGAGCTATACCGATGACCGCGGGATGAACCACAACTACACCCAGAAAAAGCTGCTGGGTATAGACGTGAAGAACCTGGCTACGGTAAGCTTTGCCAATAACGCTTCCCGTTACACCAACATTACGGTGAAGAACAGGCGCAATGAAACCATTCATAACCTGGATTTTATATCGGGCGCCGTCATCTCTAAAAATACCTCTAATACCGAAGTCTCCAGAACCTCTTATACGGATTTTCTTAACGCGGCGGCAGCGGATTTTACCCTGACACATCCTTACGGCGGGAAAACCCGGTACACGATGGAAAACAACGACTATTCATACCTGCTGGCGGCCAACGGTACATTGACGGCAGCCAATACGCCTGTAAAACGCAACGGCCGCACGGGAAAACGCCTGAAGAGCATCATCCAGTACGACAAGGACGGGAAAATAACCGAGGAAGAAAACTATACCTACCTTATGGGTACGAACCCTTCGGAGAGTTCGGGAGCCATACCGGCCATAGTGAGCGACGACCCGCAATCGTTTGAAGGCCGGTTCAAAATAGGCCACGTATACTGCATCTATAAAAAGGTCACGGTTTCCAGACCCGGGCTGGGTAAAACCGTTTATACGTTCGACCTGACGGGGCTTCTCGACGGGCTCGGTATGATGTACGCCACCAAACTCAACCCGGTTCCTTTGGAAATGCAGACCTATGCTGAATCAGGTGAACTTACCGAGAGCAACCAGGCGCAGGTAACGCGTTTTTACGAAGCGCTTTACCCTGTTTCAGAGACCCCGTACTACGACACCCCGGTTATTGAAAAGAACACCAAACAGTCGGTTTCCTACGCTGCTGCCGCTACAAAAAGCCGTACGCTGGCATCGGAATCGGTGCTCGACCGCGACACGCGCCATTTGGTGGGTCAAAAGGTTACAGATGTGGAACAGGCAGAGACGCTGAATTCGGTGACCACCTTCGTAAAGAAGGGCAACGCCTATTTTCCCGAAACCGTTAAAAAGTATAAGAACGGGACGTTGCTGAGCCAGTCGCTTTTTGAATATGAAGCCTATAACGGCAGCACCCAGGTGTTCAACCTCATGCGTACCAGCGGGGCCAAAGGCACCCAGCCCCTTGAAATAGAAAAGGAGTTTACAAGATATGACGAGCTTGGAAACGTATGGGAATATAAAACAAAGGAAGGGGGTATCGTGTCGCAGATCTGGGGGTACGACGGAACCAAAGTGGTAGCCGAATTAAAAAATGTGCCCTACAGCAGCATTGCCGCTGCCACCATTACAGGTATTAAATCCGCTTCTTCGGCTATATCTTATAACGAAAGTACCTTGTTAACACTTTTAAACGGTTTACGCAACGCACACCCGGCCGGCTTTATTACCACCTATATGTATAAGCCTTTGGTGGGTGAAACAAGCGTTACCGATGCCAACGGGGTAAAGGAAACCTACGAGTACGACAGCTTTAACCGCCTGTACCGCGTACTGAACAACGACGGGCTCATCATCAAGCAATACGATTACAACATCAGGAACTAACACTTATGACACGATATATCTATTTAAAGCTGCTGCTATTGCTAAGTGCCACTTCGTTTGCACAAACCGCCACGCAGAGCTATGTAACCGAAACGGTTTACAAAAACGGAAGGAATCCTTCAGTGCTGTATACCCAGACACCGGCTGATTTCAGCACCACCACCTATTACGACGGGATGGGTAGGCCTATACAACAGGTACAAAGGAACAGTTCGCCCGTAAACGACAAAAACATCGTAACGCACATAGAATACGAAAAAAACCTTGGGCAAACGCGGCAATACCTGCCCTTTACCGCAGAAGGAAAGGTGACGACCTCCGGTGTCACCACCTACAATGCGAACTATGCGGCTTCTGCAAAGCAGTCGGTGCTTGACTTTTATGCAACGGACGCTTATGAAAATACAGGGAACCCCTACAGTGAAACCCGTTACGAGGCATCACCGTCCAGACGGGTCCTTGAAACGGCTGCCCCGGGTACCGAATGGATGCTGCTGGTTCCGGAACACCGGGAATGGTCCAACACCATCCGGTACGATTATGACCTGAATGCGGCCAACGAGGTAAAGAAGTTCAGCGTTTCCACCACGTGGGACACGACGCGTGAAGTATATACTTCTACAATATCCGAAGCCGGCTTTTATACTCAGGGAAGCCTGAGTAAAAACGTGGTAAAAAACGAGAACTGGAAAGGGGCGCACGGAACGAACAACACCACCGAGGAGTTTAAGAACTCCGACGGACGTGTGGTTTTAAAGCGTACCTACAACAACGGGGAAGCTTACGATACGTATTACGCGTACGATTTTTACGGTAACCTCAGCTATGTAATACCTCCTCTGGCCAATGGATCGGTTGCGGGAACCAACCTGGACAAATTGTGCTACCAGTACATATACGACCACAAGAACCGGCTTGTAGAGAAGAAGCTGCCGCAAAAGCAGTGGGAGTACATCGTATACGACAAGGCCGATCGCATTGTGCTTACCGGGCCTGTGATCAACCCGTTCAATGCGGCCGCAACGGGCTGGACCCTCATCAAATACGATAACCAGAGCCGCGTGGTCTATACGGGCTTTTACAGCGGGCATACCGTAACGGCTGCAAACCGTAAGGCGCTTAAAGCATCGGTGTATGCACAGGCCGATAACAACGAAAGCAAGCAAACAGCCGATACCACCATCGACGGGGTGGCGGTACGCTATACCAACAGCCGTTTTCCAACAGCCTTTAACCTGCTTACGGTAAATTATTACGACGGTTATGATTTTCCGGGCGCCCCGACCTCTTTTACGGCGGTGGAAGGAGCCACTCCGGTGCAGAACGTCAAAGGACTGACTACGGGAAGCTGGGTACGCGTACTCACCACGGCGGCCGAGCGCAAGGCCAGCAGTTCGTATATCTTGTACAATGCAAAGTACCAGCCCATCCGCAGCTATATGTCCAACTACCTCGGCGGGTATGTGCAAAGCGACAGCCAGTTGACCTTCCGCGGTATTCCTGTGAAAACAGTAACGGCACATAAAAAGGATGCGGCAACGGCCGTTTTAACGGTGACCAACAACTTTACGTACGACCACCGCGAACGCCTTAAAACGCAGACCCAGCAGCTCAACGGCGGTGCTGCGACGGTGATTCTGGAAAACGTATACGACGAGCTTGGTGCCTTGGTGACCAGGAAGGTGGGGGGCAGCACCTCGAACCCATTGCAGAAGGTGGACTACAAATACAACATCCGGGGCTGGCTCACCGACATCAACAATGCCGAGTATTACCATACAGATACGGAAAACGACCTGTTCCAGATGATGCTCAACTACAACAAATCAGGCGGGTTCATCGGCAATGAAAGCCAGTACAACGGCAACATCAACAGCGTGTTCGTACGTACCAAATCCAACAACCTGTTCCGCGGTTATGCCTATCATTACGACCACCTGAACCGGCTGACCCTGGCACAGAACGTGTTTTACAAGAACAGCGGCTGGACCCTTGGGGTAAATGCAGATGAAAGCTATAACGAACAGGTATCTTACGATAAAAACGGCAACATCCTTACGATGAAGCGCACAGGCGAGCTGCTTCAGGGACAAAGGACCGAAACCGACGACCTCAGTTACAGCTACGACGCCAACCAGCTCTTGAGCCTTACCGATGCCACGAACAACCCCGTAGGTTTTAACGACGGGAACAAAACGGGGAACGATTATACCTACGATGCCTTCGGCAACCTGAAGACCGATAAGAACAAAAGCATCACGGGTATTACCTACAACCACCTGAACCTGCCCGTGGAGATCACTTTTGCAACAGGCAAGATCAGCTATGTGTACGATGCTGCGGGAACGCGGCTTAAAAAAACGGTGGCCCCGACCACGGGCACAGCACAGGTAACGGATTACGTGAACGGGTTCCAGTATTTGAACGGAAGCCTGCAATTTTTTCCTCATAGTGAAGGTTATGTAAAACCAAACGGAACAAATGCGTATCTTTACGTATATCAATACAAGGACCACCTGGGCAACGTAAGGCTCAGCTATGCCGACTGCGACGGAAACGGAAGCATCAATCCGGCCACGGAGATCCTCGAGGAGAACCACTATTACCCGTTCGGCCTGGAACAGGCGGGGTATAACGAGCTTGTAAACAGCTGCCGCAACGAAGAGGCCGAACAATACAAATACAACGGCAAGGAATACGAAGACAGCTTTGGGTTGAACAGTTATGAAATGGACCTCAGGCAGTACGACCCGGCCATGGCACGCTGGGTGGTGCAGGACCCCGTGATCCACCACGATTATTCGCCTTACAGCGCGTTTGACAACAATCCGGTATACTGGAGCGACCCGAGCGGGGCAGATTCAAAACCGTCCATCAACCTGTCTTTTCAGGGGGATGAAGCCGTACAGTTGATCTATAATATCCTGGTATCGATAGGTACGTATACGGACAAATATGATGAAATGGCGGCCCTGTATGGCTTTGACAGTTATGAGGAGTTTGTAAATACTGTTGGAAGAACCAATCAAACCCCTGAAGGCAACAACGACGGAAGTACGGATGGGAATGGTGCTGGAGATGTAAAAGGTAAGGGAACTGTTTATATTGAAACTAATGGTATTGGCCATGTTTACATACAAGTTAATAGCGTTGTTTTTTCATATGGTAGATATAATGGTAGTTACAGCCCTCAATTAGGGAGATATGGACCTATAGGAGAAGGTATTTTATATAAATATGAAGGATTAGAAGCAACTAATTTTATTAAGGAAAGAATGAAACAGAGTCCTACCAAATCGTATGTTGTAAATGATTTAAATGTAATTAATGCTTTTAATTACTTAAATAATTTATACAATGAAGGAAAACCTGTGATTGATGCTGCAGGAAATGTTAAAAAAGGGAAATATATTGATACATATTATTTATTAGGAAATAATTGCAGCACAATTGTAAGTAAGGCGTTACAAGAAGGAGGTTTGGGTATTGGAGTTTATCAAACACCTTCATCTTTGAATCAGTTCTTTTTTACCTCTGATGCAATTAGAAATGGATATAATCCCGGACTATGGGGACCAAAACGCTAAACGATGAGAAAAATTTTAATTTATTTAGGAATAATATTGTTGATATTAATATTATTTGAATTTTACATTTATTTAAACTTACTAATTAGTGAGAAATATGAAGTTGAAGTAGCCGGAATTCCAGATGTTGATCTAAAAGCTGTTCAATTAAGAAGTAATGAAATTTTAGCCGACAAGAAACAAACCATTAAAGAATTAATATTTCTTTCAAGTCTTCTGATAATGGTCATATTGTATTATAATATGCGATCGGTAAAAAAAATAGAATAACATAATTAATTATATAATTAAACCACAGTAACCAAAAACTTCAATTTTTCAATGGGTGGTAAGGAGCCAAATTCTTTCATAAAATGATTAAAGGATTTCCAAAATTCTGCGAGCACATGGGCTGGTAAGCAAGGTGCGGCTGCTAAGGAAATGGGAAGTATTTTTGGTGAAGTTACAGAAGAGGCAAGAAATCATATTACCGGAACATTAAAGCCATTATATAAAGTTTACGGAAGTATGGGAGGTTTTGGAGCAACTCCAACCGCTTTCGATAATTCCGTCAAAGAATTAAAAAATATAATACCCTAAGGAAAATTAGCAAATCATATTTTCTCAGGTAAACCAGAAAAATTTGCAGATAATCCTTATTCTAGGAAGTTAATTAGTAAGGTAGCAAATTCAAGAAAAAATTATCAAGGAATTGATAAGTTTGGAAAAAGTTATTATGCAGCAAATATTAATGGAGTTCAAGTATATGCATACACTCAAAATGGTATTATAAAAGGAGCTGGATATAATACAACACCAGTTAATTTTGTAGAAATGTTTAAATTAATAAAATAGATATGAAAATAAGTAGTGATAATACTATAACAGAGAAAGAAGGATATGAGGCAATGCTTTATATGCTTTCTCATTATTGGGAATTAACTGGGTCGAATGATTTAACAGATATTTTAAGTGGGGGTGAATATGTTGAAAAAGATACCCCTATGGATATTTCTTTTTGGTATTATTGGTTGGAAGCAATCCAAAAAGTAAAAAAAGATGGACCTCCTCCTTTCAAAGAACTGTTTTAACTTTTTGTTCATTTTATGTATAAAAACATCCAAACTTGTTTGTTACTAATCTAAAATACCAAAAATTGGAAATAAATGTTTGATTATTATATCTTGTGAAATAGTTATGTCGGATTGATAACTTACAAAAACCAGCCCCTATGGGACTGTTTTTTTTTTAATCATTTATTCCTTCGCCATTAAGAATTTTGGGAAGGTACCATTCAATGGGTGCTTTGCGCGCAGAGGAGGGGGTAGCTTGTAAAAAGTGGGACAAGTTGGATGATTAAATATCCCGATCGCCAAAATAAAAACTCCTTTTACGAGACTTTGTTTATATAAAAACTTTCTTTACTTGTTTATATTCTAACAGATAAGTTAAAGGAGAGAAACGATATATATTTGTCATGCGTTCAGCTTGGTGATCCACCACGATTATTCGCCTTACAGCGGCGTTTGACAACAACCCGGTGTACTAGAGCGATCCGAGCATCTTTACCCGCATCACAAACTCCTATTGGAATGAAACATGATTTGCTACAATTATTTTATATAGAACAAGGATATATTCCTTCACAACGAATTTGAGGACATAAATAAATATTTTTATGAATAAAACACTTTTACTTATATTATGTATATTAGTTTTTGTGATTTCAGGAATGAGCTACATTGGGTTATCCGTTAGTGAAAAATATGAAACACAATTAGAAGGACTACAAGCGACACAAAATCAATTAAATAAAGCAAAGTTGCTAAAAGATAAAATTATTTTACAAAAAAGAATTACAATAATTTTAATGGTTACTTCTTTAATAGCAATTTATCCAATTTCTTTAATAAAAAAGAACCAAAGATAGTTAAAACCAACAACCTCTTTATAAAATATAGAGGCTGTTTATTTATGCGCGTTTGACAACAACCCGGTATACTTGAGCCCCGAGCGGAGCCGATTCAAAAGCAACTACGAATATGTCTTTTCAGGGGGACGAAGCCGTACAGTTGATATAATATATTGGTTACAGAAGGTACTGTTAAGGAAGCTCAGAATCAGTTGGCCGCCTTGTATGGCTTTGACAGTTATGAGGATTTTATCAATTCTTTCAGACCCGATCAAACCCCTGAAGGCAACAACGACGGAAGTACCGATGGGAATGGTGGGCCTTGTAAAGGAAATGCAGTGAAGTTTTTAAGGGATAAGGGTGAAAAAGTACTGGATACCCAGACAAATTCTTGCAAGATTTTGGACAGCGCTCAGCCCAAGAGAATGGACGGATCCTAAAACCGGAATGGTTTATACCTAAATGCTGATGGTAAAATAATAAGATTAAGACCAGTTGGAAATTCTGGAGCATTAGGTTTTATTAATGGTGGCGGTGCATTTAAAGTTGCAACAATTAATGGGTTTTATGTAAGATCATCAACTACATTATCTAATGGTGTCTATACAAAAACTGTACAATCTCTAGCCAGTATGAAAGAAGGCACTAGTCTAACTAAACTTATTAGAACCTTCGAAGCAGAGGCCCGAGCTTCTGGGGCAGAAACGATTATTATTAAGGGGGTTGATATAGTAGAAAAAAGATTAATTAAAGATATTGATTTTGTTACGCGATTTGGTTATAATATTGAGCGTATAGGAGAAAACACAATTAAAATAATTAAAAACCTTTAAAGACCATGAAAACATCAATTATTAAAGCTAAATTCAAAAGAAATTCACAAGAATTAAAACATACTTTTTTATGGGAAATAGCTCCGCAAGATTTAAAGCTTAAAGTAAAGGATAAGATTGATATTGATGAAGAGCCGTTAATTATTTTTGATGATAAAACAGATAATAAATTTTGGTGCTTAACAAATAAAAGGATATTTATATCAGATAAATTTGATTATATATATATAAATGATTTAAGAAAAGTTGATATTTTGGATATAAAAAAGAATCCGAATAATAAAATAAACTCTATAGAATTAGTATTGTATTCAGATTTAGAAATTAGTAAAATTATTGTAGAGAAAAAAAGTTGGCATATAATCTATAATATATTAAAATTTATTATTGAAAACTATAAAAGTTATAAGTAATCTATATGATATTATAAAACAAATCAATAGATATCATACTGAATACAGAAAAACCATGCAATTG
>Ga0153917_1001289_pt1 | contig 10839 bp, 7 predicted proteins | sample TSFL001MetaG_FD_104695 | JGI IMG/M metagenome (GOLD analysis project Ga0153917, IMG submission 104695) | Attine ant fungus gardens microbial communities from Florida, USA - TSFL001 MetaG | ecosystem: Host-associated > Fungi > Mycelium > Unclassified | place: USA: Florida, Paynes Creek Historic... | reverse complement strand
TCCCACTTCTCGACCACGCCGGGCTGCGAGCGGTGGTTCGTGACGAGCGGCGAGGTCTCGATCGGGAAGTCCATGACGAAGGTGGGACGGGTGAGGCCGTCCTTCACGAAGTGCTCCCACAGCTCCTCCACGAGCTTGCCGTGGGTGGGGTGCTTGACCTCGAGCTCGAGCGAGTCGGCGAGCTTCTGCAGCTCCTCGACGGGGGTCGCGGGCGTGATCTCGACGCCGGCCGCCTCCGAGAGCGAGGGGTACATGCTGATGCGGTCCCATTCGCCGCCGAGGTCGAACTCGGTGCCGTCGGCCCAGGTCACGACGTGGCTGCCCGCGACCGCGAGCGCGGCGTTCTGCACGAGCTCCTGCGTGAGGTCGGCGATGGAGTTGTAGTCGCCGTAAGCCTGGTAGGACTCGAGCATGGCGAACTCGGGCGAGTGCGTCGAGTCGGCGCCCTCGTTGCGGAAGTTGCGGTTGATCTCGAAGACGCGCTCGAGGCCGCCGACGAGGGCGCGCTTGAGGTAGAGCTCCGGCGCGATGCGCAGGAAGAGCTCCATGTCGAACGCGTTCGAGTGCGTCGAGAAGGGGCGCGCCGCGGCACCGCCGTGCAGCGTCTGCAGCATGGGCGTCTCGACCTCGAGGAAGCCGTGCTTCGCGAAGGTGTCGCGCAGCGAGGCGTTCGTCTTCGCGCGAGCGACGACGACGTCGCGCGCCGTCTGGCGCGTGATCAGGTCGAGGTAGCGGGCGCGCACGCGCGTCTCCTCGTTCAGCTCGGCGTGCAGGTTCGGCAGCGGCCGCAGCGCCTTCGAGGCCATGCGCCACTCGTCGGCCATGATGCTCAGCTCGCCGCGGCGGGAGGAGATGACCTCGCCGTGCGCGAAGACGTGGTCGCCGAGGTCGACGAGCTCCTTCCAGCGGTCGAGCTCCTCCTGGCCGACGACGGCGAGCGAGAGCATGATCTGGATGCGCTGGCCGTCGCCCGACTGCAGTGAGGCGAAGCACAGCTTGCCGGTGTTGCGCAGGAACACGACGCGGCCGGAGACGCCGACGATCTCGCCGGTCTGCGTGTCGGGCTCGAGGGCGTTCTCTCCGTCGAAGCGAGCGCGCAGCTCGGGGATGGTGGTCGTGACGGGCACCGAGACGGGATAGGGCGCGATGCCCTCCTCGAGCATGCGGGCGCGCTTGTCGAGTCGCACCTGCTTCTGCTCGGAGACGTCCTCGGCGGTGAGGCCGGCCTCTCCTGCGGAGGGGGCGGGCGCGGTCTTGACGTGCGTCGGCTCGGAGGCCATGCATGCTCCTTGGATGTCGTGGGCTGCTCGATTCGGCCGGCAGGGCGAACGGTCGTCGGCGCTTCGGCCCGGTCGGGGCGGCGCCCGGGGGCGGCGCGGGGCTCACGACGCGCGCCGGCTCGTGAGCGGCAGCGCGAAGCGGCCCGGCTCCGGGCGCACCCGTCCATTGTCCCCGGTTCCGGTCGCGCGCGCGAACCGGCGCGAACCGGGGCGTGCGGCCGATCGCCGAAGTCGGGCGCCTGGTGCGAGCCGACGCACTATTCGCGGCAGCCTCGCCCAGAGGCCCGCGTTCGGCGATCGGCCCACCCATCGCGGGTCCCTGGCCGCGCGTCCGAGCGCACCGGAGGGGACGGCGCCGCCACCGCGAAAACCGGGCCGGTCCCCGCGGGAGAACGACGCGGATCGCCGAAGTCGGGCGCCTGGTGCGAGCCGACGCACTATTCGCGGCGGCTTCGCTCAGCGACCCGACTTCGGCGATCGCGCGCGACGCGGGTCCGCCGGACCGCGGGTCCGCGGCGCCGGCGCGGACGGGACGGCCGAGCAGCGATGCGGAGCGGCTAGGCCCGCTCGTGCCCGCCCACGACGACCGGCAGGTTGTCGATCAGCCGGGTCGAGCCGACGCGCGCGGCGACGAGCGCGAGGCCGGGGCCGCGGTAGTCGTCGCCGACGAGCGTGAAGGCCGTGGGCTCGACGATCGAGAAGTAGTCGAGCGAGACGTGCGGCTCGAGCGAGAAGACGCCCTGCGCCTGCGCGAGCATCTCCCGGATGCCGAGGTCGCCCGATGACGCGGCCGCCTGCAGCGCGCGGGAGAGCGTGAGCGCGAGGGCGCGTTCCTGCTCGCTCAGGTAGCGGTTGCGGCTCGAGCGCGCGAGCCCATCGGCCTCGCGCACGATGGGCGCGCCCACGACCTCGACCTCCATGTCGAGGTCGGCGACCATGCGCTGCACGAGGAAGAGCTGCTGCGCGTCCTTCTCGCCGAACACGGCGACGTCGGGACGCACGATGTTGAAGAGCTTCGCGACGACCGTGAGCACCCCGTCGAAGTGCGAGAGGCGGTGGGCGCCCTCGAGGATGCCGGCGGCGGGCCCGCCGATGACGCGGGTCTGCTTGAGCCCGCGCGGGTACATCTCCTCCGTCGAGGGCGCGAAGCAGTAGTCGACGCCGGCATCCTCCAGCTTGCGGAGATCGTCGTCGAAGGTGCGGGGATACCGGTCGAAGTCCTCGCCCGGGCCGAACTGGAGCTTGTTCACGAAGATCGACACGACGACGGTGTCCGCGAGCTCCCGCGCCCGCTCGACGAGGCTCAGGTGCCCCTCGTGCAGCGCGCCCATGGTCGGCACGAGCGCGATGCGCCCGTTCGCCCGGCGGGCGCCGAGGGCGTCGCGGGTCTCGGCGATGGTGTTGAGCACGGTCGTCACGGTCGCTCCTGTCGTCGACGCGCGCTCGTCCCGCGCGCGGCTGCCTCGACCCTAGCGAGGTCTTGGGGCCTCGGATGACGCGCCCGCGGACTCCCCATGGAACCGATTTCCCCCTTCGGCACGGTGCCGAAGGGGGAAATCGGTTCCATTGAGGAACAACGGGGATGGCCGCCGACGGATGCGTCGGGCTCAGGCTGCGGCGGGGTCGACGCCGCCGGCATCCGTCGGGTCCGCGTGGTCGGCGCCGGGAGCTCCGGAGGCGCCCGGGGCGCCGGCGGCGTCTCCGGGCTCCGGCCGGTCGGCGGCGTCGCGGGGGTCGAGGCGCGACGCCGAGGCGTCCGCGAGCGCGTTGTCGGCCGCCGAGCGCACGAGGCTCGACAGCACGAAGCCCGGCTCCTCGATGCCGATGCCGCGCAGCAGCTCGGTCGCCTGACCGACGATCGAGCGCGTGAACGTCGTCGCCGTGCGGATCGCCTCCGCGTACACCGACCGGTCGCGCTCGGCGATGACGACGGGCTCGGCGCCGAGCTCGACCACGAGCGCCTGCGCGATCGGCAGCACGGGCCGGGGCGCCGTGACGGCGCACCAGCCCTCGGCGATGCGGGCCAGGTCGAGCGACGTGCCGGTGACGTCGATCGCGGGGTGGATCGCGAGCGGGATGACCCCCTGGTCGAAGGCGCCCGCCAGGATCGCGGTGCCGTGCTCGGGCGAGAGGTGCAGCACGAGCTGCCCGGCGACCCAGGCGCGCGCCTCGGTGAGTCGGCGGATGCCGGCCTCGAGCTCGTCGTCGGGGAACGCGAGGACGACCAGCTCGCTGCGCTCGACGACCTCGGCCTCCGTGAGCAGCGGCGCCCCGTGGATCATCGTCTGCACGCGCTCGCGCGCGTCCGGCGTGGAGACCGCGGCGCCGATGACAGCGTGCCCCGCCGAGGCGAGGCCGCGCGCGATCACGGGCCCCAGGGGCGCGTCGCCGATGACGCCGACGCCGAGGCGCCCGTCTCGTTCCGTGAGACTCATGACCGGGTCCCTCCCGTCCGGTCGGCGTCGAGCTCGGCGTCGGGCCGGTCGCCGCTCTGCCGGGACTCGGCCTCCCGCTCCGCCTCGCGCTGCTCGCGCCGCGTCAGCGGCCGGGCGGGCTCGGCCGCGGCGCCCCGGCCCTCGGCGACGGGCACCGCGCCGGTCGCGGCGGCCTCGCGGGCGCGCGCCTCGCGGCGGGAGAGCGGAGCGCTCGTGGATGCCGCATCCGGCGCCCCGCCCTCGCTCGGCGCGCCGGGCGCCCAGGCGCTCGAGGGGTTCGGGCTCGTCTCGGCCGCCCCGCGGGGAGCCGCCCACCCGGACGCGGCCGACGCCGCGGCCGCGCTCGGCGCCTGCCGTTGCGGTCCGGACTGCTGCGGCTGCCACGCCTGCGGCGCGTTCCGCATCGCCCCGGCTTCGGCCTCTGGCGCCTGCCGGCGGCCCTCCGCGGCCCGACGGCCGTCGTCCGCCCCGCGACCGGCCACCGGCACGGGCGCGTCGAAGCGCTCGGGCGTCGCCGGCGGCGCGAACATCGCGGGCTGCGGGGCCACGGCCTCCGCTCCCCGGCGCCCCTCCGCGCTGCGCCCCTCGCGGAAGGCCTCGGCGCCGAAGCGCTCCTCCGTCTCCCGCTCGGCCTGCAGCACCGCGAGCACAGCCGGCGGGACGGGGCGTCCGGCCCGCTGCGCGTCGGCGGCCTGCATGCGCGCCGAGGCGACGGCGGTGAGCGCGGCGGCCTCGCGCCAGCGGTGCGAGGTGTCGAGGCGGCCGGCCTCGTTGGCCCATTCGAGGAGGTCGTCGAAGGCGCGCGAGGCGAGCGCGGCGTCCACCGAGAGCGCCCGCGAGTAGAGGAACTGCCCGACGATGCCCATCCGCAGGTCGGCGACGCCGAAGAGGCGGTCGAGCCACGACTGCTCGTAGCGCACGCCCTGGATGCGCTCGGCGGGCACGATCGACATCCACCGGCTGAGCAGGCCCCCGCGCGAGTAGAGGCCGCCCGGGTCGAGGCGGAAGCCGATGCGGGTGAACGAGATCGGGTGCAGGAACCAGGCCCGCGACGGCATGGGCACGAAGCGCTGGTCCGCGGAGGTGCCCGTGAGCCCGGCATCCACCGTCTCCCGAAGCGCCGCGCCCATGTGCGTGGGCAGGATGAGCTCGAGCACGCGGTCGACCTCCTCGCGCGTGCCGACGGGCAGGAGCACGTTGCGGGTCATCGAGTTGCCGCCGCTCTGGTTCTGCCCGGCCGCGACGGCCTGACCGGCGCGGGCGATGCGCACGGTCCACCAGCCGAAGGGGCGCCACCACAGGGGCTGCGACACCATGACGGCGTGCACGCGCCCCGGCGGGATGGTGTCGTTCGTCGTGGAGAGGAACCCCTGCCCGACGCGCACGCCGTCGGGCGTTCCCGCGATCGAGTAGTTGAGGGCGGGGAGCACCTGTCCGCCGAGCGTCGCCAGGCCGCCGATGAGGCCGAAGAAGACGAACGGGATCGCTGCGCCGGCGAGCACGAACGCCTGGGTGAAGATGCCGACCGGGATCGCGACGAACAAGGCGAGGATGCCGAGCACGATGAACGGGTTCACGAAGCCCGCGACGATGAGCCGCCACGCGGGGATGCGCACGACCGAGTGCTCCTTGGCGATGCCCGGCGAGAGCTCGGGGCCCGTGAGCTCCTCGATGCGGGCGGCGAAGAAGTCGGTCGCGCGGGCCGCGCCGCGGCGCTGGTCGGATGCCGGGGCCTGCGCGCCGGCCTGCGGCTGCCCCTGCGCCGCACCGGGCTGTCCGGGCGCTCCGGCGAAGCCCGGCCCGCTCTGCCCCGCGGGAACACCGGCGATGCCGGGAGCCCCGGGAGTCGCTCCGGGAGCGCCGAACGCCGCCGCTCCCCCGTTCGCGCGCCCGAGCGCCTGCTCGCGGGCCGCCTGCTTGGCGCCCGAGGCGCGCTGCAGGATGACGGCGCGCAGCGCGTCGACCTCCGTCGACTTGAGGAAGGAGAGCGCGAACTTCGACTCGTCGCCCGCGAGCCCGACCTCGGCCTGGGCCACGCCGAACAGGCCGGGGAGGAAGGGCCGCACGATGACGATGTCCTGCACGCGGTCGAGGCGCGCGATGCGGTGCTGCTTGTTGAGCACGCCGGTGCGCATCTCGACCGCCTCGTGCGTCACGCGGAACGTCGTCGCCCGGTAGCCGAGCACGTTGAACACCGCGATGACGACGATGAGCAGGAGCACGCCGACGATGATGAGGCCGAGGACGTCTCCCGCGCCGCCGCTGCCGCCGCGGCGCATGAACTGCTGCATCAGGATCGCGAACCCCGCGATGACGAAGCCGAACACGAGCCGCACGAGCTGGATGACGAGCGTGAGCGGATGCAGGCGATGCCACTCGCCGTCGGCGAGGGGCGACATCAGCGGCGCGCGGCCGCCCGGGAAGCCCTGCGGCGGGTGGCCCTGCGGCCCGGGATGCGGGAAGCCCTGCTGACCGGGTGCCGGGAAGCCCTGCGGCGGGTGCCCCTGCTGCGGGTGCCCCTGCGGCGCGCCCCACTGCGGCGCCGCCCCGCCCTGCTGCGGCCCGTACCGGCCGGGGCCGGGGGTTCCCCCGCCGCCCTGGTTCCAGCCCTGCCCGCCGGTCACAGGCCGGCCCGTCGGGTCTCGGCCACGGCGATGAGGTGGTCGCGCAGCTGCTCGCCCTCGCCCACGGGAAGGCCGGGGATCGTGATGTTGGCGGCGGAGGCGGCCGTCACGATGTGGATCGACGAGAGACCGAAGACGCGCTCGATCGCGCCGCGACGCACGTCGACGAGCTGGAGGCGCCCGTACGGGATGGCGACGACGCGCTTGTTGATGACGCCGCGCTTGAAGACGAGGTCGTCGCGGCGCAGCTGGTAGCCCATGGTGCGGTACTGCAACCAGGTGAGCGAGGCGCCCGCGAGGATGAGCAGCAGGAAGAACAGGGCGATGATCCAGAGCACGATCGCGCCGATCGCCACGCCGATGACGAGCAGGACGAGGAGGATCACGGCCCAGATGGCGCTGCCGAGGAGCGAGTAGGGCACGAACTTCGGCGAGATCGGTCGCCACTCCTCCGCTCGGGGGGCCATCGTCGGTGTGGTCATGCTCGTCTCCTTCGAGAGGGGCCGGGGTCGTCGGCGGTGGGCTCCGGCATCCACTGGGTCGAGCGCGAGCGAGGCGGCCGCTCGGCTGCATCGTTCGCGCAGCCGGCTCAAGCCCTGTGATTCCGCGTGCCGTCCACGCTACCGGGCCCGATCGACGCGGAAGGCCGCTGCCCTCCCGGCTCCACCCCGCGGCCGAGGCGATCTCCGTCTGGAGCCCCAGACACCCGGCGGCTGCCACGTGCACCGCGGGCACTGCAATCTCAGCCTCTTGGTCATAGGCTCGACTCGTGCAACGTCGCCCGGCGCCGGTCGCCCAGCGGCCAGGCCGTCGCGCTGCGGTCGAGCCCGTCCGCAGCGAAGCGGTCGTCCGGGATCGACGAGCGGATGCGGGAAGGCCGCCCGAGCGCGCCCGGTTCGCCGGCCGCTCACGGGCCGACGACGGCGGCCGGTTCGACCGTCTCCGGCATCCGCCTCGTCACGAGCGGCGTCGCACCACGCTCGCGCGGAGCAACCCCCGGATCACGACCGGGAACCGAATGTGAAGGGACAACGTTCAATGGGGACGACCACCACACCTGCTTACCGGGTCACCAACCCGGCCACGGGCGAGATCGTCGAGGAGTTCGCGTTCGCGACCGACGCCGAGATCGCCGACGCGCTCGCCGCCTCGCAGGCCGCCTACGAGGACTGGAGCAGCCGCACGATCGAGGAGCGCGCCGCCGTGATCACGCGCGCCGCCGAGCTCTTCGAGGAGCGCAAGGACGAGCTCGCCCGCCTCGCCGCCATCGAGATGGGCAAGCCCGCGCACGAGGCCGTCGGCGAGGCCGAGCTCTCGGGCGCGATCGTCGGCTACTACGCCGAGCACGGCCCGGAGTTCACGAAGGACCAGGAGGTGCCCACGCTCTCCGACGGCACGGCGTACATCCAGCGCCTCCCCGTGGGCCCGCTGCTGGGCATCATGCCGTGGAACTTCCCGATGTACCAGGTCGCCCGCTTCGCCGGCCCCAACCTCGTGCTCGGCAACACGATCATCCTCAAGCACGCGGAGTCGTGCCCGAAGTCCGCGCTCGCCATCGAGCAGCTCTTCCTCGACGCCGGCGTGCCGAAGGGCGGCTACATCAACGTCTTCGCGACGCACGAGCAGATCGCCGACATCATCGCCGACCCGCGCATCCAGGGCGTCTCGCTCACCGGCTCGGAGCGCGCGGGCTCGATCATCGGCGCGCAGGCGGGCAAGCACCTCAAGAAGGCCGTGCTCGAGCTCGGCGGCTCGGACCCGTACGTCATCCTCGACTCGAACGACGTGCACGCGGCGGCCGAGCTCGCCTGGGGCACGCGCATCTACAACGGCGGCCAGGTCTGCAACGGCAACAAGCGCATGATCGTCATGGACGACATCTTCGACGACTTCGTGGGCAAGCTCACCGAGCTCGCGAAGTCGGTCAGCCCGGCCGACCCGCTCGTCGCCGACGAGACGAACTACGGCCCCATGTCGTCGCGCCGCGCCGCGGAGGACCTCAACGCCCAGGTGCAGGACGCCGTGTCGAAGGGCGCCACGCTCCACGCGGGCGGCGTGCTCTCCGAGGGCCCCGACGCCTACTTCTCCCCCGCGGTGCTCTCGGGCGTCACGCCGGAGATGCGCGCGTACCAGGAGGAGCTCTTCGGCCCCGTCGCCGTCGTCTACAAGGTGACCAGCGACGAGGAGGCGCTCGAGCTGGCGAACAACACGCCGTTCGGCCTCGGCGGCGCCGTGTTCTCGCAGGACGAGGAGCGCGCGGCCGCGATCGCCCGCAAGCTGCAGGTCGGCATGGCGAACGTGAACACGCCCGCCGGCGAGGGCCCCGAGCTGCCCTTCGGCGGCGTGAAGCGCTCCGGCTTCGGCCGGGAGCTCGGCCCCCTGGGCATGGACGAGTTCGTCAACAAGCGCCTCTACTTCGTCGCGAACCAGTAGGCGCGGCGCGGCCGACGCTCGCGTCGGCCGCACCGCGGAATGGGCGGGGCCCTTCGCACGGCGTGCCTGGGGCCCCGCCCATTCGCTTCTTGAGCGATCGATCGTCGTCTCGCTGGAGCGTGCTTCGCATTCCGTAACGGCAACGGACCGCAGGAAACGCTAGATGTACAGGGCGTCAACACTCGCCGAGACGAGTTTCACCTCGCTGAGATCCTGCGTGGACATGGCGTCGGCCTGTGGAATGGCTGAAGCTGCTCCGCGAGGCGCGGGGCTGGGTTGCGCAGGTCGCGGTTCAGCCGTGCGCTTCCCACCCACACGGTCATCGTGCCGACGCAATTGCTCCATGAAGCCGCCGCTCGAGGCAAAGAGACGATGCAGATAGACCGCCTCATCAGCGATCCAGTCGAGCGCTTCCTCATCACCGACGCGTTTGAAGTAGAGCCCGAGGTCGAGCGCCCGCTGCCTGGTCATCGGGGTCGGCAGTGCGTCAAGGATGCCAAAGCCTGCGCGCGCGTATCGACGATCTCGCGGCGCCGCGCGCAGTACGTACTGGAGCTCGCGCGTAGCCCGCCGTTCGAGTTCGGCGCACACGTCTGCAAACTCCATCCGAGTCCCCGACGCGATCCAGAACCATGGGGTCTCACGACTCTCTAGCGATACCGCCTCGCACGGTTTGTGACACACCTCTTCGACGAGCACTCGGGGAGACAGCACGTCCCCGCCGAACATCCAGACTGTGTCGCCCTCGTCGATGTGAGTTCCCCGCCGGAGGGGAGTCACCGCGGCAGCGTCGGCGGCTGTCAATGCGATCAAGCTTCTGTGCGTCCAGTCCAGCCCCGGCGCGGCGTACAGCACGTCCGTGGCGCCATCGAGCGGAGCAACAACAGGTGCATACTCGACGATGCGACGTTCGAATCCAGCCAGTGTGCCGGTCAAACCCACCAAGCGGTAGCGCATGGGATGACTCACCTTCTTCCGTCTTCATCCACGGTGTCGAGGTGCGTCCGCATCGCGACGACCGGCGTGCCGACGTCGGTTACATGTTCGGCCAACCATTGTAGGTACTTTCGCCGTTGCTCACCCGTTAGGATCTTCTCCTCCCGCATCCAGGAGACGTAGGTCGCACGACGACCATCCATGAGGTACCCCCTCTCCACCGCCAGGTGTGTGTAGATGCCTCGGCGCTTGCGCAGCCGCACCTCCCACGTCCACTGACGGTCGTCGCTGTCCGGCACGGCGTACCCTTCAACCGCGTGGCGGGTCGGCTCGATGCCCTGGCGATACTCGCCGATCGAGGAGTAGCACTCGTCCACCCACGCGACGAAGTGCTCCTCGTACCCCGACAGAGCGAAGGAGTACTCCTGAACGAGGGCCCGTTTGTCTTCGGGAGTCAGCATCTCGCCTCGGTAGGCCTCCCCGTGCCAGAGCCCCCCGGTATCGAAGGGCGAGACGAGCGCGTGCTCGTCAGGTAGCCCATCAGCACGGTAGAGGATCACGCAGTCGCCGAAGGCCGGGCTCGATCGCTCCACGTAGAAGTAGGCGTTCTCACCAAGACCGAGACCGTCCTCAGCCTCCCGCGTTCGCTCGCCCTGTCCCATCGAATCGAAGTCGAGCGTCAACCGACGATGCATACTTCTCGACCAGCGGATTTCCTGGCCGTCCTCGAGCTCTCGCATACCCCCGATCCATCGAAGCATTCTTCCCCCTGTTCACCTCGAAGGAGGCAAAATTAGCCTGCTCTGTCCGCCCGCAACCAGCCGATGATTCGACCGGCGCGGCCCCAAGAGCCGGGGCCTGCACCTCGGACGACTTCCTGTCCACATCGGACATCAAGGAGCCGCTTCAGCACCCCGGGTCGAGCCAGGCCTTCACGAACGCCGCCGACTGGTAGACGTACATGCGGGCGGTGCGCCAGAGGCCGGGGTCGTCGCCGTTCGAGACGAACATGGCGCCCGGGACGCCGCAGCGGTCGAAGAGGTAGCGCGCCCGGGTCACGTGGTACGGGTAGGTGACGACGATGACGCTCGTCCAGCCGTTGGCGTCGGCGAGGCGCCGCACCCACTGCGC
>Ga0153917_1001286_pt1 | contig 10872 bp, 9 predicted proteins | sample TSFL001MetaG_FD_104695 | JGI IMG/M metagenome (GOLD analysis project Ga0153917, IMG submission 104695) | Attine ant fungus gardens microbial communities from Florida, USA - TSFL001 MetaG | ecosystem: Host-associated > Fungi > Mycelium > Unclassified | place: USA: Florida, Paynes Creek Historic... | reverse complement strand
CGGGACGCGCTGCGTCTCCTGTCGCGGCGTCCCCGCCGCCGCTAACGTGGCAACGTGGCCGATCTCTCCGAATCCATCCTCGAGTCCACGGTCGACGTCATCGCCGAGGTCGGGCTCGAGGGCATGTCGATCCGCGTGGTGGCGGCGCGGGCGGGCGTCTCCATCGGGGCGGTGCAGCACCACTTCCCGACCAAGCAGGCGCTCGTCGTGGCGGCCCACGATCATGTCTCCGCCGCGTTCCGGCATCGGGCGGAGCGGGCGCTCACGGGTCGCGGCGCCGCCTTCGAGCGGCTCTCGGCGCTGCTGCGGGTGCTCGCGCTGGTCGACGAGCGGGAGGCCGACGCTCACGCCGCGGTCCGACTCGCCTACGTCGCCCGCGCCGCGAACGACCTCGAGATCCGCGAACGGCACGTGGAGAGCGTCGAGGGCATCGAGCACGTGCTCGAACGGCTCCTGCGCGCGATCGACGGCGGCGTGCCGACCATCGTCGCCCGCGACACGGCCGCCTCGCTGCTCGCGCTGGCCGACGGCATCGGCCTCGCCCGGGTCGCCTCCCCCGAGCGGATGCCGCACGAGCGCGGCGCCGGGCTCATCGACCGAGCGCTGCACGCCCTCGTCACGCAGCGCCCCTGGGCGCGGCTCTGACCGCGGCCGGTTCGGGCGTCGCCGGTCTCCGCCGGACATCGCCCGGCCGCGCCGCCCGGCGTCCGGCATCCGCGTGGAGCGTGGAGCGTGGAGCGCGTCGGACGCGTGGTCTACGCTGTGCGAGGTCGTTCGACCGGACCCCGTCCGCCGCGGGACACCGCGTGACCAGAGGAGAGCCGCATGGCGCGTCTGCTTCGATTCGGAAAGAGCCCCTGGCAGCGCGAGGGCGTCGACGGCGAGACGCTGCCCCCGGTCGAGCACTCGCTCGCGGGCGACGAGGCCACCGGGGTGCTGCCCATCACGCGCGAGCGCTCGATCGTCGACACCGCCGTCTACGTCGACGGATGCCGCGTGGCCTCCCCCGCATCCATCGCCGAGACCGTGCGCACGCTCCGCGCCACGGACGGCGGCGTCGCCTGGCTCGGGCTGCTGCGGCCGAGCCAGCAGGAGGTCATCCAGCTCGCCGAGGCGTTCGAGCTGCACGAGCTCGCCGTCGAGGACGCGATCGTCGCGCATCAGCGGCCGAAGGCCGAGCGGTACGGCGACGTGCTCTTCATCGTCCTGCGCGCCGCGACCTACCTGGATGCCGAGGAGGCGGTCGAGTTCGGCGAGCTGCACCTCTTCATCGGCCCGAACTTCGTCATCTCCGTGCGCCACGCCGAGTCGCCCGATCTCAAACGGGTGCGGCATCGCATGGAGAGCGACGAGGGACTGCTGCTGAAGGGCCCGCAGGCGATCCTCTACGCCATCATCGACGCGGTCGTCGACGGCTACGGCCCCGTCGTCGCCGGTCTCGACAACGACATCGACGAGACCGAGAGCCAGGTCTTCGCGGGCGACGAGTCGGTCGCCCGACGCATCTACGAGCTCTCGCAGGAGACCTTCGAGTTCCTCCGCGCCGCACAGCCGCTCGCCGGGGTCATCGAGGCGCTGTCCAAGGGGCGTCTCAAGTACGGCGTCGACGACGAGCTCTTCACCTCGCTGCGCGACGTCGCCGACCACCTCCTCGTCGTCAACGAGCGGGTGGCGGGCTTTCGGCAGGCGCTGCGCGACATCCTCGCCGTCAACGCGACCCTCATCGCGCAGCGGCAGAACGACGAGATGCGCAAGCTCACCGAGGCGAGCATCAAGCAGGGCGAGGAGACCAAGAAGATCTCCTCCTGGGCCGCCATCCTGTTCACGCCGACCGTCATCGCGGGCATCTACGGCATGAACTTCGACAACATGCCGGAGCTGCACAACGAGTTCGGCTACCCCATCGCGGTCGGGCTCATGCTGGCCGCGGGAATCGGGCTCTACGCCGTCTTCCGCCGGCTGAAGTGGCTGTAGACCGGAGTCCATGATCCGGGTGCGTCTGCGCGGAAGGGTCCGTTCATGCGCCCGTGCTCTCGAGCGCGGCCCGGCCCGATCGCGACGGCCGCCGTTCCTCGTCCGCGGCGCAGGAACGGCAGCCGTCTCGCTCGACGTCAGCTCAGGGTCGTGACGACGACGTCGCCGACTTCTGCGCGACCGTCGACGACATCGAGCGACACCGTCGTCCCGGCCGGGGCGTTGAACCGCGTGTTCAGCGCCACGTCGTCGACGTACAGCGTTGCGATGTCTCCGTCGACGACCAGCGCGAGAGCGTGCTCTCGGCCGTCGTCGACGGACAGCGGACGGTCGAGGTCGCGGTTGTCGTACTGACCCCACGGCCAGTTCGGGAACCGGTCGAACTCGAGTCGTCGATCGGCGACGCGCAGCGCGAACCGATAGCCGACCTGGCTCTCGACGTCCTCGCCGAAGCGGAGGCCCACCCCGTGCGTGCCGGGTGAGACGCGCAGCGTCAGGGAGACGAGCGCCGTCTCCGGGAGCGCTTCGCAGAGCGTCCGCTCGACGCGGCCGTCGGCGCGCTCCAGGGCGAAGTCCGGCACCGTGCGGACGGTGCGCTCGCTGAGACGGGCCCGCACCCCGTCGGGGATCTTCGTCCCGAGCGTGCCGTCGGGGCGGGCGAAGATCTCGTGCACGACGAGCGTGCCGCCCCACTGCCAGGGCTTGGCGTCGTCGTCGTCCCAGTGCGTCGGCACCCAGCCGACGAGATAGCGGCGCGAACCGTCGGAGACGGAGCGGGCGGCGTAGTACGCGCGTCCGTCGAACGCGTCGTCGGCGGTCGCCTCCCACGGCCCCCGCAGGGAACGGGAACGGCGGTAGATCGTCTTCGACCTGTCGGAGTACTCGGTGACCAGGTGGTACCACCAGTCGCCCTCGCGGAACAGGTCGGGCATCTCGTGCATCGTGTACAGGCCCGGCGCCCAGAAATCGCCCTGGAACTCCCAGGTCTCGAGGTCCTGGGACGTGAAGGCGACCGTGGACCCGGTCGCCCGGGTCTTCGGGCCGGCCTTGCGGGCGCCGAGGATCATCAGATACTCGGACCGGTCGTCGTCCCAGATCACCCAGGGGTCGCGCCAGTCGTCGGGATCGTATCCCTCCTGCGGCACGACGACGGTCCGGTCGGTCTTCGTCCAATGGATCAGGTCGTCGCTCTCGGCGATCATCAGCACCTGCGACGGCCTGCCCGCCGCCTCGAAGTGGTCGCGGTTGTACCCGGTGTACATGGCGACGAACGAATCGCCGACCTTGATGACGGATCCGGCGTAGATGAACTGGTCCTGCTCGTGCTCGCCGCCGCGAACGATCGCCTCGCCGAGGTCCTCGTACGTCACGAAGTCCGTGGTGCGCGCCAGCGCCCACCCGAACGGCTCGCAGTCGGGCAGCGGGCCCGGATCGCGCAGGTCGCGCTGATGGAAGAGGTAGAACGCTCCGTCGTGGTGGATCGGCATGCAGTCGCCGAACCAGGATCCGGGGTGCTGGTAGTAGACCTCGGGCATTGATGCTCCTTCGTGCGGATGATGGTGGAGGTCAGACCTTGGCGCCGCCGAGGCTGGAGGCGAAGGCCCGCTGGAACAGGAGGAAGACGAGCACGGTCGGCAACGACACGAACAGCGCTCCGGCGAGCACGACCGGCGGGCCCACGGTGCCGTAGTTCGACTGCAGCCCCGCCAGGGCGGCCATCACGGGGCGGATCTGCTCCGAGTAGCTCAGCGTGATGCCGAACAGCAGCTCGTTCCACACCCAGACGAACTGGAAGATGAACGCCGCGGCGAGCGCCGGCTTGGAGAGCGGCAGGAAGAAGTGGATGAAGACCCGCCACCAGTTCGCGCCGTCGAGCTGCGCGGCCTCGTTGATCTCCGGCGGGATCGAGAGCATGTGGTTGCGCATGATGAAGAACGAGAACGGGACGCAGGTCGCGACGTAGATGAGGAAGAGACCCCATCGCGTGTCGTACAGCCCGGTGTCGGCGTATCCCGTGAACAGCGGCCGCAGGAAGGCCTGGGCGGGGAACAGCGCTCCGGAGTAGATGAGCCAGAACCAGAACGTGCGCCGGCCGCCGGGAATCGCGGACACGGCGAATCCGGCGAAGGCGGCGACCAGCACGGCGAGCGCGCCCGCGACGACCGCGTAGAGCAGCGAGTTCAGCAGGGAGGGGCCGAGGTTCACCGCCTGCCAGGCCAGCGCGATGTTCTCCAGCAGGTCGAAGTCCTTCGGGAACCAGGCCACCTCGCCGGTGTAGCCGGTGTTGGAGGTGAAGGCGTTGACGACGATGAGGTAGGTGGGGATGAACCAGACGAGTGCGAGGACGATGACGAGCGCCGAGCGAAGGGCCGCGGACGGGCGAGAGGTGGGGTTCATGAGGAGCCTCAATCGTTCTTGAGCTGCTTGCGCAGGTACGCGACGGAGATGGCGACCACGACGATCGTGAGGACCACGGCGATCGCGGCTCCCGATCCCGGTCGCTGCAGGACGAAGCTCTGCCAGTACATGGACACGGCCAGCGTCTCCGTGGCCCGGCCGGGTCCGCCGTTGGTGAGCACCCAGATGAGGTCGAAGGACTTGAGCCCGTTGGCGAGGCTGATGCCCATGACGACCGCGGTCGTGCCGCGCAGCTGGGGCAGCACGATGTGGAAGAACCGCTTGAGCCCGTCGACGCCGTCGAGAGCGGCGGCTTCGACGGTTTCGCGGGGCACGCCCTGCAGGCCGACGAGGTAGAGGATGACGGCGACGCCGGAGGCCTGCCAGGAGTTGGCGAGGATCAGCACGATCGTGTTGCCGGGCCACTCCAGCAGCCACGGATGGGCGAGCGCGTCCAACCCGAGCCCGCGGAGGAGGGAGTTCAGCGCGCCGGAGTCCTGGAGCATGAAGTTCCACACGACGGCGACCGCCGTGCCGCTCAGCGCGTACGGCAGCACGATCGCGAGCCGAGCCCACCTGCCCCACGACACGGAGCTCGTCAGCGCCGCGATCGCCAGTCCGAGTCCCACCGGGATGATCACCGTGCCGACGAGCCACATGACGGTGTTGCCGAGCGACTTGATGATCACGGGATCCGAGACCAGGCGCGCGTACGAGGCGAACCAGTTGAACTGCGGGTCGATCACGGCGTCGTCGAAGAGGCTGCGCCCGACCGTCCAGACGAAGGGCGCGAGGCTCAGGACTCCGACGAGGAGCACCGCGGGAAGCAGGAACAGCAGGCGGGACCGGGCGCGGGTCCCGCGGCCGCCCGTCGGCATGCTCGCGTCGCTCGCGTCGCGGCGTCCGGTCGCGATCGCCCGCGTCTCGTGCGAGGCGGTCATCGCGTGGCCTCCGTCCAGTACGACCATTCCGAGGTCGCCTTCTGAGCCAGCGACTCGAGCACGCCGTCCGGATCGCCGGGGTCGGCCATGAAGCCGCCCAGGTCCTGGGTCACGCCGACGACGAGCGGCGGGGGCGACCCCTCCCAGTAGCGGTTGACCACGGTGACGTTCTCCTCGCGGATCTTCGTCTGCAGGCGCTGGCTGATCTCGTCGGTCCACGGCACCTGCGGGTTCGCCGACGAGCCCGAGAGGAAGTCGGACCAGGGCTGCTGGACGTCGGGGTCCAGCCAGGAGGCCATGACGTCCGTCACGTCCGCGACGTTCGGGGACCTCTGCGGCACGACGAGACCGGCGACCTCGGTCACGACCGCGGCAGGGGTGCCGTGCACCGTCGGCAGGAGGAACGCGTCGTAGTCCCGGCCCGAGACCATCTCGAGCTGCTGCAGGTTCTGCGAGCTCCAGCTGACGGGCGTCGGCCACATCCCGATCTTCTTGTTCTGCAGCATGCCGGGGAAGTTGTCGCCGACCGAGTCGGCGGAGGTGTGGTATCCCTTGCGGATCATCTCCTGCCAGAGCGTCATCAGCCCGTGCGCCTCGGGGTCGCGGAACGTGGCCGAGTTCGCGCACAGGCGGCTGAACCAGTCGGCGTCGTACGCGGTCGCGAGCATGCTGAACCAGTTCGCCACCGGCCAGATGTTGTTCTGGGTGGTGGCGATCGGCGTGATCCCCGCGCCCTTGAGCGCATCGCACACGCGCAGGAACTCGTCCCAGGTCTTCGGCGGGGTCAGGCCGTGCTCGGCGAAGACCTCCACGTCGTAGAACATGACGTAGAAGCCCTGGATGAGCGGGAGCCCGTAGACGCGGTCGCGGTAAGTGAACGCGGAGCGGAGCGAATCGCTGAGCCAGCCCTTCGAGACCGACTCGTCCCACGCCGCGCCGAGGTCGGCGAGCGCGCCGGTGCGGGCGAGATCCTGCATCCGGTATCCGCTGCCCCACTTCACGAGATCCGGCGGATTCCTGGTCTGCAGCAGCGAACGAACGACCTGCTCGTACGCGGACGCGTTCGGGATCGTCTGCGGATCGATCGCCCATCCGGTCTTCTTCGCGAGCTGTTCGCCCGCCGCCCGATATCCGGAACCCCAGGACGCGGCGTCGTTGAAGAACTGCAGCGCTCTGCCCTGCTGCCCCTGCGCCGCTCGGGGATCCGCGCATCCCGCCAAGCCGAGGCCGAGGCCGGCGAGACCCGCCCCTATCAAAAACGTTCGACGCTCCACTGGATGTCCTTTCCATGACTTCGTTGTCAGAACCTGGCGATGCGCATCCGCCTCGCCATGAGCGGATACGAGTACGGTAGAGAGCGCGCGAGTCGATTTCTCCGGAGAATCACGGGATCCTGAGGGTTCGAACGACCTGCAGCGCCGGAGTTCTCAATCCTTGCAAGGCTGATTTCGTTGTCAGAAATTGGAGTCATGAATGGCTCCTCCGTCCCTTCCCCGCCGAGGCATTCCAGGAGGAGCGCCGTTGGAACACCCCACGATCCGCGATGTCGCCCGCGTCGCCGGCGTCAGCGTCAAGACCGTCTCGCGCGTGCTCAACAAGGAGCGATACGTCGCCGAACCCACCAGGGCGCGCGTCGCGGCGGCGATCCGGGATCTCTCCTATCGCCCGAACCCGGCCGCCCAGGGTCTTCGCCGCTCGGTGGCGGGATCGATCGCCTTCGTCTGCGAGGACATCGCCGAGCCGTTCACCGCGCAGCTCGCCCGGAGCATCGAGAAGGAAGCCGCGGATCGCGTCGTGATCGTGTCTTCGATGCTCGGCGATCCGGCCCTCGAGCAGCGGACCATCGAGACGCTCGCGTCCGGATACGCCGACGGCATCATCCTCGCCCCGACGCCGGGCCCCAAGCCGTATCTCGACCGGCTCCCGCGCGGCGTCCCGGTGGTCTGCCTGGACCGCCCCGCCAAGGGCTTCGGCAGCGACACCGTGCTCACGGACAACATCGGAGGCATGCGCCAGGCGGTCTCGCACCTCCTGGATCAGGGGCACGCGCGGATCGCGTACCTCGGAGACAGCACGGACGCGTTCACGCAGCGCGAGCGCCTCGCCGGATACCGCCTGGCCCTCGAGGAGGCCGGTCTGCCTGCGGACGACGAGCTCGTCTACCAGCACGTGCCCGACCCCGCCCGCCTGCGCAAGCATCTCGCCTGGCTGACGCAGATCCGGCAGCCGCCGACCGCCCACGTCTCGGCGAACTCGCTCACCACCCTCGCCCTGGCGCACGCCGGATTCGACGTCGGCTCGGACCGCTTCGTCGCCTTCGACGACTTCCCGCTCGCGGATGTCCTGCACGGCGGGATCAACGTCGTGGCGCAGGACGCCGAAGCCCTCGGCGCCGAGGCCACTCGAGCCCTGCTGCGGCGAATCGAGAACGACGAGGGCCCGGTGCGCACCATCCGCCTCGGAACGCGCCTCGTGCTCAGGGCATCCGGCTCCGCGGACTCGCTCGGTCGATCATGATCGAGTGATCGGGGATCGGGCGGTGCTCCGCGGGTCCGGCCTCGCATAGCCTCTCCCCCATGGCATGGATCACCCGCGAGAGCCGGCTCGCGTACGACAACCCCTGGATCGAGGTCCGCGAGGACCAGGTCATCGGTCCCGGCGGCGACGGGATCTACGGCGTGGTCAGGATGCGGCATCCCGCGGTGTTCGTCGTCGCCGTCGACGAGCAGGAGCGGGTCTGCCTCGTCTCCCTCGACCGGTACACGACCGGCCCGTCGATCGAGGTGCCCGCCGGCGGAAGCGACGGAGAGGACCCGCTGACCGCGGCGCGCCGCGAGCTGCGCGAGGAGACCGGCTTCACGGCGGAGACGTGGACCCGCCTCGGTCGCATGAACGCGCTCAACGGGATCGCGGACGCGCCCGAGCACGTCTTCCTCGCGACGGGGCTGACGCCGCCGGGATCGGAGGCGGATTCCGAGCGCTCGCGCGCGGAGGAGGGCATCGACCGGGTGTCGTGGGCGCCGTTCCCCGAGGTGCTGGCGATGATCGCCGACGGGCGGATCACGGACGGCGAGACGATCGCGGCGATCGCGTTCGCCGGCATCCACCTGGGTCGCTTCCGCTGACGGATGCCGGCGAACGCGCCCGACCGGGTCGCCCCCGGCCGGAGACGGGGAGTTCTCCCCGTCGGACGAGACCGGTTCGGACGGCGCAGGGCGAATAGTGTTCACCGCGGACGACGACCACCGCCGCACCGGCGCACGGTCGTCGTCGATCGTCGAAACCGTGCAGGAGCCCCGCTATGACCGTCCGTCGTCGTCACCCCCGCCCCTCGAAGACGGGTGGGCTCGCGCTCGCCGCGGCGAGCGTCTTCGGGCTCGCCGCCTGCAGCGCCGCCGCTCCGCCGCCCGCGGATCCCGGGGCCGCCGACGCGCCGGCATCCGCGAACGCGCCGGCGGTGCCGGCCGTGCCCGGGTACGCGCCGGGCGACTTCCCGCCCATCCCGCTGATGGAGCTTCCCGACCTGCGCTTGCTCACCAGCCCGGCCGCCGCGTTCGCCGCGGACGTGGAGCGCGTGGTCGGCGCGCACCCCGGGCTGCGCGTGGCGCCCGCGACCTGCGACGCCGCCCCGGGCGACGGCTCCGCGGTCGTGCAGGGCGGCGGACTCGAGGTGGTCGCCGACGGCATGGGCGGCGGCGTGGTGACCACGCCGACGGCGTCCATCACCGTCGACGGCCACGGCGCCGGAACCTACACGGACCAGGTCGGCGGCGAGATCGTGTCCATCGACGGGCAGGGCGGCGGCACGCGGTCGCGCGGGTTCGAGTCGCTCGACATCCCGGGCGACGGCTCGGGCGCCTACGCCGACGGGGTCGTCGTGATCGCGAACAACGGGGACGGGTCGGGCAGCTACTCCGACGGGACGGTGTCGATCGTGAACGACGGCAAGGGCACCGCGCTCGTCACCGGCACCGCCGGCGGATCGGGCGAGGTGCCGGCCGAGCCGCTGCCTCCGGTGCCCGACGTGGGCCCTTTCCCCGACCTCGCCGCGGTGCAGGCCGTGCCTTCGTGCGGCGTCACCATCTCGCTCGACAACGCGGTGCTGTTCGACTTCGACCAGGCCCAGGTGCGCTCCGATGCGCAACCCGTGCTGGCGTCCCTCGCCGGCGCGCTGGGCGAGCTGAAGCCGGCGTCCGCGGTCGTGTCCGGGCACACGGATTCCGTGGGCGACGACGCCTACAACCTCGACCTGTCGGAGCGGCGGGCGGCGGCGGTCGTGCAGACCCTGCAGGGGCTCGGCACGACGACCGCGTTGACGGCGACCGGGTACGGGGAGACGCGCCCGGCGGCGGAGAACAGCAACCCGGACGGGACGGACAACCCGGGCGGCCGGCAGCAGAACCGCCGCGTGGAGATCTTCCTCCCCTCCGCCTGACCGGCTCCGTCCGCCTCGTCACCGATCCTCCTCGGCGGGGTCACCCGGGCCGGGTTCCCACCCGCGTGTGTTGCCCGGTGTGACGGCGGGCCGCGCAGGATCGAATCCGGCCCCCTAATGTCCCACCGTGACTCAGAGTTCCACTGTGACGCCGACCCTCATCCGCTCGGCGCGCGACATACACGCCCTCCTCGCCGAGCAGGGCTCGCAAAGCACGAAGTCCAAGGCCATCATCGTGCTCGCCCTGGGCGGCATCTTCATGGACGCCTACGACTTCTCCTCGCTGGCGTTCGGTATCACGTCGATCAAGCAGGAGTTCGGGCTCGACCCGCTGATGACGGGCTTCGTGAACGCCTCGATCATGGTCGGCTCCGTCATCGGCGCGCTGTTCGGCGGCATGCTCGTCGACCGCCTCGGCCGATACAAGCTGTTCATGGCCGACATGGCCTTCTTCGTCGTCGCGGCGATCGGCTGCGCCCTCGCCCCGAACGAATGGTGGCTGATCTTCTTCCGCGTGCTGATGGGCATCGGCGTCGGCCTCGACCTTCCCGTCGCGATGTCGTTCCTCGCCGAGTTCTCGAAGCTCCGCGGATCCGGCAGCCGCTCCCAGCGCGTGAACTCCTGGTCGCCGGCCTGGTACATCGCCACCGGATTCGGCTACCTGCTCGTCCTCAGCATGTTCCTCCTCCTGCCGGAGGCCCAGCAGGGCATCCTCTGGCGCATCGTCGTCGGCTTCGGCGCCGTCCCGGCCATCATCGTGCTGCTCGTGCGACGCAAGTACATGGCGGAGTCGCCGCAGTGGCTCGCCGACCAGGGCGACCTGCGCGGCGCGGTCGACGTCATCCGCTCGCACTACGGGCTCGACGTCGAGCTCGCCGCCGACGCGCAGAGCAAGCGCACCGCGAAGGCCCGCACGGGTCACTGGCGGCAGTACGGCGAGCTGTTCGCGAAGCGCTACCGGCTGCGCACGATCGCCGCGCTCTGCGTCTCGGTGTTCTCCACCTTCGGGTACAACGCGGTCGCGTACGGCACTCCGCTGATCATCGCGACGCTGTTCCAGCAGGGCCCGCTGGTGACGATCCTGTCCGCACTCGTCATCAACCTCGGCTTCGGCGCCGTCGGCGG
>Ga0153917_1001283_pt1 | contig 10891 bp, 7 predicted proteins | sample TSFL001MetaG_FD_104695 | JGI IMG/M metagenome (GOLD analysis project Ga0153917, IMG submission 104695) | Attine ant fungus gardens microbial communities from Florida, USA - TSFL001 MetaG | ecosystem: Host-associated > Fungi > Mycelium > Unclassified | place: USA: Florida, Paynes Creek Historic... | reverse complement strand
TTAGCGCCGCCGACCGCATCCTGGTCGACGCCGCCGACGACTACGTGTCGCGCGCCGCGCTCAAGCTCGTCGCCGCCCTCGACGCGTTCGAGCTGGATGCCGCCGACCGCGTCGTGCTCGACATCGGCGCCTCCACGGGCGGTTTCACCCAGGTCGCGCTCCAGCGCGGCGCGCGGGCCGTCGTCGCCCTCGACGTGGGCCACGACCAGCTCGCGCCGAGCGTGCGCGGCGACGAGCGCGTGCTCGTGCTCGAGGGCGTCAACGCCCGGTACCTCACCCGCGAGGCGCTCGACGAGCGCATCCGCGAGACCGCCCTCCGTGACGGGCGCGCCGGCGTCGACCCGGGCGAGATCTCGCTCGTCGTCGCCGACCTCTCCTTCATCTCGCTCCGCCACGTCATCCCCGCGATCGTCGTCGCCGCGCCTGCCGCCGCCGACTTCGCGCTGCTGGTCAAGCCCCAGTTCGAGGTCGGGCGCACGGGCGTCCGCGGAGGCATCGTCGTCGACCCGGCGCTCGTGAAGACGGCCGTCCTCGACGTGCTGGCCTGCGCGCGGGCCGCGGGCCTCGAGCCCCTCGACCTCATCGACTCGCCCGTGCTGGGCACCCACGGCAACCGCGAGTTCGTCGCCCGGTTCCGCCGCGTCGCGGATGCCGGCGTCGGCGTCCCGCCGGTCGGAGACGCCCCGGCGCATCCGTCAGAATGGGCGGACCGCGTCGATGCGCTCGTCGACGCCGCGCACCGCGACGCCCGCGAGACGACGACGCTCTCGGCCGGGCGGTCGCGCACCGAGGGGGGGTTCCCAGTGACCACGACCGAGACGAACCGGGCCGACGACCGTTCGCGCAGCATGCTCGTCGTGAGCCACACGCTCCGCGAGGACGCCGTCGAGGCCGCGCTGCGTGTGCTCGACCTCCTCGACGCGGCGGGCGTCGCACCCGTGCTCGAGCCCGAGACGTGGCACGAGCTCACCTCGGCGCACGGCGATCGCATCCCGGCGGCCACGCGCGTCGTGGGCGACGCAGGGGTCGAGGGCATCGAGCTCGCGATCGTGCTCGGCGGAGACGGCACGATCCTCCGCGCCGTCGAGGTCGTGCGCGAGACCGACACTCCCATCCTGGGCGTCAACCTCGGCCACGTCGGCTTCTTGGCGGAGAGCGAGCGCGACTCGCTCGAGGCGACCGTCGAGCGCGCCGTCGAGCGCGACTACGTCGTCGAGGAGCGCACGACCCTCGAGGTGCGCGTCGAACTCGACGGCGAGCCGCTCCACTCGACGTGGGCGCTCAACGACGCATCCATCGAGAAGGCGACGCACGAGCGCATGCTCGAGGTGGTGATCGAGGTCGATGGGCAGCCGCTGTCGAGCTTCGGCTGCGACGGCGTGCTCTTCTCGACCCCCACGGGCTCAACCGCGTACTCCTTCTCGGCGGGCGGCCCCATCGTGTGGCCCACCGTCGATGCGCTGCTGCTCGTGCCCGTGAGCGCGCACGCGCTCTTCGCACGGCCCATCGTCGTCGCCTCCGAATCGGTGCTCGCCGTCGAAGTGCTGCGGCGCACGGTCGACGGCGCCGTGCTCGCCTGCGACGGCCGGCGCACGTTCCCGGTGCCTCCGGGGGCCCGCATCACGGCGACCCGCTCCGAGCACCCGGTGCGGCTCGCGCGCCTCCACGAGGTGCCGTTCTCGCGCCGGCTCGTCGACAAGTTCCAGCTGCCCACGACCGGGTGGAGAGGTCCGGCCCACGCATGATCGTCGACATCGGCATCCGCGGTCTCGGCGTCATCGAGCACGCGGAGCTGCCGCTCGGCCCGGGCTTCACAGCGCTCACGGGCGAGACGGGCGCCGGCAAGACCATGGTCGTGACCGCGCTCGGGCTCCTGCTCGGCGGCCGGTCGAGCGCCGACGCGGTCCGGCAGGGCGCCGCGAAGGCCGTCGTCGAGGGGCACTGGGCCATCGACGAGGGCGGCCCGATCGCGCAGCTCACCGACGATCTCGGCGGCGACGTCGACCCGCTGGGCGACGGGACGGGGCGTGCCGAGCTCATCGTGAGCCGGCAGGTGACGGCCGAGGGGCGCAGCCGCGCCTGGCTCGGCGGGCGCGCCGTGCCCGCATCCGCGCTGACCGACGCCGGGGAGCGGCTCGTGGTCATCCACGGCCAGAGCGATCAGCTGCGCTTGCGCGGCGAGCGTGCGCAGCGCGAGGCGCTCGACGCCTTCGGCGGAGCCGAGGTCCGCGACGCCCTCGCCCGGGTGTCCTCGCTGTGGCACGAGCGTCGTCGCACCCGCGTCGAGCTGGACGAGCTCGTCGCCGCAGAGGCGCAGCGCGTCGCCGAGGCCGAGCGGCTGCGCACCGCGATCGCCGACATCGAACCCGCCGAGCCTCGCGCGGGGGAGGACGGGGAGCTCCTCGCCCGCATCGAACGGCTCAGCAACCGGGAGGCGCTCCGCCGCGACGTGGGCGCCGCGCACGAGCTGCTCGCCGGCGCGGGCGAGCTCGGCGGCGAAGGGGATGCGACGCGTTCGGCGGCGGCGACGCTGCGCGACGTTCGCGGATTGCTCGACCGGGCCCGGGCGAGCGACGCGACGATCGAGACCGCCTCCACGGCGGCGGCCGACGCGCTCTACGCGATCGACGAGCTCGCGCTCACGCTCTCCGGCTACCTCGACGCGCTCGACCTCGAGGGGGTCGGCGAGCTCGAGGCGCTCGACGCGCGGCTCGCGATCCTCGGCGACCTCAAGCGCAAATATGGCCCGACGCTCGACGACGTGATCGGCCTCTACGACCGCGCGGGCGCGCGGCTGCTCGAGCTCGAGGGCGCCGACGACCGCATCCACGACCTCGAGGCCGACGTCGCGCGGCTCGACGGCGAGCTGGCGGATGCCGCGGGCGAGCTGTCCGAGCTGCGCCGGCGAGCCGCCGGCGAGCTGTCGGAGCGCGTCACCGGCGAGCTCGCGCTCCTGGCCATGCCCGACGCGCGGCTGCACGTCGCCGTCGAACCGGTCGACGACGTCTCGGCCTCCGGCGCCGACCGGATCGCCTTCCTGCTGCGGCCGCACCCGGGCGCCGCGCCCACCCCCATCTCCAAGGGCGCCTCGGGCGGCGAGCTCTCGCGCGTCATGCTCGCGCTCGAGGTCGTGCTCTCCGACGCCAACCCCGTGCCCACGCTCGTGTTCGACGAGGTCGACTCCGGCATCGGCGGCCAGGCGGCGATCGAGATCGGCGCCCGCCTCGCGAAGCTCGCCGAGCACGCCCAGGTCATCGCGGTGACGCACCTCGCGCAGGTCGCCGCCTTCGCGACCAACCACCTGCGCATCGAGAAGTCGAACGACGGCGAGTTCACCACCTCGAGCATCCACCGGCTCGACGGCGACGACCGGGTGGCGGAGGTCGCGCGGCTCCTGTCGGGGCTCAGCGAGAGCGGCACGGGGCACGCCCACGCCCGGGAGCTCCTCGAGCTCGCGAACGAGCGCGCCGGCGGGGGAGCGGGCGCGCGCTCCTCGAGCCCCGGGCGGGCCGCTGCAGCCGGCCGCGGAGGCGCCCGTCGAGGGAAGGGCCGCAAGGTCGACGCGCCGAGCCTCGGCGGGGGAGCCGACGCGCCACCCGCCTAGTCCGCGCGCCGCGCGCGCCGCCCCGCGGCGCCGCGCTCGACCCCAGCAGACCTCCGGGCGGAGCCCGAACGGAACAGATGAGATAGGATGGAACCCCGTGAGTGACGCAGACTTCGCGAGCCAGGACAGTTCCAAGCACACCGTCAAGCAGATCTACGTGACGGGCGGCGTCGTCTCGTCGCTCGGCAAGGGCCTCACGGCGGCCAGCCTCGGGAATCTCCTGACGGCACGCGGCCTGCGCGTGGTCATGCAGAAGCTCGACCCCTACCTCAACGTCGACCCGGGAACGATGAACCCGTTCCAGCACGGCGAGGTCTTCGTGACCAACGACGGCGCCGAGACCGATCTCGACATCGGCCACTACGAGCGCTTCCTCGACGTCGACCTCTCCGCCGCGGCCAACGTGACCACGGGCCAGGTCTACTCGGAGGTCATCGCGCGCGAGCGCCGTGGCGAGTACCTCGGCGACACCGTGCAGGTCATCCCGCACATCACCGACGAGATCAAGCGCCGCATGCGCCTCCAGGCGAGCGAGGAGCCGCGGCCCGACGTCATCATCACCGAGGTGGGCGGCACCATCGGCGACATCGAGTCGCAGCCCTTCATCGAGTCGGCGCGCCAGCTCCGCCACGAGCTCGGCCGCGACAACGTGTTCTTCGTGCACGTCTCGCTCGTGCCGTTCATGGGCGCGTCCGGCGAGCAGAAGACCAAGCCCACGCAGCACTCCGTGGCCGCGCTGCGCTCCGCCGGCATCCAGCCCGACGCGCTCGTGCTGCGCAGCGACCGACCGGTCACCGAGTCGAACAAGAAGAAGATCGCGCTCATGTGCGACGTCTCCGAGCGCGCCGTCGTCAACACCGTCGACCTGCCCTCGATCTACGACATCCCGCGCGCGCTGCACGACCAGGGCCTCGACGAGTACATCATCGAGCAGCTGCGCCTGCCCGCGGGCGAGCTCGAGTGGAGCGGCTGGGAGAAGCTGCTCAAGACGGTGCACGAGCCCAAGCACCAGATCACCATCGGCCTGGTCGGCAAGTACATCGACCTGCCCGACGCCTACCTCTCGGTGAGCGAGGCGCTCCGCGCCGGCGGCTTCGCGAACGACACGCGCGTGAAGATCGAGTGGATCCCCTCCGACGAGTGCGAGACGCCCGAAGGCGCCTCCCGGCTGCTCAGCCGCGTCGACGCCGTGTGCGTGCCCGGCGGCTTCGGCATCCGCGGCATCGAGGGCAAGCTCGGCGCGCTCCGCTTCGCCCGCGAGAACGGCATCCCCACGCTCGGCCTGTGCCTCGGCCTGCAGTGCATGGTCATCGAGTACGCCCGCCACATGGCCGGCGTCGAGGGCGCCTCGTCCACCGAGTTCGACCCCGAGACGGAGGAGCCCGTCATCGCGACGATGGCCGAGCAGGTCGACATCCTCTCGAGCGGCGACCTGGGCGGCACCATGCGCCTCGGCCAGTACACCGCGGCGCTCGCGGAGGGCTCGCTCGCGGCCGAGCTGTACGGCTCGACCGAGTCGGTCGAGCGCCACCGCCACCGCTACGAGGTCAACAACCTCTACCGCGACCGCATCGCCGAGGCCGGCCTCGTCTTCTCGGGCACCTCGCCCGACGGCTCGCTCGTCGAGTACGTCGAGTTGCCGCGCGAGGCGCACCCGTTCTACATCGCCACGCAGGCGCACCCGGAGCTCAAGTCGCGCCCCGGCCGCCCGCATCCGCTCTTCGCTGGCCTCGTCGCGGCGGGCCTCGAGCGCCAGCGCTCGGGCCGCCTGGTCGAGGTCGAGGAGCAGCACGGCCCTGAGGACCTCGAGGTCGTCGAGGCGTAGGCTCCTGCGGGCGCCGCGGCTCGCCCGTAGCGCCCGCACCGAACCCGCTCCGGCCCTTCGCGATGCGCGGAGGGCCGAAGCCGTCCACCGGCAGTCGCCCGACCGGAGCGCCGAGCGACACCGACAACCCGACGCGAAGGAGCCGAGGATGACCGACGAGACGCGCGGCGACGAGAGCACCGCGACCATTGCCCGCCCGATTCCGACCGGCCCGCTCGTCGACGCGCCCCACGACGTGCGCATCCTCGAGCGCACCCCCGTGCACCGCGGCTACGTCTGGGACCTCACGAGCGAGCGCTTCGCCTACGGCGAGGACGTCATCACTCGCGAGTTCGTCGACCACACGGGCGCCGTCGCGGTGCTCGCCCTCGACGACGAGGGGCGGGCGCTCGTGATCGGCCAGTACCGGCATCCGGTCCGCACGCGCGACTGGGAGCTGCCGGCCGGCCTCCTCGACGTCGCGGGGGAGTCGGCCCTCGACGCCGCCGCCCGCGAGCTCGCCGAGGAGGCCGACCTGCAGGCGTCCGAGTGGAACGTGCTGCTCGACGTCTTCCCCTCGCCCGGCGGCAGCTCGGAGTCGATCCGCATCTTCCTCGCCCGCGGCCTTCGCCCCACGGGCTCGACGTTCGCGCGCACGCACGAGGAGGCCGACATCGAGCTGCGCTGGATCGCGCTCGACGAGCTCGTCGCCGCCATCCTCGCAGGCGGCCTGCACAACGGAACGATGATCACCGGCGTGCTCGCCGCGGCCCGGCTGCGCGACGCCGGCTGGGCCGGTCTCCTGCCCGCCGACGCGCCGTGGCCGACGCGCCCCGCGGGGCCCGACCGGATGCGCGGGAACGCGTAGCCCGTGTGCGCCGTCCGTTCGGCATCCCCTGTCCGTTCGGTGGGGACGGATGCGCGTCTGCGGCCGCGCGCCCGCCCCTGGTCCGCATGAATCCGCCGATCCCGATCCGAGCGGAGAGCGCTCGGCTCGACACGTCCCCACCGAACGGACTGCCGTCTCGGCAGAGCACGGCCGCGCGGCCCGCGCGGCCTGCCTGGCCGAAGGGGCGGGCATGAGCGCCGGGGAGCTCGAGCGCCACGCCGACCGATTCCTGCGACACGTCGCGATCGAGCGCGGCCTCTCGCCGAACTCGGTCGCCGCGTACCGCCGTGATCTCGCGCGCTACACGGCGTGGCTCGGCGCGCGCGGCATCCGATCGCCCCGATCGATCGCGCAGGACGACGTGCGCGCGTTCGTCGCGGCCATGCACACGCCGGGCGAGGTGCCGCTCGTGCCAGGCCTCCCGTCCGCCGGACCCGCGTCCATCGCGTCGGCCGAGCCGTCGGACGAGCCCCCGGCCAAGCCCCTCGCCCTCACGAGCGTCGTCCGCGTCCTCTCCACCGTGCGCTCGTGGCACGCCTTCCTGCTCGACGAGGGGGCGGTCGACGACGACGTCGCGCACGACGTGCCCTCGCCCAAGACGGGATCGCGGCTGCCCAAGGCGCTCTCGGTGGATGCCGTGCAGCGGCTCATCGACGCCGCCGGGGGCGAGACCCCGGAGGCGCTCCGCGACGCCGCCATGGTCGAACTGCTCTACGCGACGGGAGCGCGCATCTCCGAGCTCGTCGCGCTCGACGTCGACGACGTCATTGACCACGACATCGTGCGTCTGCACGGCAAGGGCGACAAGCAGCGCATCGTGCCCGTCGGCGGATACGCCAGACGCGCGCTCGAGGCCTACCTCGTGCGCGCCCGGCCGATCTTCGCGCAGCGCGGCACCGCGACGCCCGCGCTCCTGCTCGGCGTGCGCGGCGGGCGTCTCTCGCGCACGAACGCCTGGCATCGGCTCGGCGTCATCGCCGAGCGCGCGGGGCTCGCCGAGCACGTCTCGCCGCACACGCTGCGCCACTCCTTCGCCACCCATCTGCTCGAGGGCGGCGCGGACGTGCGCGTCGTGCAGGAACTGCTGGGCCACGCCTCCGTCTCGACCACGCAGATCTACACGCTCGTCACGGCCGACACGCTCCGAGACATGTACGCCACGAGCCATCCCCGCGCGCGCTGAGCCGGGCCGGAAGCGTTCTCGCGACGGCCCAGGGCTCGCGGGCTCGTCGCGTTCCGTCGGCGCTTCGCCGAACTCGGGAACTACGGCGAGGGTGCGTCGAAGAGTGCTCCAGCAGATGCGCATCTCCAGAGTTCGGCGGAGACGGTCGGTCGGTGAACGCGCGCCGGCTCCGGCGGGAGACCTTCAAGTGCAGGTTGAAGCCAATCCTGCCGGCCCGCCTGCGCGCCTGCGCGCCTGCGCTGGGCGCGAGGAGGCGCGAGTAGCATTTCGAACGGCCCCGCGATCGCTCCGAGCGCCGCGCCGCGCGCGAACCGCTCGAGCACGGAGACGCCGCCTCGACGCCGGAGGCGACGGCCCGCGGGGCGCGGGCGGACATCGACACGGAGGCAGCGACAGTGACCGATCAGCGCACGACGACCGAGCCGACCCGTCGCAGCGCGAGCGCGGTGTCCACGTCGCTCTACAACCGCTTCCCGGCCCCCGAGCCGCTCCCGCACCACGGCCCCGCGCGCATCATCTCCATGTGCAATCAGAAGGGCGGCGTCGGCAAGACGACGACGACCATCAACCTGGGCGCCTCGCTCGCCGCGTACGGGCGCCGCGTGCTGGTGGTCGACTTCGACCCGCAGGGCGCGCTCACGGCCGGCCTCGGCCTCGTCGCCCACGACGACTACACGGTCTACGACCTGCTCATCGGCTCCGTCAAGGACCCGCACGAGGCGATCCAGCACACCTCGTTCGAGGGCCTCGACATCATGCCCGCCAACATCGACCTCTCGGCCGCCGAGGTGCACCTCGTCACCGAGGTCGCCCGCGAGCAGATCCTCGCCAGCGTGCTGCGCAAGGTCTCGGCCGAGTACGACGTCATCCTGGTCGACTGCCAGCCGTCGCTCGGCCTGCTCACGGTGAACGCGCTCACGGCGAGCCATGGCGTCATCATCCCGCTCGAGTGCGAGTACTTCGCGCTGCGCGGCGTCGCGCTGCTCGTCGAGACGGTCGACAAGGTGCGCGACCGCCTCAACCCCGCGCTCGAGCTCGACGGCATCCTGCCCACCATGTACGACGGCCGCACTCTGCACTCCCGCGAGGTGCTCGACCGCGTCTACGAGGCGTTCGGCGACCGCGTCTTCGACACCGTCATCGGCCGCACCGTCAAGTTCCCCGACGCCTCGGTCGCGGGCGTGCCGATCGTGCGCTTCGCCCCCGACCACGCGGCCGCGCAGGCCTACCGACAGCTCGCCCGAGAGCTGGTCGATCGCGGTGCCGTCGCCTGATCCGCCGAACGGACCGGCCGCGCAGGCGAACCCCGTCGTCGCGGACGGCAGTACGGACGCGCCGGTCGACGGCGCCGTCGCGGCCGACGGCGCCGCCTCGGTCGAGGCCGGCGCCGAGACCGAGGTCGAGTCCGGCTTCCGCGTCGCGCTCTCGAACTTCGAGGGCCCCTTCGACCTCCTGCTGACGCTCATCGCCCGCCGCGAGCTCGACATCACCGAGGTCTCGCTCGGCCGCGTCACCGACGACTTCATCGCCTTCCTCGACGAGGCCGGCCTCGACGAGCACCTCGACGAGGCGAGCGAGTTCATCGTCATCGCCGCGACCCTGCTCGACATGAAGATCGTGAGCCTGCTGCCGCAGGGCGACTACGTCGACGCCGAGGACGTCGCCGTGCTCGAGGCGCGGGACCTGCTCTTCGCGCGCCTCCTGCAGTACCGCGCGTTCAAGGAGGTCTCGACCTGGTTCGCCGAGCGGCTCGGCCTCGAGAGCAGCCGGCACGTGCGCGAGGTCGCGCTCGAACCGCGCTTCCGAGAGTGGGTGCCGCCGCTGCAGTGGAGCCTCTCGCTCACCGAGTTCGCGGCGCTCGCCACCGTGGCGCTCACGCCCCGGCTGCCGGAGGTGCCCCGGCTCGACCACCTGCACGCGCCGAGGGTGAGCATCCGCGAGCAGGCCGCCGTGCTCGTAGCCCGGCTGCGCGACGAGCGCCCGCACTCCTTCGACGACCTCGTGGCGGATGCGGGGGAGCGGGCCGTCGTCGTCGCGCGCTTCCTCGCCCTGCTCGAGCTCTTCCGGCGTGCGGCGATCTCCTTCGACCAGCCCGTCCCGCTCGGCGTGCTCACGGTCGTGTGGACCGCCGAGTCGTGGAGCGACGACGACCTCGAAACCCTCGGGAGCGACTTTGACCGATGACCTGACGACGCGCGACCAGGATGCCGCGGGCGGTGCGACCGGCGAGCTCGCGCCGCTCGCCGAGGGGCCTCCGCTCGCCCGGGCACTCGAGGCGATCCTCTTCGTCGCCGACGAGCCCATGAGCCTCGTCGCCCTCGCCTCCGCCGTCAGCCGGCCCGTGCGCGAGGTGCAGGGCGCCGTGCACGCGCTGCGCGACGACTACGACGGCGCGGACGGCGGCGTGCGCCGCGGGTTCGAGCTGCGCGAGGTCGGCGGCGGCTGGCGCATGTACGTTCGCGAGGAGCTCGACGATATAGTTGGAGACTTCGTGCTCACGCGCCAGCCCGCGAGGCTCTCGCAGGCGGCGCTCGAAACGCTCGCCGTCATCGCCTACAAGCAGCCCGTGACGCGGGCGCAGGTCGCGCAGGTGCGCGCCGTGAACGTCGACTCGGTCGTGCGGACGCTCGTCGCCCGCGGGCTCATCGTCGACTCGGGCCAGGACCCGGTCACGGGCGGCATCCTGTACCGCACGACCGACGAACTCCTCGTGCACCTCGGGATCAACTCCCTCGATGCGCTCCCCAAGATTTCTCCGCTCCTCGACGACGGACAGGATGGATTCCATGAACAGCTCTGACAACCGCGGCGGCGGGGACGGCAAGCAGCGCGCGGGCGGGTGGGGCCGGCAGCGCGGCCCCCGCGACTCGCGCCCCTCGAACGATCGCGGCGGCCGCGGCGGCGCCTCCGGCTCGGGCGGCTACGGCGGCTCGCGCTCGGGGTCCGGATCGGGCGGCGGCTACTCGGGCGGCTCGCGCTCGGGCGGATCGTACGGCGGCGGAGCGCGCTCCGACCGCGGCGGGTTCCGCTCGGAGGGGCGCGGCGCGTCCGACGGCTTCCGCGGCGGACGTGCCGGCTCGGGCGAGCACCGCGACGGCTTCCGCCGTGGCGGCCACGAGGAGGGCGAGCGGGGCTCGCGCTCCTCGGCGCCGCGCGGCGAGCGCCGGGACGGCTTCGAGCACCGCGACCGTGGTGACCGGTTCGATCGCCGCGACGGGGGAGACCGTCGTGAGCGAGGCGAGCGCCAGGGCGGGTTCGAGCGCCGCGACGGCGGCTACCAGCGTCGCGAGGGCGGGTTCGAGCGTCGTGAAGGCGGCTATCAGCGTCGCGACGACCGCTTCGGCCGCGACGACCGGCGCGACCGCTTCGACGGCGGCGACCGTCGTCCGCAGCGGGACCGCGACGCCTTCG
>Ga0153917_1001281_pt1 | contig 10899 bp, 13 predicted proteins | sample TSFL001MetaG_FD_104695 | JGI IMG/M metagenome (GOLD analysis project Ga0153917, IMG submission 104695) | Attine ant fungus gardens microbial communities from Florida, USA - TSFL001 MetaG | ecosystem: Host-associated > Fungi > Mycelium > Unclassified | place: USA: Florida, Paynes Creek Historic... | reverse complement strand
GGCTTGGCCTCGACGCTCTCGACGCGGTAGGCCGCGCCGTCGAGCAGGGCCTTGAGGCGGTTCGCCTCCTCGCCGTTGCCGATGGACTTCGCCTGCAGGCGCTTGCCTTCGGCCGAGACGAGGCGCGCCTCGAATTCGTCGCCGCGCGGGGTCTTCAGGAGCGCGGAAAGGTTCCAGTATTCTTCCGAGACGAAGCGCTCGATCTCGGACTCGCGGTCGCAGACGAGGCGCAGCGCGACCGACTGCACGCGGCCGGCCGAGCGGGCGCCCGGCAGCTTGCGCCAGAGCACCGGCGACAGGTTGAAGCCGACGAGATAGTCGAGCGCGCGGCGGGCGAGATAGGCGTCCACCAGCGAGATATCGATGTCGCGCGGGTTGCGCATGGCATCGAGCACGGCCGATTTGGTGATGGCGTTGAAGACGACGCGCTTGACCGGCTTGTCGCCGATCACCTTCTTCTTCTTGAGTACGTCCAGAACGTGCCAGGAAATGGCTTCCCCCTCGCGATCCGGGTCGGTCGCGAGAATGAGGCCGTCGGAGGACTTCATCGCGTCGGCGATGTCCTTGATACGCTTGGCGGATGCGCTGTCGACTTCCCAGGACATTTCGAAGTCCTCGTCCGGGCGCACGGAGCCGTCCTTGGCCGGCAGGTCGCGCACATGGCCGAAGGAGGCGAGCACCTTGTAGCCGGGGCCGAGATACTTGTTGATCGTCTTGGCCTTGGCGGGCGATTCCACAACTACAACATTCATCGTCATTTTCTCTGATACCGGGCGCCGCAGGGTTGGATGCGCGGCGAAAGGGCGTTTATCCGCCGGAAAGTCGTGTCTCGACATGAACAGGGAAAGCGTTCGGGTCAAGAGGTAGGGTTGAAATTAGTCGAATGCAACGAGATGCAACCAATACGAGATTATTGCGGTGTTGCAATTATAAATAATCGTTGTATCGTTTCCTAGGGAGAGGAATTACAACCTTTCGGTGATTCCGAAACGTAGGCACAACGGGAAAGCCATGAACTCGAAACCCACCAGACCTGCGCTTCCGCCGCATACGGCAGAGGAGAACATCGCCTACAGCCGCCAGATGCTGGGCGAGCTGCGCACCGTCGTGAACAACGAGGGTGCGGACGTCCTGCGCTATTTCATCGAGATGGCCTATATGGAGGCGGGCGATATCCTGGCGGGGTTGCGCCCGCTGTCATTCAAGGTTCAGCGAGACGCCGCCGCCGACATGCCGCTGAAGCCGGCCGGCAAGGTCAAGTTCTAGAAGGACGAGATAGACCGTCGCAGCCGGGACGCGGGTATGGCGGATGATCTCGTCGATCTCGGCGGGCACCTGGCTCAGCGCATCCGCGATACGGTCGCGCTCCCCGTCGCTCGGCGGCAGCCGCAGGCCGGGCGCGACGTCCTCCGCCGGCTCGCCGGCGCCGGGGCGGGGGGTGAAGAGGTCCGGCTCCGACAGCGGCCGCAGGGCCTCCAGCACATCCTCCGGCGTCGTGGTGATGGTCGCCCCGTCCTTGAGCAGGCCGTTGGTGCCCTCGCAGCGCGGATCGAGCGGCGAGCCGGGCACGGCGAAGACCAGCCGGCCGAAATCGGCCGCGTTGCGCGCCGTGATCAGCGAGCCGGAGCGCACCGCCGCCTCCACGACCACCAGCCCGAGCGCCATGCCGGCGATCAGCCGGTTGCGGCGGGGAAAGTCCCGCGCCCGCGGCTCCCAGCCGAAGGGCATTTCGCTGACGGCAAGGCCCTGTCCGTCCGTCAGCTCCTCCAGCAGGCCGATATTTTCCGGCGGATAGGTCTTGTCGAGCCCGCCGGCCATGGCGGCGATGGTGCCGGTGGAAAGGCTGGCGCGGTGGGCCGCCGTATCGATGCCGCGCGCAAGGCCCGACACGACGACATAGCCGGTGCGCCCGACCTCCCGCGCGACGAGGCTGGCGAACTTGATGCCGGAAATCGACGCGTTGCGCGCGCCGACGATGCCGACGGCCGGCGCCGCCGTGACCTTGCGGTTGCCCTTGACGGCGAGAAGCGGCGGCGCGCCGTCGATCTGGCGCAGGAGCGGCGGATAGTCCGGCTCGCCGATGCCCACGAAGCCGGCGCCGTGCCGCTCGGCGATCTCCAGCTCCTGTTCCGCCTCGGCCCGGCCGGCGACGCGGATGCTGCGCGAGGCCCCGCCGCGGCGGGAGAGTTCCGGCAGCATTTCCAGTGCGGTCTCGGCGCTGCCGAAATGATTGATGAGTTCGCGGAAGGTAACCGGACCGACATTGTCGCTGCGGATCAGCCGCAGCCAGGCGATCCTCTGTCGTTCCGTCAGCGCAATTCCCCTTGTCCTTGCGCTGCGGTCGTCCATGGCTATCCCTTGCTGCCGATCCTGCTTTCGGTGCCGTTCATCAGGCGGCCGATATTGGCCCGATGCTTCCACCAGGTGATCACGGTGAGGACGGCGAAGAGCAGCGCCACCTTCTCGTGACCGATAAACCACAATACAACCGGAGATACGGCAGTTGCAACCAGGGCCGAGAGCGACGAATAGCGGGTGAGATAGGCCATGCCGATCCAGACCGCGGCGAAGACCGCGACCATGACCGGCACGAGGCCGAGCAGCACGCCGACATAGGTCGCGACGCCCTTGCCGCCCTTGAAGCCGAGCCAGACGGGAAAGAGATGGCCGAGAAAGGCGGCAAGGCCCGCCGCGATGCCGGCATCGAGCCCCCAGCGCGAGGCGATGGCCGCCGCCGCCGTGCCCTTCAGCGCGTCGAGCAGCAGCGTTGCGGCCGCGAGCTTCTTGTTGCCGGTGCGCAGGACGTTCGTCGCGCCGATATTGCCGGAGCCGATGGCGCGCACGTCGCCGAGCCCCGCCATGCGGGTGAGGATCAGGCCGAAGGGGATGGAGCCGAGAAGATAGCCGAAGGCGAGGGCGGCCAGCGTCGGTAAGGCGCCGAGCTGCCAGGTGAAGATGTCGGACACTGTGTTCTCCCCCGAGACGTCTCTTTCCATGGAACCGCTCTGCCCCTGACCCCTCCTCACAAGCGGGGAGGCGAATGGAAGCCTTGCGGCAAGTCTCCTTCTCCCCGCCTGCGGGGAGAAGGTGCCCGGCAGGGCGGATGAGGGGCAATTCGCCGCGTCCCGTCAGCCGAGCGAATGCACCCGTTCGCCGGCAACATAGGTGCTAACGGCGCGCCCCGTAAAGCGGGCATCTTCGAACGGCGTGTTCTTCGAGCGCGAAACGAAGCCGTCCTTGACGGCGAGCCACGGCTCGTCCGGATCGATCAGCACGATGTCGGCGCGGGCGCCCGGCGCCAGCGTGCCGGCGTCGAGGCCGAAGATCTTTGCCGGGCGTGTCGAGAGCGCATCGATGAGGCGCATCAGCGGAACCTCGCCGCTGTGGTGGAGGCGGAGCGCCGCGGCCAGCATGGTCTCGAGGCCGATGGCGCCGTCCGCGGCATCCGCGAAGGGCAGGCGCTTGGTGTCGACGTCCTGCGGATCATGCGAGGAGACGATGATGTCGATCTCGCCCCGGGCAAGCGCATCCACCATCGCCTTGCGGTCGTCCTCGCCGCGCAGCGGCGGGGAGAGCTTGAAGAAGGTGCGGTATTCGCCGATGTCGTTCTCGTTCAGCGTCAGGTGGTTGATCGAGGCGGCGCAGGTGACGTTCGCGCCGCGCTCGCGGGCGATCTTCACGGCCTCCGCCGATTCCGGCACGGAGATCTGCGCGGCGTGGTATTTCGCGCGGGTGAGGCCGGCGATGCGCAGGTCCCGTTCGAGCGGGATGAGTTCGGCCTCGCGCGGCGTGCCGGAAAGGCCGAGCCAGCTTGCCAGAAGCCCCTCATTCATCACCCCGCCGGCGCCGAGATGCTTGTCGCGCGTCTCCAGCGAGATGACGCTGCCGAATTCGCGGGCATAGGTCATGGCGCGGCGCAGCACCTGCGCATTGTGCATCGGGTTGCGGCCATTGGTGAAGGCGACGGCGCCGGCCGCCTTGAGCAGGCCGAATTCCGTCATCTCCTCGCCGGCGAGATGCTTGGTGAGCGCGGCCGCCGCGTGGATGTTCACCACGGCCTTGTCGCGCGCCGTCTTCAGCACGAATTCGACGAGCGCGATGTCGTCGATGACGGGATCGGTGTCCGGCATCATGATGAAGGTGGTGACGCCGCCGGCCGCCGCCGCGCGGGAGGCCGATTCGATGGTCTCGCGGTGCTCCGCGCCGGGCTCGCCGACGAAGACCCGGGCATCGACGAGGCCGGGAGCGGCGATCATGCCGCGCCCGTCGACGATCTCGGCGCCCTCGGGCGCGCCCTGGTTCTGCGCGCCGCTGCCGATGGCGGCGATCCTGCCGTTCTCTATGACGATGGAGCCGTTTTCATCGAGATTGCGGGAAGGGTCGAGAATGCGGAGGTTCTTGAGGACGGTGGTGCGGGTCATGCGCGGGCACCCTGGTTCTGCGAGAGGAGAAGCGTTTCCATGACGGCCATGCGGACGGCGACGCCCATCTCGACCTGCTGCTCGATCACGCTCTGCGGCCCGTCGGCGATCTCCGAGGCGATCTCGACGCCGCGGTTCATCGGGCCGGGATGCATGACGAGCGCATCCTCCTTCGCCGCCTTCAGCTTCTCGGCATCGAGGCCGAAATAGTGGAAATATTCGCGTACCGAGGGCACGAAGGCGCCGGACATGCGCTCGCGCTGGAGGCGCAGCATCATCACGACGTCGGCGTCCTTCAGGCCTTCTTCCATGGAGTGGTAGACCTCCGCGCCCATCTCCGCGATGCCGGAGGGCAGCAGCGTTGCCGGCGCGACGACGCGAACCCGCGCGCCCATGGCGTTGAGAAGCAGGATGTTCGAGCGGGCGACCCGCGAATGCAGCACGTCGCCGCAGATGGCGACGATGATGCGCGAGAGCTTGCCCTTGGCGCGGCGGATGGTCAGCGCGTCGAGCAGGGCCTGCGTCGGATGCTCGTGCTGGCCGTCGCCGGCATTCACCACCGAGCAGGAGACCTTCTGCGCCAGCAGCGCGGCGGCGCCGGCCGAGGAATGGCGCACCACCAGCACGTCCGGGTGCATGGCGTTCAGCGTCATCGCCGTGTCGATGAGCGTTTCGCCCTTCTTTACCGAGGAATTGCCGACCGACATGTTCATCACGTCGGCGCCGAGGCGTTTGCCGGCAAGCTCGAAGGAGGATTGCGTGCGGGTGGAGGCCTCGAAGAAGAGATTGATCTGCGTCAGGCCCCGAAGGGTCGACGTCTTCTTCTCCCGCTGGCGGGAGATCTTCACGGCCTCGTCGGCGCGGTCGAGCAGGAGGGTGATTTCCTGCTCGGTCAAACCCTTGATGCCGAGAAGGTGGCGATGCGGAAAGAAGTCCATGGGGCTCCGCCTCAACTGTCGTGGATACGCGGGGTCTATAGAGCCTCGATCCGGCCCCGGCAAGGCGAAGGGATCAATGCTTTGCGCATTCCCACGCTTTTGTGCGCGCAACCGCGCCTGCGGCCTCAGGGGCCGTTTCGCACCGCCCCGACTTGGGATAGAACCCGCTCATGACTCGCGACACCGAACAGAAACTTGCCGATCTCAACCAGCCGCCGCTCTGGTCGGGCATCAATGCCTATCGCTCCGACCCGCTGCTGGTCGATGCCACCGATGCCATGCCCAAGGCCCTGCGCGACGAGTTCGACGCGATCGGCCGCTACGTGACCGCGCCGGAGGCGCAGGAACTCGCCCGCATGGCGAACGAAGGCGTGCCGCAGCTGCGCACGCACGGTCCGCGCGGCGAGCGGCTCGATGTCGTGGATTTTCATCCGGCCTGGCATGCGCTGATGCGCCGCTCCATGGCGAACGGCCTGCATTCTTCTCTTTGGGAAAACGTGCCCGACGAGCAGGGCAGGGCGCACAAGGCGCGCGCCGTGCGCTTCTACCTGACGGCGCAGCTCGAATGCGGCCATCTCTGCCCGCTGACGATGACGAGCGCCTCGGTCGCCGCGCTTTCCGCCTCGCCGCAGGTGCAGCGCGAATGGGGCCGCAAGATTCTGTCGCGCAAATACGATTCCACCAACAAGCCCGCCATGCAGAAGAGCGCCGTCACCATCGGCATGGGCATGACGGAAAAGCAGGGCGGCACGGACGTGCGCGCCAACACCTCGCGCGCCGAGCGCGTCGGCGAGGGCATCTACCGCCTCACCGGCCACAAGTGGTTCATGTCCGCGCCGATGAGCGACGGCTTCGTCATGCTGGCGCAGACCCGCGAGGGCATCGGCTGCTTCCTCGTGCCGCGCCTGCTGGAGGACGGCTCCAGCAACGGCCTGCGCTTCCAGCGGCTGAAGGACAAGCTCGGCAACCGCTCGAACGCCTCCTCGGAGGTCGAGTTCTCCGAGACCTTCGGCTTCCTGCTCGGCGCGCCCGATGCCGGCATCCGCACCATCCTCGACATGGTGACGCTGACGCGGCTCGACTGCGCGCTGGCCTCCTCCGGCATCATGCGCGCCTCGCTGGCCGAGGCCGTGCACCATACGCGCGGCCGCCATGTCTTCGGCAAGCCGCTCGTCGCCCAGCCGATCATGACGCGGGTCCTTGCCGACATGGCGCTCGACGTCGCGGCCGCGACCGCGCTTTCCCTGCGCCTTGCCGAAGCCTTCGACAAGGCGCGCGACAGTGCGGAAGACGCCGCCTATGCCCGCATCATGACGCCGGTCACCAAATACTGGTGCTGCAAGATCGCGCCCGCCCTCATCTACGAGGCGATGGAATGCATCGGCGGCAGCGGCTATGTCGAGGAGCGGCCCATCGCCCGGCATTACCGCGAGGCGCCGGTCAACGCGATCTGGGAAGGCTCCGGCAATGTCATGGCGCTCGACCTGATGCGCGTCATCGGCCGGGGCAAGGATCTTTTCGAGATGCTCTTTGCCGGCCTTGCCCGCGATCTCGGCCCCGCGGGCCGCAAGACGGTGGAGGTGCTGCGCGCCTGCCTGTCGCTCTGCGAGCGCGACGAGGGCGCGGCCCGCATGCTCATCGAGCAACTGGCGCTTGCCGCCGCCGCCGCCGAACTCTACCGCGCCGGTGCCGGCCGCATTGCCGATGCGTTCCTCGAAACGCGCCTCGCCTCCGGCTGGCGCTCGACCTACGGCATGCTCGATTCGCGCTTCGATTCGGCCTATATCGTCGATCTGCTCTATCCGCCGGCGAGGTAAGCCGTCGTCGCCAGCACCATCGGAATGGTAAAGAAGGAGGCGATCGTCTGGAGCGTCGCCACGGCGGCGTAGAAGGGCGCGTCGCCGCCCATCTGCTTTGCCAGCACATAGCCGTTCATGGCGGTCGGTACGCTCGCGCCCATGGCGATGGTGAGAAGCTGCTCGCCGCGCATGCCGAGCGCATAGGCCGCTCCCGTCATGACCAGCGGCATGAAGAGAAGCTTGAGTGCGACGGGAAGAAAGACCAGCGGCCGGGGCCGCAGGGCATCCGCGAGCTTCAGCCCGGCCCCCACCATGATGAGCCCGAGGCTGAGCGAGGTATCCGCCACCAGTTCCGCCGTCTGCATCAGCGGCGCATAGATGCGGATGCCGAGAAGGTTCACCGCGACGCCGAGCACCGAGCCGATGATCATCGGATTGGTCAGGATCTTCCGCGCGAAGGTCCCGAGGCTTCGCGTGCCGCCGCCGAAGAGCACCAGCACGCCGATATTGTAGAGGTTGATCGGGATGATGATCAGCGTCGCCACCAGCGCGACGAGCGCGAGGCTCTGCGCGCCGTAGAGCTTTTCGGCGATCGCCAGCGCGATGAAGGCGTTCCACCGCGTCGAGGTCTGGAAGACCGAAGTATAGGTCGGCGGCGAGATGCCCGCCGCCCGGAACAGCGGCCAGCAAAGGGCAAGGAGGAGTGCGATGAGGCTGAGCGACCCGATGGAGCCGAGGGCGACGTCGCCCGCCGCCATGCCGGCGAATTCCGCCTTGGCGAGCGTGGTGAAAAGCAGGGAGGGGAACAGCACGAAGAAGCCGAGCTGTTCGAGCCCGGTCCACATGTCGCGGTCGATCAGCCGCCAGCGCTTGAGTAGGGCGCCGAGGACCACGAGCAGGAAGACGGGCAGGATGCTTTCGAAGATGGCGGGCATGGCACCGGATCGGCAGGGAAGGGACCGCTGCTCATTCCACGCCGCGGCCGGCCTTGCAAGGGGCAGGGCCGGGAAGCGCCGTGTGGAAATTAACCTTAATGCAGGGTTTCCGTTGCGCGGGGAAGGTTAACGGGCAAAGGTGCTGTTTACCTGGTGTTAACCATGTGAAGCGAGTGCCTGCCATGGCCAGAACGGCCCGCATATCGGTCATGACGACCCTGTTTTCCTTCGCGGCGGTGGATATCGTCGTGCCGCTCCTCGTGCTCGTTGCGGGCGTGGCGGTCAGCGAGATGATCTTTGCAGCCGGCGACCTCTTCGCGATGCGGAGGAGGGCGGCATGAAGTGGTTCCTGATTCTCTGGGCCGGTCCCATCGCGCTGCTCGGAAGCTGGTACGGGCTTTCCTACTACGACATGAATTTCGGCATCTTCATGCTGACGCGGGATGCGCATGACCTCGTCTTCCGCATCTACGGCCATATTCTCGGCATTCCGCCGGAAGACCTGCCGCCGCTCGTGCTGCGCGCCATCGTCTTCGACAGTTTCCTGGTATTCGGCCTCATCGCCTTCCGCCGGCGCCGGCAGATCGCCGCCTGGTGGCGGGCGCGCCGTCAGGCGTCGGCAGCCCTTGCCAGCGACGAGAGCCTGTCCAGCGCGCCTTGAAGGATGAAGGAGGCGGCGGCCGAATCGATCCGCTCGGCCCGCTTCTTGCGCGACACGTCCATCTCGATCAGCGTGCGCTCCGCCGCCACCGTCGATAGCCGTTCGTCCCAGAAGACGAAGGGGATGTCGGTCTTGTCGGCCATCGAGCGCACGAAGGCGCGCGTCGCCTGCACGCGCGGGCCGGCGCTGCCGTCCATGTTCATCGGCAGGCCGATAACGAAGGCGACGACCTTCTCCTTCCCGGCAAAGGCGAGCAGCACCTCGGCATCCTGCGTGAACTTCACCCGTTTCAGCACCGGCCGCGGCGTCGCCAGCCGCCGGCCGAGGTCCGAGACGGAAAGGCCGATGGTCTTGGTGCCGAGGTCGAGGCCGGCGATCGGCTGGCCGGGGCCGAGGATCGCCGCCAGTTCTTCGAGGGTGAGCGTCGCCATGAAAAGCCTCAGCGCTTGCGGACGAATTCGGTGCGCAGCACCAGCCCCTTGATGGCGTCGTGCCGGCAGTCGATTTCTTCCGGATTGTCGGTGAGGCGGATCGACTTGATCACCGTGCCCTGTTTCAGCGTCTGGCCGGCGCCCTTCACCTTCAGGTCCTTGATCAGCACAACCGAATCGCCGTCCGCGAGCACATTGCCGCCGGCGTCGTGCACCACGCTCGCGGCGGCTTTTTCGGCTGCGATTTCCGAGGCCGGGCGCCATTCGCCGGTGGCTTCGTCATAGATGTAGTCGTCGTCGCTCATGGCGGGGTTCCTTCATTATGGTGTAAGCCGCGCTTATAAGGTTTAAATCACGCTTATAGCGTTCGCGCCGCGGATGGAAACAGCCTTCGCGGTTTCTATATTGCGGGCAGGCACTCAATCGGGAGAACACGCATGAAAATCACCTGGCTCGGCCACTCCGCCTTCCGGATCGAAACGGCGAAGGCCAGAATCCTCATCGACCCGTTCTTCACCGGCAATCCCGCCTTCGACGAATCGACCCGCAAGGATGCCGTCGCGGGCCTCACCCATGTCCTCTTGACCCACGGCCACGGCGACCATGTCGGCGATACGATCAAGATCGCGGCGGAAACCGGCGCGACGGTTCTCGCCAATGCGGACCTTGCCGCCTGGCTCGGCGCGAAGGGCGTGGAGAAGGTCGACATGGGCAATACCGGCGGCACCGTGCATTTCGACGGCTTCTCGACCACCTTCGTCAATGCGCTCCATTCTTCCGCACAGATCACCGAGGACGGCGTTTCCCATTCGCTCGGCAATGCCAATGGCCTCGTCCTCCATTTCGAGGACGAGCCGACGCTCTACCACATGGGCGACACCGACATCTTCTCCGACATGGCGCTGGTCAACGAACTGCACCAGCCGGAAATCGGCCTCGTGCCGATCGGCGACCGCTTCACCATGGGCGGTGCCGTTGCGGCGCTCGCCTGCCAGCGCTTCTTCAAGTTCGACACCGTTCTGCCCTGCCACTATGGCTCCTTCGGCATCATCGACCAGACGGCCGACCTCTTCGTGCAGGCGATGGACGGCGCGTCGGCGAAGATCGAGGTGCCGAAGGTCGGCGGTTCGGTCTCGCGCTGAGCAGCCGGAAAAGCGGCGAGGGGCTGCAAAGGGGGCATTCCCCCGTTGCGCCCCTTGGGCTTGGTCAGTATAGCGGGTAGGAAATTTCCTGTCGGAGACCACCCATGTCCGTAGATCTAGCCACCGTGAAGCGCGTCGCGCGCCTTGCCCGCATCGCCGTCAGCGAGGAAGAGGCAAGCCGCATGATGGGCGAGCTGAACGGCATCCTCGGCTTCGTCGAGCAGCTTTCCGAGGTGAATGTCGAGGGCGTCGAGCCGATGACATCCGTCACGCCCATGGAGATGCGCAAGCGCGAAGACGTCGTCAACGACGGCAGCAAGGCGGACGATATCGTCGCCAATGCCCCGGCGTCCGACCGCAACTTCTTCCAGGTGCCCAAGGTCGTCGAATAACGCCCTTCGCCGCCAGAGCAGTCCGCTTCCGAAAGTAGTCCTTCCATGACCGAACTCACCCGCCTCACCATTGCCGAAGCCCGCGAAAAGCTCGGCGCCAAGGAGATCACCGCCGTCGAGCTGACGGACGCCTATCTCGGCGCGATCGAGGCCGCGAACGGTGCGCTCAACGCCTATGTC